>Ga0207671_10003874_pt1 | contig 14617 bp, 11 predicted proteins | sample KBSC24metaG_FD_184352 | JGI IMG/M metagenome (GOLD analysis project Ga0207671, IMG submission 184352) | Corn rhizosphere microbial communities from Kellogg Biological Station, Michigan, USA - KBS C2-4 metaG (SPAdes) (version 2) | ecosystem: Host-associated > Plants > Roots > Rhizosphere > Soil... | reverse complement strand
CGGCGAGGCGGCGCGGATGAACGCCAAGATGGGCGCGATGCTCAACTACATCCTCTGCGTCTCCCGCTTCGCCCATTATGTGAAGGTGATGGCCCGCGACTGGGTGGGCAAATATACCGATGCGCAACAGTGCCAGCGCCTGCTGCAGGACTGGCTCGGCACCTATGTGACGGGCAACGACGACGCCGGGCCCGAGCTGCGGCTTCGCTACCCCTTGCGCGAGGCGCGGGTGCTGGTGTCCGAGCAACCGGGCCAGCCGGGCGTCTATGGCTGCGAGATCGCGATCCGGCCGCATTATCAGCTCGACCAGCTCGCCTCCGAATTCCGACTCACCACGGTGATCGGCGTGGAGGGCGGCCGCTGATGGTCAAGACGATCACCCAATCGCTGCTCGATCGGCTGATCGACGACCATCCGGAGCAGGCGATCGACCCGGCGGAAAGCGAGGAGGAGGCGCTCTTCCACTACAAGGCCGGGCTGCGCCGCGACCTGGAGGCCCTGCTCAACGGCAAGCGCCCGCAGATCGCCGCGCTGGATCGCAATCCGCTGCTCGCGCGCAGCATGGTCGGCTTCGGCCTGCACGACATCAGCACCGAGGATTTCTCGGCGGCGGGCGCGCGCGATCGCATCCGGCGGATGATGGCGCAGTGCATCCGCGACCACGAGCCGCGGCTGAGCGACGTAGAGGTCGAAATGGACGAGGGTGCGACCTCCGAGGGGGTACGCTTCCGGATCGTCGCGGTGCTCAAGCTCACCCGCGACCGCGACATGGTGGTCTACGACGCCAGCGTCCGCCCGAGCGATCGCGCCATCGCCGTGGCACTGGGCCGCGAACGATGATCGACGATCTCATCGAATATTATCAGCGCGAGCTCGCCTTTCTCGGCAGCAATGCCGGGGCCTTCGCCGAATCGCATCCGAAGATCGCGTCGCGGCTGCGGCTGGCACGCGAGTCGATGGAAGACCCGCATGTCGGGCGGCTGATCGAGGCGGTGGCGTTCCTCAACGCCCGGCTGCGGCACAAGATCGACGACGACTATTCGGAACTGTCCGACGCGCTGCTGCTGACCTTGTATCCGCATCTGGTGCAACCGGTGCCGTCGCTGATGGTGGTGCGGCTGGCCCCGGGCCCGGACCTCGACAAGCCGGCGCTGGTGCCCGCGGGGACGATGCTCAAGACCGAGGCGGTGGCGGGCGAGCCGTGCCGCTATCGCCTGTGCCGCGACACGAGGCTGCTGCCGATCCGCCTTGCCGATGCGGTGATAGGCGGGCCGCCCTTCGATGCGCCGCCGCTGGGCCTGTCGCATGCCAAGGGCATGTTGCGGCTGACGATCCAGGCGACCCGGCCGGAGATTTCGCTGGCGACGCTCGAGCTCGATCGGCTGCGGCTGTTCATCAAGAGCGATGCGCGGCGATCGCAGATCCTGCTCGAGCAACTGGGCGTCAACCTTATCGGCATCGGCCTCGCCGCCGACAGCGCCGATCCGCGCGCGGTGCTGCTGCGCCCCGATGCGCTGCAGTTGTGCGGGCTCGACGAGGCCGAACTGCTGCTGCCCCAGCCGGAGGGGGCGCGGACCAGCTATGGGCTGGTTCAGGAATATTTCGCCTATCCGCAGAAGCATCTGTTCTTCGAGGTGAGCGGCCTCGATGCGCGCACGCTGGATCTTGAGGGCGACCAGCTCGAACTCTATTTCTTCTTCGATCGACTTTCGCCCGAGCTGGAGCGGGTGGTGCGGGCCGATGATTTCGAGCTGTTCGCCTGCCCGGCGCTCAACCTGTTCGAAATGGATGCCGAGCCGATCGCCATCAACCATGCGAACATCGAGTATCGGATCATCCCCGATACCCGGCGCGAGGATGCGCTGGAGGTGCAGTCGGTCGTGTCGGTGGCGCTGCAGGATGCGAGCGGCCAGCGCGTCGACGCCCCGCCGCTGTATCGGCTCGGCCACGGCGCCCCGCATCTCGGCCGCATGTTCCACGCCACCGCGAGGCGATCGAGCTTCAGTCCGGGCGGCGGCGACGACGTCTTCCTGACCGTCGCCGATCTCGACGGTGCGCTGCTGCGTGACGATTCCACCGTCGCCACCACCCGCATTCTCGCCACCAATCGCGACCTGCCGGCGCGACTGCCGTTCGGCGGCGGTCGGCCGTTTCTCGCCGTCGACGGCGCGATCAACGGGCTGGCCGAGGTGACGGCGCTGACCAAGGCGACGCCGACGCGGCGCCCGGCGCGCCGCCGCGCCGCGCAGTGGAAGCTGGTGAGCCAGCTCGCGCTCAACCATCTCAGCCTGGTCGGCGGCGGCGCGGGGGCCAGCGCGCTGCGCGAGGTGCTGGACCTCTATGACGTGGGCGACACGCCGGACAGCCTGCACCTGCGCGATCGCCTGGTCGGCGTCGGCGCCGCACCCGGCGTCGCACGGCTGCGGATGAAGGGACATGCGGCAATGTGCGCCGGCGTGGACGTGACGCTGGAGATCGACGACGAGCGGCTGTCGGGATCGGGCGCGTTCCTGCTCTGCGCGGTGCTCGAGCGCTTCCTGGCCGGCGCCTGCGCGCTCAACAGCTTCGTCCGCGTCGCCGCCAGGCTGCGCCGCGAGGCGGGGCTGTGGAAAAGCTGGCCGGCCCGCATCGGCGATCGGCCGCTGATATGAAGCTGCATCCGCATCTGCGCGATCTGCTCGGCCGGGCGACATTGCCCCAGGCGGCGCGGCTTGCCGAGCAGCTCGCGCAGGCTGAGGGGCGGGAGGCCGATATCGGCGGCGACCAGCCGCTGCGCGAGGAGCCGGTGCGTTTCGTCGCCAGCGACCGCATGGCGATCGCGACCGGCGATCTGGTGGAGGCCGCGCAGGACGGGGCGCAGCTGCGCATCACCAGCAACGTGCTCGGCTTGGCGGGCGCCACGCCGGCGCTGCCTGCCGCCTATAGCGAATTGCAGCTGCAGCGGCGGCGCGCGCGCGACTTTGCCCTGGCGCGGTTCCTGAACGTCTTCGATCACCGCGCCTTGTCCTTCTTCTACCGGATCGCCCGAAAGTTTCGCTGGCCGTTGCTGGCCGAGCGTGCCGGGCGCGGCGGCCGGGATCCGGTCGCGCGGATGGTCGCGGCGCTGGGCGGCTTCGGCACCGATCGGGTGCGGCAGCGGCTCGACGTCGCGGACGCGCTGCTCGTTCCGCTGATGCCGCATCTCGGGGACGTGCGGCGGAGCGCAGCCAGCGTGCAGACCGTGCTGCGCCTGCTGACCGGGCTCGATCTGCGCGTGGTGCAGGCGACCCCCGCATGGATGGCGGTGCCGCCGGACGAGCAGACGCGGATCGGCGGCGCGCTTGGCCAGTTCGCGCAACTCGGCGAAGGCGCGGAGACTTCCGGTGATCCCGCCGCCGGCGCGGCGATTCTGGGTGCGAGCGTGCTCGACGTGCAGCACCAGTATCTGATCGAGATCGGGCCGCTCGACTATGCCGCGTTCAAGCGCTTCTGTGCCCAGCCCGAGGCGCGGCGGATCGTCGCGCAGCTGGCGGCGCTCGCCGCGGGGATCGAGCATCGCGCGTCGATCCGGCTGCTGATCGCACCCGCGGCGGTGCCGCCGCTGCAACTGGGCGATGCCGCCGCCCCCGCATTGCTGGGATGGACGACCTGGATGTCGGCAGAGTCCCGCGAAGCGTCGATGCTTGCCGACTGTATCATCCCGATGGAAGGCTTCGCCTATGTGTAAAAAATTGGTTGTTCGCCAAATGATGGAAGAGTAGGGCGTTAGCCGTAAGAATCGTCCTGGTTGTATCCAGGATGGGGGTGGATGAAATTCAGTATACGGCATGATACCGCCGCGCATCTATAGTGCGGTGGTGGGAGTTGTATTGCGGCTACATTGGGGGTGTTTGTGGCGCAGTTGAACCTGAAAAATATCATATCGAAGCTTGATGATTGTTGTAGGACAACGCTGGAAAGTGCGGCTGGGCTTGCACTGTCACGCACCAACTATGATATCGAGATAGAGCATTGGCTGTTGCGGCTGATGGATCGCTCTACCTCTGATGTGTCGGTGATCCTCAGTCATTTCGAAGTAGATCAGGGGCGGCTTGCGCAGGATATCAATCGCCAGATCGATCGCTTCAAGACGGGGAACGGCCGCGCGCCCGGGCTGGCGCCCAACATCGTCAAGCTCATCCGCGAAGCCTGGCTGTTCGCTTCGCTGGAGCATGGTGCCGGCACCATCCGTTCGGCGCACCTGCTGATCGCGCTGCTGGGCAGCGATGATCTCTCGGTGATCGCGCGCGAGGCAAGCACGCATTTCGCCAAGGTGCCGGTGGATACGCTGCGCACCACCTTCGCGCAGATCGCCGCGAGCTCGGAAGAGGCGCGGGTCGCGGGCGACTCCAGCGGTGGCGGCGCTGCATCGGCGGCGGCGGGGAGCGCCGGAGCGCGGCCGGCTGCCGGCGGCGGCGATGCGCTCGCCAAATACACCATCGACCTGACGCAGCAGGCGCGCGACGGCAAGATCGACCCGATCTACGGCCGCGATCCCGAGATCCGCCAGATCGTCGACATCCTCACCCGGCGGCGCCAGAACAACCCGATCCTCACCGGCGAGGCCGGGGTCGGCAAGACCGCGGTGGTGGAAGGCTTCGCGCTGCGGATCGTGCAGGGCGACGTGCCCGAGGCGCTGAAGGGCGTGCGGCTGCTGTCGCTCGATCTCGGCCTGCTGCAGGCCGGGGCGGGCATCAAGGGCGAGTTCGAGAACCGGCTGAAATCGGTGATCGACGAAGTGAAGAATTCGCCGACGCCGATCATCATGTTCATCGACGAGGCGCACACCCTGATCGGTGCCGGCGGCGCCGAGGGGCAGAACGACGCCGCGAACCTGCTCAAGCCGGCGCTGGCACGCGGCGAGATGCGGACGATCGCGGCGACCACCTGGGCCGAATACAAGAAGTATTTCGAGAAGGATCCCGCGCTCACCCGCCGCTTCCAGGTGGTGAAGGTCGAGGAGCCGAGCGAGACGCTGGCGGTGGCGATGCTGCGCGGGCTGGTGCCGGTGCTGGAGAAGCATCACGGCGTGCGCATCCTGGGGGAAGCGCTGGAGGCGGCATCGGGCCTGTCGCACCGCTACATCGCCGGTCGGCAGCTGCCGGACAAGGCGATCTCGCTGCTCGACACCGCCTGCGCGCGCGTCGGCATCAGCCAAGCGGCGACGCCGCCCGTGGTGGAGGATCTGGTGCGCCAGATCGGCCTGCTCGAATCCGAGGTGCGGATGCTCGAGCGCGAGGGCCGTTCGGGCGTGGACGTGAAGGCGAAGCTGGAGGAACGGGCGGCCAAGCGCGCCGAACTGGAGGCGGAGCATGCCGCCCAGTCCGAGCGCTGGCAGACCGAGCTGGCCGCGGTGCGCAAGGTGGCCGAGGCGCGCAAGGCGCTCGACGGACTGGCTGCCGACACGCCCGAATTCGACGCGCAGGTCGAGGCGCTGCGCGCCGCCCAGGCCGAGGTGGCGGCGCTGCAGGGCGAGACGCCGATGATCTACGACGTGGTCGACGGCAATGTCGTCGCCGAGGTGCTGGCCGGCTGGACCGGCATCCCGGTCGGCAAGATGGTCAGCGACGAGATCCGCTCGGTGCTGACCGTCGGCGAGCAGCTGGCGAACCGGATCAAGGGCCAGGATTTCGCGCTGCAGGTGATCGGCGAGACCGTGCGCACCGCGCGCGCCGGGCTAGCCGATCCGCGCAAGCCGCTGGGCGTGTTCCTGTTCTGCGGTACCTCGGGCGTCGGCAAGACCGAGACCGCGCTGGCGCTGGCCGAGCTGCTCTATGGCGGCGAGCAGAACGTCACCACGATCAACATGAGCGAGTTCAAGGAGGAGCATAAGGTCTCCACCCTGGTCGGCGCGGCGCCCGGCTATGTCGGCTATGGCGAGGGCGGGGTGCTGACCGAGGCGGTGCGCCGCAAGCCCTATTCGGTGATCCTGCTCGACGAGATGGAGAAGGCGCATCCCGGCGTGCAGGACGTGTTCTACCAGGTGTTCGACAAGGGCATGTTGAAGGACGGCCAGGGTCGCGACATCGACTTCAAGAACACGCTGATCATCATGACCTCAAACGCGGGCACCGACACGATCGAGAAATTGTGCCGCAACGCCGAGACGCTGCCCGAGCCGGAGGCGCTGGCCGCCGAGCTGCGCCCGGCGCTGCTCGACTATTTCAAGCCGGCGTTCCTCGGCCGCGTGGTGACGGTGCCGTTCTTCCCGCTGCGGCCGGAGATCCTGCGCGAGATCGTCAAGATCAGCCTCAACCGCATCCGCAAGCGGGTGGTCGGCAATTACGGCGCGAGCTTCGACTGGGACGATGCCTTGCTCGACAAGCTGGTCGCACGCTGCACCGAAGTGGAAAGCGGTGCGCGCAACATCGAGAACATCCTCAAGCGCGGGCTGCTGGCCGATCTCGCCGAGGAGCTGCTCGAACTTCGCGCCGACGGCAAGGACGTGCGCGAGGTCCGCGTCACCGCGGGTGACGAGAAGGATTATGCATTCACTTTGGCATGATTGGGCGTGGGTGACTGCATGCGGCGGGCGAACCACGTCTGCATAACTGGAGAAGGAGGAACATCATGACGATCTACTTGAAGTGCGACAAGGCGAAGGGCAGCTCGACCACCAAGGGGTTCGAGGATCAGATCGAACTGGGCTCGCTGCAGTTCGGTGCCGGCGTCGGTATCGGCAGCCCGCGGGGTGGCGATCGTACGACGTCCGAGCCGAGCGTCTCGGAGATCAACATCACCAAGAAGGTCGACAAGGCATCGGAGGACCTTTTGAAGGCGCTTCTGAAAGGCGAGTCGCTCGGGAAGGTGGAGATCTCCTTCACCGCCGCGAGCAACGGCGAAGCGGTGGCGTATCTTGTCCTCAAGATCGAGGAAGTCCTGGTCTCCGGACTGTCGGTTTCCAGCGGTGGTGACTTCCCGAGCGAGAGCGTGTCGCTGAACTTCGCCAAGCTGGAATGGGCTTTCACCGGCCGCGGCGAGGATCAGAAGGGCCAGCCGACCCGCCTCACCTACGATCTCGCGAAGAACGTCGTCGGCGCGTAAGTTTCGTGCCACGGGAGCCCACGCCCGAAGGGCTGTGGCTCCCGTGGCCTCGGCCATGGGTGAAGTCGGTACATGACGGGTCATCTTCTCAATCTTCGGGCGCTGGCGGAGGAGTCGGTGGACGACTATGCGCTGCTCCGCTTCGAGGGTCGGGAAGCGATCTCGGAATGCTTCGACTATCGGCTGGAACTGATCCCGTCGGCCGAGCCCGATATCTCGGCGTGGATCGGCAAGCTCTGCGAATTCGACATCACGCCGGATTCGGGGGAAGCGCGGATCTTCGCCGGGCGCATCTATGGCGCGCGCTGGAGCGCTTCGGCCGGGGTCCCCAGGATCCATGTCGAGGTGCGTCCTGCCTATCATGCGCTGTCCTACGCGCGCGGCACCTATTTCGCGCAGGACAAGGACAGCGTCGCCATCTTCGAGGCGATGATCGCCGACGTCCCCGGCCTGACCAAGACGATCAGCGTGGAGACCACGCCGCCGGCGCGCGGCTATTCGGTGCGCTATGACGAGCGCGAGATCGATTATCTCGCCCGGCTGCTGGCACGCGACGGGATCATGTACTTCTTCGACTATGATTCCGGCGGCGGCCCGTATCGCCACAAGATGATCGTCACCGATCGCCCCTCCAATTACATCGATTGCGGGAAGGTCGAGCTCGCGACCTCGAGCACGCTCAGCCATGTCTCCGCTCGGACCGGCATCACCGCCGTGTCGCGCAGCTACAGCGCGGTGCCGCGCAAGACGCACCATGTCGCCTTCAACGTCAACAAGCTGGACACGCCCTTTTCCAAATCGGAGGCGCCGCCGGAGACGCGCTGGGGATCCGTGTACGGCCGCGACTGGGAATGGATCGGCGCCGAGGCCCAGGACGCCGGTGGCGTCGGCCCGATGCAGAAGGCAGCGGACCATCACCTGGCCCAGTCGGCGGACGTGATCGAGGGCGCTGCCGAGAACCCGGCATTTCTCGCGGGCGGGCGCGTCAAGGTGGAGCATGGCGGCGCGCTGCTGATGGACGAGCTGCTGCTCACGTCCGTCCGGCACAGCGCCTATGATCCCTGGATGCTCCAGGGCAGCCAGGCCGCGAGCTATGCCAACCAGTTCACCGCGATCGCCGCGCAAAAGGTCTATCGTCCTGCCCTGGACGAACCGGAGCGGCGGGCACCCGGGCCGCTGCTGGGGGTGGTGGGAAAGAAGGACACCAAGGCGGGCGAGATCGTCGTCGACGACCAGTCGCGGGTGCCGGTGCTGATCGAGAATGCGGTCGATTATTCCGCGAAGAAGCTGGAGAAGCATGTCTGGCTGCCGGTGCAGCAGCAATGGGCGCATTCCACCCATGGCGCGCAATTCTTCCCGCGCATCGGCACGCGGGTGATCGTCGACTTCCTGTACGGCAATCCCGACCTGCCGTTCATCGCCGGCACCATGTACACCCCGTCCCAGGCCTATCCGTTCGATCCGTCGTCCAAGTCCACCCAGTCGGGCTGGCGGTCGGTCACCGAGAAGAACGGCAAGGTCCGCCAGGAATTCCGCTTCGAGGACAAGGATGGATCAGAGGAGATCTATCTCTACACCGGCCGCGATTACCGGCGCGAGATCGATCAGGACGAGTTCGCGACGGTAAAGCGCGACCAGACGGTGAAGATCGAGCGCGACCAGAGCGTGACGATCGAAGGCGAGCAGGAGCTGTCGGTCACCAAGGACCGCACGGTCAAGATCACCGGCAAGCAGGACACCAAGATTGACGATACCCGCACGGTGAAGGTCACCGGCAAGAGCCTGCTGGAATCGCAGGCCGAGATCCAGCTGAAGGTGGGATCGTCGACGATCACGCTCACGCCTTCGGGAATCGAGATCAAGGCGATGACGATCACGGTCAAGGCCGAGGCCAAGCTCGACATGTCGGGCGGAGCGATGGCGACGCTCAAGGCGCCGAAGACCGACGTTACCGCGGACGCGATGCTGACCCTGAAGGGCGGCATCGTGATGATCAACTGACATGAACGCGCCCGCCACCATCGCGCTGCGCTTCCAGCGGGCCGAGCTCGAAGCCAAGGCGGACCTCTCCGCCGAGGGGCTGGCGCTGCTGGGCTCGGTGCCGCATCCGGCACAGTTTCTGGACGCGCTGCAGTCCGCCGGCCACCATGCCGATGCGATCCGCGCGCTGGCGCTGATGCTGCCGCACCGCCAGACTGTGTGGTGGGCCTGTTTGTGCGTGCGGTTGCTGCCAGCCTTGGCCAAGCGTCCGGACGAGCTTGCCGCGATCGAGGCGGCCGAGCGCTGGGTGCAGAGCAACAGCGCGGCGGATTCGGAACAGGCGGGGATGCTCGGCGAGCGCTGCGATCCCAACCGCGCCGCCGCCTGGGCGGCGACCGCGGCCTATTGGGCCGGGCCGTCGCTCGCGCCGCGCGGCCAGCAGCCGGTGGCGCCGCCGCCGCATCTGCCGGGCGTGGCGACGCGGAGCGCGCTGATCCTGCTGCCTTTCGATCCGGCGCTGGACGGACGCCTCGGCGCCATGGACCTGCTCGAGATCGGCACTTCGCTGCTGCACGGCGAGAACGGGCGCCAGGCGCAGCTGGCCGTCCAGACCCGACTTGCCTTGGCCTGACGCGATGTGGACGCTCCTGATCTCGCGCGCGTCGGACCCGCCCGGCAGCTTCTTCGACCGTCGCCAGCTCGATTCGGGGCAGGTGGTGGTCGGCCGCAGCGCCAAGACCTGCGACCTCGTGCTGCCCGACGAAGAGGGCTTCGTCTCGCGCGCGCACTGCACCTTCTCCACCGCCGGGCTCGAGCTGTTCGTCGTCGATACCAGCAAGAACGGCGTGGCGCTCAACACGCCCGAGATGCGGATCGCGCCCAACCTGCCGGTGGCGGTGCGGCCGAACGACCGGCTGCTGATCGGCAATTTCGTGATCACCATCGCCACCGAGGCGATGGGGGCGGGCATCGGGCTGGTGCCGCCCCCGGTCGTCGCCGCCGCGCCGGCGAGCGTCGCGCAGAACGATCCCTGGTTCGACAAGCCGGCGGACCCGATCTGGGACGACGGTCCGCTGGGCAGCGAGACGCACGACTTCCTGCAAAGCTCGATCCACGATTTCCTGGTACCTCCGGCCGGTGCCGCGATGCTGCCGATGGGCAGCCCATCGGACTTCGGCTTCGGCGATCCGATCGGCCATGCTTTTTCGCGGCCGATCATGGCGGACCCGCTGCCGCCGCCCGCCGATTTCGGCATCCCCGAGGATTGGGCGACGGGCGGCGCGCCGACCCCGTCTCCCCCGCCGGCGCCTGCGATGCCGCTCGCACCGGTACCACCGGCGAACCCATTCCCCGATCCGATCGATTGGGGTGCCCCGGCGCCTGCACCTGCACCGGCGATGCCGGACCCGTTCGACCTCGGCGCGCCGCTGGCGTCGCCGCCGGAGCCGGACTGGAGCGCGCCGAGCCAGGCTGCGCCCGCGCCCGCACCGGTCCAGGGCCCTGCCATCGATGCGGCAGGCTGGGCGGCCTTTTTCGAGGGCGCCGGGCTGCCCTCCGACGAGGTGCATCTTTCGCCCGATGCGATGCGCCGGCTGGGCGTGCTCTATCGCCAGGTGGTGCTGGGGCTGTGGGACATCATCCAGGACCGCGCCGCCTTCAAGGACGAGTTCCGCGTCGAGCGCACCCAGCTCAGCATCGGCCGCAACAATCCGCTCAAGCATCTGCCGCCGCTCGATGCCGCCAAGCTGCTGCTCGGCGATCCGCTGCCCGGCTTCATGGGCGCGGAAGAGTCGGTGCGCACCGCGTTCGAGGACATCAAGAAGCACCAGCTGGCGATGCTCGCCGGCGTGCAGCAGGCGCTGAGCGCGGTGTTCGACCGGCTCTCGCCGCAGGAGATCGACGCGTTGGCGCAGAAGGCCGCGGGGCAGCGCAAGGGGCTGCCCTTCGGCCGCGGGATCAGCCCGTGGAGCGTCTACCTTACCGTGTTCGAAGCCCTCAAGAAGGACGCCACCTCCAACGCCAACGGCGTGATGAGCGTGGCCTTTCGCGAGGGCTATGAGCGTTTCTTGAAGTCGGCGCAGTAGCGCCTGGTGCAGGGGGGAATGGCCTGGTGACTTGGGAGAACAAGCCCATTTGGTCGGAGGGCATGTTCTTGCGTCCGCAGCACTTCCAGCAGTTCGAGCGCTTCGTCGGCGCGCAGCTGGAGGCACGGCTGGGGCCGCTTGCGACGCATGGCTATGGGCTGGCGGAGGTGCAGTTCAACGTCGGGCAGCTCAAGACGGGCAAGCTCGCGCTTACCCGCTGTGCCGGCGTGTTCGAGGACGGCACGCCGTTCCGCGTGCCCGAGCAGGTCGCCGCGCCGCTGCCGCTGGAGGTGACCCGCGACATGCGTGACGCGGTGATCTATCTGTGCATCCCCGAGGGCCGCGCGGGCACCGCCGATGTCGCGCTCGATGCCAGTGCGCGGGCGGAGACGCGCTTCCTCGCCGAGGAGTTCGAGGTCGCCGATACGGTCTATGGCTCGCCCTCGCGGGTGGCGCTCAACGTCGGGCGGCTGCAGCTGTCGCTGCGCAGCGCGCTCGACCCGCTGGAGGGCTATACCACGCTGCCGATCGCGCGGGTGATCGAGCGGCAGGCCGACGACTCGGTCGTGCTCGATACCGGCTTCATCCCCTGCGCGGTCACGACGCAGGCGAGCCCGGTGCTGAGCGGCTTTCTCTCCGAACTGGAAGGCATGGTCCACCAACGCGCGGAGGCGATCGCCGGCCGGCTCGGCACGCAGGGCTCCAAGGCGGTGGCGGACATCACCGATTTCCTGATGCTGATGGCGCTCAACCGGACCGAGGCCAGCATCCGCCATATGGGCGCGCTGCCGGTGCTCCATCCGGCGGCACTCTACGGCTTTCTCTGCGAACTGGCGGCCGAGCTCTCCACCTTCACCGCCAGCACCAACCGGCCGAAGTTCATGCCCTTCTACGCGCACCGCGAGCCGCGCCCGTGCTTCGATGCGGTGATGGAGGATCTGCGCCGGTCGCTGAGCGCGGTGTTCGAGCAGAATGCCGTGCCGATCCCGCTCGAGGCGCGCGCCTATGGCATTTCGGTGGGCCAGATCAGCGACCATTCGCTGTTCACCAGCGCGTCCTTCGTGCTGGCGGCGCGCGGCGCGGTGGATAGCGAGCAGCTGCGCGCCAACCTGCCGCGGCGGATCAAGATCGGCTCGGTCGAGCATATTCGCGATCTGGTGATGCGCCAGTTGCCCGGCGCCGATCTCTATCCGATGGCGGCCGAGCCGCGGCAGATCCCGTTCCGCGCGAACACGGTCTATTTCAGCATCAACGCCCGGCACGAGCAGTGGCAGGCGGTGCGCACCTCGGGAGCGGTGGCGCTCCATGTCGCGGGTGACGTGCCGGGGCTCGAGCTCGAGCTGTGGGCGATCCGGGGGGCACAGGGATGAGCGGCGACGACGACAACGAGCGGACCGTGTTCCAGCCCGGCGGCGGTGCACCGCGTCCGCCGGTGCCGCCGCTGCCGCCGCTCGGCCAGCCGGCGGCGACACCGGGCGGCTATGTGCCGCCGCAGCCGCAGCCTTTGCAGGCGCAACCGGTGGCCGCACCCGCGCCGCAGCCGGCATCGGCCTCGGGCGGCAGCGCCCGCCTGGACTTCGCGAGCGGCGAGCCTGCGCTTTATGGGCCCGAGCCGCTGGTCGCCGCAGCCGGGCGCCTGATTCACCTTGCCAGCAGCATCCGCAACATGCCCGTGGGCCCCGATCTCGGCGAGCTGCGCCGACTGGTCACGCAGGAGCTGGAGGCGTTCGGCGGCCGCGCGCGCACCCTCGGGCTCGAGCCCAAGTCGGTCCAGCTGGCGCATTACATCCTTTGCGCGTTCGTCGACGATGCGGTGATGTCGACGCCCTGGGGCGCCAACAGCCCCTGGTCGCAGCACAGCCTGCTCGCCGCCTATCACAACGACACCCAGGGCGGCGACCGCATGTTCCAGTTCGCCGAGCGGATGGAGCAGGACCCCAGCCGCGAGCCGCGGCTGATGGAATTGCTCTACCAGTGCCTGTCGCTGGGCTTCGAGGGCCGCGCCGCGCTGGACCCGCGCGGCCAGTCGCTGCTCCACCAGCGGCGCGCGAGCCTCGCGGCCGCGATCGCGCGGCACCGCGCGGCGCCGTCGGCCGATCTGTCGCCGCAATGGAAGGGGCAGGCGGTCGCCTCGGGCCGCTTCGCGCCGCCGGTGCCGCTCTGGGCGATCCTGAGCGGCATGGCGGCGCTGGGCGCGCTGATCTTCGCCGCCTTGCTGTTCCGGCTGAGCACGCAAGGGGACGCCGCGATCCAGGCGCTCGACAAGACCGTGGGCGCGCAGGTGGTGGTACCGCCCCCGCCGCCCGCGCCCCAGACCGCGACGCCGACCTTTGCGAAGATCCAGCAGATCCTCGCGCCCGACATTCCCGAACGGCTGGAGGTGCTGCGCGAGGGCGACGACATCGTCCTGCGGCTGCACAACCAGGGGCTGTTCCCCTCGGGCCAGGCGGCGGCCTCGGCGGCGTGGAAGGACAGCTTCGCCCGGCTCGCCCAGGCGGCGAACCTCACCAAGGGCAAGATGCGGATCGAGGGGCATACCGACAACCAGGCGATCCGCTCGCTCGCCTTCCCGTCCAACCAGGAACTGTCGGTAGCGCGCGCCAAATCGGTGGGCGAGGCGATCACGGGCGCCGGGCTCGCCGATCCGTCGCGGATCGAGACGGCGGGCTTCGGCGATACGCGGCCAATTGCGGACAATGGCAGCGATGACGGGCGGCGGCAGAACCGGCGCGTGGAAATCCGCGTCGCCAACGACGCCAACTGGCGCTGACGCGGGGCGAGGGGGAATCACATGAACACGCTCAAGGCATGGTTCCGCAATCGCTGGTTCTGGCGCGTGCTGGGCGCGCTGGTCCTCGGGCTGGTGCTCTGGTTCATCGGGCCGCTGATCGCGATCGCCGGGTTCCGGCCGCTCGGATGGTGGCCGGTGACGCTGCTTGTCGCGCTGCTGCCGATCGTCATCGTCGGGGTGCTGTGGTTCCTCGGCCGCAAGCGCGACGCCAGGCGCAACAGCGCGATGATGGACGCGCTCAAGCCCGGCGCCGCCGATCATGACGAACTGTCGGTCAAGCTGGTCGAGGCGCTCGACATGCTCAAGTCGGCCAAGCTCGGCTGGCGCGGCAGCTATGCCTATCAGCTCCCCTGGTACGCGATCATCGGCCCCTCGGGCGCGGGCAAGACCACCGCGCTGCTCAACTCCGGGCTCAACTTCCCGACCGCCGTGGCGGGCGAGTACAAGGCGCTGCGCGGCCAGCCCAACACGCCCAATTGCGACTGGTGGTTCACCGACGAGGCGGTGCTGATCGACACCGCCGGCCGCTATGTCACCCAGGACATCGACGGCGCCAGGGATGCGGAGGGCTGGAAGGCGTTCCTCGAACTGCTCAAGCAATATCGCCCGCTCCAGCCGCTGAACGGCGTGATCGTCGCGATCCCCGCGCCCGATTTCGCCGACCGCGCGAAGATGGAATCGCACGCCGGCAATATTCGCG
>Ga0207671_10003871_pt1 | contig 14628 bp, 14 predicted proteins | sample KBSC24metaG_FD_184352 | JGI IMG/M metagenome (GOLD analysis project Ga0207671, IMG submission 184352) | Corn rhizosphere microbial communities from Kellogg Biological Station, Michigan, USA - KBS C2-4 metaG (SPAdes) (version 2) | ecosystem: Host-associated > Plants > Roots > Rhizosphere > Soil... | reverse complement strand
CAGCCCGATCGATTCCGGTCTGAACAGGTTGAAACCTCCCGCCCCACCAAAGATCAATTCCCCTTCCCTGGTCCGAAAGCCGGCACTTATGTTGAACTCCCTCGCCTGCAGACCATCCAGTTCATCAAAATTCAGACACCTGATCTTCAGCCCCGCCCGATCCTGAAAGACGCCGATCTTCGATAGACCGCCATTAGAGCTTACCCACAAAAACCCGGCCCTGTCCTCCTGCACGCTCGCGATCGTGTTGCCCGGTAGACCATCTTTCACCGTAAAGGACTGGAAACTGTCTTTACCCGCCTGCATCACACTCAGCCCCTTCCGCGTCCCCACCCACATATTGCCCCGGTGATCATAGGTCAGCCCGAATACAACACCATCGCTCAATCGGCTGTTCTCAGGAGTATAGTAGATATAATGACCGGTATTCCGCGACAGAACGCAGATTCCGAAGGCCGTTCCTATCCACAGATTGGACGCCGAATCCTCCGCAAGAGCAGGCACGTAGTTCGAGTGTATCGAATTGGGCATGCTCATATTGTTGTGATAGAACCTGCCCGTCGCCACGTCCAGGCGGTCCAGGCCGCCCGCCATCGTTCCCAGCCACATGCTCCCGTCCGCATCCTCCAAAAGGGAATATACCCTGTCGTCAGCCAGGCTATAAGGGTCCTGGTCCTGATGCCTATAGTGCGTGAACACCCGGCCGTCATACCGGTCCAGTCCTCCCTGATAGGTGCCGATCCACAAGCTTCCCCGGCGATCGATATGCAGCGACACGATGACATCGTTGCCGATAGAATTGGAATTGTTCTTATCGTGCCTGTATTGTACCCACTGGCCGGCGGCCCTGTCAAAGTAGATCAGACCTCCTCCATCCGTACCGATCCAGAGATTGCCTTTCCCGTCCTCCTCAAAGCAGTTCATGTCGTCGAACGGCAGGCTCGTCGGCTGGCCCGGCTGATGTCTGTATAAAGGAAAACGCAGCATGTGCTGCTGGTAATAGGCGATCCCATTCTTATAAGTACCCACCCACACGCCTCCCATATCGTCACGAAAAAGCGTAGTGATCGTGTTCGCAGGCAGGCTCCGCTCTTCGTCCGAATGCTGGAGATACCGGATCGTCATCTTCGTCTTGTCGAGAATATCCACCCCGCCTTTGTCTGTCGCGATCCAGATCAACCCCATGTCATCCTGGACTACCTCGCTGACATTATTCGTATTGAGCCTGGCCACGCCCGAGTCCCGGGAAAAATGCCGCAGGCTTCCCGTCGGATAATCGAATTGCCATAGCCCGGAAAGATTGTCCGCTGCGAACAGCCACAGCTGGTCCTCCCGGTCGATGTAAAGCCTGTACGCCGAAGACACTCCCTCCGGTTTGCGCTTGAACGCATCCGTCCGCGCCGTCACAGTCCCCCGCTGCAGGTCGATGCGCTGAAGCATCCCATCCAAATGGCACAGCCAAAGGCCTCCCCGACTGTCACAGGCAGCGCCCGCAACCGGACTGCCCAGCCCCACCGGTCCCTGAGCCCCTACCCGCACCGCTCCTCTGCCGGGCTCAATTCGATAAACGCCCGAATCACTATAAACAAAATAGTATCTGTCGTCCTTACCCTTTATAATATTGACCAGCCCGTCCGGCTGGATATGACGATCCCCAAGAAAGGCCGCCCTCCTGGGAACGAACGCCCCCGTCACCGGATCATAGACATTGATCCCTCCCGAACCCGAATTGATGTACAGCTTATTCTCCGGCCCTTCGAAGATGGACCCGATATGGTCGTCCAAAAGAGAAGAAGAGTCTGAATCATCGTGCCTGAATACCTTGAACGTATACCCGTCATAACGGTTCAGCCCCGAGCTCGTTCCTATCCAGACAAAACCCTGCCGGTCCTTAAATATGACATTGACGTGATTATTGGACAGACCATCCTTGATGGCAAGCCTCTCAAAAGGATAGTCCCTCACCTGGCTATACCCCGTCAACCCGGCCGCGGCAAGACATGCAAGCACCAACCATCTCATGATCATGCCCTAAATATACACATCTCCCTCGATTGTAAGAACTGGCGCCATCGGAGTCGGGATACCAGCCGGTACTGTTACCCTCAACCCATCCTCCGCATTCCTCCACTCCAGTTCACCCTGACGACCAACCAGCCGCACGCCCTTTACATTTTTGCCCTTCAACGTCCTGATCACGACCTCGCCCGAAGGCTCCCCCATAATGATCGCATAGAGTCTATCACCCTTCCTGGTGAAGCGGATATCTTCCGCAGTAAAAGGCTTCCCTTTCCCCTCATTGAACCCCTGCGCACTCAGCGAAGCAGCCCCCTCCATCGCCGGGCCTTCACCATATACAACATATGGCCGCGTATCGTAGATGCATTCGCTGTTGACCTTCATCCACGCCCCGACGCCCTTCACGATCTCGCGCTCATCGCTGTCGATCGTCCCATCACTACGCACCGGAACGCTCAGCAGCAGATTGCCGTTCTTGCTTACCACATCGGCGAGGGTGTGGATCACCGTCTTTGCAGTTTTGTACTCATGGCGCTCCAGTATCCGCCTGTCGTAATGCCAGCTCCCGATACAGGTATCCGTCTGCCAGGTGTACGGAAGTATCTCATTGCTCTGTCCTCTCTCTATATCCCAGACCAGGCACTTCCGCTGCTCTTCATTCAATATCTTCCCGTTGATCACCGCTTCCAGCGACCCATGCCGCTTAATGCTGCTGTTGTAATGGTGGGCGGCAATCCGCAATCCGACATCACTCACCGGCCACAGCGGCAGCACCGTATCGTCAAAATAAAGCAGATCAGGAGAATACTTGTCGATCAGCTCGATCGTCCTTTTATAAAACTTCTCGCAGTACCGGCTCGATGGCGCCGCGGCGCCATTCCCCCAGGCCCACTGACCGCCGATCGCGCCATCGTCCTGGCTGTTTTGACTCAGGGCATGGTCCTGCTCATACAAGTCCTGGGGATCAAAACCTTCCCACCACAGCCCCTTGCCCCCTTCCTTCCTCTGCTTGCCGTCATAGGGAACGCCCTGCAGCGGCCCTTTCATATCATGGCGCTGCGCCGTTTCATACCAGCTCCACGCATGTGCCGCGTGCACACTCACACCAAATCGAAGCCCTTGCTTCCTCGCCGCCTTCGCCCAACCCGCTATCAGATCTTTTTTCGGTCCCATCTTCACCGAGTTCCACGGCTGATAGCTGCTGTCATAGTTATCAAAATTGTCGTGGTGATTGGCAAGGGCGACAAAATACTTCGCACCCGCATCCTTATACAGCGCCAGCAGCTCCTCCGGATCCCATTTCTCCGCCTTCCATTGATGGATCACGTCCTTAAATCCGAACTTCGAAGGATGCCCATAAGTCTTGACATGGTAATTGTAATCATCGCTCCCCTCCTGGTACATGCTACGCCCATACCAGTCGCCATGTTCCGGCTGACACTGCGGTCCCCAGTGCGCCCACAACCCAAACTTCGCATTCTTATACCAGTCCGGCACCTGGTACGCCGCCAGCGATGACCACTCTGGCTTAAATGGCCCCTGGGCGACGCCCTGCCGGGCCCCGGCCCGGGCAACGGCCGACGCAATGTCCAGGCCCTGTTTCTTCAGCAACAATGCAGGCAATAGTGCAATCGAATTCTTTATAAGCGCTCGTCTTTTCATATCTGGTAAAAGTAAAAGAAACAGGATTTATTAATTTTATATATATTCGACTTTGTTTTATACAAATCCGACTTTACCGTGATCCGAAGAGTGCTAAAGGAATCGTTCGTATTGCTCCACATCGACCACGTCAGACTCGACGACAAATGGAATTACCGAAATGTGCTCAGCCCCTATTACCGGCTGTATTTCATAGACGGCGGACAGGGGCTGATCTGTCATAAAAAACAGACCTGGACGCTGGAACCCGGCTTCATGTACCTTATCCCGGCCTTCACCCTCTGCAACCTCAACTGTTCCGACCACCTGGGCCAGTATTTTATTCATTTCTTCGAAGACCTCGGAGACGGCTTCTCACTTTTTCACAATAGCAATACAGTCTTCAAAGTCCGGGCCTCCGATATGGACATCGGCAATTTTAAAAGACTGCTCCAGATCAATCCCGGCAGAAAGATCAACCGCAGCGACAACCCGCGCATATACGAAAAGCAAGCCTACTACCTGGAATACGAACAGCTGAACAACGTACAACCCTACGACCTCTTTCTCGAAACCCAGGGCATCCTCCTCCAACTCGTCTCCAAATTCTTACCCCTCAAAACCCAGCAACCGGCAGACCCCTGCAGCATCCCGTCCAACGTGGTTGACCTCCTGGGCTTTATCCAGATCAACCTCGGAAAAACCCTGACAGTGAACAACCTCGCCAAAATGGTCAATCTCCATCCCGACTATCTCTCCCGCCTGTTCATAAAACTGACCGGCCAGCGCCCCCTGTCCTATATCCACAACAAACGCATCGAAAGAGCCCAGCACCTCATCGTCACCACCGACATGTCGCTCACACAGATCTCAGAAGCCATGGGCTTCGACAACGTCCAGCATTTCTCAAAAGTCTTCAAAAAGATCACCAGCCTCACGCCCGGCCGCTACCGCGACCAGCACCATACCCCCGGCCTTGCCTGATCATATAAACAAGTTAACTTTACTTTGTAAGCGGTATGACAAATATTAAATTTCGCATAATTCAACCAGACGACCTCGAGACATTTCAGCTAATCGCTGACTGGTATTTAAAAGAATGGAATATTCCAACGGACATTACCATCAAAAGGCTTCAAAATATAACGGCAGACAAAGAACAATTTCAAGTTTTAATGACCCTTAGCGGCATTCCTGTTTCAACTGGAGGACTTTACGACCATGTTGGATTGCTTGACAAAGAGCCAAGATTCAAAATTCATAAAAAATGGTTAGCGCTAATTTATACGGCGCCAGATAAGAGAGGTAAGGGTTACGGAGCATCAATCTGTAAATTCATTCAAGACCACGCAAAAAACTTAGGGCTTAACAAAATACATTTGTTCACCGACACTGCCGAACGCCTTTACCAACGTCTTGGCTGGACAGAAATTGAAAAAATTACAATTAGCGGCAGAAATATTGTAATAATGACGAAAGACCTGGCCTGCCCCCCTTCACGGTAATATCGTGCTCCTTGTCTGCGTCGTATGCGCGGAAAACAAGCCCAGCGCCCCGTTGGAAATATTATTCGGGGGATTATTCGGCGTAGTCCCGCCACCCGGCCCGCTGTCGGCCATCTGCGCCAGCATCCTATACTACAACGCCACATTCTTGTCTATACACTGCATCTCCAGACGGATAGAGTCCCCCGGCTTAAGGCATCCTGCTTTGCGCCGTATAAACCTGTTCCCCTATTACCACATTCAAGGTATACGTCCTGCCCTCAACCCCGGCCAGTACGGAAGTCTTATACATCCCATTCCCCCGCCCGGCAAGCAACTCCCGGTTACCCGCCAGCGCATTAAAGACCTGCCCGGTCGAAACATAAGGAATAACCAGCAATAACAACCACACTAAGACATGTATAGCAATGGTAAACCGTACTAAAAAGGTTTACACCGGGCGTCGTCCTTATTGGTCGCATAGCTTGGCTCAACTCCTCCCGCATGGCTTCCGCTTCCGGCTTCCACTCAATCCGGGAGTTCTCTTACGTGGTTCGGTTGTTACTGCTTTGCTACAGACTTCCTATTTCCTTCGCCATTCTAACATTCGGCCCTTCGGTTTGGCTGTGAGACTTCCACCCTTGCCCTTTGATTCGGGGGATGGCTCGTTTCGGTCCTACTATGGCTTCGGCTGACTTCTGCGCTCAACGATGACTCGTTCGCAGACCTCCCAGGGTAAGTGTATCCCCTTTCCGTTCATGCAGCCTCTGTATTTACGTAGTTACACCCTGTACAGTATCGGACTTTTGCTTCTTGTGCAGCATTATCCATGTAACCCCGCCTTATATACAGTTTCTATTCGTAGGCTCGAACGTTTGCCGCCAGCTTCCTTCAGATTCGTGGTCGCCCACGACACCCTTGCTCTTGGCTAAGGCTCCCTACTGTAAAGCACCTTCGGGACTTGCACCCTATAGCTGATACACATGCCTGGCGCACACAAAAAAGCCGTCCACCCGGACGGCTTAAGTATATATTGGCTTTTCCTCCTATCTGCGGCTAAGCCCTTCCCTTATTTCCTTTACTATTTCCACGGAAATATTGGCCAATTCGGCAATCTTTTCATCCGAAAATTCCGTGTGAGACAGCAGATTTTTGACCATTAGCCGCTGCGCCTCAAACCGGCCCTCCTCGCGGCCATCTTGTAGCCCCTGTTCGCGACCTACTTGTAGCCCCTCTTCACGCCCTTCTTTTTCCTTTATCTCCGCCAATTGTTCAAGAACACCCATAGTGTTTTGTTTTCCGGTGATAGCATCAAGTTTACGCATAAAGTTAACATTTGTTTCCGGATCGTCAAAGACCAGAAGATTTTCTAAAAAGATTAATACTGCATTTACCTTGCTATTGGCATCGCCCCCTTTGCCCCATATCTGGGCGGCGAGCTTTAGCTTGATCTCCAGCAACTCAGATTCCGATACCTTCCCTTTGAGCAACGCCCTTTGAGCAACGCCTTTTTAGCTGCCAGAAAGGCAAGCGAAAAAAAGTTACTGCCGTGAGACACCTCCTCATCCGTATGCTCGGTGACGTACAAAGAATTGTATTTGTACCTTAATTCGGTTCCCATAAACTCATGATGATACCGATCCGGCATGGTCTTTCCGTCCTGACCAGTGAAGATCGCAACGGCCGTCACCGGTCGCCGGTGCCAGTCGAAGATGCGATAGTAATACCGGAACATCCTTTCAGCGAATAGCTTATCCCTCTGGCCTTGAATTTCAACATGGACAAGGAAGCAATGCTCATTACCATCTTTCAAAAATACCTTCACCAGCTTATCGACAAACCGCGTATTAGAACCTTCACCTGGCTCAGGGTTTTTCTCGATAAGTTCCTTGTCAATAAAATCGAACCCGCGCTGAAGATCAAATAATTCATCCGCACGTGGAAAGACAAAATGCAGAAAGTCCTCAAAAACCTCTTCCATCAACCCTTTCCACAATTCATCATACTTCCGTCTCATAAGAAAGATTTAAAATTGAGATTAAACAAAAAAATAGACCGAACGAGCCGCTTGCAGTCGCCAACGTCAATTAGGTGAACCAAAATGGAGGGAATTGAGCAAGTAAGAGATAGCTGCGCAAAAAGGCGAATTTGTCAGTATGACTTAGCGATCACTAACCTCGGCGGAGCCCACCCTTCAATTCATCGCTGCACCTTTCACAGATCCATTCACGACGGCATCCCTGCTTCGACCGCCTGGTTCCCCAATCTGCGAGATGACCGTTCTCAGTCCGGCGTCGGATATGCCTCAGCGATCCAGTCATGGAAGCAATTATCTGCTGCAGCAACTCCGTATGCTGGAGATGACTATGGGAAAAATCAGGCGCCTCCTCCATCCAGAAGCTGTACTCGACATTCGAAATATGGATGTCCGCCTGCGGAAACGCCGGAGTGTGATCCGCCTGAAGAAGCCCGCCGATATGATCGGGATGCGCATGCGTATTAACAACATCGGTAACCTCACCCCGGGAGATACCGGCTTCGTGTAAAGAGGCGGGAAGCCAACCGGTGCCGCTGCCAAAACCTGCGCCACAGCCGCTGTCAATCAGGATACACCGCTTCCCGGTACGGATGACCAGGATGTTGACCCCAAGTACTATCTCAGCCCCGGGACGAAATTTTGCCTTTAGCAGACTGTCTACAGCAGACGGCGCAACGCCCGCTGCCCAATTCGGCTGCACTGGGGCCATATGCAGGGCTGCAGGGCGCCATCCGATACAACCGTCATGTCGAGAACACCCAATTTAAAAGAATGCATTGAAGCCACCGCCCCTGCCCGTAACATCCTGCTACGCGCAGCTATTATCCCTGGCACATAAGCGCCCAGGCCAATGAAAAATAAATTCTTCAGTAAAACCCTTCTGTCCATTGTTTTGTAAATTTGTACCAAATGTATCTGCTTGACGCTTCGCGAACAAGTAGGCACAAAAAAGTAGCCTGGATACCAAAAGGGTACTATTACTGATTATCAACTACAAGTTGGAACCGATGGAAAAAAATACCGATCTGGCTGTTTGCAGCATCGATCACGCCTTCCGCCGCCTCGGGGGGAAGTACAAAGCCCGCATCCTGCTTTATCTTTGGAAAAACAAAGTGCTGCGCTATGGACAGCTACGGCGGCTCATGCCCGATATCGCCCCGAAAACGCTCACCCAGACCCTGCGTGAATTGGAAGAAGATGGGCTTATCATCCGTACCGCCTTCGCCGAGAAGCCGCCAAGATTGAGTACACCAATTCGCCCCGGTTACATCAACGGAAAGACCTGATTACCTTCCCCGATATGATTTCCGGTAGCAATCTTACCTGGTTTTCCGTCCCGCAAATGATCACCCGCGCCAGCCCGGATGATATGGATCGCGAGTTTAAAGAAAAAAGTTTTCTCAGCGCTTTCCAGGATGCCGGTTTTAAAACCGTCTGGTTAAGTACCCAGACCGATCAGGAGATCCTCTGGCAGGGCACCATCATCCTGCATGCAAAAACAGCCGACGTCGTATATTTTTGCAGAACCTATTCTCCTATGTTCGAGCTGGAAGATATATTTGACGAACGATTACTGCCCAAAGTCGACAGCATTGTTCATGCCGACCGCCAGGATCTTTTCATCGTACTACACACCATGGGTAACCATTGGGCTTATTCAAGACGGTAGCAGATTATATTATCGACAGTGTTATTCGCATAGTGGAAAAACAAGAGGCTGTATCATATGTTACTTTCTTATCGGATCCCCTTCACCGCCGCTCCTGCCGCTATACACACCTGCTCAGGCTGGCTGTAAACCCCAACCGGAACTGACAACCTCGCGGGACACCTTACAGTAATCAGCCCGGATGATGACGCAGATCATTCTTCACAAGATACTGATAGACTACTTTGGGCCTATGGTAATTGCCGTTCTGCTCATCCTTCTGAGCATATTATTATGCTGGCTCCTGTCATCACCGATAACCCTTGAGATGGACACCCGGTTACCGGAGGCGCAGCTAAGGTGGAAAGGTATTTGTGCAGTGCGCCTGGTTTATGAAAAGGAGCAGATGTGGCTTTATCTCCGAACCTTGTTTATCAAAAAGAAGTGGCAGTTAAAGGGAAGAGGCAGTAAACGCGCTGGCGGAAAGAACATCCGCGGCGCCAGCACCCGGCGAAAAAAGAGACGGCGCGGAATACCTTTTTCCAAAATGATCCGCGTGCTGCAGACTTTTCGGGTGGATGTGCTAAGCATAGCCCTTGACACCGGCGATCCGGTATTGAATGCGCAACTCTACCCACTGACTTTTTTCCCTTTCCGTGCCGGCAGGACGATACGAATAAATTTTGAAGACTGTAATTACGTGCTGTTACGCATCAGTAACCGGCCTTGGCGGGCGCTTGCTGCCTGGCTATTCTAAGTTTTGTTCACCTTAAATAATAATTCTATGTCATTCAATTTTGATGAGACGGCGCAGAAATTGGCCGATTTCCTGAAAACAGAGGCAAAGACCGAAACAGTTGTTGGACAGCCCTTTCAATTAGGCGAATTTACCTGTGTGCCCGTGATCAAGTTCGGCATTGGCCTTGGATATGGCGCCGGTGAAGGCAAGGGCGACCAGGGCGGCAAGTCGAAGGGTGAGGGCACCGGCGGAGGAGCCGGAGGCGGCGTTGGCGTTGAACCAATTGGTTTCCTGGTAACCCGCAAGGACCAGATATCTTTTGTTCCTACCCGTAATCCCAAGGGTATCTCCGGGATGTTCGACAAGTTGCCGGACCTGCTGGGAAAGTTCATGGATCAGAAAACAAAAGCAACAGCGGCGCCGGCGAATGCCTGAGATTGCCATTCGGATCCCGGACACCTTTTCAGACACCGGATTTACGGTGGCTCTTCCATCGGAAAATCTTTCCGGCTTCCACTACCAGGAATACGATGGAGGAAGCGATACCTACGATAACAAATTCACGCAGGGTTAGGGGCCGGGTTTGGAATATGGACTGCAGGAATGGGACAAAAGTAACAGCGAATTGTAACAGGAAGGTGAGCAATACGGCGCCCATGAGGGGCAGATTGGAAAATATCCCGACACGGAATAAAGAACGGGTTTCCGAACGGATGGCCAGCACATGCCCCATTTGGGTGAGACAAATGACATTAAAGACGATGGTTTGCCAGTGCAACCCCTGTTTGATCGACCAGGCCTGTACCGACAAGACGATGCCGGCCATTAGTATCCCTACAAGCACCATGTGCATTCCCCGTCCCTCAGCAAAAATGCTTTGTTGCGGAGGCCTTGGGGGCCGCGTCATAATATCGGGCTCTGCCTTTTCAAAAGACAGCGCGATGGCCGGCAGTCCATCCGAAACGAGATTGATCCACAGGATGTGGATGGGCAGCAGCGCGATGGGCAATCCGATAAAGGGGCCCAGCAGTAAGGTCCACAACTCACCGGAATTGGTAGTCATCAGATATTTAATGAATTTGAGGATATTATCATAGATCCTTCTCCCCTCTCTTATCGCCTTAACGATCGTAGCAAAGTTGTCATCCAGCAGGATCATGTGCGCCGCACCTTTAGCCACATCCGTACCGGTTATTCCCATCGCTACCCCGATATTCGCCCTTTTCAGGGAAGGAGCATCGTTCACGCCGTCGCCGGTCATGGCGACAAAATGGCCTTTCTGTTGCAATGCGCTAATGATCTGCACTTTTTGTTCGGGCGAGACCCTTGCGTAGACCCTGATATCCTCTACCCTGGCCAGGAAACTTTCCTCATCAAGTTGCGCCAACTGCTCACCGGTGATGAGACCGCCCTGCTTTTTTTCCAGGATGCCGGTGCGCTGTGCAATGGCTCTGGCTGTCAGCGGGTGGTCGCCTGTAATGATGACGGGCACGATGCCGGCAGTCCTGCATTGTGCCACGGCGTCGAACACCTCTTTCCTGGGGGGATCGGCGATGCCTGCCAGCCCCAGGAAATGTAGCCCGGATTCGTGGGTCATGGGGTCAGGGTTCTCAGGCGCATTATCCCAATACCGGCAGGCAAAACCCAATACCCGGTAGCCCATTGCGGCCATTTCATCCACCTCGTGTTGAAAAGCCGGCTCGTCGATATCCACGCATTCCTTGAGCAAAACTTCCGGTGCGCCCTTCGTAAAGGAAACGACCGTTTTTCCCTCCGGATGAAAAGTCGTCATGAGCTTACGGTCTGCGTCAAAGGGTATCTCCGCCAGTCGCACCGGCTCCCGCGAACACCAGTCCTCCGGTCCCAGCGAACGCCAGTCCTCCTGCTCCCGCGAACACCGGTCTATGTCCCTGGCCGCCTCCAGTAAGGCTATTTCGAGGCTATCGCCCCTTATTTTCCCATCATCGCCGATAACAGCGTCATTATTTAACCTGAAGGCCCGGAGCAATAGTCTGCCATTTTCGTGATGACGGATAGAAGAAAGATCGGCCTCTGCGTACAATCGTCCATTCACGAACACTTTCTCCAGATGCATTTTATTTTGAGTAAGCGTTCCTGTCTTATCGGTGCAGATATAGGTGACGGATCCCAGCGTTTCTACAGCGGGCAGTTTCCTGACCAGACAGTTGAGGCGTATCATTCTTTTTGCTGCCAGCGCCAGGGAAATGGTAATGACGGCAGGTAAAGCTTCAGGAATAGCGGCCACTGCCAATGAGATGGCGGTGAGGATCATCCTTACGATATCCTCCCCTCTCAAGGCGCCGGAGACAAAAAATACGGCACACAGCAAAAGTATTATTACCGAAAGAGTCTTGCTGAAAGAAGTCATTCGTTGCTGTAAAGGCGTCAGCGGTTCCTTCTGCTGCAGCATTCGGGCAATGCGGCCTAATTCGGTTTGCATCCCTATGCCTATGACCACCGCCCTGCCCCGGCCATATGTCACAAACGTTCCACTGAATGCCATATTAGATCTGTCTGCTACCGGCAGATCGGCCTGGGCGAGGGGCTGGGAAATTTTATCAACGGCGTGCGATTCTCCGGTCAATGCGGCCTCCTCGATCTTCAGGTTAATGGATTCAATGATGCGCAGGTCGGCTGGTATGACATTGCCGGCTTCAAGGAAAATGACGTCTCCCGGCACAAGCACAGTGGAGGGCAGCCAAACGCTTTTTCCATCCCGAAGTACCCGCGCCTGTGTAACAGCCATTTTTTTCAACGCCTGCATCGCCTTCCCGGCGCGGTACTCCTGGGAGAAACCAATGACGGCATTCAACAGCACAATCACCAGGATGACAAGGGTATCCGTAAGATCGCCGATGATCCCCGAGATGACGGCGGCTATCATCAAAATGAGGATCATGGCGTCTTTCAACTGCGCCAGGAGCATCCGGATGACACCCTGCCTCTTGTCTTCCTTTAATTCATTGGGGCCGGCTCTCTTTCCTGTTTCATCTGCCGCCGCCGTACTTAGGCCTTGTTCAGTTGTGCCAAGGCGCCGATATATTTCCGCCAGACCTAAACAATGCCAGTTCATATTATAATATCAATTTTTTTTAGTTGCCGCCCGCCATCCCGGAGTAACCATTTTACAACCACAAAGACACAAGGGAAGGAAAGCAACAAGAAGCAGTTACCTGATGTAGGTCATCTTGTAAAAGAGAGGGGTGCGTGGCATTCATTAGTAAATTCCCGAGGCGATGTCTCTGCCGTGTTCATTTTGTTGTTTAAGGGTCCAGTCCCGGGTCATTCGCGTTTCCATCCAAAAATTGCCGCTTTTGCGGTGCATCTGTACCGGAGCGCCGAATAAATGCCGGAGAGAGGTCTCCAGCTCGCTAACTTTCATGTTGTCAGAAAGGTGGATGTCTTTGTCCAGTATGTTCCTCGCCGCGTCCCGTACCTGCTCATCCGTTTGCACATCTCCTCCCCTTATCCATGGCAGGGATTCGTTCGCTGGCAGAGGTTCCTGGCCCCCACTTCGAAACTCGAGCTTCAAAAAAGGGTAAACCCGGTTGAATTCTTCCTGCACCATTCCGATCAGTTGCTGCCTGACGCCATAACTCGATTTCATAATATCTGCTCCCATAACAAAAATATTTCGTTCTCTACCGCTTGGGATGATCTATAGCAGGGCTGCCTATGATTTTGGTCATGTCCTTTCCGGCAGCCTTTTTCACTCCATTCGCTGCAGACACAGCACAAACTGTACGTCCAGCACATCATTTACTTTAATGAGACCACCCATTTTCTGCGGCGGCTGTAAGCCAAAGTCCGAAAAACTGAGCCGGCGGCTGCCCGTCAACTGCACGGCCCCGGCATCTTCCCGGCTGGTGGCATAGTCCATTTCAACCTGTTTGCTGATGCCCGCCAGTTCGATACAGACCAGGCCTTTTAGAATTTCCGGCCGGACGCCGAATTGCGGCATTCTTTCCAGACTGAGAAAAGTGATCTTCAACTGGGGATATTGGTGGTACAACAGGGTCTTTTTGAATTCGCCGGTCATTACCCGGTTGCGGCAATCGAAGTCCCCGATATTGATCCGCAGGACCCCGCAGAGGGGGATACCGCGGACTTGCCCGCGGTATCCCTCACTGAGAAAGCTTATCGTATCTGCCTCGGTATACTCGGCTACGCCGCAGGAAAAACGATTGATATTGGTACGGCCATGAATGCTCAGGCTGCTGCTTTTTTGCACGATCCAGCTTACTTTGCCGGCGGGTGGCCGGGTGGCCATCGCTGTATTGCCGACAGACAACCCTGCCGGTAATCCTGCACAAAGGCCAAGGGCGAGCAGACAATTAAAGTACAGCATGATCGTAGGTTTTAAAGATGAGCCTATGCCTGAGTGTAACAGCTTGTTTGTTTAGAATCCTACTGTAGCGGCAATGACATATCCGTAGAACTTACCCGAGCTGCGATAGTCTGCTACGGGGAAGTCCAGGTATTTCTGGGTAACCCATTCGCCTTTCAGCAGCACATTCTTTGTCAGGAACCATCCGCCGGCCGCTGCAAAACGATTGATCGTCACCGGACTGCTGATGCCTTTCAGTTCAGCCGTTACGCCATTGTAGCGGACTCCGACAAACAGATTTTCACTGTGCCCAAATCGGTATATGCCATCCACCGCATATTGATTGAACTGCCTGTTGGCGGTCTCGGTACTGGTGCGTCCCTGGCCGTGTTCAAACGTTCCGAACAATTCAAAACCACCCACTTTTGCAAATCCATTCACCATCATGGCATCGACTTTACTGTTGAGACCGGTGTTGAGACGGCCGGAAAAGGCATCTCCTTCATAAGCGCTGGTTCCGCTGGCTGGCACAGTGTAGGGTTTTTCCATCACCATCCAATAACCGGACCCGGCGCGGTCGCCGTTGTACAGGTCGTTGCTGGGTGAGCTGGCTATATGATAATAAGAGCCGGACAGGCGCAAACGTACCAGGCTGGATACCTGACGATCGATACCTGCCTTGAAGTAGATGGGGGGTTTTTACGGATGTCG
>Ga0207671_10003866_pt1 | contig 14648 bp, 13 predicted proteins | sample KBSC24metaG_FD_184352 | JGI IMG/M metagenome (GOLD analysis project Ga0207671, IMG submission 184352) | Corn rhizosphere microbial communities from Kellogg Biological Station, Michigan, USA - KBS C2-4 metaG (SPAdes) (version 2) | ecosystem: Host-associated > Plants > Roots > Rhizosphere > Soil... | reverse complement strand
TCCCCTTTCAGGCGCATTGCTGGCTGGCGATCGGCGATTGCCTCGTCGGCGAGCGCGCGCACCGCGTCGAGGAATTCGCCGTGATCTTCGCGACCGGGACCGCCGACGCGTGATCGATTATGCGGTCCTGGTCTGGCCGGCCGACGACGCCCAGACCGACGCCTGCGCACAATCGCTCGCAGCCGCGCTCGATCGCGCCGGCTGGCAGCGCCAGGTCGACGAGCCCGGCCGGATCGTGCTGCTGCGAGGTGCGCATCGGTCGCCCGTCGTCCGGATGATCGGCGAGGACACAATCCTGATCGGCCATGTCTTCGATCGGGCGGCGACGCAGGCAGGGCATGTCGCATCCCTGCGCGCGCCGGCCGGCGCGGCGCCGTTCGACATCAAATGCGCCTGGTGGGTCGACCATGGCTGGGGCGCCTATGTCGCGGTCCGGCACGATCCCGAGGCGCCTTGTGCCGTCGAACTGTTCCGCGACCCGATCGGCATGCTCGACTGCATCTGCTGGTCCCATGGCCGGCTCCGGATCGCCACCTCGGCGCCCGAGCCGCTGCTGGCCCATGCCCCGCCACCGGATCTCGCGATCGACTGGGCGCTCGTGGCCGCCATGCTGCGCCTGCCGGGATCGGCGGGCGAGGCGTTGCCGCTGACCGGTCTCGCCTCCCCCGCGCCGGGCACGATCCTGCGCTTGTCCCGGAGCGATTCGATCGTGCGGAGCCTGTGGTCGCCCGCCCGGCTCGCGCGCCGCGCGCCGACGCGGGATGCCGCGCAGATCCTGCCCGATCTCGTCGATGCCTGTGTCGCCGCCTGGTGCTGGACCACGACGCGCGCGGTCGGCGAGCTCTCGGGCGGTCTCGATTCCGCGATCGTCGCGGCCGGCGTGGCCCGCCTGCCCACGCCGCCGGCGATGACCTGGTTCAACTATCGGTCCACCGATCGCGAGGGCGACGAGCGACGTTACGCGCGCGCCGTCGCCGACCGGCTGGGGCTCGAACTCGCCGAGACTCTTCGCGACGACGCGGCGATCGACGAGCGCCTCATGGCGGCGATGCCGACCGCCCTTCGCCCGCCGGTCGCCAGCCTCAGCCTGTTCCACGATGCCGACCTTGCCGCGCGCGGCCGATCGCTCGGCGCCGACACCTTGCTCACCGGCCAGGGCGGCGACGCCCTCTTCTTCCAACCCGCGACCCCATTGGTTGCGGCCGACCTCGCATGGGATGCACGCCGCTGGCGTCACGGCCTCCCGGCGATCCGCGATATCGCCCTATGGACGAACCGGACCCACTGGTCGGTGCTGGGAACCGCGCTGCGTGCGCGGCTGCGCCCGTCGCCGCTGGCGATGCCGGCGCTGCGCCACGATCTGGTCGCCCCCGCTTTCGCGGCCGCTCCGCATCCGATCGGCTGGATGGCGGACACCGCCGATCTGCCCCCCGCCAAGCAGCTCCAGATTCTCAACCTCGCCGCCGCCCGCGCCGCCTTCGGCACCTCCTATTGCTCGTCCGCGATGCGGGTCGTGCACCCCCTGATGTCGCAGCCGCTGCTCGAACAGATCCTGCCGATCCCGACGATCGACCTGACCGAGGGACGGCGCGATCGGGCGCTGGTCCGCCGCGCCTATCGCAGCCGTCTGCCGGAATTGCTGATCGACCGGCGCGGCAAGGGCTGCCTCACCGCCTTCTACGGCCGCATGCTCGCCATGAGCGCGCCTTTCCTGCGCGCCTATCTGCTCGATGGCGTGCTCGCCGAAAACGGCCTTCTCCAGACCGATCGCCTGGATGCCTTGCTCGATGCCGACACGCTGATGCGCACCAACGCCTATACCGAGATCATCGTCATCCTGGTCATGGAGCGGTGGGCGCGCGACTGGAGCGCGCGTATCGCCGCATTCGCTCCACGCTAGACCGATGCTCGCCCGGTCCTCGCCATGGTGCATCCGCGAGCCAGCCACCGGCAGCCAGGGCGACGGGCCGGCACCGTCGGTGCCGGCCCCGGATCGATCACACCTCGGCCGGTGCCGCTTTCTTCGCGCGCGGGGCCTTGGCGGCCGCCGCCGTCTTGGCGGCCGCCTTGGGCGCGGCCTTCGGCTTCTGGGCGGGTTGCGGCTTCGCAGCGGGCTGCGGTTCGGCAGGCTTGCGGCCAAGCCCGATCTGCTTGGCGAGACCGCGACGCTGCTCGGCATAAGCCGGCGCGACCATCGGATAGTCGCGCGGCAGCTTCCACTTGGTACGATAGTCTTCCGGGCTCATATTGTAGTTGGTGCGCAGATAGCGCTTGAGCATCTTGAGCTTTTTGCCGTCCTCGAGACAGACGATATAGTCATGCTTGACCGAGGAGCGGATCGCGACCGCCGGTTCCGGCAACGCATCCGGTTCCGGTGCGGGCTCGCCCGCCTTCGACAAAGCGTCGAAGGTCGATTGGATGAGCGCCGCGACTTCGCCGGGGGCGACGCTGTTGTGGCTCACATGCGCACTGACGATGTCGGCCGTGAGCGCGATCAGGTCAGATTGGTCGGTCATTTCCCCCTCCACAACAATACGAAAAGCCAAGCATAGGCACATTATAGGTTGGGCACAATCGAGGTCCGAAATGGATGAATAATGGCCGGGCCTGTCCCCGGACGCCACCGCGCCCGACAGGAGCTTGATCGGCCCCGGACCGGCCCGTCGGCGCGCCTCGCTATCGCGCGCAGCCCACCCGGGGCCCGGCGCTCTCGATCGCCTCGTGGAGGACGCGCAAAAGCGTTTGCGCGGTATAGGGCTTTTCGCACACACGGACCGCGCGGAGACGCTCCGGCAATTCGCCCACATGCCCGGTCGCGAAAACGAAGGGCACGCCCAGGTCCTGGAGGCGCTCGGCCACGCCGAGCGCCGAACCGTCGATGCGCAGATCGAGAATGGCGGCGTCCGGCCTCCCCGGATTGTAATTGATCATGTCGACAGCACCGGCCCGAGAGGCCAGCCACCGGCTTGCGAGATCGATTCCGCGATCACCTCTCCGATCAGACCATTGTCCTCGACGATGAGGACATGCTTTCCCACGATATTATACATTGGCGATCATCCTCGCCGCAAAAGGACGAGGCACATTATCCAGAAAATCATTCGATCAAAGGAGTAAATAGGATAAACAACCGTTCCGGATATTGAAATTGGTACCAGCCTGATCGAGATCAGTTTTCAAAGCCAGATTGCGATCGAGCAGCTGACGTCGAGATCATTATCCTAAGTTAAAGCCCGCCGGGGAATCACTTCCTAAGGCTCGACATTCTTCGATCAGAGGCCTGAACCATCTTGTTTCCGTCCCATCGCCTTCGCGATTTCTCTCTCCTGGCAGCGGCCGATGTCGAGGCGCTTCGCACGCTCGGCGGTCCCCCGGTCGCCCTGCCGCGTCATTCGATCATCCGGTCCGAGGGCGCCACCGACCGATCCGCCTATCTGCTGGTCGATGGCTGGGTCTCCTCCTCGATGCTTCTCGCCGGCGGCGAGCGGCAGATCCTCAAGCTCCACCTGCCGGGCGACATGCTCGGCAGCACCGGCATGTGCCTCGATCATGCGATCGACACGCTCGCCGCGCTGACCCCGGTGATCGTGCGCAAGGTGCCTCTCGCGGCGCTCGGCCAGCTCATGGCGAAGTCGCCGCGGATGGCGATGTTCATGCTGCTGTCGGCGCAGAAGGAGCGGGTCGCGCTGATGGATCGGGTGGCGTCGAATTCTCGAACCAGCCCGACGGCTCGCATGGCGTTCCTGCTGCTCGACCTGCACCAGCGACTCTCGGCGATCGGACAGGCGGATCACGACAGCTTCGAGATCGCCATCACCCAGGAGCAGCTCGGAGACATTGTCGGCCTGACCTCGGTCCATGTGAACCGCGTGCTGCGGGAAATGGAACGGGAGGACCTTATCCAGCGGCATCGGCGGCGGGTCTGGATCGTGGATTTCGACCATTTCCGCACAGTCGCCAGGATTCCGCGGCGAGACATGTCCGTCGATCCGAGCTGGCGGATCCTCGATACGCCCGACGAGGATGCGCAACGCCAGGGGCCGGCCTCTTCCACAGCATCCACCGCGGCCTGACCATCGCCCGGCCCGGTCGAGGATCGTCCCATCCAGATCCCATCGGGCGGGCCCGATCAAGGCACCCCGCCCGGGATGAGACGACCACCGCGAAGATCGCGCCAGACGCGGATCGGCATGGCGATGCCGCATAGCGGCGATGAGGCATGTCGGCGCTGCCGACCAGCGGCAGGCCGGACTATCCAGTCGATCGGCCGGTCAGGGTAGCACCCGCCCGCGGCGGATCGTCGCGTCGACCCGCAGCGCCAGCGCGAGGCCGCGGCGCATCGACCGCAACCCGGCGCATCGGACATCACTCGGCGAGCCGGTCGAGGGGAAGACCGATATGGATGGTCACCCCCGTCGAACGCCAGGTGCGCTCGATCGTGCCGCGCAATCCGCGCAGCGCCGCCTTCTCGATCTGGGTGCCGAACCCTTCCCGATCCGGAGCCTTCTGTTCCGTCCGGACATGCTCGACCCAGCGAAGCGCGAGCACCCCATCCGCGACATCGGTTCGAATGGACAGCCTTCCACCATCGCTGGCGAGCGCCCCGTATTTGGCGGCGTTGGTCGCGAGCTCGTGGAACAGCAGTGCGAGCGATGGAAGCGCCTGGCCGCCTATCGGACTGTCGCACCCTTCGATATGCACCCTGGGCCACGATGCCTCCTCGTAGGGCGCCAGGATCGAGCGCAACAGGCTCGTCAGGGTCCTTGCGCCCGGATCCTCGGCATCGCGCAGGTCGGCCAGCGTGAAATGGTGCGCGCGCGCCAGCGATGCCATCCGCTCCGAGAGATCGGCCACCAACTGCGCGACGTTCGAGGCGCCGCGCGCGCTCAGCGACACGATACCCGTCGTCAGGGCGAAGAGATTTTTGATGCGGTGGCTCATCTCGCGCAGAATGAGCGACTGTCGTTCGGCCGCCGCGCGCGCATCGGAAATGTCGCGAGCGATCTTCGACGCCCCGATGATCGTCCCGGTCGCGTCGCGCACGGGAGACACGGTCAGCGAAATATCGATCGGGGACCCGTCCTTGCGGCGGCGCACCGTCTCGAAGTGACGGACCTTCTCGCCTCGGCGGATCTTGCCGATGATCGTCGCCTCTTCGTCGAGCCGGTCATCGGGTATGATGATCGTGATCGGCTGGCCGATGGCCTCCTCCGCGCTATAGCCGAAAACGGCCGTGGCGCCGGGGTTCCAGCTCAGGATGACACCGTCCAGATTCTTGCTCAGGATGGCGTCGTCGCTATTCTCGACGATCGCGGCCAGCCAGATGGCGGCCTCGACGGGATCGTATTGACTGCTCGCCGGGACGCTTCCGAAAAGCGCGCCGGCGCCAGCTCGGTCGGTGGTCTGGGACACGCACTCACTCCATCGGCGGCTGCCCCCGAAGAAGCGACGTCACGCGACGCCCGGCCGACCGGATGAGGCGCGATCATCGGCGTGCAAGCCGACGATCATGTCTGTTAGACCGGTTGCGATCGATCAGGCTTGATGGAAATCAGCTTCGCCATCCATTCGACTGCACCAGGGCCGGGGCGCGGTTCCAGCCCTGTAAAAGTGGCCAGCATCGGGAGGATGATGCTGGCCAAGTTGGCCTCACGGGTGAGGCTGGGGAGAGTCCGTCGCGTTGCCCATCGAGGAGGAGGAGGATGACGCCTTGTGGTGCGACTTCCTGGCGTGACCCTGGCTCGACGGCGCGCTCATCGACGGATCGGAGCCGGTGGCCGACCCGTTCTGCATGCCGGACGTGTCCTGCGAGCCGCCCGGCTGCATCGAGCCATTGGGCATCGAGCCGTTCGGCATCGACCCCGGCGGCATGGTGGTGCCCTGACCGTTCATGCCGCCATTCTGGCCGGCGCTGCCGCCGTTCATCTGCGCGAGCGCGATCGCCGGCGTGGTCGCGAGCGCGACCGCCACGAGAAGCTTCAACATCCGTTTTCTCCTGAAGTGTTCGCGCTCAACGAAGCGCGTCGCGCGATCGTTCCCAATAAGTATTTGATTCACATAGGTTATGGATGGAGTTCATTAAGCGGGGGCACCCTGTTTTCTTGCTCTTTACGCCACACGGACGTGCAGCGACCGATGCTGGAAAGGCGTTCGCGCCTCGCCGATCTTGCCGCGGTGCTCGTGCTTGGACGATGGCGCTGCGACCCTCGGCGGGACGCGAAACCGCGAAGAAAAATGGGGAGAGCTCGGTTGGAAATCGCCGGACAGGATGGCCAGTCCCCTTCATTGTCTGGATCAGATCACGATCGCCGCGAAACGAACCCGCGATAGCGCGCCCTTCGTCAGGCCAGCGATAATATTGCCTGTGCTTGATCATTGATAAGCCGGCGCGGCTCTTTTCCCGTCAAGCTTCGTCCATCACTGAGATTCGCCACGATCTCCCGGGAATGGAGATCGGCGGGGTATCGGGAGGCATTCGATGTCGAGCCGCAACCGTCGCGATGCCGCCGCGATCATGGCGCAAGGCATGATCGACATGTTCGGCGCACGCGCCGAAATCGTCGCCGGACGCCAGTTCCACTTGGCCCGTCGTGACTCTGGCCTGGCGGCTGGATCCTGGCTGCTGATCATAAAGCGGATCGGGGAGCGCGACGGATCGCGCGCGAAGCGCGGCGGACCGGACCGCGGAAGCCGGAGACACGCCTCGCAAGCACGAAGGCCCGACGCAGGCGACATGGAGAAAGGACGGTTCGCGATGCCGACCCAGGACGATGCCGATTATTTCCTGAAGCGCGAGATCGAAGAACGCGGCAAGGCCGCTTCATCCGACCATCCCTCGGTCCGCGCCATTCATATCGAGCTGGCCGAACGCTATGCGGATGCGGCCTGGTCGCTCGAGGAGGCGCTCGACAGGCCGGCCCGCGCCAGCGGGCTCTGGCCCATGGCGGTCATTCCCGGCCCGTCGGTCCGCGCGTGCCGTTGATGGCGAGCCTCGCGCCGCAAGCGCGCGACGGCGCGATGCGACCTCTCGCCCGCTCGCTCCTGGCGGTCGTCGCCAGGCTGCAGCGCCAGTCCGGCCTCACGGACACCGAACGCGATGCGCTCCTGGCGCTCCCCGCTCACATGACGGTGATCGAGCGCGGCGACCATCTCGTCCAGGAAGGCAAGGCGACCGACAGCTGCTGCGCGCTGCTCGCCGGATTCGCGTGCCGACACAGATCGACAGGGGCCGGCCAGCGGCAAATCCTGGCCATCCATATGAAGGGGGATCTCGTCGATCTCCAGAATGCCGGCCTGGGAACGGTCGATTATGGCGTGCAGGCGCTGACCGCCGTGACCGTCGCCTATATCCCCAGAAGGGCGCTCCTGAAGCTTGCCGCCGAACATCCCGCTATCGCGAAAGCGCTGTGGACCGACGCCCTGATCGATGCGTCGATCACGCGGGAATGGCTGATGAACCTGGGCCGGCGCAATGCCTATCAGCGCATATCGCACCTTCTTTGCGAGCTCGCGGTGCGGGAAAACCACGCCAGCCTGAACGACGATGGAAACTTCGCCGTTCCGCTCACGCAGGAGCAGATCGGCGAGGTGACCGGCCTGACGGCGGTCCACGTCAACCGGACGATCCAGCGCATGCGCGCCGAAGGCTTCATCCGTGTCGCCGCGCAGCGCATGTCGATCGTCGACTGGCCGGCCCTGGTGGCCGCCGCCGACTTCGACCGGGCGTATCTCCATCAACCAGCGGGTGAGAACGGGGTCCCGTCATGAACAGTGTCGATCGGGACTATCTCGAACGCCGCCACCGCGAATGCCTTGCCCGCGCCGAAGGCGCCGACGATCCGCACATCGCCGAGGTCCATCGCCGCTTCGCGGCGGAATATGAGCGCAAGCTGGCGGCACAATCCCACCTGCCGCCTCACCGCGGCGGGCTGGCCGACCTTCGATAGGCGGGGGCCGCCTTTGATCCATACGCGCCCGGTTCGCGCGCTGTCACGGGGAGATGAATATGGCCGACGATCGACATGAGAAGGCCCCCGCACCCGCGTCCATGGCCGCCCGCCCGGAACCCGGGCGCCGAGCCGGCGAGCACGGCCAAGGCGAGGAGCGCGATGAACCCGAAACGTCGCGCGGCGAGGCCGACCGACGCGAGGACAAGGGGGCGAACCGTGCCAATGTCGACGACGTCGACAAGGGCGCGGGTGTCGCAGAGAAGGACAAGAAGCTGTGACCGGCGCGGCCCCGCATCGAGCGGATGCGCGCGCGAAGCGGCTCCAATATCCCTACGGATGGAGTCCGGCGGGCGGGCCATGGCCCGGCCCCGGTTCCGCCGGTGAGGACAGCCTCGCCTCCTTCGGGCTGGACCCGACCGCCTTCGCGAAATGCCCGTCGAACCAGGCGAAGATCCGCGCATAGAGATCGCGGACATTGGCCGGACTGGCCATCGTGTGGCTTTCGCCCCAATAACTGAGCAGGCGCGCCTCCTTGTCCTGCCGGTAGAGCGCGGAAAACAGCTCCTCGGCCTGGGCGACCGGACGGATGTCGCGATCCTCGCCGACGATCAGCATCGGCGTGTGGATGCGGTCGACATGATAGACCGGGCTGTTGGCGACATAGGCCGCCGGCAGCCGCGACGCATTGCCGCCGAGCCGCGGCTGGATCGTCTCGGTCCAGCCCGCCCAGAACAGGATCCCGAGGAATTCGCCGGGATGGCGCTGCTCGCCGGCCATCAGCTGGCCCTGCGAACTCGCGAGATCGTAAATGCCGCTCGACGCCACGATCGCCTTGAAGCGGTCAGTCTCCCCCGCCACCGTCGCCGCGGCATAGCCACCATAGCTGTGGCCCCAGAGACCCAGCCGCGCGGGATCGGCATAGCCGGCCGCGATCGCGGCATCGACGGCGGAGCCGATCTGCCCGGCGAAGTCGAAAGGATGCGCGTCGGATGGCGGCAGGTCCGGCATGCTCGGCAGCAGCACCGCATAGCCGTGGCCGACCAACGCCGCGACATTGGTGTAGGTGCGACCCACCCCCGGATTCCACAGGGCCGGCGGCGTGTCGCCATAGACCCGTCCGGGATAGGGGATCACGATCAGCGGCGGCGGCGTCGGGGTGCTGGCCGGACGATAGAGCCAGCTCGTCACCGCTTGCCCGTCGGGCAGCCGATGGCGGATCGGCACGATGGCGGGCGGAGCGACATCGGCGAGCGCGCGGTTGAGCGTCGCCACCACGATCGGTGCCTGGCTCGCCCTCACCACCGTGAGCTCGACGAGGCCGTCGTCCCGGGTTGCGGCGATCACCGCCATTCTGGCCTCGAGGCTTGCGTCCTCGAGCTGCAGGTCATCCCCGCCGCGCGCCAGCAGCCGGACCGGTCGGCCGTGTTGCCCGCGCAGCACGATCCGCAGGCCCTCGGGCGTGTGCCGCCACCCGGCGAGCGCGCCCTCCCCCGCCCCGGTCAGCGCCTTCATCCCGTCGACGCCGGAGAGCAACGCCCGCGGCCGGCCGCGATCGAGCCCCCAGGCGGTCTTGCCATCCTGCACGACCGGGCGGCCGCCAGCGTCGGACAACAGCGCCCCCGCCGGTGCCGCGAGGCCGGCGGTGATCTCGATCGCGCTGTCGCCGTCGAGCGCGAACCAGCCGTCCCGCTGGGGCGAATCGAGGCGCACGGCATGGACCAGCGGGGTCGGTCCACGCCAGCCGAGCCCGACCGTGTCGAACATGCCGATGCCATGCGCGACGACCGGACGGATGCCCGGCATCGCCAGCCTGCGCGCCGGCGTTCCATCCATCTTCGCGATCCAGGGATGTCCCGCTTCCCAGCCCTGGCCGGGCGCGCGCGCATGGAAGAGCAGGTTCGCGCCGTCCCCCGACCAGACCCAGGAGGCCAGCGGGACGTCGCAATCCGGGCAGGGCGTCCAGGATGCCCCGGTCTCGAGATCGACGATCTGGAGAGCGCGGCGGCGCCAGTCGAACATCTCGCTGATCGGCGTCGCCGGCGGATGGTTCATCGCGCCGAGCACATGGAGCGCGACATGCCGCCGATCCGGCGAGAGCGACAGGCTCTCATAATCCCCCCGCCCCAAAAGCCTCTGTTCTCCGCGCGCCACGTCGAGCAGGATGAGCCGCTTGGGCGCCGGCAACGGTCGGTCCTCGATCAGCGGCCCGCTGCCGATCGCGGTCACCGTCGGCTTGGCGCCACCCGCGAAATCGCGCCAGGCCTGGGCCTGGTCGGATTCATCCTCCGCATTCTGCCGCCACTGCCAGGGCGCGCGGTCGCCGACCTGCGCCAGCGTCACCAGCCGCTCCTCCGACAGCCACGCCCAGGTCGAAACCCCCGGCACCGTGTCGGGCGCGATGTCGAACCAATGGGTCTGCCGGGTGGCGAGAGTCACGATACCAAGACGCCAGCGCCAGCCATCGAGCCTTGCCACCGCGAGCCGGCTGCCGGCGGGCGAGAAGCCGAGCATCACCGTGCCCGCTTTGTCGTGGACGTCGAGCAGCGGCTCGGCGGCGCCGGGATGGGCCAGGTCGACCGCGAACAGCCGGGTGCGGCGAATGTCCTGCGTGGCGAAGTCGACGAGGTCGACCTGGCCGAACGGGCCCTCGCGCTCGAACACCAGCCAGCGGCCGCCCGGCGCGATCCGGACCTGGCCGAGACCCTCGGTCGCCAGCATGTCCTCCACCTGGTAGGGGCGGGCCACGGCAGCCGAGGACAGCAGCGCGAGCGCCACCGCCAGGCGGCGCAGCGCGCCGCCCGTGCGACAAGATCGGGTCATGCGATCACCAGCGCTTGGTCAGCTGCAACGAGACGAAACGGCCCAGCGCGTCGGCATTGGCGGCATCATAGCCCGCCCCGACCGGGGAATCGTAGAAGGGCGGCGCCTCGTCGAACAGGTTGGTCGCCGCCAGCGCGATCTCCAGCCCCGAGGCCGCGCCATGGTCCTTGGGGATCGTATAGCCAAGCTCGAGATCGACCGTCGTCCAGCTGGCGATCCGGTTGCCGGCGAGATCATGATAGGGCGCGACATAATTGAGGCCGAGCTCGGCATTGGCGGACCCGCGCGTCCAGCCCAGCCCCAGCCGCCCGCGCAGGTCGACCGGCTCGCCGACCCGGTCGCGCTCGTCGATCGTCGGCGAGGTGGGCGTCACCTGCTCGCGATAATGGAGCAGGTACGTGCCGTTCGCGCTGAGCTGGAAACGGTTCGATCCCGCCGGAATCTCGTAGCCGAGCGTGAGGTCGATGCCGGTGACGTCGACCTTGCCGGTATTGACGTAGCGCGTATCGATGATCGCCGCGATGCTGGTCGCCGGGAAGCTGTTGCCACCGCTGAAGTCAGGGCTGGCGAGCAGCTGCTGGACAGTGGCGAGATCGCTCGCATCGGTGAGCGGCGACACCCGCTGGACGAACGGCGCGAGCGTCGGGTCGACCAGCGCGTTGGCGAAGTCGCCGCTGACCGGCGTCTCGATGCGGCGGCGGAAGACGGTGCGGAACCAGGTCGCGTTGAGCGTGAGGTGCGGCACCGCGGCCGGCGCGAGGTCGAACCCCGCCGTCCAGCTGCGCGCCGTCTCGGGCTTGAGGTCGGGATTGCCACCCGACAGCTGGATCACCGGCACGGTCGCGCCATCGGCGCGCTGCAGCGTCGCGACCGACACCTGCTGGACGTTGCGCAACTGGCGGAGGTTGGGCGCGCGGAACGACGTCCCATAGCTCGAGCGCAGCGTCAGCCCGTCGAGCGGCACCCAGGACAGGCCGACCTTGGGGTTCGCGGTCGTCCCGAAGCTCGGATAATGCTCGACCCGGCCGGCGAGCGAGAGGTCGAGCCGGCGCAGCCCTCGCAATGCGTTGGAGCTGCCCACGATCGGGACGTGCAGCTCGGCGAAGGCACCCTCCACCCATTGCGCGCCGCCGACGCGGGTGGTCGGCAGCGGGGTGTCGCCCGACACCAGGCTCTCTCCCCGCGCCTGGAAATTCTCGCGCCGCACGTCGCCGCCGATCGCGAGCTTCACCGCGCCGCCGGGCAGCTCGAACAGGCTGCCATCGGCATCGACATGGCCGGTCCACACCTGCGAGCGGGTCCGGCTGATCGAATAGCCATCGCCGACGAAGTCGAGGATCGCCCGGCTGTTGGCGCTGCCCGTGCCATAGGGGTTGAAGAAGCCGTCGGCGCCGGTCGAGAAAGCGGTGTCGGGATCGTCGGGCACCGTGCCGAGCGCCTCGTTGAGCGCGGCGGAATTGACCAGATGGTCGGCCTTGTTGAACTCGCGCTCCTGCGCGAAGGCGGCATAGCCGCGCGCTTTCCAGCCCTTGCCGAGATCGGCGTCGAGCCCGATCGAGGAGGACAGCGCCTCGGCGGTGCCGTGATTGTCGATCGGCCCGAGCTCGGGCGCGAACGAATAGGCGATCAGGTCCGACGTGGCGCCGGTCGGCGACACGAACCAGGGATTGCTCGCGGTGATCTGGAGCAGCGCCGCCGAGCCAGGCAGCCGCGCGTCGAAGGCGCGATGCGCGTAGCGCGCATCCACCGTCAGCCGCACCGCGTCGGACAATTGCTGGTCGAGCGTCGCATAGACGCTGTGCCGGACCTGCCGGGGGATGAGATCGGTCGCGATCCGCTGGTTCTGCAGGTTGGTCGCGCCCTGGATGAAGTCGCCGGGGGCGAGGTGCGTGCCATCCTGCCCGCCGGGGATCGCATAGGTCACGCCGAGCGCGCCGGTCTCCGGATCGAAGCCGATGATATTGCCGGGCAGGCTGACGATCTGGCGATGGTCGGTCCCGCCATAGGGGCGCGAGTCCGCCGAGCGCGAGAAACCGCGGTCGCCGCTCGCGAGCCGGCCATTGTCGCTATATTCGTAGGACAGCATCACCCCGCCGCTGCCCCATTGGTGCCCGATCGTCTGGTCGAGCTGGATGTCGCGCTTGCCGCCCTGGGTCACGCTGCCCAACCGCGCGCGCGTCTCCGCGCCCTCGAAATGGCGCCGCAGCAGGATGTTGACCACGCCGCCAACCGCGTCCGAGCCGTAGATCGCCGACGCCCCGTCCATCAGCACCTCGACATGATCGAGCGCGCCGGTCGGAATGCTCGACAGGTCCGCGAACGCCCCCATCGTCCCGGAACCCGCGATCCGCTGACCGTTGACCAGCACCAGCGTCGCGTCGGCGCCGAGGCCACGCAGGTCGACTCCGGTCGAATAGCCGCCATTGCTGCTCGTCGGATCCGCGAAGGTCAGCGAGCTCTGCTCGGTCGCCATCCCGCCGAAATTGCCGGGCAGCGCCTGCAGCGCCTGGGCGACGCTGCCATAGCCGCGCCGCTCGAGGTCACTCCGGTCGATCGTCGTCACCGGCGGCGTGCCCGGATTGCGCCCGCGAATGTGGGTGCCCGTCACCACGATCTCGTCGGGATAGGCCATGCCGGGCGCGGCCTGCGCGATCGCCAGCGGCGACCGCGCGGGATCGGGATCAGCGCCGGTCGCCGCGTCGCTCCGCTCGCGCCCGCGCGTCGTCGGATCGGGCGTGCCGTCATCGCGGTGGATCAGCAGCATCGTCGCGTTGATCCGCCGCGCGACGAGGCCGCTGCCCCGCAGCAGCCGGTCGAGCGCCGCGTCGGCCTCATAATCGCCGCGCAGCGCCGCCGTTCGGCGCCCCGCGACCAGCTCGGTCGAATAGAGCAGTTGCTGCCCCGTCGCCGAGGCGTATTCGACCAGGGCCGCCTGGAGCGATCCCGCGGGGATCGCGAAATGCGTCACCGCCAGCCGTGGCGCCTGCGCCGTCGAGAGCGGCGCCGCCAGCGCCAGCATCATCGCGCAGCTCGTGCTGAATCCCATCCTGATCCGTGCGGTGCGTCCCGCCATATCCTCTTGCCCCATGTCGCTCGTGCGCGGCCACGCCGCGGGAGAGAGCGAACCGTCTTGCGCGGTTCGTCATGGGAGAGACGCGCCAGCACCCGCCCGACCCTGACGGGCCGGCCGAACTATTTTACATCCGGTCCCGCCGCTCGCTGAGCGTCACCGATCCGTCGGCGCCCGTGGTGGCACCCAGCGGCAGCATCGCCGTGGTCGCCGCGACGAAGCTCGCCGTGTCGCCCGTCACCACCGAGCCGCTCAGCCGCGCCCGCGCATAATCGGGGGCGTCGAGCCGCACCGGATGCGCCGCATAGCGATTGACCTCCGCGATCGCGTCGGCGAGCGAGCGTCCGTCGAGGACGATCCGCCCGCTTTCCCAGGCGGTCGCGCTCGTCACGTTCGCCGCCTGCACGCGTGTCGGCGCGCCGTCGCTCCATTGCTGGCCGGCGACGAGATATTGCGGATTTCCCCTGCGCGGATCGATGCGGATCCGGCCCTCGACCAGCGTGACGCTGGTCCGGCCCGCGTCGCGCCGCACGTCGAAGCGCGTGCCGATCGCCGTCACCCTCGTCCCGCCGGCATCGACCGTGAAGGGATGCGCCGCGTCGTGCGCGACCGCGAACGAGGCCTGGCCCTGCTCGAGCTTCACCCGCCGCGCGCCGTCCGCGAAAGCCACGCGCAACCGCGTGTCGGTGTCGAGCCTGACCTGCGACCCGTCCTCGAGCCTCACCGCGCTCTGCTCGCCGACCCGCGTCGCATAGATGTCGCCGTTGCGCCCGAGCGCGAAATAGCCGATCCCGCCTGCCGCCAGCATC
>Ga0207671_10003863_pt1 | contig 14650 bp, 10 predicted proteins | sample KBSC24metaG_FD_184352 | JGI IMG/M metagenome (GOLD analysis project Ga0207671, IMG submission 184352) | Corn rhizosphere microbial communities from Kellogg Biological Station, Michigan, USA - KBS C2-4 metaG (SPAdes) (version 2) | ecosystem: Host-associated > Plants > Roots > Rhizosphere > Soil... | reverse complement strand
CGAGGAAAACGGAGATCGCGTCGGGGTTTTCATCGGCTCTGGAATCGGCGGATTCGAGATCATCGAACGCGAACACGCAACGCTGCTCAAAGATGGCCCGCGCAGGATATCTCCCTTCTTTATCCCGGCGACGATTATCAACATGGCGGCGGGGCAATTAAGCATTCGTTATGGCGCGCGTGGGCCTATCTCGGCCACGGCAACGGCATGCGCGACGAGCGCCAACTCGATTGGCGACTCGGTGCGCATGATCATGCATGGCGACGCGGATGCAATGATCGCGGGCGGATCAGAGGCGGCTGTGACGTCGCTGTCGGTGGGCGGATTCGCAGCAATGCGCGCGCTCTCGACGCGCAACGATGAGCCGACCAAGGCGAGCCGTCCGTTCGACAAGGATCGCGATGGATTCGTCATCGGCGAAGGCGCCGGCATCCTGATTCTCGAAGAGCTGGAGTTTGCGAAGAAGCGCGGTGCGAAGATCCTGGCCGAAGTGATTGGCTACGGTATGAGCGCCGATGCGTATCACATGACCGGCATCGCTCCCGAAGGCGCAGGCGCACAGCGCAGTATGCGTGCGGCACTGAAGGACGCGGAGATCAAGCCCGAAGATGTTGGCTATATCAACGCACATGCTACGTCGACGCCGGCAGGCGATGGCAATGAGTCGCGCGCCATTGAACTCGTTTTCGGCGAGCATGCGACGAGCCACAAGCTCAAGATCAGCGGCACGAAGTCGATGACGGGACACCTGCTGGGCGGCGCGGGCGGACTGGAAGCGGGCATCACCGTGTTGTCTTTGATCAACCAGGTGCTGCCACCGACGATCAATCTCGACAATCCCGATCCAGAGTGCAAGCTGGACTATGTGCCCAACAAGGCGATCAGCCATAACTTCGACATCGCGCTGTCAAACTCGTTTGGGTTCGGCGGAATCAATGCGACGCTGATTATGCGGAGATGGGACGAGAGCAGGGACTAGAGAACAGGGATTAGGGACTAAGAACAACGGCGCACATCTTGCGATGTGCGCCGTTTTTCTTTTCGAACGAGAAGCGGCTTAGCTGAACGCTGCGGCGAATCCTGCGCCGACTATGACGATCAGGGCCCACCATCCGAAGGATGCGATGTAACCGGAAGAGCGCTTGGTACCGGCCACGATCGCCACTCCGATTCCCACCAGGGCCAGAGTCCAAATGGTGACGAAATCAATTGAACTGAGAAGGCTATACAGACCGGGATTGGTCTCCATGGGATTCATGAAGGCGCCGAGGTTGGTGGGCGCGAAGTTCTTGATGTTGAACGAATCGGGCGCGGTGCCCGCATAGAGCACCACAATGCCCAGTATTGTTTTGATACACGAGGGCATCATGGCGTACATCCACACGGCGAGCACGCTAGCGAACTTGGCCTTGCCTCCGAATACAAAGTTGATGGTTCCGAGAAGCACCAGAGAGATAACTGAGCCCATGAGCAGCAGGAACACCGGGCCGGCCATGAAGATTCCCTGCGTAATCGCGACGGAGATCTTCATACGCTGCTCGCGCTGTTCAGGCGGAAGCTGCGCCATCTGCTCTTCAGCTTTAGGACTGAGCTTGACCTGGTTCTCGCTGACCTGGCGCATGCCCACTTTGGAGCTCACGACGCCGTAAAACGCAAAGCCGAGAACAGCATAGATGATGAAAGGCAGCCACCAGCTCCTATGGCCGTTCTTGATGTCTTCAAAGGTCTTGGAGGGGGCCGTAAACATATTCGTGATGCGCTGGCCCTGAGTAAGGCCGGGAGTTGCTTCCACCGCGGGCTGCTGAACCACTGGATCGCTCATATCTGTCCTCGCAGATTTCGTACTTGATACGCAAACGCGCACAATCGCGTTCGCCCGCGATTGTAACGCGTCAGGTAAAGATTAGAAATGAAATTGAGCGGCGCCCGGGCGCCCGGCTTACTTGTTCCTGCCCGGCGTTTCGTCAGAGACCGTCGCGGTCGACGGATCGGGAGGCACGGTCTGCGGCACCGGATCGTGATGGGGGCCGCTGGGCGATGAGGCGGGCGAGTAGTTTTTGTACACCGTGATGTGGAAGCAGCGCTGCCGGAATTCTTCCTCAACATCAATCACGCCGGCGGTCTGGTACGCGAAGAGGTGATCGCGCATCCACTGCATTTCGCGGCGCGACAGGCCTGACTTGGCGATGTCGATTGTGGCTCCGGTGAGGTGCGGACTGACGATGTCGCCTTCGGCGTCGGCGGCGTTGTGATTCACGCGCATCAGACGCTTCTGGTACTCGACGGTGCGTACGGCGGAACTGACGATGAGAGGCTTATGGAACTGCGCTTCGTGGGCACGCGAGAGGTCGGTAAGGAAGTCCGCCGTCCACTGACGGCAGTAGCGCCGCTCCTCGGGCAGGCCGGGATTGACCATGAGGCCGGACGCTTCCGGTACGCGCACGAGCGCTCCGCTGGCGATGCGATTCTGAAGATCGATGTCGTCTTCGATGCGCTGGAGCGATTCGAGTTCAACGCGCTCATTCTGGCGTACGAGGGAATCGTGAGTTCCGCGAAGAGCATAGCGGCCGTAGACACGGGGCACGTTCAGAGAGGCAATCTGGCCCACTGCAACGGGAGCGGTTTCGCCAACAGGTGGCGCGGCGAGTGGATTGCCGGCGCTGGCAATCGTGGCCGGGCTGGCTGCAGGAACCGCAACGGAAGCGGCCGGCGCTCCGTCATCCGACATTGGTGCACTGGGCGTGAAATCCGATTGAGAGCCGCGACGGCTGATGGGCACTGTAGCCAATGGAACAAAACGAGCCTTGGAGCGGTGGCTGTACCTTGCCCTGCGAAGATGGCGGCCGGGGTACTTCACCGTACGCCGAGTTGAAGCGGTAGCGCGCGTGGAACGGCGCGTTGTCACATTCTTCGCTGTTTTTTTAGAGACTGCGCTGGCCTTGCTGCCGGTGGAGCGCGAGGCGGCTTTCGGCGTATGCCGTGCGTGCTTTGCAGTTCTTGCGACGTTGGCATGCGCGGACTTGCGCACGGGGTTGGCTCGCGCAGCACCAGCAGATGATGCGAGGAACAGGAGCAGACAACCAGCGATGAAAACAGGGCGCAACATCAGGGGCGCACGGAGAATCCAGAGCATCTTCAGTGTAAGACTCACTCGAGAGAATTTGGAGTACCGAACGTGGTTCAGATTTGTCTGATAAGTTTCAGGAGAAAATGACGGAGCGGAGCGCGAAGTAGTCTGCCCCTGTGCCGAATGGAGTATCTGGCTCATTCGGTTGACGAAACCTCCATCATCGCGGCTGACACTCACCTTTGGTGCGGAAGGTACACGTATGCCGAACCGGAGCGAATCGCCGTATTGAATCGGATGCACCACCTCTGAAGTGCGTTGGTTGCACCTGGAATTCTGTAGTGAGGTCCTATTGGTCAGACTTCTTCTCCACTGCCTGGGCTGCCTTGCGAAGTACTTTCACGTCTAGCAGATCCTGTTCGCGACCGCTGGCAAGCTTGTTGCGAATCAGGTCGTCTCTTGAGATTACGCTCGCAGGGACTTCTCCATCAAGAAGGCCCTGAATACGGTTGGGCCAGGCCTCGTCGAAAGTAATCCCGTCAATACGCTGAAGGACATCGATCCGATCGGGAGGTTGTCCAATCTGAAAGGTGCTTCCGTCGCAGAAATCTGCGGCTGTCAAGCCCTGGAGCGGCGCACCGAATTCTGCCAGCGCTTTGAACGCTGCCCTTGCGTTTTCCTCATCGGAGCGAATGAAAAGATCGAGATCCTTTGTAGTCCGAGGTTCGGCGTGCACGCTGAATGCATGAGCGCCGATGATGAGATACTTAACCGCGTTTGCGTTGAAAGCGCGAAGCAGATCCTTGAAGTCCTTCGTCATCATTCGCGGGCTCTCCTCGAAAATCGGCGGCAAACGCGTACGCTGCTTCGCTCAATTCACAGACTGCGATCAGGCGTTCTCCAACGGGGCGACTCTGCCAATAGCGAAACGTCTCCATCTGTTGCTCTTCGAGATCTGTGACGCGTCGAACCGTTTTGTCCAAGTTGCAACCTCGTTTTCCATCCAACTCACCCCGTATGAGAGTTGGATGGAGCGGAGTTATTGAATCAACGTTCCCTGCTCGTCTTCTTTGCCGTTCAGTTCGTCGGGCGGGATGATCACGGCGGCGGCTACCTTGTCGTCGGCTTCGAGGTTCAGCAGGCGAACGCCTTGCGTATTGCGGCCTGCGGAGCGAACGGTGTTGGTGTCGATGCGGATGATCTTGCCCCACTGGCTGATCACCATCAGCTCTGAGGTTTCGTTCACCAGGAGAATGGAACTGGTCTTGCCAACCTTGGGCGTGGCCTTGAGGTTGGTGACGCCCTGGGCGCCGCGTGCGGTGAGGCGGTACTCGTCCACATCGGTGCGCTTGCCGAATCCGTTCTCGGTGACGGTGAGAATCCGGGACTGGGTGACGCAGAGTTTCTCGTCGAGATCCTTGAGGGCTGACCAGGAATCTTCAACAGCTTTCTCGGCCTTCTTCTCTTTCTCTTTCAGCTTTTCGTTTTCGGGATCGCCGTTGCGGCGGTCTTCGCGCGCCTTCTGAAGTGAATCCTTCGCATCGGAGTAGGCCTTGCGAAGGGACTTGAGCTTGTCAGTAAGATTGCGAGCCTTGGCGCACTCATCGCGCTCCTTGTCGCGAGCCTCGTCGGAGTCGGTGATGGCGGCGCCGATGACATAATCGCCCTTTTTGAGGGAGATGCCCTTGTTGCCCGCGGCATTGCGGCCCATGGGGCGCAGGCCGATTCCGCTGCGCTCTGGGTCGTACTCTTCCTGGAAGCGGATGGCCATGCCCTCGCGGGTGGCGATGAAGATGGTCTGCTTGCCGTTGGTGACACCGGCGGTGACGAGGTCATCGTCCTTGTCGAGATTGATGGCGATGATGCCGCGCGCCATGACGTTGGAGAAGTCTCTGAGCGGAGTCTTTTTGACCACGCCGTTACGCGTCGCGAAGAAGATGTATTTCCCTTCCTCTTCAAGATCGCGGACGGGCAGGATGGTGCGGACGTTCTCGCCGGGCTGCAGGCTGAGAAGGCTCGCGATTGACTTGCCCTTGCCCGCTGCGCCTACGTCGGGGATCTCGTAAACCTTGAGCCAGTAGACGCGGCCGGTGTTGGTGAAGCAGAGCAGGTAGGCGTGCGTGGAGTCGATGATGAGCTGCGAGACGAAATCTTCTTCGCGCGTCTTCATGCCGGTGCGGCCTGTTCCGCCGCGGCGTTGCTGGCGATAGATGGAGATCGGCGTGCGCTTCAGGTAGCCCTGGTGTGAAACGGTTACGGCAACCTGCTCGTCGGCGATTAGGTCTTCGAGCTGGATTTCGGCGGACTCGTCGATGATCTGGGTGCGGCGCTCATCGCCGTACTTGTCGCGAACCGCTTCAAGTTCCTTGATGATCACGTTGCGCAGCTTCTTGTCGCTGGCGAGGATCGACTCGTACTCGGCAATCTTGTCGCGAATTTCCTTCATCTCGTTGAGAATTTCGTCGACGGAGAGCTGAGTGAGCCGGTAGAGCTGGAGTTCGAGGATTGCATCAACCTGCCGCAGAGAAAGGCCGCGCTCTTCGTTGGGAAGGCGCTCGCGGTCGAGATTGATGACGATCTCAGTTCCCTTGCCCCACGCATACAGGTTTTCGCGAGCTTCTGCACGAGAGCCCGAGGCGCGGATGATCTTAATGACGGTGTCGAGATTGTCGAGGGCAATCTTGTAGCCTTCGAGAATGTGCTCGCGCTCGCGAGCCTTGCGCAGCAGATAAACAGTGCGGCGCTGCACGACGTCGATGCGGTGATCGATGAAGGCGCGAATTGCCGCGTCGAGGCCCAGTTCCTTGGGCTGTCCGTTGAGCACGGCAAGCAGGATCATGGAGAAGCTTTCCTGCATCTGCGTGTGCTTGTGAAGTTGGTTGAGGATGATCTCGGGCTGCGCGCCACGCTTGAGCTCAATGACGATGCGCATGCCGTCGCGATCGGACTCGTCGCGTACGTCGCCGATGTCGTCGATCACCTTTTCGGTGACGAGTTCGGCTATGCGCTCGATGAGCTTGGATTTGTTGACCTGGTAGGGGATCTCCGTAACGATGATCGCCTGTCTTTCCTTGGTGATGCTCTCGATCGCGGCTTTGGCCCGCATCATGAAGCGGCCGCGGCCTGTCTTGTAGGCTTGCGCAATGCCCGCGCGGCCGTAGAGGAAGCCGCCGGTTGGAAAATCGGGGCCCTGCACGAACTTTAGAATCTCAGCCAGTCCGGCTTTCGGATTCTTTACAACCTCGATGGTGGCGTTGACGATCTCGGTGAGATTGTGTGGCGGGATGTTGGTCGCCATACCTACGGCGATGCCACTCGAACCGTTGACGAGGAGATTGGGAATGCGCGTGGGAAGAACCGAGGGCTCCTGCGTGGACTCGTCGTAGTTGGGGACGAAGTCGACGGTCTCCATGTCGATGTCGGCGAGGAGTTCGCCCGTGATGCGCATCATGCGGCACTCGGTGTAACGCATGGCCGCGGGTGGATCGCCATCCACTGAACCGAAGTTGCCCTGACCATCCACGAGCGGATAACGCAACGAGAAGGGCTGCGCCATGCGCACCAGCGTGTCGTAGATGGCAGAGTCGCCGTGGGGGTGATAAACGCCCATGGCCTGGCCGACGACTTTCGCGCACTTGGTGTACTTCTTGTTGAACTCGAGGCCCATCTCGCTCATGGTGTAGAGCACGCGGCGATGCACGGGTTTCAGTCCGTCGCGGGCATCAGGAAGCGCGCGTCCGATGATGACCGACATCGAGTAATCGAGATACGAACGGCGCATCTCGTCTTCGATATTGATCGGAATGAGATTCGTATTATCGCGTGGTGGCGTACCGCCATCGAGAGGGAGCTGGGGATTCTTGTCGTCTGCCATAGAGGTCTTAAAGCCCGCTGAAGAGGCGGTAAAAAAGTCACCGGAAATGCAGGATCGGATTTCTGCGGGCTACAGCCTTATTTTACCCTTTCGCACCGGCAATCAGCAACACTGGATGCCTGCTCTAAGTTTTTATATTTCAAAGTTTTGCGCGGCGTCTACAAAGAGCAAACAGCGCCATCGAAGCAGTCCAGCGAGGCGCTCGAAATTCGCCCTGAAAACAGCTCCTGAAAGCGCCCTATCGGGCTACCCGCCAAGGTGATGTCGTGGTCCACTTTGCGAGTTCCTGGCGGGCCCAATCGTTTGTTTTGTCCTTGTGACAGGACGTGCATGGGTTCGGCACTCCTGACTTCTCCGTGTCATCCGGAGTGATGAAGCGGAAAGTATGCGCGGCCACGTAGTTGTCTTTGATGGTCTGCTCAATGCGCGGCATGTGGCATGCGGTGCACTGGCTTCCGGCACTGTTTGCAGCATGATGCGTGTGCTCACTGACCGTGCCGCGCGGACCGGCGGGATTCTGCCTGGTGTGGCAACCAAGACAGAGCGCGTTGCCGCTTACGGGCAGATTCGACACGGAACTGCTGTGGACCTCGTGGCAATCAAAGCAGCGGATCTCGCGATGATACATGTTGCTTTGCACGAAATCGTTGCCCTGCATCCGGTTTTTGTGCGAGGTGAGATCGGCGTATTGAAAGAAGTTGGTGGCGCCCGGTTTGGTTTCTTCGAGTTGCCAGTAGTCTGCGAGGCGATCTCCAGCGGTGAAGCCGACAGGCCAGTCGAAATATTTGCCTTCGATGGGGTTGTGCAGCGGACGGCCCTGGCTGTGGCACTGGATGCAAACATCGTTGGCGCGCACGAAATCCAGCGTGCCTGGGTTGACTATGTTTCTTTTCGTGGCATGGGCCACGTGGGCGCTGCCGGGCCCGTGGCACTTTTCGCAGCCCACATTCCACTCAGTCACCTGCTTTGTGCGCACGTCATAGTTGACGGAATGGCAGCCATCGCAGGTTGGGCCAGTGGGGCGGTCGAAGTTCGTCGGCCCGTAAAAGGGAACCCACCAGTCCGTGCCGGCTTCGACGTGATAGGGGAGCCACTTTTTCTTCGCGACGTCCCATTGCGCAGGCAGCGGGAAGTAGTCGTCGCCGCGTTTGGTGAAGTAGCGCTGCTTGAACCGCCCGCCATAGGTGAAGGCAACATCGTCGAGGTTGAAGGTGCGAGCGGGATCGGGGTGCGTGAAGTCTCCGACCACGGCTTCGGGATGCTCGCGCGGGTCGAGCAGGACATTTGCCATCCGGCTCTTCTTCCATCCGTTGTACTGGGCGAGATGGCAGCTCTTACAGGCAGCGGAACCGACGTAGTGCGGCTTGGGTTCGGCGGCTGTGTGCCGCGCTGATTGCGGAGCTGGATGCTGCGCTGACGCGATCGCTGAAGCCAAGACCAGCGCGGCGAGTGCGGGCGCTCGTCGGAACCCATTGCGGAATGAGAAGGCCATCGGGACCTCGAGGTGATTCTACGATGACTTGTTCTAGACGAGCCGCTGAAGACTCATGATGCAAAGGACCACCTGAAGCACCACCAGGGAAGCTGCAGCAGCGATGAAGAGTTTGCGCCGGTTGGATTCGAAAGCATCGGCGAAGACGCCTCCGATGAACGTCAGCAGAAACGGCAATGCCCACAACCACGGGGTCGCTGATACTCCCCTGGTGACCAGCAAGACAAGAACAACAAAGCAGATCAGAGGCGCGGTGTTTCCGAAGTAGCGCGAACGCCCGACTCCGAGATACAGCAGGGCTGCCGCGCCGGCCGCAACGATAACACCGGCGATAGACGGCAACGTGAAGAAGCGCTGCGCCGGTTCGAGTGAAACAGTGACGAATCCGGCTCCGGATCGGAAGACGTAGCTGAAGGCATCCGGCGAGAATCCGTAGCAGGCGAACAACAAGAGCAGGGCACCCGCCGAGGCGAGTAGAACCACGGGGAGAATCTGGCTGCGCCGTCCTTCGGCGATCCACAACATGAGTGCCAGCCCAAGCAGGGCAGCTATGGGCAAAGCAACAATATGCGCTGTGGCGGCGATGCCAAGAACGACTGTGAGCAGGATGATGCGCGGACGCCACTTGCGACGAGGTCCCTGCATGGCGTGGGCCACGCCGATGCAGGTGTAAATTCCCCCGTAGATACCGAGAGCAGCGAGGATTTCAGGGCTTGGAGAGAGGCACGCCTTCAGGACGGGTGGCGAAAAGCAGTAGAGCGCGAGCGCAATGTATCCGCCCATGTTGCCATAAAGACGCCGCGTGACCCACCACAGGCCTCCACCAAGGATGCAGCCTGCGGCAAGGAAAGGGAGCCTCATCAGCAGGAGGACATGCGTCATCTGATGACGCAGCTCCCAGGTGCTGAGGCTTGCGCTTCCCTGCCCCGCGGACGGCTGAAAGACGCGGTCTTCAGGCTTGCGGAGGAGATCAATTCCGCGCTGCACGAGCAGATTGAGCGTAAGGGGCAAGCCCGCGATGCGATAGGCGAGTATGCCGTCGCGAATGTTTCCGCACGTGGTGTAGTAGCCCGCAAGGGGTGAGGGCTTCTCCCATGTCTCGCGCCCGCAACGCGCGTACTGGTAGTCGCGTTCTGAGAGCGTCTGATGGTCCGCAACCCAGAAGCCCTGCAGCAAAAACAGCGCAAGCATCACCGCGGCGATGCGCTGTGGCAGATTGAAATGGAAGCGGCGGATGCGGGCGAATCGGTGGGTCATCAAACAGACGAACAGACTTATTCAGTCTAAATGCTCAATCTGGATGGCCCTGAAACGCCACAGGCCACCTTGCGGTGGCCTGCGCTGAACGTGGTGCTGACTACGAGACTAGTTCTGTGCGAGCGAGCCGAATTCGACGGTGCCGACTGCTGTGCTGCCGTCCTTGCCGGTGTACGTCGCGGTGACGATTGATTTGCCAGCCGTCATTGCGCGAGCGACGCCGGTGCCGGCATCGACTCTGACCGCTTGCGGATTGCTGGACGTCCAGACTGTGCTTCCATTCAGCGGAACCAGCATGCCGTCTTCTGTCTTGCCTACCGCAATGAACTTCGAAACGCCATTGATGGCTGATGACGCGGTAGAGAGGCGGCTGATGGAAAGGCTCTTCACAACGGTTGTTTTCGGCGCCGGAGGCTCCTGCTCGATTACGTGACCGTAGCCGATGATGATTCCGTGAAATCCCGGAGCGCTGGCCGAAACCAGGACGTCCGCGTTGAACGTGCTGCCCGGATTCGCGCAGCTTGTAACGGTAAAGAGACCGGTGTTATCGATGACCAATAACTGAGTGTCGAAGGACTTCCAGGTGACTTCATTGGTGATGTCTCGAACAACCGGCGCATGATTCGGACGTGTATAGCTTCCGATGGCCGTGAAGTGAGCCTGGACCTGCGTCGTACCGCAGGTGCCTAGAAGTGCCGTAAACGTGTCGGGAACGAGCTGGATGGATGTAAGAGATGGGCTGACCCCACAGCTTGTGAAGGGAATCACAGCACCGAGCAGCAACAAGGCACCTATCGAACGATTACGCATTAAACATCTCCTGGCGTTTCCGCCTGGCTGACCTATCCATTCGCAGTCAGCTCAATCACTGTCCCGGGGAATCTGCTCCCGAATGACTGCAATCAGTTAGCAAGCGCCCTTAGCGCATGCATTGCAAAGCTGTTCCTGAAACAGGCGCAGATGCAGAATTTGGCCGCATCTGACCGTCAACACACCTGTCTCCTCTTGAGAGGTGGCCCAAGAATAAGGCAGTTCAAAGCGTTGAATCAATAGCAATCTTGAGTCAAAGAGCCTTGTTCGTTACGCGCGTAACTAGCGAACAAGAGCGGGTTTGTGAGCAATTGCGAGTTATTGACTCGTTATCTGGGTTGAGGAGCGGCGAGTTATGGCACTTAGGCCGGTCGAACGCGCATTCGGGGCCGTTTTGCCGGGGGTGGCTGCACCCGCTACACTGCTGGCATCATGGCCATTGCGCGCGACAACTCTCCTGAGCACTCCAGGAACAAAACCCAGTTCCCGGGGACCCCGGCGGAACGGCTCGTAAGCGCTTCGCGTGCTGAAGAAGAACAGGGGTTTGAGCTGAAACTCCGGCCGCGGTGGCTGAAAGAGTTCATTGGACAGACCAAGGCCAAGGAGCAGCTGGCCATTGCGCTGGAGGCGGCGAAGTCACGCGGCGATGCCCTCGATCACGTTCTGCTGTTTGGACCACCGGGACTGGGCAAGACGACGCTGGCCACCATCATCGCCAATGAACTGGACGTGGGATTCCAGCAGACCTCGGGACCGGCGCTCCAAATTCAGGGCGATTTGACGGCGATTCTCACCAACCTCCGTGACCGGCAGGTGCTCTTTCTCGATGAGATTCATCGGATGCAGCCCGTGCTGGAGGAAAAGCTCTATACCGCGCTGGAAGATTACAAGCTGGACATCATCATCGGGCAGGGTCCGGCGGCGCGGACACACGTGATGGAACTCAAACCGTTCACGTTTGTGGGTGCGACGACGCGGCCGGGATTGCTGAGTTCTCCGTTGCGATCGCGGTTTGGGATTCTACTGCGGCTGGAGTTTTACACCGAAGATGATTTGCGCATCATCGTTCAGCGCTCGGCTGAGGTGCTGGGCGTGCCGATCGATGCCGATGGAGCGGCGGAGATTGCGCTGCGTTCGCGAGGGACTCCACGCATTGCCAACCGGCTGCTGCGGCGGGTTCGGGATTTTGCGCAGGTGCGCGGAACGGGTGTGATCGACAGGCCCACCGCGAATGCAGCGTTAACGATGCTGGAAGTGGATGCGCATGGGTTCGACGAGATCGACCGCAAGCTGATGATGACGATCATGCAGAAGTACGATGGTGGGCCAGTTGGTCTGGGCACGCTCGCGGCCACACTGGCGGAAGAAGAAGACGCGCTGGAAGAGGTGTACGAACCGTTTCTGATTCAGATTGGGTTTCTGGATCGGACGCCGCGAGGCCGTGTGGCGACCCGGCTGGCTTACGAGCACTTTGGCGTGCCTGTGCCGGGGCGGCAGGGCGGATTGTTTTAGAAGCGGCGGAGCTAGCGGTGTTGGCAACCGCTGCGCGGCTCGTTCGCGGAGTTAGTCGGGTTCGATTCGTCGCGAGTCGCTGAAGCAACTTTTATCCAATTGCAATCCTCAGGAGTGTTTATGGCTTTGACTGAATCGACGATGCTCGAACTTGGAACCACGGCGCCGGATTTTGCGCTGCTGGATGTTGTGACCGGCAAGACTGTGCGTCGCGACGACTTTCGTGGGCAGCCAGGTTTGCTCGTAATGTTCATCTGCACGCACTGCCCCTATGTGAAGCACATTGAGAAGGGACTGGCACAGCTGGGGTCGGATTACGCCGGCAAACTCGGGATTGTGGCGATCAGCAGCAACGACGCGCGGAACTATCCCGCCGATAATCCTGAAGGACTGAAGAAGCAGTCGCAAACCCTTGGTTTCAAGTTCCCCTACCTCTACGACGAATCGCAGGCAGTTGCGCGAGCTTATGACGCGGCCTGCACTCCGGACATTTACCTGTTCGACAAGGATTTCAAGCTCGCCTATCGCGGGCAATTCGATGGCGCAAGGCCGGGGAACGATGTGCCTGTGACCGGGCAGGATTTGAGGACTGCGCTGGATGCGGTATTGCGGGGCGAGAAGCCGAGCGCGGATCAGAAGGCGTCGATTGGTTGCAATATCAAGTGGAAGGCTTGAACAATTTCCACGAAGCGCAACCGCCGAGCATTCCGGAACCGACATAGACAACTTTGACTAAGAGCTGATTGGGCTCATCTGTCGGCTGAGTCTGAGCGCGCATAAGCGCTGACAGAACGCTCAAAGCACCGTAGCCGACCGCAGAACAGCCGCCGAAGGCGAGGACAGCGATAAAAAGTCGTCTACCAAGCCTGTTGTGGCCTGCAACGACCGAAATGGATACGTAGACCCCGCCTGCCACAACGAGGCAAGTGACTGCATATTCAACGACAGCGATGAGGAGATAGATCGGCCACATTTCCAAGTCACTACGCTAACACTCGCGAGGCGAACGCCGATAGGCTTCGCTATCTAGCAAATCCCGAGGCCTTTGAGATACTCGCGGAAGCGATCGCCGAACTCGGGCCGCTTGAGGGCGAACTCGACGGTGGCCTGCAGCATGCCGAATTTGTCGCCGGCGTCGAAGCGTTTGCCTTCGAAGGTGTAGCCGAAGACCTTTTCTTCCTTGAGCAGGGCCTTGATGCCGTCTGTGAGTTGGATTTCTCCACCCGCGCCGGGTGTTGTCTCTTCGAGAAGTTCGAAGATGCGCGGCGTGAGGATGTAGCGGCCGATGATGGCCTGCTTCGATGGCGCATCTTCCAGTTTCGGTTTCTCCACCATGCCGGTGCAGTTGTAAATGCGCGGGTCCTTCGAGTCGGGCGATCCGGCGAGAACGCCGTAGGCTGAAATGCCGGGGCCCTCGACGGTCTGGGTGGCGAGTACGGAGCCACCACGCTCATTGAAAACGTCGATCATCTGCTTGAGACACGGTATCTCGGCGTCGATTACATCGTCAGGCAGAACGACGGCGAACGGTTCGTTGCCGACGAGCTCTTTGGCGCACAGGACGGCGTGGCCGAGGCCGAGCGGTTCGCGCTGGCGCACATAACTTACGCGTGCCAGGGTGGCAACGCTGCGCGATACGTGCAGAAGGTCTTTCTTGCCGCGGCGCTCGAGGGTGTGGTCGAGCTCGAAGTTGTGATCGAAGTGGTCTTCCATGGCGCCTTTTCCGCGCCCGGTGACGATGATGATGTGTTCAATCCCCGATGCGACTGCCTCTTCCACCCCGTATTGAATGATGGGCTTGTCGACCAGCGCCAGCATCTCTTTGGGGATCACTTTTGTGGCGGGCAAAAATCGGGTGCCAAGGCCGCCGGCGGGGAAAACAACTTTGCGAACTTCCTGTCTCATCACCGCTCCATTGAATCTCTTCGCGTCTATTGTCGAACGCGCTTCTCTTCCAGAACTCTTCTCGTTCGCACAATTACTTACTTTAGTCCTGCCCGATTGGTGTTAACCGCCTTCTTACAGCGCAGGAGAATCATCGCCCAGCATTGCCTCGCGAACGATCTTGATAGGCGGAAAGCCCTGGCTGAGGAAGTCGTCGTGAAATTTTTGTAATGAAAACGCGGTCCCCTGCTTCTTCATCAGATCTGCGCGCAGCTTCATGATCTCGAGCTTGCCCAACGTGTAGTACAGATATGTCGGGTCGCCTGCCCCGCGCCTGGCTTCGACAACGGCAGTTTCTTTGGGCTGGTAGCCTTCCTTCTGGAAGAATTCAACGGCCTCGTCGTAGGTCATGTCTCCAGTGTGCATTTGGATGCCGACGATGAAGCGGGCGTTGCGCAGCAGAGCGTCCTGCAACTGGCCGAGGCGCAGGAATCTTGCTTCGCGCTCGTCTTTGGCCCCGGCTCCGGGCTGTGACCCCACGGACAAAGAGCTATCCGCGGGGGCCCCCACTTGGCCATATCCGTTGTCGAGCATCATTTGCTCGGTGTAGTGAGCCCAGCCTTCGATATTCGTGTTGGCCTGAATGATCTTCCGCACGCGCGTGGGAGCCTTCAGCGAGTAGAGGTATTGGACATAGTGGCCCGGATAGGCCTCGTGAACCGAGGTAGAGATTACCGTGCCGATGTTGTAGGAG
>Ga0207671_10003860_pt1 | contig 14657 bp, 7 predicted proteins | sample KBSC24metaG_FD_184352 | JGI IMG/M metagenome (GOLD analysis project Ga0207671, IMG submission 184352) | Corn rhizosphere microbial communities from Kellogg Biological Station, Michigan, USA - KBS C2-4 metaG (SPAdes) (version 2) | ecosystem: Host-associated > Plants > Roots > Rhizosphere > Soil... | reverse complement strand
CCACCGATCCGGTGTTGGTCACGGTGGCGGTCACCGTGGCCTGACCGTTGGCGTTGAAGCCGCCCACCGCCAAGTTGGAGAAGGAGAACTTGGTGTAGGACAGGCCGAACCCGAACGGGAACGCCGGAGTGATGTTCTGCGACTGGTACCAGCGATACCCGATGTTCACGCCCTCGCTGTACACCGGCCCGGTCGGTGTACCCGGCCACTGCGCCGTGGTCTGCGCCGGAACCTGACTCAACGACGACGGGAACGTCACCGGCAACTTCCCAGAGGGGTTTGCCGTGCCGAAGATCAGCGAAGCCACCGCCGCACCCGTCTCTCCGCCGCCGTACCAGTTCTCGAAGACACCCGCGACCGAGTTCAGCCATGGCATGACCACCGGCGAACCACTGTTGATCACTACGATCGTGTTCGGGTTCGCCGCCGCCACATCGGAGATCATCGTCTCGTCGGCGGCGGACAGGTCGAGCGTCTTCAGGTCGCTCTCCTCGCCCTCCGGCGCGCTGACGTAGATGATCGCGTCGGTCGCCGCCTGGGCTGCGGCCACCGCCTGCGGGATGTTCGCCGTGCCGTTGTCGTCGCCCTGGGTGTAGGTGACCTTGACGTTCGGCCCGACCGCGTTCTGGATGCCGGTGAGCGGCCAGATCGTGTTCGCGCTGGTGACCGTTCCGCTGCCGCCGCCGGCGATCTCGACGCCGGCGCCGCCGTCGGTGCCGATCACCGCGATCGACTTGGCGCTGGTCGGGTTCGGGTTCAGCGGCAGCAGGCCGTTGTTCTTCAGCAGGACCGTGCCCTCCTGCCCGAGTTGCAGGGCGGTCTGCTGGTGCGCCGCGCTGGTGACCGTGTTGGACAGCGAGCCGCTCGCCGGGTTGTCGAACATGCCGAAGGCGAACATCTGAGTCAGGATCCTGCTGACGGCCGCGTTCACCGTGTACTGGCTCAGCGTGCCGTTCGTGACGGCGTTGGCCAGGTCGGTCGGGATCGAGCCGGGGAACGGCATCCCGATGTCCATGCCGCCGACGACCGAGGCCACGTTGTTGTAGTCGCCGCCCCAGTCGGAGGTGATGTAGCCGCCGTAGTCCGCCGCGCCGTCGAGGCTCTTGATCTGCATGTAGGAGTTCTGGCACGACGCGGCGCCGTTGACGACCGCGTAGGAGCACATGAACGAGGCCGGCGCGGACTGCGCGATGGTGGACTCGAACGGAGCCAGGTACAGCTCCTGCAGTGCCTGGTTGCCGACGGTCTCGTTGTTGCCGCCGTTGGGGTACGTCTCCTGGTCGTAGGCCGCGACGTGCTTGACCATGGCCTGGACGCCCTGGCTCTGCAGCCCCCTGACTTGGGCCGAGGTGATCTGGCCGGCCAGGAACGGGTCCTCGCCGTAGGTCTCGTACGTCCGGCCCCAGCGCGGGTCGCGCACCAGGTTCGTCGTCGGGCCGAGCGAGACGTTCACGCCCTTGCCCGCGAACTCGGCACCCATCGCGGTGCCCTCCTGCTGGATCAGCGCCGGGTCCCACGTGGCGGCCGCGGATTCGCCGTCGGGGTAGGCGGTGACCCCGCCGGTCCCGTCGCCGACGCCGGTCGGGCCGTCCTGCATGTTCATCGGCTTGATGCAGAGGTTGGGGATGCCGGCGACCTGGCCGATGTAGGACGAGCCGCCGTCGCCGGAGAGCAGGGTGAACTCCTCGGACTGGTTCATGGTGTTCAGGATCTGCTGGACCCGCTGCGCGACCGGCGCCGTCGAGCCGACCCAGGGGCAGACGCCGTTTCCGCCGTTGCCGTTTCCGCCGGAGAGCGGGGGCACGTTGGTCAGGCCGTAGACGTCGAACTCCAGAATCGAGTCGCCCCACTGGGTCGCGCGCTTGGTCGCGTTCACCCGGATGTAGCGGGCCGTCGCCGAGAACGTGAAGGACTCGCTGCCGCCGGTCGCGGTGGTCGTGGAGTAGACCGTGTTCCAGGTCGCGTTGTCGGTCGACACCTGGATCTGGAACGCCGAGGCGTAGGCGGCTTCCCAGGACAGCGCGGCGGCGCAGATCGAGGTCTGGGTTCCGAGGTCGACTTCGAGCCACTGCGGGTCGCTGTACGCGCTCTCCCAGCGGGTGCCCGGGTCGCCGTCGGTGGCCGCGGGCGCCAGGTTGCCGGTGGCGGAGTACGTCGAGGAGGCCGTGGTCGGCTGGCCGAGGGCGAGGTTCTGGTATCCGCAGTATTGGGTCGGGCCGCCGCCACCCCCGCCGTTCGAACCCTGGGCGAAGGACAGGAAGTGCAGGTTGAAGCCGGCGGCGTCCTGGGCGACGGTGAGCGTCTGCGCGCCTGCTGCCAGCGTGACGTCGGCGGTGACCGTGGTCCAGGTCTGATACCCGCCGGTGGCCGGAACGGCGACCGCGCCGCTCAGGTTGGCTCCGGTGGAGTCGGCGATGTGCAGCGCGTCGGCGACCGCGGCCGGTGCGGCGACCCGGAAGCTGACGGTGTAGATACCGCTGGTGGCCACCTGGACGGTGTAGTGGAACCACTGTCCCGCGCCGGTCCAGCCCATGTCGTCGGCGCCGCCCGGGGGACTGGTGTCCTGCGTGTCCGCGGTGGCTTCCAGGTCGACGCCGTCGGTGCGGTAGCTGTTGGCGGTGCCGTTGGCGGCGGTCACGTTGTAGGCGACGCCTTGGCCGCCGGTGTCGTAGTTCGCAGCCTGGACGGTGCCGGGCACTGCTGCGGGTGTTCCGCCGAACGGCTTGTCACCGCTGCCGCCTCCACCGCCGCCTCCGCTGGAGGTGAGGGTGAAGGCCATGTTGTGGAAGTTCCAGCCGTTCGTGTCCTGCATCACCGTCAGCGTCTGGGTGCCGGCCGGGAGGATCAGGCTCGCGGTGACCGTGGTCCACGTCTCGTAGCCGCCGGTGTTGGGGACGGCGACTGAGCCGGTGAGGTTCGCGCCGGAAGCGTTTGCGATGTGCAGGGCGTCGGTGATTCCGTACGGGGACGCCAGGCGGAAAGCGACGCTGTAGGTGCCGGCGGTGGGGACGCTGACCGTGTAGTCGAACCACTGGCCAGGGGTGGTCCAGCCCATGTCATACGCGCCACCGGCCGGGCTGGTCCCGGAAGTGTCGGCGGTGGTCTCCAGGTCCACTCCATCAGCGCGGTAGCTGTTGGCCGAGCCGTTGGTGGCGGTCACGTTGTACGCCACGCCCTGCCCGCCGGTGTCGTAGTTCGCGGCCTCGACCAGGCCGGGCAGAGCGACCGGCGTCCCGCCGAACGGAGCGCTCGCGGCAGCGTGCGCCTGACTGGGCAAACCGGCCAACGACGCGGCGAAAAGCGCCCCCGCCGCCAGCAGGGTACGCAGAACCGGCCTTGGCCGGGTCGAGCGTGGTCGACCGCGCGCAGGCCTCGACCAGCGCACGGGTGTGGGGAGCCTCATTGCAGTCCCTTCCATCCTCTGTACTCACCGAGGGCAGCAGCGCATGGCCGGTGCGGGGTCGGTGCGACGTAGTCAGGGAGGGCGCCCTCGTTCGGCTTGAATATTGCGCGCGGGTTAACCCCTGTCAATGAAGAACCGGTTCCGGAACCGATCCCGGAACCGCATCCGTTACCGGTTCCGGAGCGGAGCGTGGAGTACACGGTGGTTTGTCCCTCGGCAGGCATGGGATCAGGCCTCGTCGTCCGCGTGGCGACGCGCCGGTGAAACGTTCGCCTCCGCGAGTCGGCGATGTATGCCGTTCTTCGGGGTTGTCCGGCGGTGTAAGGAATCCGGGGCTCTGCCCACGTTCGGTGGCCACCATACGGCGTGGGCCCACCGTACGGCGCAGGCGCCGTCGGGCCCGGCCGGCCATCAGGACAGCCTCGATTCAAGGAAAACAGGTGTCGTCAATGATCAACAGAAGTCTGCGCAGGAAGATCGCCGCAGTCGGCTCGGCGGCTGTCGCCGTGCTGGCGACCACGACCGCCTCGGTGCCCTCGGCCTCGGCCGACGCGACACGCACGATGGTGTTGTCGTTCAGCTGCGGCACGGGTCTGCCCTACGGGCTGTACATCAACACCGGCTCCGGCTGGTACTCCCCGCCCGGCACCAGCTATGCGGACGGAACCACCAAGGTCTTCACCATCTCCATCCCGGCCAGCGCCAGCTCCTTCGCGTATGAACCCTCCTACTGCGACAACCAGCCGGTGGTCAGGGGCTACCCCATGTGGGAGGGCTACACCTACAGCATCAGCCCCGGCACCTCGACCATCACCGCCGGCGGCAGCTGTGCCGACTACGAATACGACTACTACGGGTACGCCTACCTCCTCTACTACTGCTCGATCAGTTCCCTGACCTACAGCTGACGCCCCGGGGCGACGCACCGGCCCGGGCGGTTCGGCGCGGCCGCAGCCTGGTATGTATGAGCCCTTAGTCTCCCGGGAACAATGCCGTCGTGGAGTCCGGCGTGCGAGGGCGGCACGGCCCGGAAGGTCCCGATTCGCTCGTGTCGGCCGCGTCGGCGGTGACGACGGTGGAGGACCTGGCCGCGCTGCTGCGGGAGCTGCGGCGCCGCCACGCGCGCAGGCGCCGGGACAGACATCTGACATACCGTGAGCTCGCGGCCGCGACCGGGTGGTCCCATACGGCGGTCGCCGAGTACTTCACCGCCCGCACCCTGCCCCCGACGGACCGGTTCGACGCCCTGCTGGAGGTGCTGGGTGTCGCACCGGCCGAACAGCGCGCGCTGGCCACCGCCCGCGACCGGGTGGAGGAGGTCGGACGACGGACCGGGGGCCGCCGCGACGCCCGCCCTCCCGAACCCGAACCGGAACCCGAGCCCGAACCTGAGCCCCGACCCGGCCGCCCGGCACCTCCCGAAGCGGTGGCCTGCCGATTGCCCGCCGCGCCGCCGCTGTTCACCGGCCGCACGCAGGAGCTGGCCGCACTGGACGCGGCGCTGGACCAGCAGCCGGCACCCGAGGACTCACCCCCGATCTGCGCGATCAGCGGAATGGGCGGGATCGGCAAGACCTGGCTGGCCCTGCACTGGGCACATCGGCACCTGGACCGCTTCCCCGACGGCCAGTTGTACGTGGACCTGCGCGGATTCGACCCCGTCGGCCGGCCCATGGATCCGGCCGCCGCCGTCCGCGGGTTCCTGGAGGCGCTGGGCGTGGCCCCTCCGGCGATCCCGGCCGCCCACGACGCCCGCTTCGGGCTGTACCGCAGCCTGGCGGCGAACCGGCGGATGCTGATCCTGCTGGACAACGCCCGCGACACCGCGCAGGTCGCTCCGCTGCTGCCGGGCGACGGCACGTGCACGGTGCTGATCACCAGCCGCCGGCAGCTGGTCGGTCTGACGGCCACCCGCGGCGCGTGCCCGGTCGCCGTGGACGTGCTGCCCGAGGACGAGGCCCGGCAGCTGCTCGCCCGCCACCTCGGACACGCCCGCCTGGACACCGAGTCGCAGGCGGTGCGGTCGCTGCTGGACTGCTGTGCCGGGCTGCCGCTCGCCGTCGGCATCGTCGCCGCCCGAGCGAGGGTCCAGTCCCACCTGTCGCTCGGCGCGCTGGCCGCCGAACTGGCCCAGGACGCCGACCGCCTCGACGGCCTGGACACCGGAGAACCCCAGACCGATCTGCGCGGTGTGCTGTCGTGGTCCGGCCGTGCCCTGTCCGCCGATGCCGCTCGCGCCTTCGCCCTGCTCGGGAGCGCTCCGGGACCGGACCTCAGCCAGGCCGCCGCGGCGCGTCTGCTGGCGCTGCCCGCGGCGAAGACCCGGACCGTCCTGCGCATGCTCGAGCACTCGTCACTGATCCGCCGGCACGCCCCCGAGCGTTACCGCATGCACGACCTGCTCAAGCTGCACGCCGCAGAGCTGGCCGGAGCCCAGCAGGAACCCGCCGAGGTGCGGGCAGCGCAACGGCGGTTGATCGACTACTACGTAGACATGGCCTGCGCGGGCGCTCAGCCGCTCGCGCACGGTCCCGTCGCCCTGCCCGCCGAACCGGCTGACGGCTCCGACGCGTTCTCGGCCGACGACCCCATCGCCCCACCGTTCACCGACCCGGCCTCGGCGATGGCATGGTTCGACGCCGAACACGCCAACCTGCTGGCCGCTCAGCAGTCGGCTCAGCGCCTCGGCTGGGACGACCTGGTGCACAGTCTGGCGTGCGCACTCGATCCCTACCACCGCCGCCGGGGGCATCTGGAGGCCCAGGTCGCGGTCTGGCGGCTCGCTGTGGCCGGCGCGCAACGCATGACCGACCGAACCGTTCGCCCGCACGCCCACCAGATGCTCGGCGATGCCTACGCCCAACTCGGCAAGACCGCTGACGCGCTGCACTCCCTACAGGAAGCGCTCGCCCTGGCCGACCACGCCGACGACAGCGTGCGGGGCGAGATCCACCACAGCCTCGGCGGCGCCTGGGAACGGCACGGCGACGGCCGCCGGGCGCTGGAGCACGCCCAGCACGCTCTGCTGATCTTCCAAGCGCTGGACGACACCTACCGGCAGGCCCGGGTGCTCAACGGTGTGGGCTGGCTGCAGGCCCGGCTGGGCGAGTACGCCGAGGCCCGCGCGAACTGCGAATCCGCCCTGGCATTCCTGCGCCGGCTGCCGTCCCGGGATCGGGCGGTCGGCGAATCAGACATCCTCGACAGCCTCGGGTTCATCGCCCACCGCATGCAGGAATACGACCGGGCCCTGGACCACTACCGGCAGGCCCTGGCCATCTGCCGTACCCAGGGCCACACCTATCTCGAACCGGACATCCTCGCGCACATCGCCGAAACCCAGTTCGCGCAACGCGGCGTGGATCAGGCCCATGACACCTGGCGGCGCGCACTCGAGCTGTACGCGGCCCAGCATCGCGTCGCGGACGCTTTGCGTGTCCAACAACAGTTGGACACGCTCGTGGTGTGACAGAGGCCGATCACGCTTCCCCGTGACGGAGCGAACCTCACTTCCTCCGTCGCGCCTTTGCCTGATCCGACACGGATGTCCACCCGGCGTCGGCCTGAAGGGTTTCGTCGGGAAGTTGGCGGCGGCTTCCGCTCTCTATCGGGTGCCTCTGAGGAACGGCGTCGCCATCAGCCTGCTGGAGCAGCGGGATGTCGGGGTTGATCTCGACCGACCTGACCTCCACGCCTGTCGCCGCATGCTCGACCAGGACCATCGCGTAGTCCGGAAGCTGCTGCAGGACTCGTGGCTCGACCGCGTATTCGTAGACCCGCTGCGAGGACTCCGCGTTCGACCAGCTGTCGCTGTTCGAGTCCGTCTTCGTCTGGCTCCACGTCCGGTCGGCACTGCGGCTCTGCGATCGGGACTTGCCCCAGGTGCGGGTCGGCGCGTGGGTCAGGCCGGCGGAGCGGATCCCTTGGTCCTTGCCGACCGTCTGCGAGAAGCCCGCCGAACCGCCGTCGCTGTCCGACACGCTGTGCGTGTGGTCGCCGCCGACGGTGCGGGTCAGCCCGGATATCTCGAACCGGTGTTCTCGGCCGATGAAGTCCGCCGCCCGCGCCGCCTCCTGGGGGTTGCCCAGGTTCATGAACGCCACCGGGCCGGCGCCCAGCATGGCGAACGATGTCTCCCGCAGGTGCCGGAACATCACCACCAGCCGCGTCCCGCGCCGGTTGCACAAGTCCGACAACCGCTCCAGATGGCGCGGCGCCAGCTCGTCCGCGCCGGCCAGCACCAAGGTGGCCACCTCGGTGTCGGCGGCGATCTGCCGCGCCGTCCAGGCCACCACCAGATCGGAAAGGAAGTCTCCGGCGCCGGTGCGCCAGGTCGTGGACATCGACACGCAGCGCAGGTCGGCTGCCGGGCGCGGCTCATGGCGCGAACCCAGCTCGCCCAGCGAGTCCGCCAGCGCCTCGATGACGCGCAGGCTGCCCGAGGACTGTTCGCGGTAGGACTCGGAGAACACGTGGTCGGCCAGTTCGGCACGCTCATCCGGCGACAACAGCGCGCCGTCATAGGGCTCGTTCAACAGGACCCTGGCACCGGCGGCGATCCGCGGCATCGTCAGACCGCCGTCGGCCAGCTTGCCGCACAACGCTCCCAGCAGCCGCGCGTCGAGCACGCGCTCGCCGCGTGTGGCCTTGCTGTCGCCGCCGTGCAGCGACTCGACGAAGATGTCGACCAGCGAGGGCACGTCCAGGCCCGCCAGCAGGTCGCTGTCGGCCAGTTCCGCCGGCAGCAGCTGCATGTCGACGTCCAGACCCGAGGCCACCGCACCGCGCGCCAGCTCGCCGGTGATCTGCTCGCCCGACAGGTCCAGCACCACCATCGGTCCGCGCGAGGCCAGAGCCGAAGAGCCGAACACGGTCAGAAACGCCTCCCAGCCCCACAGGTTCCCGCCGACCACATCGATGCGGCGATGGCCCGGGGCCGGGGCCGAGACCCATTGCGGCAGGGAGGACAGGCGCTGGGATTCTTGGTCTTCGAACGCCGCCCGGCGGGCCGACCAGGCCTCCAGCGCGGCTCCCTGACGGCGCCCCGCGCTGGTCTGGCGCCGGGAGCCGTACCGCCGGACCAAGGACAGATGCCCCAGCAGCAACAGCACCCACACCACCGCCGCCACGGCCGCGCCGATCGCCCCGGATATCAGCACGGACTGCGGCGACAGGTGGTGGTCCGGCCGGACGTTCTTCCGTACCAGCACCGTCCATCCCAGCACTGAGCCGACCAGCGCGAACCGCCACGTCCAGGCCAGGCGTCCGGGGAGTTTGCGCCGCGTGGCCCGCAGGCGGTCCTCCTTCTCCGCGCCGGCCGGAGCCGAAGAGGGCTGCGGCTCGGTGAAAGCCTGGCGGAACCGGTCCCGGTCGGTGAACGACCACCCCAGCCGTTCCTCAGGCGCGAACAACGCCGGCCAGGGCGCTACTTCTTCACCGAATCCGTCTGCCATGAGCATCCGCCTCACCACGTACCGGCAGGCAGGGAACTGTCTGGGCGACAAGAAGTGACAGCGCTGCACCGCACATCAGAGCCCTTATCGTACATACCCGGCCCGTCGCGGTGGGCCGGCGGACTTCGACGGGCCAGTGGACATCGACGGGCCGGGTGGCGGGCGCACTCCATGTCTTCCGGGCTGCGCGCACACGATCAGGCCGGTTCGTCGACCGCCGTCCGGGTCCCGGTCTGCGTCGTCGCGAGAAGATGCCTGCGCAGGAAGGAGATTTCGGCGTCGACAGCCTCCTCATGCCCGTCCAGGAACGGTTGATAGTGGCCGCCGGGGAAGCGGACCAGCTCGCCGAGCGGTGCGCGTATCGCGGCGGCTATGGCCGGACCGGGCAGGGCCGACTTGTCCTGGTCGCAGGCCAGGACGAGCAGCGGTACCCGAACTCGTGGCGCGTCGCGGCCCGGCCGATAGAAGCCGAGACGCAGAGCGAAGCCGGCGGCGGCTTCCTGGTGCCAGTCCGGACAGCGGTTGCCCGGGTTCAGGGCCTGGCCGGTCTGCTGGGCGTCCGGAGTGGTGAGGAAGGCGACCGTGCCGGGCCGGCCGTTGAGCGGGGCGAGGCGGGGCGGGCGGCCCGCGAGACGTCCGAGGACGTCCGCGAAGGCCCGGGCGGTGAGGCGGAGCATCGCGAGCTGCGTCTGGTGGCGTGCGGCGTTGCGGACGATCGCCCGGCAGTCCGCGTTCGGGGTCTGCGCGATCGCCGCGGCCAGCCGCGGGTTGCGGGCCGCGACGCGGAAGACGTGACCGCCGGACAGGGAGAAGCCCCAGACGGCCAGCCGGGCCGGGTCGACGCCGGGCAGCGTCGCGGCGAAGGCGATCGCGGCCTGGTAGTCGTCGAGCTCCCCTCTGATGGACACGACCTGCCGCGGCCGGCCTCCGCTCTCGCCGGTCCGCCGGAAGTCGAAGGCCAGGACGGTGAACCCGGCTTCGTGGAACCTCGCGGCGAACGCGTCGGTCCCCGGTTCCTTGGTCACCCCGAAGCCGCCGGCCATGATGACGCAGCCCCCGTTCGTGCCCGGGTAGTGCCACGCGGCGAGTTCCACGCCGTCGCCGGCGAATCGGACCTTCTCACGGTTGCCGCCGAATACCGGGGCTTTGTCGGTGTCCTTGCCGGGCATGGGATGTCCTTTTTCCTGATCGGGTTCTTCGGCGAATCAACTCTGGAATGCACGGAAGTAGTCGGCGGCGCACCGGCGCATGGTGGGATGCCCGGCGTCGGCACGCCGCCGATTGTCATCTCGAACTGCGCAGAGCGCTTACGGGAGCCAGACGAGTTCCATGAAATCCTCCTCTCGATGGGCGTTCCGGTTCCGGACCCGCGGCTGCGGGGCCGGGGTCAGCAGCACGCCGGCCGCGACACCCGTCAGGGCATGGCGAATGTTCGTGTGTTGTCTCTCCCCGTGGAATCCGCGGACGCCGCCGCCGTTGGAAGCGGTCCGGTTCATCGTGGCCGCCGCGGCCGGAATCCCGGTCCTTCCGCGGCCGCTGTGGGCGAAACTGGTCTCCATGACACTCGCAACGGCGGATTCCGTCCTGTCCCTGCAGGATCAGCGGCTGATCGCGGTCCTGCAGCACGACGCCCGCCTCACGGCCGAGAAGGCCGGCGCGGTCCTGGACCTGAGCCCGAGCACCGTTCGGCGCCGGTGGCAGACGATGACGGCACAGGGCGTGTTGCGCGTGGTGGTCTCTCCCATCGCCCGCCCCCGCCAGGGCAGCCTGACCGGCGCGCAGCTGCTGCACATCCGGGTGCGGCCCGACAAGGTCGACGCCGTCGCCCGCTCGCTGGCGGCCCGCGACGACGTCCCGTTCGCCGACATCACCACCTCGGGCGATGAGATCGTGGCGATCGCCGCGACCGAGCCGGGCTCGCGCGATCCGCTGGTGTTCCATCAGCTTCCTGCCACGCCCGCGATCACCTCGGTGGAGACGGCGAGTGTCCTGCACGTCCTGCGCGTCACCTCCGAATGGCGCCATCGGGTCCTCGAACCCGACGAGATCAGCGCCCTGACGCCCGACGATCAGCCCCGGCGCGCTCCGGACGCGGACAAGCCCTACGGCGTCGAGACGGACGACCAAGAACGGGCCATCATCGAGGCGCTCGTCCCCGACGCCCGGCTCCCCGCGGCCGCCGTGGCCGCCCGCACCGGACTCCCGGAGTCGACGGTCCGTCGACGCATCACCCGCCTGACCGACGAGGGCCGGCTCATCACCCAGGTGCTGGTGGACCCGCGCCACCTCGGCCTGCAGATCGACGCCATGCTCAAGCTCCGCATCGGCCCCGACCACCTGGACCGCACCGCCCGCGTGCTCGCCGAGCACCCGGCCGTCCACGGTGCCTTCGCCACCTCCGGCCCGACCAACCTCAGCCTCCACCTGTGGCTCGCCGACCAGCCGGCTCTGTACCGCTTCCTGTCCCAGGACGTCGCCGGGCTCGGCATCGCGTCAGTGGAGACCACCATCATCAGCCACGCGGTCAAGCGGCCCTGGCCGCCGAGGCCGCGCCAGCCTTGGTGAGAGGGCTTGGGAGTCGGGGCCGGGGGCTGTTCGGGGGAGAGGCGCTGCTGGGTTATGTGTGGGTGGCTGGCCGGGCAGGGCCGGGCTAGGTGCTAGGTGCTAGGTGCTAGGTGCTAGGTGCTAGGTGCTAGGTGCGGTGTCGGGGGTGGGTGCGCGGTGGGGGCGGGTGCGCGGGCGGAGGTGGTGTCCCCGCACGCGGCTCCGGGCGATCGCGAAGCGCTGCACTTCCTTACGACAGCCCCGGATACCGAACCCCCACCTGCCCCCGCACCGCATCCATCGTCCGCATCACCGCAAGCGTCTCCGACCACGGCGCGAGCGGGCTCTCCCGCAGCCCCTCGCGCAGGCAGCGCTGAGCCTCGATCGCCTCGTGGACCATCCCCCCGGCCAGGTACGGCTCCTCGATCCGTTGCGCCGCCTCGTCACCGCGGTACAGCGTGAACCCGGTCGGTGAGGTGAACCCGCGGCCGAACTCGATCCGGCCCCCGGTCCCGGCGATCGTCGCGCTCCACGTGCCGTCGGCCGAGATCGAGCAGGTCAGGGCCGAGACGCCGCCGCCGGGGTGGACGAGGGTCACCGCGGTCGTGTCGTCCACGCCCTCCGGCGTCAGGGTACCGACGGCCTGCACCACGCTCGGGGTGCCGAAGACCAGCTGCGAGATCGCCAGCGGGTAGACGCCGAGGTCGAGCAGGGCGCCGCCGCCGAGGGCGGGGTTGCGCATGCGGTGTTCGGGCCCGCCGGTGAAGCTGACCGAGAAGTCCGACGTGACCAGGCGCGGCTCGCCGATCGCGCCGGCGCGCACCATCTCGACCATGCGCAGGACAGCCGGGACCGTGCGCGTCCACATCGCCTCCATGAAGAACACGCCCGCGGCCTCGGCACGGCGGCACAGGTCCTCGGCCTGCGCGGCGTCCAGGGTCAGGGGCTTCTCGCAGAGCACGGCCTTGCCGGCGTCCAGGCACAGCGCCGCGGCCGCGTGGTGCGCCGAGTGCGGGGTGGCGACGTAGACGATGTCGACGTCGGGATCGGCCGCCAGCTCGGCCCACGAGCCGTACGCCCGGGGGATCTTGTGCTCTTCGGCGAACGCCTGCGCGGCGCCGAGCGTGCGGGAGCCGACCGCCACGACCTCGGCGTCGTCGAGCGTCTGCAGGTCGGCCGTGAACGTGGCGGCGATGCCGCCGGTCGCGAGGATGCCCCAGCGGATCTTGGTCTGCGTCACCGGGTCAGGATAGCGGCGCGCCGGGGCCGGCCTCCGAGATGATCGTACTTCGGAAGCCGGCCCGGTTCATGACTGCGCCAGGGACTGCTCAGGGTCGCCAGCTGCTGCTCAGCGTCGCCAGCGACTGCTCACGGATACGTCACGACGTCGGACGGACCCCCGAAAGCCGAGCTCACCGCCTTCCCGGTCCCGTTCACGACCGAGTCGATCCCGCCGGAGCCGTTCAGGAACACCGTCAGCAGGTCGTGCAGCTGCACCCCGGAGGTCTGCGGCACCTGGAACGCCATCGCGTTGTGGATGTCCGCGCCCTGGTCGAAGTAGCTGTAGCTGCCCAGCCCGTACCCCTTGAACGAGGTCACCGAGTTCGGGATGTACAGCGCCGGATACCCCTTCTGCGAAGCCGAGGCCATCCACGAGGCCTGGTTGGGCACCTCGTACGGATTCTCGTTCTGGAAGAAGATCACCGTCCCGCTCTGCCCGTTCCAGTCCACCTCGTTCTGCTGGAAGTGCTCGACCGCCAGGCCGTAGGACGTGACGTTGTTCCCGTTCACGACCAGCCCGGTCGGGCTCTGGTCGCCGCTCCACGTCCCGGCGCCCGCACCGTGGTCCGCACGCCAGATCCACACGTCGTCCAGCAGCGAGTCGTTGCTGTTGTCGACCAGCGGCGTGGTCACCGAGCCCGCGGTCGCACCGCCGACGCGGAAGAACACGTCGTCCAGCGCCACCGGGTCGGTGTTGTGCCGCGTGGCGGAACCGGCGGTGCCGACCCGCAGCAGCGAGGGCGAGGTGGTCGCGCCCGCGTCGAAGATCAGGCCACTGACCTGCACGCCGCTGACGTCCGCGACGCTCATCGTCGTGGCGCCGCCGGTCGGGACCAGCGTGGCGAAGCCCAGGCCGACGATCTGCGTGTCGGGGCGCGTCACCGCGATGGTCGACGGGACGCTGTAGACACCCGGCGTGAACAGCAGGTTGTCACCGGCGTTCAGGGCGGCGTTGATCTGGGCCACCGTCGCCGACGGCTGCACCACGAAGAACGTGTTCAGCGACAGCGAGGTCCCCGGGGTCGAGCCGTTGGCCCAGCTCGGGCCGTTCGAGTTCGTGGCCAGGGAGGGCACGAACACGTTGTAGTTCCCGCCGGAGTCCTGGTACAGGTACGGCGCCTCGCGCGTGACCGGGCAGTTCCCGATGTTCGTGTACGGAGCCGGGCCCCCGGACAGACCGGAGTTCGACGCGAAGCTCTGCGCCGGCGCGCCGGGGTCGCCGCAGAACACCTGGTTCCAGACCCCGTTGCTCCAGCCGTCCAGCGCCGAGTTCCGGGTGATGTACTGCTGCTGCGAGCCGTTGGTGACCGTGCCGCCGGTGAACTGCGAGTCGGCGATGAAGCCGCCGCTGGCGTAGCCGGGCCCGCCGACGCAGTAGTCCATCAGGCTCACGTTGCCGTTGATGTGCACGCGGCGCATCGGCGCGGCCTGCGACACCGCCCAGAAGTCGTCACCGGCCTGGCAGCCGGACATGCCCGTGACGTTGATCGTCAGGTTGCTCAGCGAGCGCCAGAAGTTCGTGGTCGCGTTGCAGGTGCTGCCGGAGCACTGGTTGTAGGAGTCGACGGTCCCGTTGATGGTGACGTCGCCGGGGTTGCGCCCCAGGCCCGCGACGGCCTCGTAGAACCCGACGGTGAAGATCAGCGGGTTCGCCGCCGAGCCGTACGTCCCGGGCTGGAACAGCAGCTCGTACCGGCCGGTCCCGAACTCGCTGGGCACCTGCTGGTCGGAGATCGCGTTCAGCTGCGACTGGATCGAGGCCTGCGACATCGACGGGCTGAACACGATCACGTTGGAGCCCAGGCTGCCGCCGGTCGGGGGCGGGGGAGTTCCGCCGCTGCCCGTCCCGCCGTAGACGCTGAGTTCCCAGAGGGAGTAGCCGTATCCGGTGGTGCGTGTGGTGCCGTACATGCGGATGTAGCGGCCGGTGCCGGAGACGTTGAGTGTCTCGGTGCCGCCGGCACCTGTGGTGGTGG
>Ga0207671_10003852_pt1 | contig 14673 bp, 14 predicted proteins | sample KBSC24metaG_FD_184352 | JGI IMG/M metagenome (GOLD analysis project Ga0207671, IMG submission 184352) | Corn rhizosphere microbial communities from Kellogg Biological Station, Michigan, USA - KBS C2-4 metaG (SPAdes) (version 2) | ecosystem: Host-associated > Plants > Roots > Rhizosphere > Soil... | reverse complement strand
CCACGCTGTGCGTGTCCGTGCCCGTCGCCGCGCCGACGACGACGATCGGCCGGCCGATCTGGCGGCTGGCGAAGTCCTCGATCTCGTCCTCTGACATGTACTCCACGTCAAAGCCCTCGTCTGACAGCGACGCGTAGTCGACCGTCTGCGTCGCCTCGCCGAACATCACGAAGTACGTGTAGCCGTCCGTCAGCTCCTGGTAGTGCACCACCTCCGGGTGCTCGAAGCCCATCTTCGCCGCCAGCTCCTGCGCCGCCTTGCGCGCCGCCAGGCCGTAGGGCACCGGTAGCGTGAAGCTGAGCTGCACGAGGCCGTCGCCCAGGTGGTCCGCGTAGGGCTTCACGCGCGTCAGGTCGACCTGGCGACGGGGGCCCGTGGCGGGACCCGCGGCCTCCGGCATGGAGACCGCCGGGTCGCCCGTCGCGGCGCTGCGCGCCGGGCCGACGACGTCGTCGTCGGGCTCAGGCAAGGCTCGACGCTCCGCGCATCAGCTCGCTCGCCGGGTTCAGATAGCCCTCGTCCACGCTGACGATGCCCTCCGTGCCGCGGCCCTCGTCGATCTGGCGCGGCACGTCGCCGAACACGCCTTCGCCCAGCGCCGAGAACAGGCCGATCTTCGCGATCCGCGCCAGCAGCTCGTGCGCGCCCGCCAGCACCTCCTGCGCGCGCGTCTGGATGATCCCGCCCGCCTTGAACTCGATCTCCTCGCCCAGGTCGCGCGCCGCGTCGAACACGTAGTTGACGTTCTCCAGGCCGATCACGCGGTCGTGCACGTGCGGCGTGAAGATGCCCTCCGTCGGCACGCCGATCGTCTGGATGCCCTGGCCCGTCGCGATCGTCACCAGGTTGAACAGCGAGTCCGTCGCGTGAGTGCGGTACAGGTTGCCGTCCATGTGGCGCGTCGGCGGCATGTACTTGACCGGGCAGTCCGGGAACAGCTCGCGCGTCAGCTGCGCCTGCGCCCACTCGTACAGCAGGCTGTTGGGCACCGGCGTGTCGATCTCATACGCGTCGCCCAGCGCGATCTGCGCGTCGGGCACGCCCGAGTCAAGTGCAAGCTGGCGGTTGATGAACTGCGAAGCCGTCACCGAGGGGGCGGCCTCGATCGCGTCGGCCGTGCGCAGGTAGTTGTCCTCACCCGTGTTGATGACCACGCCGAAGTAGCCGTTGATCATCCGCGACACGCGCTGGTCGATCAGCCCGCGCACCGGGTTGATGTCGCGGTAGAGGATCCCGTACAGCGCGTCGTTGACCATGTTGTCGAAGCCCTCGATCGCGCCCATCGCCGCGATCTCCGGCATGCACAGCCCCGAGCAGAAGCTCGACAGGCGCACGTAGCGACCGTTTTTCTCAGACCACTCGTCAAGCGCCTCGCGCATGATGCGGAAGTTCGCCTGTGTGGCGAACGTGCCGCCGTAGCCCTCCGTCGTCGGGCCGTAGGGCACGTAGTCGAGCAGGCTCTGCGCCGTCGAGCGGATCACCGCCACGATGTCGCCGCCCGCTTGGGCGACGGCGAGGCCGTGCACGACGTCCTCGTACACGTTGCCCGTCGCCGTCAGCACGTAGCGCAGCGGCGGCGGGTGCTCGCCCAGGCGCTCGCGCAGCTCACGGCGCTCGGCCATCTGCTCGCTCATCGCCGTGATCCGCCGCTCGCACTCGCGCATCACGCGCATGCCCACCGCGTCGTCGCCCGCGCGCGGCAGGCCGCACAGGTCCAGCTCGCCGCCGTCGACCGCCTCGGCGATCGCCTGCGGCGTCGCCTCCGCGTCGGCCAGCAGCGCGTTGCCGATCCAGTAGGCGATGCCTTTGCCGAGCTCGCCGCGGTCGCGCACGTGGTCCACCAGCACGTTCGGCAGCGGCGCGTCCACGTCGTTCGCGCCGTCCACGCCCAGCAGGCGTGTGATCGTGCGCTCGACCGAAACGGTCGTCTTGCCCGCGATCTCCTCAGACACCTGACCGGCTATCGCCGATGCCGCGGCCTTGCACTCCGCGACCAATCCAGTATCAATATTTAGTTTGTTGCTTCTCACTTGATCTCCCGCACGATCGGGAACGGGATGACCTCGCGCAGCGTCTCGCGTTCGGTCAGGATCATGATCAGGCGGTCCACGCCCATGCCGCCGCCGGCCGTCGGCGAGTAGCCGTACTCGATCGCGCGCGCGTACTCCTCGTCGTTGGGGTGCGGCACGTCCTCGTCGTCGGCCATGCGCCGCTTGCGCTGGTCGACGAAGCGCTGCCACTGGTCCACCGGGTCGTTCAGCTCCGTGTCGCCTGAGACCATCTCGATGCCGCCGATCACCGCGTCGAAGTGCTCGGCCAGCTCCGGGTGCTCCGCGTGCGGCTTGGTGATCGGAAACGGCTCCAGCGGGAAGTCGAACACGTGCGTCGGCTGGACGATCGTCGGCTCGATCAGCTTGCTGTACACCGCCAGCACGAGCTCCGCCCACGTCGTCGCCGGGTGCACGCGTTCCTCCAGCGCCTCCTGCATCTTCTTCGTAACAGCCGCGCGGTCTGAGTCCATGAAGTCGATGCCCACCTTCTCCAGCATCTCCTCGCGCATCGTCGTGCGCTTCCACGGCTTTGCCAGGTCAATCGTCTGCCCGTTGCGCTGCACCGTCGTGCGCCCCAGCACGCGCTGGGCGACGTCGCGGAACATCTCTTCCGTCGCCGTCGCCACGTCGTAGTAGTCCGCGTAGGCGAACATGAACTCGATGATCGTGAACTCCGGACTGTGCTTCGGCGAGATGCCCTCGTTGCGAAACACCTTGCCCATGTCGTACACGTTCTCCAGCCCGCCTACGATGCAGCGGTTGAGAAACAGCTCCACCGAGATGCGCAGGTAAAGGTCGCGGTCCAGCGCGTTGTGGTGCGTCGTGAACGGACGCGAGCCCGCGCCGCCGGCCAGCGACTGCAGCGCCGGCGTTTCCACCTCCACGAAGTTGCGTTCGTCAAGCCACGTGCGAATCGCCGCCACGATGCGCGCGCGCTGCAAGAACAGCTCGCGCGTGTCCTCGTTGGCGATCAGGTCCAGCTCGCGATAGCGATAGCGCGTGCCCGTGTCGCCCATGCCGTGGCGCTTGTCCGGCGGCGGGCGCAGCGTCTTCGTCAGCAAGGTGCACCGCTCCACCGCCAGCACCAGTTCGCCGCGCTTGGTCTTATACATGTGCCCCTCGACGCCCACGATGTCGCCGATGTCCAGGCCCAGCACGCGGTCGTAGCTCTCCTGGCCAAGATCCGCCAGGCGCACGACCAGCTGCAGCGTCCCCGACAGGTCGCGCAGGTCTATGAACGACGTCTTCGGGTGCTCGCGGCGCGAGATCACGCGGCCGGCCACCGTGTAGCGAAGCTCGGCATGCCCCCCCTCGCTCAGCTCGTCGGCCTTGTGCGCTGCGTTGACGTCCTTGATCAGCGTGCGCTCCTGCAGCAGGCTGACGTGCGGGTACGGGTTGATCCCTTCCGCGCGCAGGCGCTCCAGCTTGAGCCGGCGCTCGTCGATTTCCACCACGCCGTTCGGCGTCGCCGCATCCCCCTCGAGCGCCGCTTGCGTCTCCTCCTGCTGTTGTCCTGATGCAGACATCCTCAGACGATCCTCCCAAAGTGGTTTCGCTTGTCAAGCGATCGCGCGGGATGTGTCTGCAGACCCTGGACCGCGGACTAAGCCATCGGCAGCGACATGCCCGCCGGTTTTCGCTCGTCCGCGGATGCGGGGACGGGTGCGGGTCCGGCGACCGGCGGAGGCGCTTCGGGGGCGCCGACCTGCACGAGCGGCAGCACCGGAAGGTCCATCGGCGCCATCGCGATCAGCCCGCGCGCGACCTGGCGGATCGCCTGCGCCGCCGGGTCCTCCGGATCCTCGACGACCAGCGGCACGCCGCTGTCGGCGTGCTCGCGCAGCGGCATCGTCAGCGGCACCTTGCCGAGCAGCGGCACGTCCAGCTCGTCGGCCAGCTCCTGGCCACCGCCCTCGCCGAAGATCGCAAAGCGCTCGCCCGACGGCGTCGTGAAGGCGGACATGTTCTCCACGATGCCGCCGATCTGCAGCGACACCTTGTCGGCCATCTGCGCCGCGCGGCGCGCGACTTTCTGCGCCGTCGGCTGCGGCGTCGTAACGATCAAGAACTGCGCTTGGGGCAGCAGCTGCGCAAGCGTCATCGACACGTCCCCCGTGCCCGGCGGCAGGTCGATCAGCAGGTAGTCCAGCGCGTTCCATTCGACGTCCTGCAGGAACTGCGTCAGCGCCTTGTGCAGCATCGGCCCGCGCCACACGACCGCCGCGTCCTCCTCCACGAAGAAGCCGATCGACATCACCTTCACGCCGTGCGCCTCCAACGGCACGATCTTGCGCTGCGCCGACACAGGCGGGCGCGTCGAGCCAAGCCCGTACATGCGCGGGATCGAGTAGCCCCACACGTCAGCGTCCAGCACGCCCACGCGCTTGCCTTCCGCCGCCAGCGCCGCCGCCAGGTTCGCCGTCAGCGTCGACTTGCCCACGCCCCCCTTGCCCGAGCCGATGCAGATCACGTTCTGCACCTGCGCCAGCGCGCCCTGGGGCAGGCTGCCGCGGCCGAGCTTCTGCTGCAGCGCCTGCTTCTGCGTGTCCGACAGCACGTCGAAGTAGACGTTGCAGTGCGCGATGCCCTCCAGCGCCGTCACCGCCTCGGCGACCGCCGTCTGGAAGTGGCCCTTGATCGGGCAGCCCGGCGTCGTCAGCGAGACCGTCACGTCCGCCACGCCGTTGGCGCTCACGTCGATCGAGCGCACCATGTCCAGCTCCACGATCGAGCGGTGCAGCTCCGGGTCGATCACGACCTCCAGCGCCTTCAGGATCTCATCGCGGTTGGGCATCGCCGGTCATTGTGCCAAACGCGCGGCCGCCGCCCGGCAAAAGGCCCGCGCAAAGGCCCGTTAGCGGACCCTCAGCGAGCCGGCGGGCAGGCCGTCTGCATAGTCATAGCTTTCCAGACAGAAGTTCTTACAGACAAAAGATTTCAACATAAACGGGCCTAGCGCGCCGGCACGCGCTGCCGCGAGAATCTTGCCGGCTTCATGAAGGAGCCTGACTGACCAAGGAGACCCGGTGATCAGCCGAACGGTCCACGTCACACAGGCAATCAGACGTAGCGGACAGACCGCGCCCGGCGCCGGGCGCGCACCCTTGTTAGTCAGCTCGACCGAGCCGCCGGCTTCGCCGAGCGCTCGGTCGCACGCCGGCTGACCGCCGGCGCCGCGGCGCCGCGCGACCAAGAGGTTCCTGGCGGCGTCGTGGTCGGTCTCGGCGCGGGAGTGGGGGCGCCGACGACCCCGTTGGAAAGGGCCGCACGCACCACGAGGGGAGGATTGAATGAAGCACCGAACGGCAGGTTCGCGTCACCTCGGCGGGGCGCCCGGACGGCCCGGGGCCATACGCCGCAAAGGTCTCATCGTGCTCGCCGTGCTCGCCGTCTGCCTCGCCGCCGCCGCGCTCGGCGCCGCGGACACGACGGTCACCGCAGAGCCGATCAAGCAGCTTTCCGATCGGCTAGAGGGCCCCGGCCAGCAAGAGCTGGCCGGTCTCTTCGTCACGGTCCTCGAAGGCGAAGTCACCGAAATATCGTGGGGCGAGAAGAGCCTGCCGTGTCCCGGGCGTCGCTATCCGCTGCTCTCCACCGAAGCCGCGATCTCCAGCGCGTACTCCAGCTTCAGCCACGTGCAGATCGCGATCGAGTCCGAGCACCTGACCCGCGGCCTGCATTGCGGCTCCAAATTGCCGCGCGACGTGCAGGAAGGCGATACCTCCGTCTCGGTCCGCTCGGTCGACCCTCGCGCCCAGGTCGGCTCCCCGGCCAACATCTACGAAGACGGCGAAACGCAGATCAAGAGCTTCAGCCCCTGCGTCACGCTCTCGCGGATATGCGCCGGGCGCTACGTGCTGCACGCCTATCTCGACGCTCCCCGACGCCGCGTGCAGCTCGAATACGTCTTCGCCGTGCTGTCTGGCAGCAAGGCGAGCGACCCGCCCCCACCCAGCTGACGCTCGTGCCCATGCGCTCCGCGACGATCTCCCGCCTGCGCCAAAGCGCGCCGCTGCGCTGGCTGCTCGCGACGCTGATCTTCACCGCGCTCGTCGCGCAGGCCGTGTCGCTGCCGATCGCGCACGAAGCCAAGGCCAATCGCCAGCACATCCAGGTCGTCTTCTCCGGCGAACGCGCCATCGTCCAGGTGTTCGTCGAATGCCGGCTCGCCTACGCCTTCGCCGGAGAACGCGCCGACGACGAGCAGGTCGACCTCGGCTGGCTGAAGAACGAAAGCATCGTCACCGTCCAGACGCGCGGGCGCAAGCGCCGCGGCCGTCTCGCGCTCGCCTACGAGCACGACTCGGTCCCCGTATCGCTGGTTGGCGACGACGCCGCAGCCGAACGCGCGCTGCCGGCGAATCGCGCGGGGCCCGCCAGCTCATGGCAGGTCGGCGGGCACGAGCCCTTGCGCAGGCTTGGATGCCAGCGCGACCTTCCTCATCTCGGCTTCGCCAGCGCGTCCGCCGCCGACTGGAGCGAAGGATCGGCCAAGTCGCTCGGTCGCGTGATCGCCGTTGCCGGCGCCATTCCCAAGGTCCTCGGGCTCGTCGGGCTTGCTTGGCTGCTGGCGGCCGTCTTCGTCGCGCGCGCCCGCGGCGAGCGCTTGCGCCCGCGGACCGCGGCCGGCGCGCTCCTGGTCGCGGCCGAGATCGCCATCGAGATCCTCGGATCGATCGCCGCCAACGACTTCCCGCTCGCCTTCGCGCTGTGCATCGTCGTCGGCGCAGCCGCGCTCGTCGCGTTGCCGCTGTGGCTGCTGCGGGCCGACATCCACCGCTGGACCGCCGATTAAAAGACTCGCGGGGCGATGGGGACCGCCCCGCGAGTCGAGGGAGGAGAGGGTGCTACTACTGCCGGCGGGATATGAGGCCGACAGACTTTCCCGATGGCCGCCTCGGCGGCGGCGCCCCGGTCTCTCCGAGCCGGGCGGGGGAAGCTGGTTTGCGCCTAGACCAGGCTGAGCACGCGCTCCTGCACGCGGCTTGCCAGCTCTGAGCCGTTGTCTTCGAGCTCTGAGACCGTTTTCTCGATCTCGCGGCGGCGCTGGCGCAGTTCGCGCTCGACGCGCACGCGTGCTTTGCGCACCTCGCGCTCGAGGCGGTTGCGCGCGGTGGCGCCGCGGCGCTCGAAGCGGCGCAGCTGGGCCTGGGCCTTGGTCGTCGTCGAGTACGTGGAGATCGTGTCGCTGACGCCGGAGACCACTTTGTCGCGGGCCGTCAGCGCCACGCCGACGGGGATCAGCAGCGCGCGCTCGGCGTAGTTGCCGACCACGCCGGCGGTCTCGCGCGTCGCCGTCTCGGCCTGGCTGAGCGCCGATTCAGTCTGGTGGACGGCGCGCGTGCGTGCGGCCTTCGCCTGCGTCGCTTTGGCCTGCGTCGCCGTCGGTTTGCGACGCGCGCTGGCGGCTTTGCGGGCCGGTTTTTTGGCTTTCGCCGGTTTTCTGGTGGTGCTTGCAGTTGCCATCTGGAGGGGTTCTCCTCTTCTTCCTCGCCTTTGCGAGGAGGTGCGGGTTGGCTCTATCGGTCCTCGATACCCGTTATGCGGGAATCGAACACCTGTTTGTAACCCGTCCCTGGAAGTTTGTTACAACGCGATCCTATCACGCGTCAAACCCGCCATGTCGCCGGGCCGTTATCGGCTCTAGCTTGTGACAGGTGGAACATGCGTTCGGCCCGCGGGACCGTCGTGCACGCCCATTCGCGCCAGCCACAGCGCCGGATCGGCCAGCTCCTGCGTGCTCGGCAGCTGCTCCGGCCCGCTCCACACGCGCGCGAGCGCCTGAGGCCCGCCCTGCGCGACCACGGCGTCGCAGAAGCGCCGCCCGACCTCGTACTGGCGCAGCTTCATCTCCAGGCCCAGCAGCTTCTCCAGCACCCGCCACGGCAGCGGGCGCGACTCGCGCCGGCGGTTCATCGCCCGGCGCAGCGTCGGCAGCGACGGCAGCACCTCCGCGCCAATCGCGTCCATCGTGTGCTCGGCATGGCCCTCGATCAGCGACATCACCGCCTGCATCCGTTCCACCAGCGCCCAGCGGTCCTCGCCGAGCGTCAGCCGCAGCAGCTCGCCGCGGCGCGCGCGCTCGGCCATCTCGCGCAAATCCGCCGGGTCGGGCAGCTTGGGCATCCGCCGCCACGACGGCGTGCCGTCGGCGTCGCGCTTGGCCTTGCCGTTGTCGCTGCCCTCACCGTCGTCGGAGCTGGGCCCCGCGAGCGAGACCTGCAGTCCGTCGATCAGCTCCTTGAGCATCCCGCCGAGGTGCTCGCGCAGCCATGGCGCGCCGGTGAACTGCACCGCGTGCGTTATCTCGTGGATCGTCACCCACAGCACCAGCTCGTCGCGATCGACGGACAGGTTGCGCGCGGCGATCGCCAGGTTCGGCGCGAGCAGCAGCAGGCGCGGCGTAACCGAGTCGTCCAGCAGCGCCAGGTCGTACTGCCCGAGCACGCGCTGGGAGAGCACGCCCGTCAGCCCGCCGATCTGCGCCCCGAGCAGAAAGCCCGACGCCACGCGCAGCGGCGCCGCAAGCGGGCCCGTGCCTTCGCCGATGCGCTCGCTCAGCCCGCTCACCAGCGGGCGCATCGTGCGCAGGTTCGCCGCGATCCACTCCGCGCGGTCGACCGCCTCCAGCGGCGGCAGCGCGCTCGGCACGCCCAGGCCGCTGTAGTCGCTCACGCGACGCGCGAACTCGTACGCGCGCGGCTCCACCGACGCGGCGCGCACGCCTCCCGGCGGCGGCGATCCCGCCACCCGCTCGCCGATTCGCTGCGCTATGCGCCAGTCGATCGTGTCCACTGCAATAGAGCGTAGCCCGGCCATGTGAGCCGACCCTAAGTATTCGTGGGTGTTCTCTTTTACGGAGCGTGCGCCATGGTAGGTACGGCGTGCGCCATGGTAGGTACGGGCTTGGCGTGGTTTGGTCCGGCTTGGGCCTGGCTGAGCCTCGAGCCGCGCGAGAGAGTGCCGCTGTAAATACGAAAGCGCACGCTCGGCGGAAAGCAGACGCATGTCGGCCACGCGCACACGCGCGCCGGGCGATGGCGCACCGATGACCGCACTCGCCGCGTGGCGCACCGGTGCGACGACCCTGTCGCGTCTCGCCGCGCGCTCGTATCCTTGGATGGTGCCCGCCGTATCCAGGACCGCGCCTCAGCCTGCCGCCAGCCCCGGCGGGGGGGGCGGCGAGGGCGGCGCGGCGCCGGGCGCCACGCCGGGCGCAGCGCCCGGCGACGTGGCGTTCCTGCGCCGGGCGGAGGTGCGCGACGTGCTGGCGTGGCTGCGCCTGCTGGTCGACCCGCAGGACGCGGCGGCTGTCGTGCGTGCGCTTGCGCGCCCGCCGATCGAGCTGCGCCAGTCGCACCTGGCGCGCGTGATCCAGGTGGCGCGCCGGCGCAAGCTCGATCTGGTCGCCGGCCTGACGGCGGCCAGCGAGTCGCCGCAGGTTCCGCCGGAGGCGCGCGAACGGATCGCGCGCTTCGTGGCGCTGCACAGAAGCGCCGCGCAAGCGTTGGACACGCTCGCGCCCGACGCGTTCGTGGTCGAGCTGATCGAGCTGCTGGGAACGCCCGGCCGCGCGCTGCTGGCGCCGGAGGACGCGGCCGATCAGCGCGCGAGCCTGCAGGGGCTGCGCGATCTTGCCGCCGAGTTCGTGCGCGCCCAGCCGGGCTCTACGCCGCGCGAGCTGGCGCGCCACCTGGCGACGGTCGCGCCGATGAGCCGCGCGCCGGCCGGCACGTCGCCGGGCGCGTCCGGCGCCGAGGCGTCGGCGGCTTCCTCCGAGGACTCCCTCGCGATCGACGCGCTGGCGGAGCTGCCGTCGCAGGACGATCGCCTGGAGGCGACCTACCAGCTGCTGCGCGAAGAGGTGCTGGACGGCGTCGTGCAGATCGGCGGGCACTTGTCAGAGCTGCGCCTGGACACCGAGCTGGACATCTCCCACGGGGTCGTGCGCTACCTGGAGCTGCTCAAGCTCGCGGCGCTGCTGCAGCGCCCGGCCGGGCAGGAGGTGGCGGAGGCGCTGGCGGACATCAACGCGCGGCTGCTGGCGGCGACGACGCCGACGCAGCGCGAGATCCTGCAGACGTCGACGCTCGACCGGACGCTGGCGGGCGACGGCGAGCGGGCGACGATCGGCAGGCGCGACGAGCACTCGCTCGGCCCGTTCCTGCCGCGCAAGGGCGTCGGCCTGGCGCTGTCGGCGTCAGACATCCAGACCTACCGCAGCTGCCCGCTGCGCTACAAGTTCGCGCGCGTCCTGCGCATCCCCACCGAGCAGACGCTGCACCAGCGCTTCGGCATCGCGGTGCACACGGTGCTCGAGCGCTTCCACTGCGACGGCGGCGAGACGCTCGAGCAGTTGCTGGAGCTGCTGGACTCGGGCTGGCGCAAAGCGGGCCTGGGCGACTCGCAGCGCGAGAACGAGCTGCGCGAGCTCGCGACGACGGCGCTGACGCGCTACCACGAGCGCCTGCGCGGCCAGGACTGCGAGCCCGTGTGGTTCGAGCGCTCGTTCTCCTTCCGGCTGGGGCCGCACCACCTGCGCGGGCGCGTCGACCGCGTCGACCGCGTGACGGGCGAGGGCGGGGAGGAGGCGTATGAGCTGATCGACTACAAGACCTCGCGCGCGAAGACCGCCGAGCAGCTGAAGGACGACGTGCAGCTCTCGCTCTATGCGCTGGCGGCGCGCGAGGCGTGGGGCCTGGAGTCCTCGCGCCAGGCCTATTACTACGTGCTCGACGACGCCAAGGTCCCGGTGCCGCGCGGCGAGCGCGACGCGGCGACGGTCGCGGACATCGTGATGGAGGTCGGCGAGGGCATCCTCGCGCAGCAGTTCGAGCCCACGCCGTCACACGCCGCGTGCTCGATCTGCGACTACCGGATCGTCTGCCCGGCCGCCGAGCTCTAGCTCGCCCGCTGCCGTTCGCCCGCTCCGGGCGCGGCGCCGGCCGCTGCCGCCAGGCGCTTCGCCCGCTCCGGGCGCGGCGCCAGGCGCGCCGGTCCGGCGCTACTTGCTCTCGTGTCCGCGCTGGCGCAAAAAGCGCTGAAATTCGCGGGCGATGGCGTCGCCTGAGGGAACGTCCTCGGGCGCGACCTGCTCGTCGCCCTCGGCGGCCTGCTCGAGGCGTTCGACGAAGGCCTGGATGTCGGGGTCGCTCTGCACGGCGAGGCCGACCTGGCGCTCGTAGTCGGCGGCGGCGGACTCGAGCTCTGAGACGTCGACGGAGACGCCGATCAGCCCTTCGACGCGGCGCACGAGCGCCAGCGCGGCCTTCGGGTTGGCGGCGGCGGCGACGTAGTGGGGAACGCCGGCCCACAGGCTGGCCGACGGCAGCCCGGCCTGGGCGCAGGCGTGGTGCAGGACGCCGACGATGCCGGTGGGGCCCTCGTATGTGGACGTGGAGCCCTGCATGCCGGCGCGCTCCAGCAGCGCTGGGTCCGAGGCGTGCCCGGAGATGGCGACGGGGCGCGTGTGCGGCACGTCGCCGAGCAGCGCGCCGAGCGTGACGACGACCTGGACGCCGAGCGCCTCGGCGAGGTCGACGATGTGCGAGCAGAAGGCGCGCCAGCGAAGCGACGGCTCGACGCCCTGCACGAGCACGAGGTCGCGCGGCGCGCGCGGCGCGGGCGCCTCGAACACCTCGACGGTCGGCCAGACGATCTCGCGCTCGTTGGCGTCGTTGAACTGCACGCTCGGGCGGTTGGCCTGGAAGTCGTAGAACTCCTCGGAGTCGATGCGCGCGAAGCGACGCGCGTCGAGCGAGGAGGAGAGGAACGAGACGGCGCTGGAGGCGGCGTCGCCTGCGTCGTTCCAGCCGCGGAACGCGCAGACCATGGCCGGCGCCCTCAGGCCGTCGGGACGGCGGTCCCAGATGAGCGGCTGCATCCGAACCACCGTACATCATGGATCGATGGCCGCCGCCGGCACATCGACGTCTGACAGCACGCAGACGATCGCGACGCTGCGCGACCAGGACGAGGTCGACGGCGTGTTCGCGTGCACGCGCAAGGAGCGCCAGATCTCGCGCACGGGCACGCCGTATCTGAACATCGAGCTGTCCGACAGCACCGGCTCGATCCTTGGGCGCGCGTTTCGCGAAGCCGACGTGCTGGCCGGGCGCTTCGAGCGCGGCGAGCTGGTGCGCGTGACGGGGCGCGCGGAGCGCTACCGCGACGCGCTGCAGGTGGCGGTGCAGGCGATCGCGCGCGCGGAGGGCGAGCAGGCCGACCCGTCGCGCTTCTTGCCGACGGCCTATCGCGACCTGGACGAGCTGGACGGCTTTCTCGAGCACCTGGCGCGCGAGGTCTATGACCCGCCGCTGAAGCGGCTGCTGGCGAGCATGCTCGGGGACGCGGAGCTGCGCGCGCAGCTGCGCCGCGCGCCGTGCTCGGCGCCCGCGACGCGCCCGGGCCAGCGCGCGGGCGTTCACCACGCCTACCTGGGCGGCCTGCTGGAGCACACGGTCGCGGTGGCGACGCTGGCGCTCGAGCTGTGCACGCTGCACCAGCGCCTGGACCGCGACATGCTGCTGAGCGCGGCGCTCGTGCACGATATCGGCAAGACGCGCGAGTTCGCCTACGGCGCGGAGATCGCGCGCAGCGCGCAAGGACGCATGCTCGGGCACATCGAGCTGGGCATGCGCGTGCTGGCCGAGCACGTGCCGCCCAGCCTGCCGGCCGAGCGCCGGCTGGCGCTGGAGCACTGCGTGCTGCTGCACCACGGCGTGGAGGCGGCGTCGGGGCAGCGCTTCGCGTCGGCGGAGGCGCTTGCGCTGTATCGCGTCAACGCGCTGGACGCGCACGTCAAGGGCGCGTTCGAGGCCGGGCTGTCCCTACCATGACGAGCACGATGTCCTCGAGCTTTGCCGTATGGACTGTCGGACACTCGAATCACGACGCCGACGCATTTGCGCGGCTCGTCTTGGGTGCGCAGATCGAGTTCCTCGTTGACGTGCGCTCGTATCCGTACTCGCGTTTCGCGCCGCATTTCAATCGCGAGGAGATCGAGGCGGCGATGGCGCGCCAGGGCGTGGGCTATCTGTTTCTCGGAGAAGAGCTCGGAGGTCGCCCTACCCGAGAGGACCACTACGATCCCGACGGCCACGCCCTCTACGGGCCAATGTCCGAAGAGCCGCGATTCGCGCTGGCGATCGAGCGCCTCGTCACTGGTGCGCGCCGCCACCGAATCGCGCTGCTCTGCAGCGAGGGAGACCCGCAGCACTGCCATAGGCGTTTGCTCGTTGGCAAGGTACTGACCGACAAAGGAGCCGAACTTCGGCATATCCTTTCCAATGGAACTGTTCGGACGGAGCTCTCAGTGGAGCTTTCCGACGAGGATGCGCAGTGCTCGCTCTTGCAGGATGAGCAGACAACGTGGAGATCTACTCAATCGGTTTCACACAGACGACGGCTGAGCGCTTCTTCGAGCGCCTGAGCGATGCCGGCGTCGCGCGACTGCTCGATGTTCGCCTGAACAACACCTCGCAACTGGCCGGGTTCGCCAAGGCCAAGGATCTTCCTTACTTCCTGCACGAGCTGATCGGAGCCACGTACGAGCACCAGCCTCTGCTGGCGCCGACGCAGGATTTGCTCGACGACTACAAGAAGCGCAAAGGGGACTGGGCGACCTATGAGGCGCGGTTCCTGGCGCTGATGGCGAATCGGGAGATCGAGAGCAAGCTCTCGATGGCTGAGTTCGAGACGCCCACCGCTCTGTTGTGCAGCGAGGCGACGGCCGAGCACTGCCATCGTCGCTTGGTCTGCGAGTACCTGGCCGCTCGATGGCCGGATGTGCGCCCGGTGCACTTGTGACGAATGAGGATCGTCGTCAACCACGTCACGAGGATGAAGCCGCCGCGGATCTGCCTCGCAGGCGTGGACATGCAGTCGCTGGAGCACGTGCGTCCAACGACGTCGGCGAGCGATCCGATTACGCGCGAGCTGCTTCACGAGGAAGGTGGGCCATTCGAGATGGGAGCGGTCGTGGAGCTCGGGTACACGCGGGCGATCCCCACGCCGCCGGAGACCGAGGACCACAGGTTCAGGACGACGAACGCGCGCTTCGTGGAGCCGATGGCCGGCGACGAGTTCCTGGCGTTGCTCGAGTTGATCAGCTCGCCGGATCTCTCGAGCGCCTTCGGCCCCGCGCTGGAGCGCCTGCAGCGCAACTATGCGGTGGAGCGCGGATCCGGTGATCGCTCTCTGGCGGTCATGCGCGCGCCAAAGCGCTGCGAGCTCGAAGTGGACCGCTACGGAAAGCTTCGACTGCAGATGGACGCCCCAGATGTGCAGGCCAATGTCTCGGTGACGGACATACGCTTTTACCGCGAGGATCAGAAGACGCTCAGGGATCGTGTCGTGCAGAGCGTCAGCCTGCGGCTCAAACGCGGGGTGGGGGCGTTTCTCATGCTTGGCCTCGCGCGTGCCTACCGAGCCCGCGACGACGACCGCCACCGCCATTGGCTGCAGCTCAACGGGCTGTGCTTGGTCGATCGGCCGACGGGCGATACTCCATAGCGCGAGTGGCGTCCTGGCCTCGCGGCGGACGCCTTGGGGCGGCCCGCGCCGCGGCACGGTCAAGCGCCGCGCGCTTCCTGCCGATGTAGAGGCCATGAGCGACATCGGC
>Ga0207671_10003848_pt1 | contig 14684 bp, 15 predicted proteins | sample KBSC24metaG_FD_184352 | JGI IMG/M metagenome (GOLD analysis project Ga0207671, IMG submission 184352) | Corn rhizosphere microbial communities from Kellogg Biological Station, Michigan, USA - KBS C2-4 metaG (SPAdes) (version 2) | ecosystem: Host-associated > Plants > Roots > Rhizosphere > Soil... | reverse complement strand
GCCCGGGGCCCGGCATCGGGCAAGGATGTCCACGGGGACGCCCGCTGGATGGCGGCGGCGGCGGCGCTGTCCGAGCGCGGCCGGGGGCGGACGGCGCCCAATCCCAATGTCGGCTGCGTGATCGTGGCGGACGGCCGCGTCGTCGGGCGCGGCTGGACCCAGCCCGGCGGGCGCCCCCATGCCGAGGCGATGGCGCTGGCGCAGGCCGGCGATGCGGCGGCGGGCGCGACCGTCTACGTCACGCTGGAACCCTGCGCGCACGAGAGCCCGCGCGGCCCCGCCTGCGCCGACCTGCTGGTCGCGGCGCGGCCGGCGCGGGTGGTCGGCGCGCTCACCGATCCCGATCCGCGCACGGCCGGCCAGGGCTTCGCGCGGCTGCGCGCGGCGGGGATCGACGTGGCGGAAGGCGTCTCGGCCGACCTGGCCGGGCGCGCCATGGCCGGCTTCCTGACCCGCCAGGCGCTGGGCCGCCCGCACGTGACGCTCAAGCTCGCCACCTCGCTGGACGGCCGGATCGCGCTGCCGTCGGGCGAGAGCCGGTGGATCACCGGGCCGGAGGCGCGGGCGCACACCCATCTGGAGCGGGCGCGGGCGGATGCGATCCTGGTGGGCCGGGGGACGTTCGAGGCGGACGCGCCGCAGCTCGACGTGCGGCTGGCGGGGCTGGAGGAGCGGAGCCCGGCGCGGCTCTTGCTCACGACCCGCTTGTCCTCCCCCCGTCACCCCGGACTTGATCCGGGGTCCCGCTCGCCTTCGAACGCGGCGGAAGGAAGCGGGACCCCGGATCAAGTCCGGGGTGACGATGAGGGATGGACCCTGGTGCCCTCCCCTCACGCCATCGCCGCCCTCCCCATCGACCACCTGCTCGTCGAAGGCGGCGCCGGCGCGGCCTCCGCCTTCCTCGCCGCCGATCTGGTCGATCGCCTGCTGCTCTATCGCGCGCCGATCCTGATCGGCGAGGGCCGCGCCTGCATCGGCGACATCGGGCTCGCCGGCCTCGCGGACGCGCATGGGCGATGGCGGCTGGCCGACGCGCGCGCGCTCGGCGCGGATCGACTCGAAATCTATGAACGACGGCGCTAGGGGACGGCCATGTTCACCGGGATCATCACCGATATCGGCACCGTCCGCAGCATCGAGCGACGCGGCGACCTGCGCCTCGTCATCGACAGCGGCTACGACATGGGCGGCGTCGATCTCGGCGCCTCGATCGCCTGTTCGGGCGCCTGCCTGACGGTGGTCGACAAGGCGCCCGCCGGCGAGAAAGGCTGGTTCGCGGTCGACGTCTCGGCCGAGACGATCGCGCGCACCGCGCCGGGGCTGTTCGAGCCGGGCGCCCGCCTCAACCTCGAACGCGCGCTCAAGGTGGGCGACGAGCTCGGCGGCCATATCGTCACCGGCCATGTCGATGGCATCGGCACGCTCGTCTCCGCCGAACCGGAGGGCGATTCGATCCGCATCGTGATCGAGGCGACCACCGCGCTCGCCCCCTATCTGGTCGCCAAGGGATCGATCACGGTCGACGGCGTCTCGCTCACCGTGAACAGCATCGAGGATGTGGCCGGCGGCGCCTGCCGCTTCGGGCTCAACATCATCCCGCACACCCAGCAGCTCACCACGCTCGACGACCTGACGCCGGGCCGCCCCTTCAACCTCGAGATCGACATCCTCGCCCGCTATCTGGGCCGCATGGAGCAGCTCCGCCGATGACCGCGCCTTTCCGCACCACCCGCCACGCCTTCCTCTCCCCCACCGAGGAGATCATCGACGAGGCGCGCAACGGCCGCATGTTCATCCTCGTCGACGACGAGGACCGGGAGAATGAGGGCGATCTCGTCATCCCCGCGCAGATGGCGACGCCGGCCGCGATCAACTTCATGGCGACCCACGGCAAGGGCCTGATCTGCCTGGCGCTGGGCAAGGAACGGGTCGACCAGCTCGGCCTCCAGCTGATGTCCGCCAGGAACGGCACGCGGCACGAGACCGCCTTCACCGTTTCGATCGAGGCGCGCGAGGGCGTCTCCACCGGCATCTCGGCGGGCGACCGCGCCCGCACCGTGGCGGTGGCGATCGACGCCGCCAAGGGCCCCGAGCATATCGTCACGCCGGGCCACGTCTTCCCGCTGATCGCCAAGCCGGGCGGCGTGCTGGTCCGCGCCGGCCACACCGAGGCGGCGGTGGACGTCTCCCGCCTCGCCGGCCTCAACCCGTCGGGCGTGATCTGCGAGATCATGAAGGAGGACGGGACGATGGCCCGGCTCGACGATCTCGTCGCCTTCGCGCAGCGCCATGGCCTCAAGATCGGCACGATCCGCGACCTGATCGCCTATCGCCGCCGCCACGACCACAATGTCGAGCGGATCGCCGAGGCGACCTTCACCAGCCGCTGGGGCGGCGACTGGAGCGCCGTCAGCTTCCGCAACAAGGCGGTCGACACCGAGACGCTGGCGCTGGTGAAGGGCCGCATCGATCCCGGCAAGCCGACGCTCGTGCGCATGCACACGCTCGGCCTGTTCTCCGACGTGCTGGGCCTGGAGAGCGACCGGTCCGGCCTGCTCGCCCGCGCCATGGAGGCGATCGCGGCGGAGGGCGCGGGCGTGGTCGTGCTGCTCAACAGCCAGGCCAAGGTCTCGCAGGCGGTGCGGATGATGGCGGGCGAGAAGGGCCCCGACATGCACGAGCTGCGCGATTACGGCCTCGGCGCGCAGATCCTCGCCGAGCTCGGCATCCACGACATGGTGCTGCTGACCAACTCGCACCACACGCTGATCGCCCTGGACGGCTACGGCCTCAACATCGTCGAGGAGCGCCCGATCTCCGGAGGGAACGCCTGATGGCCAACATCCTGATCGTCGAGGCCCGTTTCTACGAGCATCTGAACGACCTGCTGCTGGAGGGCGCCCGCGCCGCGATCGAGGCGGCGGGCCACACCCACGAGACCGTCACCGTGCCCGGCGCGCTGGAAGTGCCCGGCGCGATCGCGCTGGCGGCGGACCGCTACGACGCCTTCGTCGCGATCGGCGTGGTGATCCGCGGCGAGACCTATCATTTCGAGATCGTCGCCGGCGAGAGCGCCCGGGCGCTGATGGCGCTGACGCTCGACGGCCTCGCGGTCGGCAACGGCATCCTCACCACCGAGAACGAGGCCCAGGCGCTCACCCGCGCCCGGCGCACCGAGAAGGACAAAGGCGGCGAGGCCGCCAAGGCCGCGATCCGCATGCTGGAGCTGCAGCAACGGTTCGGGTGACCTGCTGAATCCTCCCCATCGAGATGGGGAGGGACCATGCGCAGCATGGTGGAGGGGCCGCTGACGGGTGTCGGCGGTCTTTTCCTTGGCGATGCCATCGATGGCGCACGGCCGGTCGTCCCGCCGTCATCCTGACGAATGTCAGGATCCATCGGACGCAACGAGGATGGCCTGGCGCCGCGTCGAGGCCGTGCCGCGCGGTCCGGCAGGCGCTGCGCGAATGGATCCCGGCCTCCGCCGGGATGACGATGGTGGAGCGCACCTTGCTGCGATCGATCCATACGCGCCTCCTGTGCCGCAGGCGCTCCGCCTTTCCCCTCCACCACCCGCTTCGCGAGCGGTCCCCCTCCCCGCGCTTCGCGCAGGGAGGATTGAGGGGCCAAAATCCTCCCCACGCTTTGCGTGGGGAGGGGGACCGCGGCCGAAGGCCGTGGTGGAGGGGAGATGCGGAACGGTTGCTAGCCTCCGCTGCTTCGCAGCGGCCCGTCCACCGTGCTGCGCACGGTCCCCCTCCCCAAGCAAGCTTGGGGAGGAATTGGATATCGCGCCCTGATGTCCCCGATCGTCCTGAGCGCAATCGAGAAGAAGGCCGCATCGACATTCCAAGATCCTCCCCCGCCAGGGGGAGGTGGCGGCGAAGCCGACGGAGGGGGAGGACGGCGGCGCGCCACCGATGGATCACCGCCGTCCGCCCCCTCCGTCACGCTAAAGCGTGCCACCTCCCCCTGGCGGGGGAGGATTCCATCGGTGCGACGTCCGCATCTCGACGACGCCCGAAGCGAACGGGGCGTCGGACGATACGCCCTACACCGCCAGCAAGGCGCGCACCCGGTCCAGCAGCGCGTCCGGCGTGAACGGCTTGACCAGCAGCGGCTCCCGGCCCGGCCGGCTGGACGCATCGGCGCCGGCATAGCCGCTCATCAGCAGCACCCGCGTTCCCGGCGCGCGGACCAGCAGCTCGTCGGCGAGCGCGAAGCCGTCGAGCCGGGGCATCATCACGTCCGACACGACGAGATCGGGCACCGGGCTCTGGCGCGCGAACAGGGTCAGCGCCGAGCGCCCGTCATGCGCCTCGATCACGCGATAGCCGGCGTCGCGCAGCGTCTCGACGACCAGCTCGCGCACCGCGTCATTGTCCTCCACCACCATCACCAGGGCGGCGCGCGGGCTCGCCTCGATCACCGGATCGCGCACCATCGCGGCATCCTCGGGCGTGGTCGCGGTGCGCGGCAGCCAGAGATGCACGCCGGTCCCCGCGCCGGGGCGCGTGTCGATGGTGACGAAGCCGCCCGACTGGCGGACGAAGCCATGCACCTGGCTCAGCCCCAGCCCGGTGCCGCGCCCGATGCCCTTGGTGGTGAAGAAGGGCTCGAAGGCGCGGGCGCGCACCTCCTCGGTCATGCCCATGCCGGTGTCGGCGACGGTCAGGCGCACATAGTCGCCCGCCGGCGTGCCGTGCCGGCCCGCCTCGGCCGCATCGACGCGGTGGTTGCCGATGCTGACCAGCATGGTCGCGCGATCCTGGCCATCCATCGCGTCGCGCGCATTGACGGCGAGGTTCAGGATCGCATTCTCGAGCTGGTTGACGTCGATCTCGACCGGCCACACCCCGCGCTCGGCGACGATCTCGATCTCCACCGCCTCGCTCACCGCGCGCTCGACCAGCGGGCGGATATCGGCGAGCAGCCGCACCGGATCGACCGCGCGCGGCGCCAGCCGCTGGCGGCGCGCGAAGGCGAGCAGGCGCTGGGTGAGCGTCGCGGCGCGGCCGGCGCCCTCGCCCGCCTCGGCCAGCGCGCGCTCCACCCGCGCCAGGTCCCCGCCGCGCAGGCGGCGCGTGGCGATGTCGAGATTGCCGACGATGATCGTCAGCAGATTGTTGAAATCATGCGCGATGCCGCCGGTGAGCTGGCCCAGCGATTCCATCTTCTGCGCCTGCAGCAGATCGGCCTCGGCGACGCGCAGCGCGGTGTCGTCGCGGCCGATCGCGTAGATCAGCGCGCCTTCGCGGCGCAGCGTCCAGCTGATCGTGCGGATCGCCCGATCGGCGCCGTAATAATCGGTGGTGAAGGGCACCGCGGTGCCGTCGGCGATGTCGCGCAGCGGCGGCCGGGCGGACGGATCGACGAGGAAGCCGCGCATCGCCAGCGCGCCGGGCGCCGTCAGCGGGCCGAACACCGCCTGCCAGGCCGGATTGGCCGCCATCACCACGCCGTCCAGCGTGCAGACCAGCATGAGATCGTGAGTCAGCGTCCACAGCCGCTCCAGGTCGCGGAGCGCATCGCTGCGGATCGCCGCGTCGATCCGCGCCATGCGGCGCAGCTCGATCAGCGCCGCCGCCTGCCGGGCCAGCGCCGCCAGCGCGGGCGCGCCGTCGAACCGCTCGCGCGGCTGCGTGCCGATCACGCAGACGGTGCCGATCGCATGGCCGTCCGGCGTGCGGATCGGGGCGCCGGCATAGAAGCGGATGAAGGGATCGCCGGTGACCAGCGGATTGTCGGCGAAGCGCGGATCGCGGCTGGCATCGAGCGTGACCAGCACCTCGTGGCCCCGGATGGCATGGTCGCAGAAGGCCATCGAGCGCGGTGTCTCGGCGACGTCCAGCCCGGCGCGCGCCTTGAACCATTGCCGCTCGGCATCGACCAGGCTGACCAGCGCGATCGGCGTGCCGGCGAGCGTGCGCGCCACCTCGACCAGATCGTCGAACCCGGCTTCCGGATCGGTATCGAGCAGGTCGAGCGCGTGGAGCGCCGCCAGCCGGCCCGCTTCGTCGAAAGGGAGTGGCTCCCCCACGTGCGCCGTTACGGCTGCGAGCCGCCCCCGGTCGGGTTGTCGGCGGTCGGCGCGTTCATGCCGGCGGCGCCCACCGCGCCGATATTGCCGAACAACTCCTGGAACAGGCTGCGCTTGCGGCCGAGCGTCGGCGTCTTGTCGGCGACCGGGTGAATCCGCGCGACCAGCTCCAGCCCGGTGCGGTCGATGCTCGTGACCTGGCCCGCTTTGTCGAAATGCACGGCCATGGTGAGCTGGTTCACCGGCTTGGGCGTGCCGAAGGAGAATTGCTTGGTCGAGCGCGAGACATAGTACCAGGTGCCGTCGTCGAACTGGCTGGCGAAGCTCGGATTGCCCAGCGTCGCCTTCACCGAATCGCGCGTGTCGACGCCCGGCTCGACCGAGGCGACCAGCGTGCGATCGACCACATAGCCCTGATGCTCACGCACCTCCGCGCAGCCCGAAAGCCCGGCGGCCAGCGCCAGACCCGCCACCGCGGCCGTCCCGGCGCGTCCCATGCTGGCCGTCATTCACATCTCCTCACGCCGCCGGCGCCCTCTTCCGGCTGAAACCCAGACCAAGCGCCATTGCATCGGCCGCCAACCCGCTCAATATGCCGTGGACACGCGCCGCACAAGGCGGCTTGGCGCAAAGGGACGGGTGAGGTTGGCGACGCTTTTCAAACGGCTGCTCGGCGGGCGGCGGGATGCCCGGGCGCTGGTGCCGCTCTACGACGCGATCGTGCGCGCGGCGCGCCAGCCGCACTGGTATGTCGAGGGCCAGGTGCCCGATACGCTGGACGGCCGCTTCGACATGGTCTCGACCATGCTGGCGCTGGTGCTGCTCCGGCTGGAGGCGCTGGGCGAGCCGGCGCGCGAGCCCTCGGCGCGGCTGACCGAATTGTTCGTCACCGACATGGACGGGCAGCTGCGCCAGCACGGCATCGGCGATCTCGTCGTCGGCAAGCATGTCGGGCGGATGATGAGCCAGGTCGGCGGGCGCCTCACCGCCTATCGCGAAGGCCTGGCGGACGGCGGCGACATGGCCGGCGCGATCGCCCGCAACGTCCATCGCGGCGCCGATGTGACGGACGCGGCCAGGGCGCATGTCGAGGCCGGGCTGCGCGCCGCCGCCGCGGGCCTCGCGACCCGCGACCTGCCCGCCTTGCTGGCCGGAGACATGGCATGACGACCAAGGCCCCTGAATTCAGCCGCCCCTACCGGCTCGACGCGATCGGCGGCGAGCCCCGCGCCGTCCATGTCGAGGCGGACGAGGCCGAGCGCGCGGCGCTGGCCGGGCGGTTCGGGCTGGTCGCGATCGAGGCGCTCGCCGCCGACGCGACGATTCGCCGCGAGGGCCAGCGCGTCTGGGCGGAGGGCCGGCTCAAGGGCCGCGCGGTGCAGAGCTGCGTCGCCACCGGCGATCCCATCCCGGCGCGGGTCGACGAGCCCTTCGCGCTGCGCTTCGATCCCGAGGGCGAGACGTCCGAGGACGAGGTGGAGCTGGAGGAATCCGATCTCGATGTGCTGAGCTACGAGGGCGGATCGATCGATCTCGGCGAGGCGGTGGCGCAGGGCTTCAGCCTGGCGCTCGATCCCTTCCCGCGCGTTCCCGACGCCGAGGAGCGCCTGCGGGCGGCCGGCGTGAAGAGCGAGGAGGAGGCCGAGGAGGCGCGGATCGAGGCGAGCCCCTTCGCCGCGCTGAAGGCGCTGAAGGGGGAGTGAGGCGATAAAGCCCCTCCCTTCCAGGGAGGGGTTGGGGTGGGTGGAGGCGCGCGTGACGCAGGCCTCACCGGACTTGGCCACCGTATCGCGACCCAGGACCCACCCCCGGCCCCTCCCTTTCGGGGAGGGGAGGGTAATCCACAGCTTTCCGTCCCGCGATAGGACTCCGTTAACCATCCGACTCTAGCGATTCGGCCATCGCCTTATGGAGACGCAGATGGCCGCCCGCACCGACAGCTTCACCCTCATCGGCCGCCGCATGCGCAAGGGCGCGCCGGTCTCGGCGGCGGAGGAATTGCCGTCCATCGCGGAGGTGTTGCGCCGCATCGATCGCGCGCTGGCGGACCGCAAGGCGGCTTGAGAAGCGAAAATCCTCCCCCGCCAGGGGGAGCGCGCGAGGTCGAACATGCCCCCGGCATGTTCGAGGATCGTCCGGGGGACGATCCGACCTCGCACGCGCCGAAGGCGACGGAGGGGGAGGACGGCGGCGTCCTCTCAAAGACGCACCGCCGTCCTCCCCCTCCACCACCCTTCGGGTGGTCCCCCTCCCCCTGGCGGGGGAGGATTTAAGGTCCGACCAACCTCAGAACGGAAGACGATACCGATCGACGGACGCAATTCCGATAAGCATCTGATTTACTCCTATAAATTTGCACATTCGCAACGATCGACAACGCGTTTTGTTACGTCTGACCCCTTTTGGCAGGCGAAACGCAACAGGGGTTGCTGATCCTCATTGAGCGTTCAGGGGAGTGCAAAAGCACTACTGCAAGGCGGCTTGAGAAGCGAAAATCCTCCCCCGCCAGGGGGAGGTGGCGCCGAAGGCGACGGAGGGGGAGGACGGCGGTGCGCTCCTCATAGGACACCGCCGTCCTCCCCCTCCACCACCCTTCGGGTGGTCCCCCTCCCCCTGGCGGGGGAGGATTTAAGGTCCGACCAACCTCAGAACGGAACGTCGTCGTCCAGGTCGCTGTCGAAGGCCGAGCCGGGGCGCGAGGCGCCGCCGCCGCCACTGCCGCCGCCGAAACCGCCGCCGCTCCCACCCGAACGGCTGCCGCCGCCGAAGCCGGAACCGCCGCCGCCGCCGAAATCGCCGCCCGACGAACCCCATTCGTCGCCGCCCGAGCGGCCGCCGCCGCCCATGCCGCCACCGCCCTGGCCGCCGCCGGGGCCGTCCAGCATCACCATCGATCCGTTGAAGCCCTGCAGCACGATCTCCGTGGTGTAGCGGTCCTGCCCGTTCTGGTCCTGCCACTTGCGGGTCTGCAGCGATCCCTCGATGTAGACCTTGGAGCCCTTCTTCAGGAAGCGCTCGGCGGTGTTGGCGAGGCCTTCGTTGAAGATCGCCACCGAATGCCATTCGGTGCGCTCCTTGCGCTCGCCGGTGTTGCGGTCCTTCCAGGTCTCGCTGGTGGCGATGCGCAGGTTCACCACCTTGCCGCCATTCTGGAAGCTGCGCGACTGCGGGTCCTGCCCGAGGTTGCCGACGAGGATGACTTTGTTGACGCCGGCCATATCGATTCTCTCCGAGATTAGAGCCCGGCCCAGGTCGCGATCCAGAAGGTTGCCCCTGCCGCGACGTAGGCCAGTACGAAGAGGTAGCTAACCATGAACGCCGGCCATTTCCACCCGTTCGTTTCCCGTCGCGTCACGGCGATTGTGGATAAGCATTGCGGCGCGAACACGAACCACATCAGGAAGGCGAGCGCGGTCGGCAGCGACCAGTCCTTCGCCAGCTTGGGCCCGACCTCGACGCTCGCCTTGTCGGTGTCGTCGCCGGCATCGATCGCGTAGGTGGTGGCCAGCGCCGAGACGGCCACCTCGCGCGCCGCCATCGCGGGCGGCAAGGCGAGCGCGATATGGTGGTTGAAGCCGATCGGCTTGACGACCACCTCGATCACGGAGGCGATCCGCCCGGCGATCGAATATTCGGTCTGCAGCTTGCCGGCCGGCGCCACCGGATAGGACGCGAGCACCCACAGGATCACGTTCGATGCGAGGATGATCGTGCCGGCGCGCTTGAGGAAGATCAGCGCGCGGGTCCACAGGCCCAGCCCCACGTCGCGGACGCTGGGCGCCTGATATTTGGGCATCTCCATCATGAAGCCCTGGCTCGGCCCCTTCGTCACCGTGCGCCGCAGCACCAGGGCCGCGAGCAGGGCGCAGACGATGCCCATCACGAACAGGCCGAACAGCACGACGCCCTGCAGGCCGACGAAGGGCAGGATCTGGCGGTTCGGGATGCAGCTGCCGATGATCAGGGTGTAGACCGGCAGCCGCGCCGAGCAGGTGGTCAGCGGCGCGATCAGGATGGTGGTGAGCCGGTCCCGGGGATCGTCGATCGTGCGCGTCGCCATGATGCCCGGCACCGCGCAGGCGAAGCTGGACAGCAGGGGGATGAAGGCGCGGCCGGACAGGCCGACGCGCGCCATCAGCCGGTCCATGATGAAGGCGGCGCGGACCATGTAGCCGGTCGCCTCCAGCAGCAGGATGAAGAAGAACAGGATCAGGATCTGCGGCAGGAAGGTGACGACCGCGCCGGTGCCCTTGATCACGCCCTCGGCCAGCAGGTTGCGGACGAAGCCGTCCGGGAAGGTCGCCTCCACCCACCGGCCCAGCCCGTCGAAGCCGGCGGTGATCGCGTCCATCGGCGCCTGCGCCCAGGCGAACACCGCCTGGAACACCACGAACATCAGGCCAAACAGCAGGATCGGCCCGGCGATCGGATGCAAGGCGATCGAATCGAGCGTGTGGCTGACCTTGCGGGCGCCATGCTCCTCGGTGGTCGCGGCCAGCGCGATGGCGCGGGCGCGGCGCTGGAGGACGACGAGATCCTCGTGGTGGAAGCCCGGCCCGGCGGCGATCCTGCGGGTGCTGCCGTCGCCGACCAGCACGTCCATCGCGGCCTTGAGCTCCTCGATGCCGCGCTTGCGCACCGCCACCGTGGGGATCACCGGCACGCCGAGCTCGGCCGAGAGCTTCGCGGCGTCGATCCGGAGCCCGTCGCGCTCGGCCATGTCGACCATGTTGAGCGCCACCACCACCGGCAGGCCCAGCGCGATCAGCTGCAGCGTGAAGCGCAGATGGTTGTCGAGGTTGGTGGCGTCGACCACGCAGAGGATCGCCTGCGGCAGGCGCTCGCCCTCCTGCTTGCCGAACAGCACGTCGCGGGTCACCTGTTCGTCGGGCGAGGCGGGCTCCAGCGAATAGGTGCCGGGCAGGTCGATCAGCTCGATCGGGCGGCCGTCGGGCAGGGCCATGCGGCCGGCCTTCCGCTCCACGGTGACGCCGGGATAGTTGCCGACCTTCTGGCGGGCGCCGGTCAGGGCGTTGAACAGGGCGCTCTTGCCGGCATTGGGATTGCCGACCAGCGCCACCATCGGCGCGGGGTTCATGCGGCCAGTTCTACCGAGATGCAGTGGGCCTGGGCCCGGCGCAGCGCCACCGTCATGCGGCCGAGGCGGCAGGCGATCGGATCCTTGCCGAACGGCGCGACATGCAGTGCCTCCACCGTCACGCCCTCGTCCAGCCCCAGTTCGCGCAGGCGCCGCGCGGCGGTTTCGGCCAGATCATCCCAGGCGACGGCGGACACCCTGGCGGGGCATTTCAACGGCAGCTGATCGAGGCGCACAGGCAGACACTTCCAACGATGTTCTGCGAGCCATTATCATTATCGTCCGGGCCGCGCCAGCGCCGATCTCACGTGGCGGGATAGCGCAGCCGGCCGAGGAAGCGCGAGACGCTGAAATGCCGGTCCGGGTGCGGGGTGAACTGCGCCTTCACGGTCTCGAAGCGCATCACATTGTCGATGCGGCGGCCGAGGAAGGCCTTGGTGTCCGCCTCGCCCTCGCTCTCGTCGTCGAGCCAGGCGAGCAGGGTCGAGGCATAGACGGCCGAGAGCGTCATCCGCTTGGTATAATGGTTGAAGTCGGTCGCGGTGTCGCCGGCGATGCGCCACAGCACGTCCGCCGTCCGCCAGCCGAATTTCGCCGCCTTGGGCAGATTGCGCGGCTGCGCCAGGATGGCGAGCGCGCCGCGCACCGCCTGCTTGTGCGGCCGGACGTAATCGATCCGCGCCAGCACCAGAGCGGAGATGCGCTGGCGGATCTTCATCGCGGCGATGCGATCGGGCGGGAAATCGGCGGCGAGCCGCGCATCGAGGCTGGCATACCAGGCGTCGATCATGCCCGCCGCGCCATCCGGGAAGGCCAGCCGGGCATGGGCCGGATCGAGCCCGAGCGCCCGCGCCGCCGTCTCCAGCGCCGTGTCGCTCCAGCCGTCGAACACGGCATGGGCGGGAATCTCCGCGCCGAGCGCGAGGCGCATCTCGTCGAGGGTGGGATCGGCGGGAAGGGGGATGGCGGACATGGCGCCCCGTCTAGACCATCGCGGGCGAAATCAGAACCTCTCGCGGCGACCCAATCCTCCCCCGCCAGGGGGAGGTGGCGCCGGAGGCGACGGAGGGGGAGGACGGCGGTGGTCCATCAGGAACGCACCGCCGTCCTCCCCCTCCACCACCCTGCGGGTGGTCCCCCTCCCCCTGGCGGGGGAGGATGATCGTGCTAGCTCCGCCCCCGGATCAGCACCAGAGCGGCGGCGAGCGCGAGGGCGCCGGCCATGTCCGGCGCGGTCATCCGCTCGCCATAAGCGGCGAATCCGACGATCGCGGAGACGAGCGGCTGGGTCAGCAGCACGATCCCCACCACCACCGGCGACATCCTGCCGATCGCATAGACCACCAGCCCCTGCCCGATCACCTGGCTGCCGATCGCGAGGCAGACCAGCGGCGTCCAGTCGTGCGGCAGCACCGTGCCTTCCAGCGCCTCGGCCATCGGCCACAGGCAGATGGCGGCGACCACCGTCGCGATCGCCAGCGTCGGCCAGGTATCGAGCCGCAGCCGCGCCCGCTCGATCGCGATCATGTAGACGACGTAGCAGAGGCCGGCCCCGATCGAGAGCAGATCGCCCACCAGATGATCGCGCGACAGCTCGTAGGAGCGGCCGAGCAGCAGCGCCATCCCGACGGTCGCCAGCAGGATCGCCAGCGCCTGCCGGCCATTGGGCAGGCGCCGCGCGACGAGGAAGCCATAGGCCGCGAAGAACAGGCTGGAGATGTTGCCGAACAGGGTCGAGTTGGCGAGCTTGGTCCGCAATATGCCCTCGTGCCACAGCGCGAGGTCCGCCGCGAAGAAGAAGCCGGCGACGACGATCAGCGCCCACAGCGCCCCGCTCGGCCGCCCGACCCGCTGCTTCGACAGGCGCGCGATCAGGAACAGGAAGGGGATGGCCAGCGCCAGCCGCCAGAAGCCGGACGCGATCGGCCCGACATCCGCCATCCGCACGAACCACGGCCCGATCGCCAGCGCCGTGCTGCCGGTGAGCAGGGCCGCGAAGGCCAAGGCATCGGGCCGCGCCGGCGCAACCACTTCTGTACCGGGCGGTAGAACTTCTTCCTCGAAGATCGGCGGCGCCGGGTTGGGACGGGCTGGACGGTCGGTCATCGCGCCCCATATACCGGCGCCCGACGGCTTGTCCCGTTGCAAAGGGAAACGAAATCCATGCCGACCCTCTTCGACCCGATCCAGCTGGGCGCGATCGCCGCGCCGAACCGCATCCTGATGGCGCCGCTCACCCGCGGGCGCGGCACGCGCGACCATGTGCCGACCGACCTGATGATCGACTATTACCGCCAGCGCGCGTCGGCCGGCCTGATCATCACCGAGGCGACCGGGATCAGCCGGGAAGGGCTGGGCTGGCCCTATGCGCCGGGCCTGTGGACCGACGCGCAGGTCGAGGCGTGGAAGCCGGTGACGGCGGCGGTCCACGAGGCGGGCGGGCGCATCGCCGTCCAGCTCTGGCACATGGGCCGCATCGTGCATTCCAGCCTGGGCGGCGGCCAGCCGGTCTCGGCCTCGGCCACCACCGCGCCGGGCGACGCCCACACCTATGACGGCAAGCAGCCTTATGAGCAGGCGCGCCCGCTGGCGCTGGCCGAGATCCCCCGACTGCTCGACGATTATCGCCATGCCGCCGCCAACGCGATCCGCGCCGGCTTCGACGGCGTGCAGCTCCATGCCGCCAATGGCTATCTGATCGACCAGTTCCTGCGCGACAATTCCAACTTCCGCGACGACGCCTATGGCGGCTCGATCGACAACCGCACCCGCCTGCTGGACGAGGTGACGCGCGCGATCGTCGAGGTGGTGGGCGCCGACCGCACCGGCGTGCGCCTCTCGCCGAACGGCGACACGCAAGGCGTGAACGACAGCCGGCCCGTGGACCTGTTCACCGCCGCGGCCGCCAAGCTGGACGCGATCGGCATCGCCTTCCTCGAGCTGCGCGAGCCGCCCGCCGACGGCACGTTCGGCCGGTCGGACGTGCCGGCGGTGTCGCCGGACATCCGCAAGGTCTTCCGCAATCCGCTGGTGCTGAACTCGGATTACACCACCGGGCGCGCGCAGGCGGCGCTGGACGACGGCACGGCCGACGCCATCGCCTTCGGCCGCGACTTCCTCGCCAATCCCGATCTGCCGCGCCGCCTCGCCGAGGGCCTGCCGCTCAATGCCAGCACCATGGCGACCTGGTACAGCCGGGGCGCGGAGGGGTATACGGACTATCCGTTCGCCGAGGCGACGGTGGCGGCTTAAGCGAACCGTTCGGGCTGAGCCCCTCGGCTTCGCTCAGGACAGGCCTGTCGAAGCCCTGCCCTTCCGTCGTCACCCCAGCGAAAGCTGGGGTCTCCCCGGGGCGGGCGCTGCGCGTGCCGCCCGAGATGCCAGCTTTCGCTGGCATGACGGGAATATGGGAGGACAGGCTCAGCCCGAACGGAGTGGGGTCAGCGCGCGACGCGGCGTCAGCGCGCGATGCCCGCCGCCGCCAGCACCGCCAGCGTCATCAGGTCGCCGGCCGACGCCGTCATCGAGGCGATCTGCACCGAATGC
>Ga0207671_10003838_pt1 | contig 14701 bp, 6 predicted proteins | sample KBSC24metaG_FD_184352 | JGI IMG/M metagenome (GOLD analysis project Ga0207671, IMG submission 184352) | Corn rhizosphere microbial communities from Kellogg Biological Station, Michigan, USA - KBS C2-4 metaG (SPAdes) (version 2) | ecosystem: Host-associated > Plants > Roots > Rhizosphere > Soil... | reverse complement strand
CAACCACCCTGATCTGATCCGGCTTGTCCAGGTAATTGTAATGTATGCCGTTTGTCCCCGCCGCCCCGTTATTCAGGCTTTGTACGTTCTTATTTAGATCCAGCACCAGGTTGCCGTTGTTATCATACACATAGTCAGGCGTACTCCCGTTGGCTCCGTCCTTGAAATCCCCCATCTGGCCATTCACCGTCGGGGTTGCCATCTGATCAGTTACACTCTGCAGCTTATTGCTGTAAGCATTATATGTATACCTTAGATCATCTATGGTGATGGGCGCAGAAGTTCCCGGGACTACTCCCTTTTGCAGCATGGAAAGCAGGTTCCCATTCAGATCATAGGTTATAAATCCGCTGATCCCGCCGTTGACCGAAAAGTCATTTACACTATTGCCCCATCCGTCACCCGGATGCTGCTGCTCGCCATAGGCCGCTTTGATGAGCCTTCCCGCATTGTCATAGGTATAATCATATTTCCGTTGCGCATCATCGCCTTGCGTATTCCAGATCGCTCCCGTAACCCTTCCATTCAGCTGGTTAAAGAGGAAGGCGTTGTCCCGGTTGTCAAACCCCAGGTACATTCCGAAGAAATGCCCCCACTTGTTGTATGTTCCCGATGTCTTTAACGCATAATCCTTATTGATGCCCGTGATCTGGCCGTGCAGGTTGAATGTATAGTTCAACGACTCCAGTTCAGCCACACCCGAATTCGGGTTATTATACCCCGGATCGAGATGCTTGCTCTTGACTCTTCCAAGATCGTCATAGTCATAACTGGAGATCGTTTTCATCGGATTGCTCCCATATTGCTTTTGAATGGATGTCACTCTGGCCAGTTTGTCGAACAGGAATTTTGTCAAGGTTATAAAGGCTGAATATCCTGTCCCCGGGGCAGTGTGATTCTCACATGAGCTTAATATATGCCCATCGAAATGATGTTGCACCGTGGTAATATCCGTTCCCCCTTTGACATTATCCTCCAGGATCTGGACACCTCTTCCCTTTTCGTCATAATATCTCGTAATGCCCAGGAAAGTATTGGTGCCTAGCACCCGTGTGCGGCTGCCCGTAAACATCCCGATCGTCCTTGGAGAAGATGCTATCGCCATGACATTCGGGTCGCTCGTTCCGTAAGCCGTAGTATTGGTGAAATTGTTGTCGAATGATTTGGCCCCGGTAAAGGAGTAGTCATCATAGTAATTGTACTTGACAATAGTACATACCGTGCTATTGGCCAGGTTGGCGGCTGAAATAGGATTTCCCAATGTCGTCACTGTGCCCGAATATCCTTGCGCAGCCGGAGAAGGGTCGATATATGCCGTAAAGTTATCACCCGCCGCGCTCTGGAAGTTCCCTCCCGCATCAGCGGCAAAATTGATGCTGTGGGTCGCCACATATTTGGGTACACTAACATCGCGATGATCATACGTGAGATCCGCCGCCGGAGGTGTATAAGACGGTATATTCACCGTGGTCACCGACACCGCATTATTGATATCCGTTTGCAGGTTGGCCGCAGTTTCCGTAGTGTTGTATAGCAGCGTCGTCGTCGCCCTGTCCAATCCGTCGTATAGATAAGCTGTCCATTGCGGAGTAGCCAGGCCAGCCTGGTTTCCATCCTGCGTAAAGACCATCCGGTCCCGGCTGTCATATAACATATTCAACGCCGCGGTCCCGGGAGATTTTTTCCAGACATTCCTGCCCTTGTCGTCATAGAAGTATTGGAACACCTGCTCAGCCAACACCGTAGGCCCATTCGTTCCCGTAAAAGACCAGCTGTTTGCATCCAGATATTTTACTCCCTCCGGCTGGATTTGAAATCTCAATAGGCCAAAATCATCATAAATACTGTAAGTACAGCTCCATCCTGAATGGGCTGCGCTCGGCGCATTGTCAACCTGCACCTTTTTCAGAATTACTCTTCCCGCCTTATCTCTGTACTCCACCACCATGGCATTATTTACATCCGTATATATCAGCTTATACAATGAGCCTGCGGAATAAGCGCCCTGACTCACCGGAGCATCTCCCTGTACATAATCCACAGACCATAGCTGAACATTGTCATCAGCCGTATTGACATCATATGTGATATTGGTACCCGCGGACGCCGCCCATCTTTGCCCTGCCTCCTTTATATTGGTTATCTTGTTCAAGGGGCTATTGTCAAAGCCAAGAGCGTTGAACGCCGAGGTTTCATTATATGTATTAGTATAATATTGAGGTTGCTCCGTCGACGGCGAAGATTTATACTTCCCGGACTCAGTGGTAGTAACATAAGGGAGATATCCCTTCGGGCTTCTTCCAATAGCATCATATTGATAGAACTTTACAATATCACCCCAGGTCCCACCCGCCGTTGGGGGCGTGGCCGCCTCTCTGTCCACTTTCTCCAGCGGCCTGCCTAAACCATCCATATAGTTGGTTGTCTGCAGCTTTTGTCCGATGGGCAATCCATCTACCGTCTGCCAGTCCGTAATACCCGTCACCATCACCACATGCTCTCTGACATAATTGATATCTTCCCAATTGGCAGACACCAGTATCAGCTTGATGACATTGGAATAGATGAAATTACTGGGGTTGGACACACTATAGGTCTTACGCCTGTAATACATGCTGTGGGGCAAATGATAGTTCGCAGGAAAAGTATAGCTGCTGCTGGTCGCGCCGGATATATCCGTAAACCCCGACTCCAGCGGCCCGTCACTCTGCTGCCATTGATACCCCGGACCGCCCTGAACTATGATATAGGCAGGCATTAGCTCCACCAGCTGATCAGGTGTCTGTGTATAGGAAAAATTATATTTTCCCGTGGTGCTGCCGATGGAATGCCCGGAATACCAGATCGTAAACTGAGCGTATGCCTTATTCATCGACAACAGGCTCAACACACCCGTCATCAACAGCAGCGATAAGAATTTTACACGTATCATCGGATAATTTTAATGCTTTAGACTTTTTTATTGCACCGGACAGGGCGAAACACTATGCATGGAGTAGGTCCCGCTGGTCGACCCATCAGACCATACATAATAATAGTAGCAGGTCCACCCGTGGGTCGAATCCCCCGTAGAGGTCGTATATACCCGCGACCCCATCTGGCAGGAGTTGTTGATACATTTCTTCCCCTCACCCGTACAGTTCGACGCGTTACAACCCGTGGACGTACAGGTGCCATTGGTATTGGCATAATTCTGCCCATTGGCATTGATATCATTGGTCGCCTGCTGATCTGCATCCGCCTGGCTCAATGTAGAGAAGTATTTCCCTGGAGGCACTGTATAGGTCACCTGGCTGCCTGTATAGCCTGATGTACAGGCTTTCGTAAATACCCTGCTTTGCATCGCATTGTAATAATTACCCGCCGGACAGGCATCCTGCGGTCCCGCATCGAACCATTGCAGCTGATGATAGGTTGAGCTGTTCGGGTTCTGATCCGTCGCCTTCCTGAACTGATGAGGCGGCAATTGGCCATTCACACTCAGACAATATGCCGAGTCCCCATCCGTCCACTGCCAGTCAGGACTGGTATCGAGTGTACAGTTCTGATGGGCCGGTGAATTGAAATAGGCCCATTCATTCGCCGCTATGTCATCCGCCGCCTGTTGATTCGCGTCCGCCTGGCTGATGATGGAAGAATAGGTCCCCGCAGGCACCGTATAGGTTACCATGCCCCCCTTCATCCCCGGAGCACAATCTTGACTGACCGCCGAGTCCGAAGCAGCCACGTTATAATAGATAAGGTAACAAGCTCCATTGGTATTGGCGTTGCTCGGGCCATTGGTCAACAGCTCCAGCTCCGCGCGCGCATCCGCCGCCGCCTGGCTGATGGCAGAACTATACTTGTTCGCCGGCACCGTATAGGGAGCATCTCCGCCCTGATAGCCCGCCGCGCAATTGGACCGGGTAAAATATTCCGTTACCTGACGGTTATAATAAGTGCCGGGGCATCCATTCTGCGCAGACACCGCCACGTTATTATACTCATACATCTTCAAAGCATAATGATTTTCATCCTTTATGAACTTCAATCTGCCAAGATTGTCGTATTCATAATAGATCACGCGGTTGTTTTCGTCGCACTCTGATGTTTTACCAAGTATGGGGTCATATGTCAATGTCTTCATAGTGGCTGTTTTTGGATAAAGCCGCAATTCATCGACAGTAGCCGTACCCGATAATACTACAACACTATTACCCTGTGGGATATCAAACTCATAGTAGGTGAGCCCGTTGATGACCGGCCCGGATTTTATAACTCCACCTCCCGTTACCGTAAGGCCCGCTGTAGCCCAACAAGACATCGTATACTCTTTCGCTGTATTCAGACGTGCCGAAAGCGACCCGCCTGAAAAAGTAAAGGTCCTCGTACCCGTAATGGCATTTGCATTGGTAGAAGCAGCCCCGCTGCCAGTCAGTGTCCATCCACCCAAAGAGGAGGTTTCAAAGCTCGTATAAGCAGGCTTATCCAGCACCGCATCCGCATTGGCGACCACCGCCACCACATATTTATCATTGTAGTCGAAAATATTTGCCACCGCTCTACCCCCCTCATCCTTTATCCCCGATGGATTCCCGTTAGCGTCATAGGAGAATTGCTTCGTGACCTTGTAGATACTGGCATTGGAAGGATTGTCCGGATTATAGTATTGCCTTGAGGGGTACGTGCTTACATCCGAAAAGCGTTGTTGCAATGCTCTCGACGGGACAATATCACCTCCAATGAGCCGTGTATACTCCGTTACATTCTCACCCAACATGGCAAAAGTGGGCAATAAATAAGTAGCCTCACTCATCACCCGGTTGACGATATTGTTTTGTTTCAAGGCTACCACAGCTGCATTGGTGCTGGTCGGGTAGTCGGAGGTGTAATGCAGCACCTTATACAAAGATTTCCCGTTGCTCTCCGTCGTGACAATGGTGGAGGCATTGAAATTGTAATAGGAATTGTAATAGTACTGCGTCATATTTTCCACATACTTCGTCGGATCGTTCTGTTTGTAGTCACGGACGAGGACCGTATCCAGCTCGACCTGGCCCGTATAGAAGTCGTAGGTATCCACTGCCATATCGCCGCTGGAAGAAGTAATATAAACATTGCCCGCATTGTTCTGCCAGTCCGTATTCCGTTGGGAAGTTGTGTGCTTGATGGTACACTTGGTGGATAGCAGGCCCAGGGGATACTTCAACATGGATTGCGTGCAGCTGTCGACATTGCAACATTTCTTGTAGCTCGTATCGGGGGGCACATTACACCAATGCGCATTATAGTCATATTTATTGATCAGCTGTTTGACCATATTTCCGCTGGCATCCAGCGTAGTATGCTCTTTAAGAAGCCCATATGCCCACGGAGCAAACCGTTGCCGGGTTGAAAGATTCGGATTAGCTCCCGCCGGTACCCATACCGGATAGTCTTCGTCACTCGTAAATTTCTGTATCGTCTTGCCATTGGCGCCCGGACTCTCCGTTACCTCCACTCGCTTGAACTGTGCCGGCAAAGGACTCGCGCCATTCAGGTCAGAGTTATAAAAGACCGTATAGCCGTTGTCTTTTGAATTATTTCCTGAGAAGCAGGTAATCCCCACCGCCAGCAGCCCGCCGATGATATCCACAATGACAGCCGCCCATGCCAGCACTCCCGTGCTGCCCAACGCCACCGTCAGCACATCCACCACATCCGTGACAATGGAAATGATGCCCAGCGCCGGCCCGATGGCTTGCATGAATTTTTGCAGGTCCGTCAGACCCACCGCCTCCATGGCAGACAGGATGCCCGGATACGCATAGTTCCAATAACATTCGCCAAAGGGGAACTTGTAATGCCAGCGCTTGTCCTCCGACTGATAATGGCTGCTGGAGCTTATTTGGTTCAAAGGCATTTCCAACCCCCACAAGGAAGATCCCGTTCCGGGACCATTCAGCGTAAAGCTATAGTTGGTGACAATGGCCGTATTACATCCATTGGAATGCCCGCCATCCGTGGAGCTGGTGGACTTTACATGCACCCCGCCAACCGTTACTTCGGAGCCGCCCGATGTCAGCACCCCCGTATTTTGCTCATAGTCGTAGGTCAGCGTTCCACCCGTCGGGTAAATGATCTGCCGCAGCAGGCCATTCTTTGCATAATTCGGTTTGGGGTTCAGGAATACCTGCCCCGGCGCCGACTGGTTGATCAGGCACAGCCCCTTCAGCTGGTAATAGTTCATCGTATTCAGATCCGTATTCGTTCCCAGCACCGGAATGGCCGAGTTTGTTATGTCATTATTATAGGGCTTGCTGTAATTCCCATTATAGAACCCCCAGATATCCCTGGCATAAAAGAAAGGAGGAGGTACAAAATCATCCGTCTGGCCCGAGCCAGACGACAGATAATAGTCAAAAATATAAGGAGGGCTGTCTTCCTTCAGGTCCGGCCCCAGCTTCGTCACCGACTGCAGACATAATCTGGCTGCGCTGGACTGCTGACCCGAGCTTGGGATCCCATACCGGTTGCGTATAAAATAAGATGTCTTCAGCAGATACCTCGAAAGATATCGCCCCTGGTAGGCAACATCCACCGATGACAGCACATAGTCTCCATTGAGATCGGCCCTGGCCGCGCCATAGTTCAGCGTCACCACATGTCCGTCCGGATAGGTGATCGATCCCAGCGCCGGCGTGCTGCTGATGGATTTTTTATGCGAAATGATAACATAGTCGTTCGTATAATTACAGCTCATATCCAAACCTGCTATGGCATTGATGCTCCTTGTATAGGGGTAATTGAAAATAATCTTACGACCCGTCAGCGGATCGTCGACCTCGGACAGATACCAGCTTCCGATGATATAAGGATTTGTCAGGCTGGCATTCTCAAATCCCATTTGATGATAGGCATGCTGCCCTTTGAACGTGGGCTGAGCGCCCGGCTTGGTCAGCTTGGGATCGCAAAAATCCACGTGCAGCTCCTTTGTCAGCCCATGCGTAGCAAATTTGTAGATCAATCCATCCTCATCCTGTATGGAAAAAGAAGTAATGGTCGTCCGGATGCCCTGGCTCACCATCGTCTGATCCGTCACATAGGTGATCTTCATCTTGTTCAGCCCAAGGGAGACACCGACATGATTGACGACATCCAGTACAAATAACCCTGTCTTGCCATTGAATTGAAAGGAAAAATAATCCAACTGCTTGTCTTCCTGCATGGAATTATTCAGTGTGTACATGTGGTTCTGTCCCCTGTAAATAGGATATCTTGTCAGTGCCGTAGGACAACCATTCGCCGCCGGCGTGCTCGCATACATATACCCAGCCGGATAGCGGGATATATCCAGACTGCTTCCATTCCCGGGATTCGCCTGCTGGTCATCCGGCTCGCCTACCTGCATCCGTACGATCACTCCTCCCGCCGCCAGGTTCCATCCCTGTCCGACATTGGATGGAACATCGCTTATCTTCAATCCATTCCCGGAACTATAGCTAAGCGCTACCGAGGAATTCAATTGGCTCTTATTGTCCTTCCAGTTGAACATCGGGATGGAAAAGACCGCGCTGCCCGTCTGTAAGTTCACCTGCCCGTATCCCTCAAAGGCCAGCGACGACAGCAGTATCATTAGCGGCAAGATGGAATGCATTTTTCTTTGTAACATATCCCTGTATTTATTACTTTTTAGATGGTTCCCAACAGTTTAAAAACTATACCCTATACGGAACTTCAGCGGCTGCGACTTAGGCGCCTGCTGATAGCTCAGAAAATCCCATAACAGCTGGATCTTCGCATTTTTTAAGGCTCTGCTCTTCATGGAGATGATCTTGCTTACACCGATCAGTCCGCTCTTCTGCCAGCTGTCAAGGCCCGGCACCCCCTGGATATTGAATGGCTGCTGATAGTTGTACTCGAACCCTCCACTGGCAAAAAAGCTCTTGCTGATATGTATATCCGTGAAGCTGCGAAGACCTATGCCTTGTCCACTGACCTTCACATGCGATATATCGCTCCCCCACCCCACCTTATAGCTCGCCCCGACGCCCACAACATTCTTATCGTCTATCTTATATCCCAGCGAGACGCCGATGTCGGTCGTCGTAGGAAAATAATAGGTCGAATGGGCCGATTGCAGGTTCATTCCAAATTCCAATCGCCGGAAAAATGATCTTGTCTTCTGATTGTTCGGCTTGAAGTCGGGAATATCCAGATCCCCATTGCCGCCGCCTGCCCCGGAAAGCTTGTCACGCAGCTGATCCACCTGTCCCTGTGCGTTGTTCACATTTTGCTGCAAGCCCGCCGCCGGATCGGCGCTGCTGCCCGGAAGGGACGACCCCCGCACCGCCGCCATGACCTGGTCACGGGTCGCCATACCCTGCACATCACCGGTAGATGGCCCCCCGCCGCCGGCCGGTATATTGAACAGGCTCGCCAGCATGGAATTCTTTTTCACGAAGTCATTAAAGGCCGGCAGCGTATGCAATGCCTGTAAGCCCCGCTGCATTAATTTGTCCGGATCATTCAATTCATCCTTATAGGATTGCAGCTGCTGTGAATAATAATAGGCCTGCTTCTTATAGTCGCTGAAGACGCTACTCACACCCGGGGGAAGATGCGTATACTGTTGTAAGTATTGCCGGATCTGCTCTTTTCGCTGCTGTATGAATTGTTTTATCTCCGTGGCATCCTCCAGGCGGGCCTGCAATTGCTGGAACTGCCCCGACGCGCCCTGCAATTTTGAAGAGATATCGCTACCCCCGCCCGCCAGGGAAGGATGCTGCTGTAGAAAAGCAAGGCTCGTTTTCATGGAGTCTACATAGGCCATATAAGGGCCCTGCATCCGGACATCCGCCCTTCCCGTATCCGCCCCTATCTTCCGCGCCAGGGCGGCATATCGCTGATCGACATCACCGAACATTTTATTGGCCGAGGAAGAGTCCAGCTTATACATACGCTGTTTCAGCCGCCGCTCCTGCTTCGCCATTCTGGCAAGATACCGCTGTGTCTGACGCGTCAGCTGGTCGTCGAGACCCGACGTCTTCGACTGGATCTTTCCCAGCAGCCTTGAGGGGAAGCCCATCAACCCGCCGCCGGCAGCTGCCGAATCAGTCGACTGACCATGCGCGGCAATACCGCACACGATAAAGGCCAGCCATAAGCAAGCAAGTATCTTTTCCACCCGCATAAGCAAAATTTTATAGGAAATTTATCTTACTGAAGCTTCTCGGAGCCCGCCACCTTTTTCTCAAGCCTGTCGAGCAATTTCTGCTGGGCCTGTACCAGCTGCTCCATCTCATCCAGCCGGCGTGCCTGTTCCTGTAAGGTCTTATCCTGTGCAATGGCATACAGCGTCAGCTCCTCTATCTTCCGGAGCATCGCCGCCTGGTTGCTTCCAAGATCGATCCCATTACGGGCTACGCTGTCGGCGGAAGGAATATCACGCAGGTGGTTGTTTCGTTGTATGTAGATCGCTACGCTGTCCAGTGAAGGCAGCTTGTAGGACGGATGAAATACATAGTCCGGCCAGGTGGACTGATCCACTGCCACCTTTCGTGTACGGATCCCCGTTTCGACAAAAAGCTTGTAGTTCGCATCATTGGTATTGGAAGTTCCGATGCCTATCCGCCCGTTGATATCCCATTTTTGGACCAGCGTACCCGGATTGGCGGGGTCAGCTCCTCCCACATACATAGCCATACCCACGCCCCATGATAATTGCCCCAGGCGAAAAGCATTCGTACCATTGCCCTGCCAAAAGGTCAACCAGCCTTTGCTTGCATCATCCGGCTTATAGATCCGGACAGCATCGATCCAGTTTGTTGTGGGAATATTGACGTCCAGCCTGGCCGCCGGAGTGGCCGTTCCAATCCCCACATTGCCATTCTGGCGGAAGCGCGCAATCTCATTCGCGCCGCTGAAAATAATATCACCAAGTCCTTCCTGAAAGACCAGCGAATTGGCAAAGGCCGGAGTGGAATAGGCATTGGATGTCCTTGCTATAAAGGAGCTTCCCGCCTGCGAGTTCAACTGAAGACCCGCTACTGCCGCTGAGCCCGTATTCGCATTATACACCCGTATCAGGGCGGCCCCATTTTGAGAATTGACGACATCGAGACTGGTAGTAGGAGCTGCCGTTCCAATTCCCACATTACCACCGGTGAAATAAATGTTGGGCGAAGCTGGTGTCCAGCTCTGGGCGTGAATATGGCTGGACATAAAGAGCAAAAGGCATAACAATGCCACAGAGGATAATAGTCTGTACATCAAATAGGTTTTTAGGAGTTTCTAAAAAATTAAATAACTGTTGCCGGCTTAATAGCCATCAACACAGTCTGGTCTAATCAGGCTTATAAAATGTAGAAACACGAATGATCCCTATGCAGAAATTGATGCTTCAATAAGGTAGAAGGATTGTCGCTACTGTGATCAAATATAATGAAGCAACTGCTCAGCAAACAAGAGAGGCCGGATAGCACCATCCTTCACCGCCGTGTCCATTGGTGCATAGGTGTGTAGCTTTTAACAATGAGCGTGTTCTGTGAAAGGCCCGACGTGTGATCACATAAAAAACTCACATCGAGTAAAAGTACTCGGCTTTTATGTGGTTTTCCACATATAGTTCGTTATAAAAAATCATCATACGGTCCGTCCATCCGGAGACATTACAATTCCTAACGCCCATTCACGCGGAAAGAAGCCACTTGCCCCAGCCGGCCATGCGGATCCATAACCTGCACGAAATACACCCCGGGTGCCAGGGTTTGATGAAAGAAAAGAGGAAGATTATTGGAATGATAGAAGGTCGCGCTTTGTACCAGCCGGCCATCCGCCGCCCGGATATTTACCAGCCAGTCCCCCGGCGCATTGGGATCGCCCGGCACCAGCAGATTGATATGGTCGACAGTCGGATTGGGGAAGACCACCAGCCTGCCGGACCCGCCCGGGGGCATCGTCACCGACTGCACCGTAGAATAGGAAATACCCCCCGCACTCACAAGACGCAGACGGTAATACCATTTGCCGCCCTCTCCATTCCCCGCGCCTGTCGCGGCCCCTTCCGGCCTGTCCATATAGGAATAGTTCACCGGACCCGTACCCGCCGAAGTTTCTGCCGTCTTGTATCCAATGGTGGTGAAAGAATGTCCATCCGCACTGCGCTGTATCTCATAGGTGCGGTCCTTTTGCTCCGTCGCCATGCTCCAGTTCAGCTGCACCGAAGAAGCATCCCGTAACGAGGCCGTAAAAGAGCTCAGCTCCGTGGCCAGCACCACATCCCCGGTGGAATACAGGTAGCTTATGCTGAAATGGGTGGTCTCGGTCGCAGCGGCATGATAGCCATAGCTGGCATTATTCGCACTGCGGATATTGGTATAGGTGATAGGATAATAGGTAAAGCTCACTGTCCCCGTGCCCAGGAAAGGCGCCACACTGCCTGTAATGCTGTCCGTATTGGTATAATTGGTTAAAAATGAAAAAGGCGTCTGCGTCACCTGGTCCCCCGGGTTCAGCGTATAGGTCCCGATCTTCTGCTCGTTGATCTTGTCGTAATCGGCCGTCAGCGCCGGGCTGGTAAAATAGTCCTCCCGGCCCACCCACAGACCATAGGTTCCTGCTACAACATCCGTATTCTTAAGGGTATAGGAGTATTGGAGATTGACCACCACACTGATCTTGACCGACACCAGCAGCCCCGAATCCGCATTCCATTTGGGAAAATTGATATAATAGGTCCCATATCCGGGGCCCGTTAGCACCGTATCGTAGGTACGTACTGAGAGGTTGGAAGATTGGGCAGCGGCGCTCCCGTGCAGGATCACTCCCAGACAGGCAGCCAGCAGGGCAGTTTTCCACGAGGATAGATAGCAGTTTTTCATGGCGGCGGGTGATATTGGATTAATATACTATATTAAAACTCCCTTATCTCTCCTTTTATTGTCCGGAGCCGCCCCACAAAAGAAAGGGCCGTCCCTATGTAAGGGACAGCCCTGTTCAGCTTATACCGAGAAACCGTTAATTTCTTGCGATAAGGACCTTGTTGATCTGCTTAGTTCCATCCGCATGCAGTACCTGGATCAGGTAGTTACCCGGAGGATAATTGCTTACAGTGAAGGTCTGGATAGTACCACCCGCACCCGATACATTCTTTTCAACCAGCAGGTGACCCGCCAGATCGATCAGACGCATATTCACCGGGCTGTTCTCAGAGGTAGGTATGGAAATATTCACATAATTCGTTGCAGGATTGGGGAATACGCTGACATTTGCGATGGCGGCGGTCCGGATCGCCTTCACATTGGACAGCATCGGACGGCCATCCAGATCATATTCATGGATCCGATACTCAATGGTGCCGGAACCAGGATTGCCATCCGAGAAAGAATAGTTCGTGGGAGTGGAAGAATTGCCTTTGGCCTTCACCGTGCCAATGACATCCCATTTAACACCGTCAGCACTGCGCTCGATATTGAAATAGCTGGCATTTGATTCCAGCATGGTCCTCCAGTTCAGACCTACCACGCCGTTGTCCACTGCTGCCTCGAAATCAGAAAGAATGATCGGCAGTGTCCCGGTTGAAGTGACCGTCGAGCCGTTATTCAATGTATTCGTACTGGCAGGCTGGGCGTAGGCCACATTGGTCCCCGAATAGGCCGATGCTCCGTTGCCCACCGCCTTGAAATAGGTGTAAGGTGTGCTGGCGAGATAGACAGCAAAAACGCCGTCATAGTCATTGTCCGCTGCTGTTGCATCGACAGTACCGCCATTGGAGGTCTTGATCTGATTGACAGGATTGGAGCCGTCGTTGTAAAGGAGAATATTAAAGGACGAAGCCCAATCCGCACCGCCGGAGTTGTCGATGTACAGCTTGGAGTGGCCGCTGCCGCCGGTAACACTTAATAATGATGCGTTGGTCAATGTTACGCTGGTGTTCAAATGGACGACAGCATTGATAACGATGCTGCAATTTGAGCAATTGGCAGGGGGTTCGCCGCTGACATCCCATACATTGGGACCGGAGGTGACGTGCCAGTTTCCATTACGTACGGCAGTGTAGGTTCCGCCGGAATAGGTTTGCGCCTGCGATGTGGAGGTTAAAATTAGGGAGCCCAACAATAGAGACGCTAAAGGGTAAAGCTTTTTCATGTTCACAAAAATTGATGATTGAATGTGGTTTGTGGTAAACCATAGACAATGGATTTCTCGGCTAAGCTTTCTAAGAATTTATTGGACTCCATTTGGCAAGCCCCCAACCACTGGTTGGCGGTTTATGCGTATACGATTCCTTCCCCGGTATATCCAGGATAGGCGAAGGTCAGATAAGAAATAATGAAGAATATTGGGGTAAATACACTGTAAGTGTGTGAAGGTAATTTCGGAGGATGTAGTGGCTTAAAGGGGTCGCCCCAGAGGGCATTCGAGCTTCAGACTCGTTGAGGCAATAAAAGTAGAAAGAAAACTACGATTATGCAAGCCCTTAACACATTTTTTTATAAATTATTGATTTCTACTACCTGGGGCGTACCCCGCGGCCTTCCGGCCGCCGGGTCGGACTCTCCACTGTAGTCCTCGGCCAATGGTCTCCGGGCTGTCGTTCCGATCCCTCACGCAGTCTCATTAGCCCCTTTGCCCCTCTGTGTTGCTTGGTTTATTGAAGGCCGGGCAGCCCAAACCGCTCCGCCGCTGTATGTTCGGTACCGCTGTGCATCAGTTCTTTTATCGACTAATGTTCCAGGATCAATAGTACCTGAATCTATAGGCCGAACATAAGGCGTCTCCACGGATGGGCTGACCCTGATTGTGTATCCAGGCGAGGGGCAGTTGAAGGTCCAATGTTTTTCGGGAGTGGTTGGAAGGCGTTTGTTCCAGGTCGCAGGTCAATCCGGCAGTCAGTTCTCTACGCAGCTTAATGTCCCACTGCTGTATTTGTCCGGGCGGGTCGCCCAAAGGTTCAATTTCCTGCAAGGGACGGCCCGGTCATTCCTCCGCCTCCCGGTTCAATCCCAGCTTATCCAGCGCCAGCTGCGCCGCAATCTGACTGGCATCTTTCTTATTATAGGCCTTGCCCTGCGCGATCAGCTCCCCATCCACTACAGCCCCCACGGTAAAAAGGCGTCGGCCCCCTTCCAGCCTGTCATCCAGGGTCTCGAACTCCAGGGCCTTCCCATTCTTATTGGCCCAGCCATACAGCTTATTCTTATGATTGATCTCCAGATTTTCCAGGTCGTCCAGGAACAGATAGGGCTGTATGATCCGCTCCAATGTCCATTGCCGCGTCTTATCAAAACCCTTATCCAGGTAGATGGCCCCCACAATAGCTTCCAGGGTATTGCCAAAGATCTGGCTCATTTTCAGACTGCTGTCGAACTTATTGAAATTGCTGATCTTTTTCAGCCCCATCTTGATGGCAATATCGTTCAACTGATTGCGATTCACCATCTTACTACGCATTTCCGTAAGGAAACCTTCTTCTTTATACGGGTATTTCTTAAAAAGAAAGTCTGCTATGATCGCGCTCAGGATGGCATCCCCCAGATATTCCAGCCGCTCATTATTCTCATCAGCCCCATCCTTTACGCTGCGGTGCGTAAGGGCAGTCTTGTATAATACCGCCTTGCCCGGGATAAAACCCAGCACATTACGAAGCTGTTTTTTGAACGAACTGTCCGCGGCGTTGCCCTTTATGATACGTTCGAGGATTCCCACACTAACAAGCTACAATTTTTTTTCATCGGTAAAA
>Ga0207671_10003836_pt1 | contig 14706 bp, 10 predicted proteins | sample KBSC24metaG_FD_184352 | JGI IMG/M metagenome (GOLD analysis project Ga0207671, IMG submission 184352) | Corn rhizosphere microbial communities from Kellogg Biological Station, Michigan, USA - KBS C2-4 metaG (SPAdes) (version 2) | ecosystem: Host-associated > Plants > Roots > Rhizosphere > Soil... | reverse complement strand
AGTCGGTCCGGAGGGCGTGGAACGTGGGATGGACAGGGCGTGGTGGCTATGCCCGGCACGACGCGGAGTTCACGGAGTACGCGATGGCGCGTACCGCACGGTTACGCGAGACCGCGTACCTGCTGTGTGGAGACTGGCACCGGGCCCAGGACCTGGTGCAGGCGACTCTGGCCAAGCTCTACGTCGCCTGGCCGAGGCTCGAGCGCGGCGAAGGGTTCGACGCCTATGCGCGACGGGTGCTCACCAACGAATTCCTCGGGCATCAACGGCGTCGCAGTTCCTCCGAGCGGGTCACCGACGAGTTGCCGGAGAGCGCTGCGCGCTCGGAGGAGCACGAGCTCCGGCTGACACTGCTCGAAGCTCTCGCGAGGCTCTCCCCCAGCCGACGTGCAGTGGTCGTCCTGCGCTACTGGGAGGACCACAGCGTCGAGACCGTCGCGGACATGCTGGGGATGAGCACCTCCGCGGTGAAGTCGGTGAGCGTACGGGCCGTGGCTGAACTGCGTTCGATGCTCGGCACGGACTTCCTGGTTGATCTCACGTCCGCCTGATAAGGATCCGGCGAGCGGACACAGTTCGGGGCCATGTCAGAGCCCCGTCAATACTTTTCGACGAGTAGAGGCGATTGTCGATATGCAAACAGCAGACGAGGAACTGCGTGCCCGGCTGCGGGAGGAACTCGATGCATGGTCCGCTCCTCCGCTCGGCACTCTGGCCGCCGACGGCGTCAGCGCCGGGCGACGGCTGTGGCGTCGGCGCCGCATGGTGCGGGCTGTCGGCGGGACGGCGGCAGCGCTGGCGGTCGGGGTTGGCGTGGCCACAGCATCCGCGGTGTTCGGTGCGGACTCACCAGCCTTGACGGCCGCCGGCCAGGTAAGCGCGCCGCCCGGATCTGCCACCACCCCGGCGCCGCCCACCACGATGGGCGAGATCTTCCAACAGTGGGCACACTGCCCGGACTCGGCACTGACCGTCGTGAACCTCCTCCCGGGCGACCCACCGGACCTGCAACAGCGATGGCGCGACGCCTGCCGCCGAGACATCACGACGCTGTCCGCGCTGCTGCCCGGCTACGAGATCACCCCGGACGTGACAGACATCGCCCACTCGGGGAACTCGCCCCTCGACATGGGGAAGTTCGAGAACCCCGCGTACGTCGTCCCCGCCGGCGACACCCCTTTGATGGGCCCGAACCTGTACCGCGTAGTCGCGCGCAACGGCGACGTCACCTCGGTGACCATCCGTGCCTCCAGCCGTGACAACCTCGCGAAGCCGACCTCGGGCAAACAGGTCACGCTGCCCGGCGGGCTGACGGCAACACTGGCAGTGAGCAGCGGCAACCGGGAAAAGAACGACACCGGCTGCGAGATCTACGTCAAGAACGGCAACAAGACCTTCGTCATGCTCAGCCCGGCGAACCCGAACTTCGACTTTCAGGCCGTGGCCACCAGCGCGCCATTCGCGCAGTTGATCGCCCAGGCCCTGGCCGCGCCGGAGAGCTGACCCCCAGCAAATCAGGCGGCTCGTGCTCGGTGGCACAGCCGCCGGGAACACGCATGCCAATTCCGGGGCGGTTTATAGCATTTCACGCCTTATAGAAGGGTAACGACAGTGACCCTGAACCACCCGCCGACCGAAGCGACGGCCGCGGTCACAACCACCGCGACACCGACATCGCGGCTCGACAGAGTCCGACCACGCGCCCAGCACCTGCTGGTAGTGATCTCGGCGGTCATCGGGGTGATCGGGGTCCTGATGCTCTGGGCCGGCCCGGTACAGGGCACGGCGCGCGTCAGGACCGACACGGTCCAGTACACGCAGCGCGCGTACGAGCTGGCCGGCGATGACAAGGCGACGGCCAGTGACAAGGCGGTCCGCTTTGTCTGCGACGACGAGGTGGACTACACCGGGGTGCCGCGTGCGCAGTGTGAACTCGGCGCTTATGGCGTGCTCGGCTTTCCCCCGCAGTACCAGGCGATATTCCGGGCCCGCCCCGGCCTTCCGGCTCTGATGTCGGTGTTCATCAGGTTGTTCGGCGACCAGGGGATCTACCTGGCGATTCTCCTCCTGCAGGTCGCGACGGGCGTGCTGATGGCGCTCACGGCCCGAGCGCTGGGACTACCGGGGCTGTGGCCGCTGGCCGCCGAGGCCGCATACTTCCTGTTGCCTTGCGGCGACGTCGGCACCCGAGTGATGTCCGAGGCCGCCAGCGCGCCGGGATTGGCCGCGCTGCAGTATGCCGCGGCACTGATGGTGCGAAACAGCCAGCGCAACGGCGCGGTCACGACCGCAATCGTGGCCTTCGCCTGGCTCTTCGCGGTACGGGCAGCCGACGCGACCTTGGCAGCGGCGTTCCTACTGATCGTCGGTGCCGGCGCTTGGGTGACCGGGCGACGCCGCCGACGAGCGGAGCCGCAAGCACACATGCAGCGAGCGCACATGCCATGGGCGATGCCCGTGGCTGTCGTATCAGGCGCCTCACTCGCGGTGATGGTCGCGATCAGCGCCGCCCTGTCCTGGCCGACGGTGAACCAAGGCGTCGCCGACATCATGACCGACCATTTCACGCAGCCGGTGACCTCGGACATGTACATCCGTTTCCTGCACGCCGAGTTCCGGTTCTGGCGCGCGTTCCTGCCGATGATCGCCGGGGGTGCCTACCTCGTGGTGCTCGCCGCACTCGGTCTCTGGGGCGTGGCCCGGTGGCTGCGTGGCTGGTCAGCCGCGGTGTTCCTGGCATTGCCCGCGGTGGGTGCGGCGTCGCTGGCGCTGCACCCGGGAGACTGGGCCCGCATGCTGGCGCCGATGTGGATCGTCGTCGCGATAGGGCTGCCTCTGCTCGCGGTGGCGAGAGACGATCGCAGGCTCGCGTAGTCGCGCTGGTCGAGTCCTTATCAGACCAGGTCAAGGTCGCCAACCTACCTGCCCTGAAAGGCGTCCCGCCGGCGTGGGTGAGCGAGAACAGGGCGATGGGGCCACATTCAGCAGGTCGGCCAAGAAAACCTGCGCCAGAGGCCAGATCGAGGCGAGCCGACAAAGGGATCTTTGCTCTGGAGCCAGATTCAAGACTCCGAACGCCGTTCGCCAGTCGCCACATCAATCTTGTCCACGCAGGTCAGCGCGTCAAGAACGGGCCAGATTCAAGGAGACGGGACAAACGGGACGTGATCACCATGATCGAAAACTGGCCGGCATCCTGGCCCGGACTCAACTGCGTCGATGGGGGACCCGGTGACCGCGAGCCTTGACGATCTGGCCCTGCTGCTGCCGCCACCCCCGGGAACTGTTGCAGCACCGCCATGGGACCGCGCAGAAGCGGAGTTCGGGCTTCAACGGCCCGGGGTACCGCGCGTTCGTCGAACGCTATGGCGGCGGCGTCATGACTACTCACCACGGTGGCCTCGAACTGCTCGAGGTATTCGTCCCCTGCCCCGCGCCTCCGCCACCCAGCGTGCAATGGCCAGGATCGTGAGTGCTTCGCAGTGGGTTCCACGAACTACTGGACATCCAGTACTACGAGGCGCAGATCTTCGAGGGGATCGATGAAGACGACGGGGGTGGGCCGGTCCATCCGTTCCACCCCGCCCTCGGCGGCCTGGTCTGTTGGAACCAACGAGACAGGAGACTTTTCTTCTGGCTGGCCCAGGACCCCGACCCCGACCGGTGGCCCGTCGTGACGTGGGCCCGAGGCCCCGTCACCACCTTCTGGACCCAAGGCGGCATGGTGGCATTCCTCCTTGAGCTGTTCTCGGGTCGTCATCCGGCGCCGCCTCTCGTGGACAGGCCTGGTATCCACTGGACCATGGAGTCGGACTGGGAAAGACGCGGACTGGCCATCACAGCCGGCGCGGCATGAGATCGCTAGTCCGTGGTCACGCACGACCGTGCCAACGACGGAGGAACGCCCAAACCAAACACCATCGCTGGTCCGGGACAAGTTCGAAGGGAACCCGACGCCCGGGCAAGTTCCACCGAACTCGATCCACGCAGCTCAAGAAGTTGCCTGCGGATCGACCTATCTGGGAACGGACACCGGGTCTCGCCCGGAGAGCGCCCAGCTTAGGCTTCGGGCAGGTTCCGGAACGCCTCGGGGACGTGTGATAGCTGCTCAGCAGGTTCCCAACCGGCTGGTTGGGCTTCGGGACGGAACCAGCTACCGGGATCGGCGAGCCACGCCTGACGTTTCCGCGCCACGCCCGCAGGGGTGGCGTCCTCGTAGCCGAACTCAGTGCCGCAGCAGTCGCAGATCTCGAAGTTCGGCGTGTTGCCGTCCCATCCCCAAGGCGGATTTTCCTGGAGGAGGCCGCACACGCGGCAGTGGAGTTCGGCGTCGGTCATGGTTGTCCCTGGGCGTAGAAGTAGTCCCGGTTTGTTGCGTACCCGTGTTGGGCGGGGTCAGGCTTGAAGTACGTCCTCGGGGTGCCGTCCGCCATCTTCACGCCGAATTCCTCGGTCGCCGGATCGTAGCGGACGACGCCGTTGACGTTGCCCTGTTGATCATATCGGTACCTGGTCAGCACGTTGGGGTCGCTGCTGTCGAGGAAGTCGTTCGCGCTCTCGACGTACTGTTTTGCGTTCTGGATGTCTTCGAACTCGCCACCGTGCTTCTGGAAGTGGCTGTACGCGTTTTCGACGCCCGTCTTGCTATTGGTACTCGACCAGATCGGGTGTCCCGATCCGCCGCCCGGCGCGGCCGAGCCGCCGCTCAGTCCCAACGGGTCGGCCCAGACCATCGGATTGGGCACGTAGGCGTGATCGTCGGGCGCGGGAGCCAGACCCAGCGGATCCGGTGTGGTGTACCGGGCGGTGGAGGCGTCGTAGTACCGGTAAATGTTGTAGTCGAGGCCGGTCTCGTCGTCGTGGTACTGGCCGGGGAAACGCAAAGGGCAACGCACACCTTGTGCACCCTGTTCCCCGACGAGACCGCCGAAAAGGCCCTGACCGCGCCGCCACTCGACCCGGCCCTCGACGGTGACCAGTTCGCTCGGGGCGCCGACGAGGTCGGTGATGATCGCATGGAACTGACGGTCAATCAGATGCTGCGGCGCGTTGAGGGCGCTGGTGCGCTGTTCCTGGGCGACCGGGGTCCAGGTTCCGGGTCGGTAGTCCCAGTTGGTAGTGATGATCCTGGCATCCGCCGATTGGACGACTTCCTCCTCGGCCACCAGCGGGCCGTCCCAGGAGAAGCGGACTTGCGTGACCGGTGCACCTGAGTTGTCGAAGCGCTCCTTGGCTATTCGCCGGCCAAGCGGATCGTAGCGATAGCGCCACGTATCGCCAGAAGGCGTCTGCACCTCGATCAGACGGTCGAAGGCGTCGTACGCGTAGGCCCAGATCTTTCGACTACCGGACAACGTTCGGCGGACAGCCCGCACAAGACGGCCGCTCGCATCGTAGTCGTACGAGGTACGACCGGCTTGCCGGATAAGGGTGCCCGCGATGGTGCGAGGTCCGGCGGTGGGACCGTCTGGCGAGCGGGTGTCGTTCGCCTGCACGACAGCGCCCGAAGCGTCGTACGCGTAGCTCTCTGTCCAGGTGGCGCCGTGAACTGCGGTGACACGCCCGGAGGAATCGATGTCGAGAGTGCGGGATCCCGTTTCGCTGTCGAAGACTGCGACCGGGCTACCATCGGTCCGGTACGACCATGCCTGCTCGAGCACCGCCCGGCCGGACGATGCCGGGGCTTCCACCTGGAGGACTCGGCGCCTCGCCAGCCGGCCTGTCGAGTCCCACTCATTGGTGAGCGCGGCCTTCGGGCTGAACTGGACATGCGATTCGCGCCCGGCGGCGTCGTAGCTGAAGGAGAAGCTCTCCGAACCAGCCTGGAGCGAAAGTGAGCGGCCGGCAGCGTCGTAGGACCAGTTGGTCGTGCGGCCGCTCGGTGTGGTCAGGCTGACGCGGCGGCCCGCGGCATCGCGGAGGTAGTTCACCGTGCGGCCGTTGGTGCTCTCGGACACCACTCGGCCGAGCGCGTCACGGTGGTAGACGATCTCGGAGACGCCGTCGCCGATACTGGTCCGTCGACCGCAGGAGTCGTATTGCGTGGTGATGGCCTGGCCGTCGGAGGCGCGCTGAACGACAGCGCGTCCCATCGCGTCCCGCTCGTATTCGATGACGTCACCGTTGGCGGCGGTGCGGCGCATCAAACGGCCGGCGGAGTCGTACTCGTAGGACAGGGAACGGCCGTTGAAATCGGACTCACCGACCAGGTTGCCGACCTCGTCATACCGGTAGTCCCACGACTGGCCGCGAGGGTTGAGCACGGCACGCAACTGCAACTCGGTGTCGTAGTCGAACCGGTGGCGCGAACCATCGGGGTCGACGCGGGCCACGACCTGACGGAACGGACCGATCTCCAGCTCTGTCGAGTTCCCAGCCTGGTCCACGTAACGGATCAGGTTCCCCATGGGGTCCCACTGCCACGACTCGACACCGCCGTCGGCATGTGTCCTGGACGTGCGCCGCCCTTCACCGTTCCACGTAAACCTCTCGATCGCCCCCAGTGCGTCGGTGATCGCGACAACCTGACCCCGCGCGTCACGCTCTGCCGAGCGGCATGCGCCATCAGGCTCGGTGATGCGCAACCAGAGCCCGGCGGCATCGGCCTCGATGGACGTGGTGTTGCCGAGTTCATCGGTGGAGGAGGTCATCCGACCGAATTCGTCGTAGGTGAAGGTCTTCGCCAGCCCGAGCGGGTCTGTCACCGCCAGCAAGTTGCCACGGTTGTCGTAGCGGTACAGCCAGGTAGCGCCGTCGGGCTCGGTAATCCGAACCGGGTTGCCGTCGTCGTCGTACGCGGAGGTGATGACTGAGCCGTCGGGACGCGCGATCCGCGTTCGATTGCCTCGTGCGTCGAGGGCGTATGTGGTTATCCGGCCCAGCCTGTCTACGTGGCGAAGAAGCCTGCCGGCTTCATCGAACTCGTACGAGACCGCCTGGCCGAACATGTTGGTGATGCGCTCGACGCGCCCGTGCCGGTCGTACTGGTAGTGAGTGGCCGCGCCCAGCGAATCCGTGACCGATGTGGTCCGGGTGGACCGGTCGTAGATGAACGCGGCGGAAAGTACGCCGTCTTGGCCGACGGCGCGCTCCACCCGCCCAAGCTGGTCGTACTGGTACTCGTACCGGAACCCGACTCGATCGACCCATGCTGTGATCCGGTCGGCGTCGTCGTACTCGTACCTGTACGGATGCCCAATCGCATCAACGTTCGCGATGAGGCGACCGCGAGTGTCGTACGTGTATTCACGCACCAGCTCGCCCTCGTGATCACTCTCGTCAGCTAGAAACCTGATCCCAACGAGGCGCAGGTCGGCTCCAGAACCCACGGTGTCCACGGCAAGTCGATAACCGCCAGAGTGCACAACGGCCAGCGGCGTGCCCGACCCGTCACGCTCGACGGCGATCCGGTTGCCGTTGCGGTCTGAGATCGCCGTGAGGTCACGTATCTCGCCAGATTCGTCGCGATAATGGACTGCGCTGAAGTGACGGGTCTGGCCGGAGACGGGGTCGCTGATGCGGATCTCGTCCGTCCTGCGGTCCCACGTCAGCGGCCACCGAGCGCCGGCGGCGGGCAGAACAGAGGCCTCACTCTGCGGGAGGGGGTAATGCAGGGTCTGAGCGTCGTCGCCGGCGAAATGGACTCCGGCTTCGTTGATGGCAAGCCGCTGATCAAGGGTTGAGGACCAGCCGGGGCCGAACAAGCGGCCGGTGCGATACCCGGACGCGTAAGCACGGTTCAGCTCGAGCGGCAGAATGCCCGGCAGCACCAGGTCCGTCTCGGTGACGATCATCTGGCCGGAGACGACGTCGACGGGGTCACCCTCGACGTTGGACTCACCGTTGCCGTCGACGTGCTGACCCTGATTCGCCAGTTCAGCTTCCGGGTCCTCAGCGGCGTCAAGAGCGCCCGCCTCACCCTCGAGGGCTCCCGCCTCCCCTTCGAGGTCTTCGGCCCCTGAGCCCAGGGCTCGCCCGCCGACGAAGGTGAGGGCGAGCATGCCAGCTCCGAGCAGGGCGTCGCCCCAATGGCCCTGCATCGCATCGCCGATAGCGCCCATGGCGGTGCCGGCGATGGCGACGATGTTGTCGATCTCAGCCAGAGCCGCGGTGACCACGTCCACACCGGGGATCCAGGAAGTGGCCAGGGCGATGATGTCCAGGATCGGGGCCAACTCGCCGGCAATCTTGCCGATCTCGCCGCCCCACTTGGACAGGTCCTCGCCGACATGTTGCCACCAGGATTTGTTGTGGATGCCGTCGGATTGGGCGTGGTGCAGGGCGCTGCCGCAGGTTTTGGCGGCGTTGATGCGGTCGTTGTAGGCGTCGTTGGCTTGCTTGGTCAGCGCGGCCATCTTGGCTTTGGCGTTGTTCAGGTTGGTCTGCGCGGTGTCGTGCGCGGTTTGCGCATCGGTGACAGCCTGCTGGTTCGGGTTCGCCGCCTGGTTCTGCTGCGCCGTCTTCAGATCAGCCGCCGCATTGGTGGCGCTGGTGGTGGCCCGCTGGAGGTCGGCGTGGACGTCTTGGGCTTGGCGAAGGGCGCTGTCGGCTTTCGTCTGCGCGGCTTGCAACTGCGGCCAATACGCCGACAGCGCATCAGAGGCCTCGCTGTATGACGTGTACAGCTTCTGCAACCGGCCCGGCAGCGGACCGAACTTGCTCTTGAACGCATCAGCGGTCTGACCAACCCACTGCAACGCATTCGCGTCACCGCCGAAGCTGTTCAAACTGTGGTAGGCGGCTTCCACATCGTGGGCGAAGTCCCCGAACTCCTTCGCCAAAGCCTGCACCGACTCCACCACACCAGGCGTCGGATCCCCATCCAAACCCAGAATGTCCCAGCCAGTCGGACGCGCCATCAGTAAGCCTCCCCCGGTTTGATCAACCCGTCACGTCGACAACTCGCACAGTCCACCTCGCAGCCGTGACAGGAGCCTGAGTTTACAAAATCGAGGAGGTGAGGTGTAGCCCCTTATCGCGCCACGACTACGGGCAGTACGTCTTCGGCTGGCCACTGTGACTGCTTCCCACTTCGGCTACGTGGCGCTTCTGCGGGTCAACACGTGGACCAGCGTGCGCGTGCTGGGGTCGATCTCCATGTCGATGGCCTCGAAGCGGGTCTCGAGGAGGTTGAAGGTGCGGCGTGCGGCATCGAGCCGCCCGAGTCTTGCCTGACCGCGCTTAATCCGCCGGTGCAGGTCCTCGTTGAACAGGTCATGTTCCAGCACTTCACTGGGATCACGTTCAAACCATCCCTGGTCAAGGGAACAGCCCCGCATGCGCGGGGGCCAGGCGCGGAGTCCCATGCGCATGCTGGTGGTCGCGGGATCAACCCCGCACCCGCGGGGAGCAGGTGAACGTCTGCTTTGTACCTCGGCGAGTGCGGAGGACCGGTTCAGGGAGCGTGCGGCTGCGTAGAAACGGCCCCCGTGTCCGCCGACCCACGCGACGTTCGCGCCGCGGTCCCGAGTACAGCCATCCTGATGAGTGATGAGTGAAGGACTCTGTCGGGGGTCTTGAGTCGCAGGGTCATTTTCCTTGGCGCCACCAGATCGGGCGGGGCAGGTCATGGGTGTCGAGGTATTGCTGCAAGGCCGTGGGCGGCCGAGGCCGGTAGTCGGAGTCGGCGGGTTTTTGCCTGCTCGGTTGTTCGATGTTGACGGCGATCGCGGTCAGGACGTGCTGAACATGCGTCTATGGCCAGCCCGCGGTAGCGGCAGTGGCGAGCCCGGTGTCCGCCTGTGAACTCTGCGATGGTGCCCTCGGCGCCGGAACGGCTGGCGTAGAGCTTGCGCCAGGGGCGAGTCCTGCTGGTCGTCGCGGTTGCGTTCTTGGAGCTCGTGGATCCGGCGCGGCAGGAAGTTGATGGTTCGGGCCTCGCCGCTAGTGCACTTGGCCTTTTCGGGGCAGGGACCGCACTGGCGCTTGCCGAACCGGACCACCGTGTAGGGGGCCATCGCGGGGAGCTCGTTCCAGTTTCCACTGACCTTGCCGTTCGGGCAGGTGACCTCGTGCCGGTCGAAGTCGATGATGAAGTTGTCCTTGGCGAACCCGTCCTTGGCCTTGGCCTGTTGGGAGCTGTTCTTGCCGATCGGCCCCACCAGCGCGATCTTGTAGTTCCGGTCTGCGTCGGCCAGTCCGGCACCAGAGGCGTAGCCGCCGTCGACCAGGTGCGCGGCTGGCAGCAGGCGGCGCTTCTTGAGCCGGGCGTGGATGCCGGGCAGTGCCTGGCTGTCGGCCTCCGATACCCAGGTGGCCACGTCGGTGACGACGTTGATCCTGTTATCGTCGCAGGTCTCGGTGACATGCATGAGGTAGCCGGTCCAGCGGGTGTCACCGCGGCGCACCCAGCGGGCATCGGTCTCATACGGCGACTGGATCCGGATCCGCGATGGCGGCAGGCCGTCGCGCTCGCTGCGGGGCCGGAACCTACCGCAGGCCGTCAATCAGGAAGTGCTGGAGCAGCAGTCGGCGCAGCACCTGCGCCTGCTCCGGTCCCTCGTCGCCGAACCGGTCGCGGACCTGGTCCAGCAGCACCTGGGCGTCGGAGCCGACCTGGGTGAGCCGGGCCACGCCGGTGGCTGGGCTGGCTGCACATGCGCACCTGCCGGCCGTAGCGCTCGCTCCATTCGGCCGTCACCCACTCGTCGGGGATCTGCGGCGCGGCCGAGGCCAGGTGCTCCAGCAGCGCCCGCACCGCCTCGGTCACCAGCTCAAGCCGGGTCAGCTCCCGGCCCGCGAACAGGACGCGGGTGGAATCGGTGCGCTGCCGCCCGCGCGCTTTGACCAGACCGGCCTCCTTCAGTCGGGCCAGCATCAGGTCGAGCAGCCGGTCGGCCCGGTCGTCCTCGGCGAGCCGGTCGCGGAAGTCGCTCAGCACGCTGTGATGGAACCCGGCGTCTTCCAGCTCTAGCCCGAGCGCGTACTTGAAGTCGATCCGGCACCGCACCGCCTCGGCGGCCTGCCGATCCGACAGGTTGTCCAGGAACTGCAGCACACACACCGTGGCCAGCTGCGCCGGAGACAGCGCCGGCCGCCCGTCGCAGGGGTACCAACCGGCGAAATCCTCGTCCTCCCACAGCCCCTCCAGCCGGTCCCGCACCCACATCGCGGTGGTGCCCTTCGGGTTGGCGGCCCGAGCCACCCGCGCGGTCAACTCCGGAACCTCGACACCCGGACGAGGACGAACCGACATCTGCACCACCCTGGGATCCGACAACCGTCATGCCATGAAGATCCGGACCGTAGCAGAGCATTGATTCAATCAGGAAACCACCACCGAGCAAGATCCCCGACAGAATCCCTCAATGCTGCACGCAAGGCGTACGTGACTCAGATCTTCGATGACGCCGAGGCGGGAAACTGGGCGGCGCCATGGGCGGACTAGGATGAGCGCCGTGATCGGAATGCATCGTTACCCGCAGGAATACGCCGCTGCAGTGCGCATTGCGGACGCTAACGATTTTCTGGTGACGACCGGGCTGCCTGAAGAGTCCTCGATCTTCATCGCCGCCGAAGGCGGCGAGCGATCAGTAGATGGTCGCGATCTGTTGCAGGTGAGTGAGGTCGAAAACGGTGGAGCGTACTTCATCGACCGGGACTCAGGCGAGATCATGCTGTGGGACGGGGAGATCGGGAATCTCGTCTATGTGAACGCATCGCCCCGGCAGTTCGGTGCAAGCGCCACCCTGTTCGAGGAGGCTACTGCCGAGTCCTCCCTGGACGAGGCCGAGGAGATCGCCGCTCGGCTGCGAGTCGAACTCGACGCGATCGATCCGACCGCCCTGCGAGATGAGACCGGCTTCTGGCAGTCGCTGCTCATGGACGTCGCCATCGGGGACTACGCCGAGGACGATGAGTAGCGCGAAGATAGCTGGTCGATCAGAACGGCCGTGAACGCGGTCAAGCTGTCCGATCCACGGTGGACCGAACTTGACGGCTCGCGCGACGGTGCTCCTCGCGATTGCTGCTTTGAAACATTTTGAGAGTCGAGCTGGCCACCCACATCGTCTCTCATGCCCGTTAGCAGTCGGTGACCGCACTGCTGTAACCGTGGGCCTGAGCATGCTCCGGTGGCTGGTCCGACGTCGTACAGTTAGGGGTCCGCTTAGATCGGACTACCTATTGGCGATGTAAAACGGCATGTGATGGCCATTTTTTGACGTGTCCGCGAAAGGCGGACCGATCGTGTCTTCCCGATGGGATGTCGTGAACCGGCGGGGGCGTGCCTTTCAGGCTCGCCCTCTGAATCTGATTCAGGGTTGCTGACCCTGGCGTATTTCGTAATTTCATCAGGAGCGTTTATTCGTCGTGAGTCACGCGGTCTTGGGCTCCTCGATGGCGCTCTTGAGGGGTAGACCGTTCAACCCAGCGCCTGGCCGTTCAGGCTGATGGCGTGGCCGGTCTGGACGGTGGCTGACGTCATGGTCGCTTTTCGTGACGAAGTCTTTCGCCTGTCCGCTGGTGCGCTCCCGTCGGTTGCCCACGTGGATTGGGTACAAGCCGCTTCCTTGGTGTACGCCGTAAGAGTGAAAAGCAAGTGAAATGACGCTGCGCTCAGACAGTTTCACCCGTGAAAAACGGACTTACCTCCATGGAGTTTGCGTCGTCGCACGCAGCCACGATACGGAGGGACAACATCACTTGATGCTTAGTGTCTTCGCTGGGCGGAGCCTCAGAGGGGTGGCTGAAATGCCCGCAGAGATGAATCCTTTCGGTGGGCGATGACTCCGACATCGGCATCGATCTACAGTCGACCAAATCACCTGCTCACTATCAGTCAGGTGGTTGAGGAACTGGGAGTCTCGCGAGCGACCTTCTACCGATGGCGCGCAATCGGTAGGGGTCCGCGCTGTATCCGCCTGCCAGGCGGTCAGCTTCGAATTCGGCGGTCTGACCTGGACCGGTTCCTCGGCGGCTGCGAAGACCGTAAGCCGCGATAGATCGTTCCGCGGGCCGTCTGTGGCGTGCTCGCTGTGGGAAAGGCGCGAACCTGTGCAGAGCTTTGACGTGCGGATCTGGGATATCCGGACCATCAAGCGACCGACGAAGACCACCTACAAGGTCCGCTGGACCGTGGCAGGACGAGAGTTCAGCAAGACCTACGCGACCAAAGCGCTGGCTGAGAGCCGTCGCACCGAGCTGGTCGTGGCGCAGCGGCGGGGAGAGGCTTTCCACCGCGAATGCGGCGTACCTGAAAGTGAGTTGCTGGCTGAGCGTGCCAGCGTCACCTGGTACGAGAATGCAGTCGAGTTCATGGACTCGGTCTGGTCGGGTCTTGAGCCCGGGTCGCGACGCAAGTTGGCCGAGGCCCTGGCCATGGTGACGCTGGTGATGGTGGAGCCCGGCATCGATCCTGTCGATCACGCGTTCTGTTTCCGCTGGTTGGTCAGCTGGGCGTTCAACAGCCGCGAGCGATTGGCTGGACTTCCTCGGGACGAGGAGGCTGCGTTCGCCCTGACATGGATTGCCGATCATTCGCTGCCCGTTGCGGCCCTGGCTGATCCGAAGGTCGCGCGGCCGGCCTGCAACAGCACAACGACCGACTCGTTCGGCAAGCCGTACGCCGTCAACACCTACCGCAACAAGAGGAAGGGGCTGTCGGGTGCGATCAACTTCGCGATCGAGATGGGCCGCCTTGACGCCAATCCGTTGGAGCGGATTAGCACGGCTCCGCCGAGGCGCAATAACTGCATCGACCGACGCGTGGTGGTCAACCCCGACCAGGCGCGTTCGCTCATCGAAGCAACCCGCGACCAGACTCCGTCTGCGCCACGACTGGTCGCGTTCTTCGCCCTGCTGTACTTCGCCGCTCTTCGCCCTGCGGAGGCGCTAGCGCTGCGGCTGTCCGATTGTGTGCTGCCGGAGCGAGGATGGGGTGAACTGTGCTTCGCGGAGTCCGTCCCGTACGCCAATGCGAGGTGGACCGACGACGGCGAAATGAGCCCGCGCAAGTCGCTCAAGCACCGGGCGCCCGGCCAGAGCCGCACCGTGCCGGCATGTCCCGAACTGGTTGCGTACTTGAGGGAGCACGTCAAGCAGTTCGGTGTGGCGCCTGACGGACGGCTGTTCCATCGCGTGGACGGAGGCGCGATCCGTCACTCCACCTACGCCAAGGTCTGGTCGCGGGCCCGCGATAGCGCTCTCACCCCTGAGCAGTTCGAATCACCGCTGGCTCGGCGACCCTATGACCTGCGTCACGCCGGTGTCTCGACCTGGCTCAATGCGGGTGTCCCGGCCACACAGGTCGCCGAATGGGCTGGCCATAGCGTCGAGGTGCTCCTAAGCACCTACGCCAAGTGCCTCGACGGCCCTGACCAGGTAGTCCTCGCGCAGCGCCGTATCGACGCGCTGCTCGGCATGGCGGCCGATCTGCGCGATTCGGACTCGGATGTGGAGGATTTCGACGCGGATGATAGGCGTGACTTTGGGTCGCGTATGGGCCGTGAACGTCGATCAAACATGATCGAAAACGAGGCACGGCGAGACAAGCCGGGGGAGGCGCGGAGCCACTAAAATCAGAAATGACCTGGCCCTTAAGCGCTACACCAGCTGCCGAGGGCCAGGTCATTTTGTTATGAAGTGGGGCGTGAGGGACTCGAACCCACGACCAAGGGATTATGAGTCCCCTGCTCTAACCAGCTGAGCTAACGCCCCAAGTGTGAAGTGCCTCGCCGCTCACGACGTTGCTGGGCATCTGCCCTGCGG
>Ga0207671_10003834_pt1 | contig 14716 bp, 15 predicted proteins | sample KBSC24metaG_FD_184352 | JGI IMG/M metagenome (GOLD analysis project Ga0207671, IMG submission 184352) | Corn rhizosphere microbial communities from Kellogg Biological Station, Michigan, USA - KBS C2-4 metaG (SPAdes) (version 2) | ecosystem: Host-associated > Plants > Roots > Rhizosphere > Soil... | reverse complement strand
ACCGCATCGCCATATTTCTCGTTGAGCTTGGCGCGCGTGTAGCAATGAAGCTGCACGTAAAGCGGCTTCACCTGCAGCCAGAGCTTGTCCATCAGCGCGGCGAACTGCTCGGGCGGCATATCATAGCCGGCCCGCCACAATGCGCCGGTATCCTGAAAGCCGAGCTCCTTCGAGCCGGCATTGGCGATCTCGACCAGCCTCGCATAATCATCGTGCATCGGCGCGCCGACATTGTCGTGCCAGCTCACCCACATTTCCTTGAGCTCATCGGGATTGCGATTCTTGCCCATCGCCTCCTCGATGTCCGATCCGCTGATCGGCTGGCCCTTCAGCGTGCCCTTGCCTTTGCCATATTCGGACTGGAGCTTGGTCGCGATCCGGTTCAGCTCATCGGCCGCTCCCGGCGCGTCGGGCGCGGGTAGCACCAGCCCCTGCTTGAGAAAATCGAGCTTGCGCCTGGTATCGAAACTCAGCCCCTTGATGGAATCGAACTTCGCCGCGCCCTTGGCATATTTGACGCCCAGCTCGGTCCCGCGGGCACCGAACTCGGCGGCGATCGCGTCGGTATCGTCGGTGATGAAGGTGTTGTTGATCCATTGGGCGCGATTGTTCAGGACCGAATAGTCCCCCAGCTCCTTTTCGGCCTTCGCCACGAAAGCATCGGCGTCAGCGGGTGAGCTCATGCCGGCTTGAGCCCAGGGGGGAACCGAAAGGCCAAGCATGGCCGCCATCGCGATATGGGAAATCATCCTCCTCATACGACTCGCCTCTTCGTCTATTTACATGGTTGTCAGCATCCATGGCCGGAGATCAGCCGATCGGTCAAGCCAGCAGGAAATCGCGGATCGCCCTTCCAAGTTCCGGTTTCATGACCGCATTCATATGGTTGCCGGGAATTTCGGTGAAGCGGCCATGGCCAAGCGCCCGCGCCAGCGCCGCACCCGAACCATTGTCATGATCCTCGGCTCCATTCACGACCAACGTCTCGACCATGATCTTCGACAGCTCCGAAGCGGGCGTGTCAACGAAGCTGTTGAGGATCAGCAACAAGGCCTCCGGGTCGCCGCCAGTGGTCTTCAGGAAAGCCTCGGTCAGCCACTCCGGCGTTCCGCGCGCGAAACTGCCGAGATTCGTGAGCACATGGCGGAAATGGCTTCCTCTGCCTGCTGTATCGACGATGCCCTGAAACCCCATGCCGGCCAGCACCGCCTTGCGTGGCTGCGCGCCACGCGCAAGCATGCGCAGTGTGGTGCGTCCTCCGAGCGAATAACCGCCGAGATCATAATCATCGAGACCGAGCTGGCCGAGTAGCGCGAAAGCGTCATCGGCGAGGATATCCGGCGGATAGGCGGCGAGATCGTGCGGCTTGGCGCTGTCGCCATGCGCACGCAGATCGGGCATGATCACGCGGAACCCTGCATCCGCCAGCAAGGCGGCGTGGCCGTAGCGGATCCAGTTGGTCCAGGCGTTGGAGAAATAACCGTGGATCAGCACCAGCGGCCGCCCCTCCCCAGTCTCGCGATAGGCGAGGCGCCGTCCGTCCTGCGACTCGAAATAATGTATCGGAAGATCAGTCGGGGAGTTTGCCAATCGCGTTCATCCAGCGCTCGACCGTGGCCGGGTTGTCCGTGACGCGGTAGCGGGGCAGATCCTTCGTGTCGAGCCAGGCTTCATGCATCGCCTCCACGCCGAAATGATGCTTGGGCACGAAATAGCCGGCATCATCAAACGTTCCGACATGGAGATCGCATGTGTCGCCGTCATGATATTGGAAGCCCAGCGGTGTCCCGCAGCGTGAGCAGAATGGCCGCCGTGCGATCGGCGAGCTTTCGTACCAATCGGGCTCATGCTCCCAGCGAAGCGCCGCGTTGGCCAAGTTCACGAAGGCGATCGAGACGTTGCCTGACGCCCGCTGGCACATGCGGCAATGGCAGAGATAAGCGTCCGGCGCGGCGATCTCGGCGGTGTAGCGGATGCGGCCGCATTGGCAGCCGCCCTGCATTTCAGGCATTTGCATCCTCCATTCCGGCTCCAACGAAATCCCCTTGTTCGGGATGGGTGGGGCGCCGTCAACTGCCGCGCTGCGTCCTGCAAGCGTCGCGGATATTTCGCCGTCGATCAGACGTTGTTGTCGTCATTGAGGAATAGGAGGAGCACATGCCTCGTGGCGACAAAGGTGCTTATACGGACAAACAGAAACGCAAGGCCGAGCACATCGAAGAAGGCTATGAAGATCGCGGCGTGCCGAAAAAGGAAGCCGAGCGTCGCGCCTGGGCGACAGTGAACAAGGAATCCGGCGGCGGCAACAAGTCCGGGTCAGGCCGGGGCAAGCCGGATACGCATGTCTCCTCATCGCGCGGCGGCCGTGCCCACAAGTCTGGCTCGCCCGAGCAGCGATCAGCGGCGGCGCGCAAAGGCTGGGTCACGCGGCGGAAAAACGCCGCGAAATAAAACGCAAGGCCGAGGGGGAGAAGTCCGGCGTTCAGCCGAGCGCCGCACGCACGCGCGCGTCGTAATGAGCCGCAAGCCGGTGGAGCGCCAGCGCCCCGTCACCTCGGAACGATGAGCCGTGCATGAGCGCGAGCGTCCGCGGCGCGAGATCGGCGAGCTTGCGGAGGGTCGGCGCCGTCAACGGGCCGATGCTGGTCGCGTCGAACAGGTCTTCGGCGGCCATGGCGGCATCGACGATATCCTGCCCGGTTACCGCCGGACCATTTCCGATATGGGTGAAGAGGTCGCCGCAGAATAATGTGCCGGTGGTCTCCTCATAGAGCACCTGCGCCTCCCAGCCATGCGGCACATGCGGCGTGGCGATCAAGCGAACGCGCTTGCCGCCGAGATCGAGCACGTCATGCTCTTCCACCGCCCTGGGCGGCCGGTCCGCCAGATCGTTCACGGAGATTTCGCAACCAAGCTTGCTATAGACCACCTGCGCATTCGGCGCAGCCGCCAGCCACTGGTTCATCGCCCCGCACTCATCCGCCTCGATATGCCCGAAACTGATCCATCGCAGCCGATCGAGCGGAACGATTGCCGCCGCTGCGGCCGAAACCAGCGGAAAGAACGCACGCGAGCCGCAATGAAACAGCAGCGGCTCATCAGCGGCAATCAGGAACTGATTGAAGGTAAAGCCGTCCGGTGGCGCGATTTCGGCGACATGGGTCGACAGGCGGAAGATTCCCGACGCAATCTCGTCCGCTTGGGTCTGCATCAGATGCGCAACCCAAACGGACGGTTGAGTGCAGTGCGTCGCCGCGCATCGCCCTTGGCGAAGCATTGCTGCACGTCATCGGAGCCATTGCCGCCGGATGCTGGACTATGGAAGCTTACTGGTCGGCGACTGCTCATCCCACCTCCATAGTTGCTTTTTGATCAAGATGCGCGACAGCTTGTCTGCGTCTTCATCTAGCTCACCTATTCAGCCTCGGCTCTCACCTCGCCTGTCGTAGCCATATGCACCCAAGCAGCCAGCGTGCCCAGCACCGCACCCAATCCCGCCATGGCCATGTCTTTCTGGGAATCGAAAATGTCACCTTGCTGGCCATTATATGCATCGGCATCGGCGGGATCCATGAAGGTCGCCAATTGCCATTCGAAGATTTCGTACACGGCGCTGAATGCCAGTACGAATTCCGGCGCCACGTAAAGCGCCGCACGGGCGGAAAGCCCAAAGTGCCGTGATGCGATCTCGCGCACTGGCCGGATCGCCAGCAAGCCGAAAGAAAAATGTACCAGGCGATCGAACATGTTTCGAGCGAAGCCGAACGCCGCATCGGGGCTCCAGCCAGTCAGTGCGCGCGCCCATGCATCATAAGGAACATAGGAATAGGACCAGCGGGCCGCGAGCGTATGCAGCAGCAGGAAAATTATGATGTTGCGCAACGCCGACGTGCTCAAAGGAAAGCGACGCAATAGCGGAAAGGCTAGTGCGAGCAGCAGAATGCAAGGTCCGAGCTGAAGCCAGGTATTGCGCGGATAAACAGCGCCCCAGCCGCTGGGCGGTATCGCCAAAGCCAACACGACCAGCAGAACGAGTTGAACGCCCGGAATACGGCTTAAATTAACCAAATGCCCCCCTCGCCCTGAGCCTTACTCAGCGACGCCTACCTAGTGGCATGCGTTACGCTTACCACTAGGTGGGCAAATAAATGCACCGCGACGAGACGAAGGCGGCGCGCTTACGCCGCCTTTTTAAGGTGGCGGCGGCCGAGCAGTTCAGCGATCTGGACCGCGTTGAGCGCGGCGCCCTTGCGGAGATTGTCCGAGACGCACCAGAGGACGAGGCCGTTATCGACGGTCGGGTCCTCGCGGACGCGGCTGATATAGGTGGCATATTCGCCGACGCATTCGATCGGCGTGACATAGCCGCCGTCCTCACGCTTATCGACCAGCATGACGCCGGGCGCCTCGCGCAGGATCGCCTGCGCCTGCTTGGCGCTGATCTCGTCCTCGAACTCGATGTTGATCGCCTCGCTATGGCCGACGAAGACAGGCACGCGCACGCAGGTGGCGACCACTTTCACCTTCGGATCTAGGATCTTCTTGGTCTCGACCACCATCTTCCATTCCTCCTTGGTGAAGCCGTCATCGAGGAACTTGTCGATATGCGGGATCACGTTGAAGGCGATCTGCTTGGTGAACTTCTTGGGCTCGTTGCTATCGCCGACGAAGATGTTACGGCTCTGCTCGAACAACTCGTCCATACCCGCCTTGCCCGCGCCGGAGACCGACTGATAGGTCGAAACGACAACGCGCTTGATCCTGGCGGCATCGTGCAGCGGCTTCAGCGCCACCACCATCTGCGCGGTCGAGCAGTTGGGATTGGCGATGATGTTCCTACGCGTATAGCCGTCGATCGCCTCGGGGTTCACCTCGGGCACGATCAGCGGAATATCGGGGTCCATCCGGTAGAGCGACGAATTGTCGATCACCGTGCAGCCGGCCGCGGCCGCCTTGGGCGCATAGATGGCTGTTGCTTCCGAGCCGATCGCAAACAGCGCCATATCCCAGCCCGCCCAATCGAAATGCTCGATATTCTTCACCTTGTAGGTCTTGCCGGTCTCGCCAAAGGGAATCTCGTCGCCGGTCGAGCGCGCCGAAGCCAGCAGCGCCAGATCGTCGATCGGAAATTCGCGCTCCGCCAGGATGTTCAGCATCTCGCGACCGACATTCCCGGTCGCACCGGCGACAACTACACGGTACCCCATTTCAAGCTCCACGGATCAAAAGCGGCGGCCTCCATAGAGAGTTGCGCGACGAAAGCCAATTCAGAAACATGGGGGCGCCCCGTGTCCCAATCTTAGCATGTCGTAGATGCACTCGATTGATGATATCATCGCCGCGCCGGACGAGTCCGCGCGAAGACGGGTCTGCCGGCTGGGAACGATGGAGTTCTTCAGGACGAGGAGGTCTTATGGCAATCAGTGGAATGGCGCCCGATGGCGCGCGGGCGGCTGTCCCCGGCGCGGATAATATGGCCTATCCGGTTCGGCGAATCACGACGGCCGATCTGCGCGCGGCGCTGCGCGAAGGCTTTGCGGATTTCAGCGAAAAGCGCGGCGACCTGATCATGATCGGCCTGATCTACCCGATCGTCGGACTGCTCGTCTCGGTGGCGGCGATGGACATTTCCGTCTGGGAATGGGTATTTCCGCTGGCGGCTGGCATCTCGCTGCTCGGCCCGCTGGTGGCGACCGGCTTTTACCAGCTCGCTAAAAGGCGCGAGGAAGGGGTCGACGCCGGCTGGGGCCATTTCCTGGACATCAGGCGCCATCCGTCGCGCCACGAGATCGCGGTTGTGGGCGCGGTCCTGGTCGGCATCTTCATCCTGTGGCTGGCGGCGGCAGGCATGGTCTACACGGCGTTCTTCGGCGCACCGCTGCACCAGCCGTCGCTAGGCGTCTTCCTCAACCAGGTCTTCACGACCCCGGAAGGCTGGGGAATGATCATCGTCGGCAATCTTATCGGCCTGGCATTCGCGGTCGCGGTGCTGGCGCTCAGCGTCGTCTCGCTGCCCATGCTCGTCGATCGCAAGGTCGATGCTGGCACGGCGATCCGGACGTCGCTGCGCGCGTTCAACGAGAATAAGGGCGTGCTGCTCGGCTGGGGCTTCATCGTCGCCGCGCTGCTCGTGCTGGGCTCGATTCCGTTGTTCGTCGGGCTGGCGGTGGTATTGCCCGCGCTTGGCTATGCGACCTGGCATCTTTACACGCGCCTGATCGACCGTGGCGTGATGCCGTCGGCCTAAGCCGCAAGGCCTTATTCCAAACGGCCGTCGTGCAGGCGGACCATCCGGTCCATCTTGAGCGCGAGCCGTTCGTTGTGGGTGGCGACGAGCCCGGCTGAACCTTGATCGCGCACCAGCCGGAGAAATTCGGCGAGAACGATGTCGGCGGTGGCCTCGTCGAGATTGCCGGTGGGCTCGTCGGCTAGCACCAGAGCGGGCTTGTTGGCGAGCGCACGGGCGACGGCGACGCGCTGCTGCTCGCCGCCCGAAAGCTGGCTCGGGCGATGATCGAGCCGCTGACCGAGGCCGAGCGAGCCCAGCAGCTGCTCGGCCCGCGCACGCGCCTGATCGGGCTCGGCGCCATAGATCAGCTGCGGCAGCGCGACATTCTCGACCGCGGTGAAATCGGGCAGCAAATGGTGAAACTGGTAGACGAAGCCGAGCCGGTCGCGGCGCAAACGGGTGCGCCCGTCATCATCGAGCTGCGCGGCCTCCTGGCCGTCGATCCGGATCGATCCTTCGAAGCCGCCTTCGAGCAGACCGACCGCCTGGAGCAGCGTCGACTTGCCCGCTCCCGACGGGCCAAGCAGCGCCACGATCTCGCCCGCGCCAACGGCGAGATCGATGCCGCGCAGCACATCGATGGTCGCATTGCCCTGGGTGAAGCTGCGACGCAGATTGCTGGCGGCCAGAACGCTCACAAGATCCTCCCCTGCAAGGGGAGGAGGATCGCTCGAAGAGCGGTGGAGGGGTGTTGCATCATCACGAGGGGGATACCCCTCCACCGCACTATGTGCGGTCCCCCTCCCCCTACGGGGGAGGATTTGAGTGCATCATTCATATCTGAGCACCTGCACCGGATCGGTGCTCGCGGCCTTCCACGCCGGATAGAGCGTGAAGAGAAAGGCCGAGCCCAGCGACAACACCACGATCGCGAGCACTTCGAACGGATCGGTCTTGGACGGCAGCTCGGTGAGGAAGCGGATTGAGGGATCCCAGAGGTTCTGCCCCGTCACATATTGCACGGCGTTCACGACGTCCTGCCGGAAGAAGAGGAAGATCGCGCCCAGCACCAGCCCGGCCAGCGTGCCGACCGCCCCGATCGAGACGCCCACCGTCATGAAGATCTTCATCATCGCGCGGCGCGAGGCGCCCATGGTGCGGAGGATGGCGATATCGCGCGTCTTGGCGCGCACGAGCATGATCAGCGAGGAGAGGATGTTGAACACCGCCACCACGATGATCAGCGACAGCACCACGAACATCGCCACCCGTTCAACCTGAAGTGCCTCGAACAGGCTGGCGTTCATCGAGCGCCAGTCGGTCACCACCGCGACATCGTGGGTCTTGGCCGCGAGCGGCGCGAGGATCTGGCCGACATGATCGGGATCGATCGTCTGTACCTCGATCATGCCGACGGCGTCACCCAGCATCAGCAGCGTCTGCGCGTCCGGCATCGGCATGAGCACGAACGCCTTGTCATAATCATAGACGCCGACCTCGAAGATCGCCGCGACAGTGTAGCTGACGATGCGCGGCACGGTGCCGAACGGCGTCGTCTGCCCCTGCGGGCTGATCAGGCTGATCTGGCTGCCGACCTGCGCGCCGAGCGCCTCGGCCAGCCGCGCGCCGATCGCGACATTGTTCGATCCGGGTGTGATCGCCGCGAGGCTGCCATCGACGACATTGTTCTTGATCGTCGGTGTGCCGCGAATATCCTCGACCCGCATCCCGCGCACCAGCACGCCTTCGACGCGGCCATTGAAGCTCGCCATCAGCGGTTGCTCGATCAGCGGGGTGGCGGAGACGACGCCGGGCGTCTTCCTCGCCTCTTCCATGACCTGCCGCCAGCTCCCCAGCCGGCCGTCATAGCCTTGCACCACCGCGTGGCCGTTGAGGCCGACGATCTTCTCGAACAGCTCGGCACGAAAGCCGTTCATCACCGACATGACGATGATCAGCGCCGCGACGCCGAGCATCACGCCCGCCAGGCTGAACCCGGCAACGAGCGCGATGATTCCCTCGCCCTTGCCCGGCCAGAGATAGCGCTTCGCGATCATGCGTTCGTAGCGCGAGAGCAGCACTAGTCGCTCTCAAACACGGGAAAGAAATAGCGGAAGCGTGAAGCCTTCACCCGGCGAGCCTCGCCAGCGCGCTTTCCAGCGACAATTCTTCCTTCTCGCCGGTCGCGCGGCGCTTCAGTTCGACCACGCCCTTTTCGAGGCCCTTGGGCCCGATCACCAGCTGCCAGGGCAAGCCGATCAGGTCCATCGTCGCGAACTTGGCACCGCCGCGCTCGTCGCGATCGTCGTAGAGCGTTTCGACACCGGCGGTTTGCAACTTGGCGTAAAGATCGTCGGCCGCCGCCATGCACTTCGGATCATCGGCGCGCATGTTGACGAGACCCGCCTTGTAGGGCGCGACTGCCTCGGGCCAGATGATCCCGGCATCGTCATGGCTTGCCTCGATGATCGCGCCGACCAGCCGCGAAACGCCGATGCCGTAGCTGCCCATCTGCGGAATCACCTCGGACCCGTCCGACGCCTGAATCTTCACGCCCATCGCCTTCGAATATTTGGTGCCGAAGTAGAAGATGTGGCCTACCTCGATCCCGCGCGACTGGCGCAACGCTTCGCCGGCCTCCGCCTCGCGCGCCGGATCGCGCTTCTCGTCAGTGGCGGCGTAATCGGCGGTGTAGCCGGAGACGATCTCCTGCAGCGCGGCGACATCATCGAAATCGACGTCGGTCAGCGCGGCGGGCTGCTCCCAATTGCTGTGATAGAAGACTTCGCTCTCGCCGGTCGGCGCGAGGATGATGAATTCGTGGCTGAGATCGCCACCGATCGGGCCGGTATCCGCCTGCATCGGAATGGCGCGCAGACCCATGCGCGCATAGGTGTTGAGATAGGCCACGAACATCCGGTTATAGCTGTGGCGCGCGCCGGCCTCGTCCATGTCGAAGCTGTAGGCATCCTTCATCAGGAACTCGCGCCCGCGCATCACGCCGAAACGGGGGCGCACCTCGTCTCGGAACTTCCACTGGATGTTGTAGAGCGTGCGCGGCAGATCGCGATAGCTGCGCGCGCCATCGCGGAACAGCGAGGTGATCACCTCTTCCGCGGTCGGCCCGAACAGTATGTCGCGATCGTGCCGATCCTTGATTCGCAGCATCTCCGCGCCATAATCGTCGTAACGCCCGGATTGGCGCCAGAGCTCGGCTGACTGCATCGTCGGCATCAAAAGCTCGATCGCGCCGGCCCTATTCTGTTCCTCGCGGACGATCTGCTCGATCTTGCGCAGAACGCGATGACCCATTGGCAGCCAGGCATAGATTCCGGCGGCGGTCTGCCGGATAAGGCCCGCGCGGAGCATCAGCTTATGGCTGACGATCTGCGCGTCGGCAGGCGACTCCTTCGTTACGGGCATGAAATATCTTGATAAACGCATGCTTCTAATCGCCTGGGCCAACTGTTGCGCGCTTGCTCTAGAGGGCTGCGGCACGCCGGGCAACATCGGAGCCGTGCCGAAGCCACCTGTTGCGCGGAAAACACAGCTTTCGGCTTTCTGTCACGCGGCGAAGCAAAGCTCGTGACAAAGCCTGATCCATTTCATACCCATTGTCCCCACGAAGCATAGGCAAAAAACAGGCCATGGTTCGGGGAGGAACATCTCCATCGCTGTCGAAGGGGGCAGCGCCAGAACGAGATGGTCGCACGAGTTTAGGGGGCTGACGAGCATTCGTCACGCAGCGCGCCCGGGCCTGATACAGGACCCGGGCGTTTGCCTTTTCGGGCGTTTGGAATTTGGCAAGCTTTCCGGGGCTATCATGCTTGCCATGATCCCGATGAAAACCAGCACGATCTTCAAGAGCCGTTGGATGGCGCTTATTTGGGCGGCAGGAATCATCTGGTTCGCGGTCGACGTCGCCGGCTCGTCCAGCGACGGCAACCAATCGGCTTCAACCGACAGCAATGCAACGCAAATTCCCGCGGTGCTCGATCCGGTGAAATAGGCGGGGTTCGCTGCCGGCGCGCTTCTGCTATCGTCCCGTCTCCGCAACGGGAGATTCGTTATGGGATTGCTCGATGGATTGCTCGGCCAGGTTGCCGGCAATGTGGATATCCAGAACCTGGCGCAAAAGGTAGGGCTCTCGCCCGAGCAGGTCGAAGCCGCGGTGCAGGCGCTTGGCGTGGCGCATCCCCAGCCGGGCGACACGGTGCAGACGGCGGCATCCGACACCGGCCTTCCCGCCGATACGCTCCAACAGATCGTCGAACATATCGGCGGCGAGAATGCGCTGGGCCGTTTTGCCAGCCTGCTCGGCGAGCAGGGTGGCGGCATGCTGGGCGGCCTCGCCTCCAACCTGTTCGGCAAAAGCTAGACCGCGGGCTCAGGCGCCCTACATACCCTGGTCATTCAGCATGAACGCAGCGTCCCGGCGCTGCACGGTGCTGGTGCCGATGAATTCGATCAGATCGCGATTGAGCCGCTCGGGCGCAGTCGCGAACAAGCCGTGCGGCTCGCCTGCATATTCGATGTAGGTGGCGGCGGGGAGCGCCGCTGCAACGGCGCGGCCGGTCGGCTCGATTGGCACCATCTTGTCGGCGGTGCCGTGAATGACGAGCGTCGGCATGGTGAACGCCGCCAGATCGCGGAGGAAATCGGTCATCGCGAAAGCGTCGATACAATCCAGTGTTGCCTTCGGGCTCGCCATCACCGCCAGGATGAAGGTCCAATCGAGCAATTCCTTGCTCACCGGCTTCGACATCAACCCAACCCCGTAGAACATCTTCGCGAACTCGCCGAGGAAGGCGAAGCGATCCTGGCGGATCTGCGCTTTCATCTCCTCGAACATGCTTGGATCGACACCGTCCGGATTGTCGGACGTCTTGCACAGATAAGGTACGACCGAGCTGATCAACGCCACCTTCGAGACGCGATCGGCGCCATGCCGCGAAAGATAGCGCGCAACCTCGCCACCGCCCATCGAAAAGCCGACCAGCACGGCATCGCGCGCATCGGCATCCTCCAGCACCGCCGCGAGATCATCGGCGAAATTGTCATAATCATAGCCCCGTGCCGGATGCGCTGACTGGCCGAAGCCGCGCCGATCATAGGTGATCACCCTATAGCCGGCCTCGATCAAGGCGAGCGCCTGATATTCCCACATGTCGCCCGTCAGCGGCCAGCCATGGATCAGGACGACCGCGCGCCCCTCCCCCGCATGCTTGACATGAAGGCTGGTTCCGTCGCGCGACTGGATATTGGGCATGGGGAATTCCTCGATCGTCAGTGCCCTGAACCGCCGCCTGATAGGTTGGTTCCTGCCGCCAGCGGGATAGAGCGCCCACACAGCCGGAACTTCGCCGCCGTTTAACCTTTGATTTACTCTTCGTTGCGATGATTGGCGTATGGCACAGACTGCTCCCGAACCCGCTCCGCTCGATCCCTATGAACTGGCCGCAGGCTTCCGCCGGCTGGCCGCGCTCACCAACGATCCGGAGCTTGCCGAACGCATGATGCGGCACGCGGACGAAACGGAGCATGAGGCTTCCGCAGCCGGCAAGAAACGCGCCCGCCACTGAGGGCACGAAGCCGGCTAAATTACGAGAAGAGCTGAGTTAAAACCAGCTTTTGGGCTGATCGTCGAAGCCGAAATAATCGATTTCCCAGCCCGTGCCCGTACGCACCATCTCAAATTCCCAGCGAACCACCATATCGCGGTGCTGGACGAAATAATATTCCCTGAGCGCCATCGAGCCGAGCGTGTCGGTGCGCACCTTTTCATATGCGATGATCGGTCCGTAGGTGGTCACCGCCGCATTGATCTGCGAAACGAGATTATTGCGCTCTTCCTGCTTCTGCGCCGCTGATGCGCCCAACAGCCCATCCACCCCCTCCGCGACCTTGCCCGCCAACAACGCGGCAAGAAATGTTCGGATCTGCGCGTCGGGCGCCGTGGCGACCGCCGACACACTTGCAGCCTGCAATGGGCCGGCCGATGTCGGCGTTTGAGCAAAGCCAGATGAGCATAGGACGACCCCGACGCAAAGCAGCGCTATGCGATAGCTGAGCCGGGCGTTCAGAATCGCTGGCTCGCCTTCAGCCCGAACAGCTGCGGCTTGACCGGATAGGAGCGCGCATAGGCGCCGCAATAGGTGGGCACGCAGAAGGTATTCCGGCTGAGAATGCCGCGCTTGTCGAACGCGTTCTGGATGAACGCCTCGAAGCTCAGATCGCCGAACTTGATCCCTGCCGAAAAATCGAAGGTGGTGAAGCCTTTCGTATCCCCCACCGCTGCATCGTCAGCAAGCCCAAGGAAGTTGCGCACGCCCGATTGGTGCAGCACCGACCCTTGGACGAAGCTGTCATGGCCGCCCAAGGGAAAATCATAGCGCGCGGTGGCCGTGCCCTTGAACTTCGGCTGCACGGGCAGGCGCGTGCCTTTTGGCGCGGTCAGCGTGCCGCTAGCACAATCGGGGTTGCCGTTCGCACCGATGCTACAGAAATTGGTGGTCAGCTTGGCGTCGGTATAGCTGCCGGACGCGGCCAGCATGAAGCCCTGAATCCGTAACTGCGCATCGACTTCCGCGCCGTAGATGCGCGCATCGCCGGCATTGTAGATATTGACGACGCCCACGGACCCGACCGGCGCGAGCTGATATTGCAGCTTGTTCCATTTCTCATAATAGACCGCACCGTTGAGACGCAGCATGCGATCGAACCAGCTTGTCTTCCAGCCGAATTCGAAATTATCGATGGTATCGGCGGCATAAGGATCGATGCCCGGACGGCGATTATTGCCGCCGGGACGGAAGCCCGTCGAGTAAGTGAAGTAGACCATGCGATCAGGATCGATCTGCCAGGTCAGATTGGCTTTATGGGTCTCGCCCATTTCCTCATATCTTTTGTCGACATTGATGCAGGTCTTAAGATTGATCGGTGTAGTGCATCCCACCGTGACAGCATTGGAAGTGAATCCCGAGAAACCGACCAGCGTATTCTTGGCCATGAACCCGCGAATACCGCCGGTTAACGTGATGCCTGGCAATATATCGAGACTCGCTTCGCCGAACATCGCGTAATCGCGATCGACGATGCGGGTGTTGGTGACGAATACGTCGTCACCATAAACGACAGGAAATCCCGTCGCGGCGAGACCGGGCACCTGATAATCGGCCAGATTCTTGTTCGATTGCCGCTGAAAGAACATACCGGCGGTGAAGCGAAACGGCTTTTCTTTTGGCGAGCTGACGCGAAGCTCGTGCGTCTGTTTAATCATGTGCTGCGTATTGAGATAACGCTGGGTTGGATCGAGGAAGCCGCCATTGCCGTCGGGGAAGTTACCAAAAAAGCCGGGACTTCCATCAGAGCTATGATAATTGTCGTAATAAACCGTATAGTAGGAATAGTCCTGCTCGTTATGAATTCCGCGCTGGAAATATCCGCCTGAGTAGACGACATCGAAATCGGAAAGCTTGCCGGTGATCGTCAGCGCCGCCTGATACCATTTGTCGAGATTGCGATCCGGTGCGAACTCATGCACCTGAAGATCGCCGGCGCGCGGATCGAAGCCGAACGTCCCGTGCGCAATTTGCCGTTGCGCGACCAACATCGGCGTCACCGTCCAATTGTCGTCGAGTTCTATGCCCAGGGCGGCGCGACCGCCATAGGTATCCACCGTGTTGAAATTGTTTTTTACGAATGCCGAGTTGTCCGGCATGAAATTGGTCGAAGGATCGTCATCGTCGAGCGTATAAGGCTGACCCCGGGTATAAGTGCCGGTCGCGGGATCAAAGACGGTGCGGCCGACCGCGTGAGTGTTATCGATATAGCCGCCCTCGCGCTGGTAGAAACCCACGAGCCGCAGCGCGGCAGTTTCACTGAGTGGCAGATTGACGAAGCCCTCGGCGCTGCCGCCGACCCCGCCCTTGCCATATTTGTTTAGCTGGAGATCGTAGCCGGCCGCGAACTTGCCCGGGTCTGGCTTGTTCGTAATCAGCCGCAACGTGCCGGAGAGCGAGCTGGCGCCGAACAGCGTACCCTGCGGACCCGATAGCGCCTCGACGCGGGCGAGATCATAAGCGTGAACGTCAAGCAACGCGCCGATGGTCGTGACCGGAATTTCGTCGAGATACACGCCGGCGGTGGGGAGCGAACCGCCCGGCAGGTTGATGCCGCCGGTGGCGACGCCGCGAAAGGCGATGTCCGACTGCGAGGGTCCGTAGGTTTGGTAGCTGACCGAGGGAAGCAGCTTCGCATAATCATCGAAGCTTTTGACCTGGTGCTGGTCCAGCGTTTCGTTACCCAGCGCCTGCATGCTGATCGGCACTTTCTGAATGCTTTCCGAGCGCTTGGTCGCGGTGACGATGATCTCGTTGGCGTCCGATGCGGCGTCGACCGGTGCGGCGTCTTGCGCGAACGCCGCGCCGGATGCGCCGAGAATGGTGGAGGCAAGCAAGGCAGCTGCGCCAGCCCGGCGCAAAGGTT
>Ga0207671_10003830_pt1 | contig 14719 bp, 10 predicted proteins | sample KBSC24metaG_FD_184352 | JGI IMG/M metagenome (GOLD analysis project Ga0207671, IMG submission 184352) | Corn rhizosphere microbial communities from Kellogg Biological Station, Michigan, USA - KBS C2-4 metaG (SPAdes) (version 2) | ecosystem: Host-associated > Plants > Roots > Rhizosphere > Soil... | reverse complement strand
AATTCAGCGCGCCAGCGGACAGGATCACTTCGCGTGCGGCGGTGAAGACCATGCGCTCGCCGTCGCGCACAACCTCGACACCCGTCGCCACGTTGCCATCGAGCAGGATGCGCTGAACGTTGCATCCCGTCTTTACAACCAGGTTGGGCCGATTCAGCACGGGCTCGACGAACGCCAGGTAGGCGGAGTGCCGGCGCCCGTCGCGGATGTTGTGCTGCATGAAGCCGACGCCGTCGTGCAATTCGCCGTTGAGATCATCGGTGCGTGGCACGCCGAGCCGCTCGGCCGCGTCGATGAACGCAGCCGAGGCGGGGTGGCGGATGACCGGGTCGCTGATCCACAGCGGCCCGCCGACGCCCCGGTAGCTGTCGCCGCCACGGGCGTTGTGCTCCATGCGCTTGAAGAACGGCAGCACGTCGTCGAAGCCCCATCCGGGATTGCCGAGGTCGCGCCAGGCATCGAAGTCCTTGCGGTGGCCGCGGATGTAGACCATGCCGTTGATCGAGCTGGAGCCGCCGAGCGTCTTGCCACGCGGCCAGTACATGCGGCGATCGTGCAGCTTGGGCATCGGCTCGGTCATGTAGTTCCAGTTCAGGAACTTGTGGAAATAGAGCTTGGCCATGCCCGCCGGCGTGTTCACCCAGAACTTGTCCGAAGGGGGCCCGGCTTCGATGAGCAGCACCCGGTGGGCGGGATTCTCGGAAAGGCGCCGCGCCAGAACGCAGCCGGCCGAACCCGCGCCGACGATGATGTAGTCGTAGATGTCCAATGTGTCCGAGCTCCAGTGACAGGGTGGCGGGCCTGGCGCGCAACCCTTGCCTGGAATTCTGCAGCGCGCTTCGCGACACGACCAATGAATAGACTTGAGCCGCTCATAAGCAAAGCCGCATGACCAGTCCCCTCGCTGCCATCCCATGGGCGCGGCGCCTGAAGCTGCGGCACCTCGAGGTGCTGCTCGTGCTGCACGAGTCGGGCAGCCTGACGGCCGCCGCGGCGCAACTGCACATGACGCAGCCGGCCTTGTCCCACTGGCTGGCCGATGTCGAGGAGGTGATCGGCCAGCCGCTCTTCGTGCGCGGCCGCAGGTTCGTGTTGACGGAAGCGGGCGAAGTCCTTCGCTCGCACGCCGCCCGCATGCTCGGCGACGCCGCGCGCACGCATGCTGACTTGCAGGCGGTCCTGTCGGGTGCGTCTGGCCGTCTCCAGGTGGGCACGGGATTGCCACGCGTCCTGCTGCCGATGGCCATCGCACGATTGCAGCAGGAAAGGCCAGGCGTCTTCGTTTCAGTGGTCGAAGCGCCGCTGCCGGAACTGCTGGAAAGGCTCGGGCGGCGCGAGGTCGACGTCATCATCGGATCGCTCAGCGCACAGGTTCTCGCGGCCGGCTTCTCGACTGAGGTGCTGTTCGCAGACGAGATTCAGGTGGTTGCTGGAAGCGGCCATCCACTTCTGTCCAAGCCAGGCTTCGAGTGGCCTGAGGCGCTTCAGTACCCGTGGATCCTTCCGCCGGTGGGATCGGCGATGCGCGATGGCGCTGACAAGGCGCTGGCGGCACGAGGGCTGACGCCGCCCACCGCCTGCATCGAGGCGAACTCGTCGGTCCGGGTGTTGTTGATGACAGGCAAGAGCAACTACCTCTCCATCCTGTCTGCCTCCGAGGTGCCGCTGTATCGATCCTTGGGCGTCGTCGACTGCCTGCCGCTCACTCCGCCGATCTCCGCCCCCGACGTCGCAGCGATCTGGGAAGCGGAGCGCTGCAGCGCGTTGATCCACCATTTCCTTGATGTGTTGCGAGCAGGAGCAAACGAGATGAGCGCCTCTGCTTATTATTAGTCGATCTGCGGGGCTTTTCCGAAGCGCTGGCTGGCTTACGGAACTTCCTTAAGCAAGGCTTACCGTCATCGCCAGAAAAGGCGACTGGACCTACCACAAGTTGGCGCCCAGAATCACTTTCACCCCAGACAAGGCTTCAGTGCTCATGGGTAAGAAGAGCTGCCAACCTTGGAGACAGCGCCAGATGGAGACAACCCGATCGCAGCATTACGACACGGATCGAAGCTTGCCTTCGAAGCCGTTCGCGCACTCGCGAGTGGTGATTCGGTCCCGCTTCCGCAAGCCCGATTGGGTGGCGCTGCTGTGTTGGCTCACCAGCTTCCGGCTGGATGACTGAACCAAATCAGGAGACGGTCCCGAATGAACGTGAACAACCCCAGGCCGGCGGACTATCCGCAGATCGGCTTGTATATCGACGGTGGATGGATCTTCGATCGTGAATCGTGCATGACGGTTCGCAACCCTAGCAACGAGCGCAGGCTGGCGGAGGTGCCGACCGCGACCGACGAAGACCTCCAGCAAGCCCTCGCCGCAGCGGCGCGGGGCTTCGCGATCTGGCGCAACACGGCGCCGCAGGAGCGCGTCAGGATCATTCAGAGAGCCGTCGCCTTGATGCGCGGGCGCGCCGATGAGATCGCACGGCTGATCACGCTCGACAACGGCAAGACCCTTGTCGATGCCCAGGGCGAAGTCGAGCGCTCGGCCAGCTTTTTCGATTGGGATACGGCGGAATCGCTGCGCTCTTACGGACTCATCGTTCCTGGCGAATCGCAGATGCAGAAGTTCGTGCTGCGCCAACCGATCGGACCGGTTGCGGCGTTCACGCCATGGAACGTGCCGCTCAGTTCACCTTCGCGAAAGGTCAGTGCGGCTCTCGCCTCTGGCTGCTCCATCGTCTTGAAGGCCGCGGAAGAGACGCCGGCCGCCGCGTGCATGCTCGTGCGCTGCTTCGAAGAGGCGGGCTTGCCGCCCGGAGTGTTGAATCTTGTCTACGGCAACCCGGGGCGGATTTCGTCGACGTTGATTGCGTCGCCGGTGACCCGGCTCGTCACGCTCACGGGGTCTGTGCACATCGGCAAGCAGTTGACGCAACTCGCCGCAGCCGCGATGAAGCCCGTGTTGATGGAACTGGGCGGCCATGCGCCGGTGCTGGTTTGCGAAGGCGTGAATGCGGCCGAGGTCGGGCGGCTCGCCGCGCTCGGCAACATCCGCGTGAACGGCCAGATCTGCGCTTCGCCTTCGCGCTTCATTGCCCACCAGAGCGTCTACGACGAGTTCGTCGAATCGTTTGCCAGCACGACGCGGGACTTCCGCGTGGGTGACGGGTTTGACCCGACGGTACAGATGGGCCCGGTGGCGAGCGCACGGCGACTCGCCGCAATGCAGTCGATGGTGGACGACGCCAGGCAACGAGGTGCGCGAATCGCTGCCGGCGGGCATCGCATCGGCGATCAGGGCTACTTCTTCGCGCCGACCGTGTTGGCTGAAGTGCCGCTCGATGCTGCGGCGATGACCACTGAGCCGTTCGGCCCGGTGGGTGCTTGCGTTCGCGTGGTCGATCTGGATGAGGGCCTTGCCGTCGCCAACAACCTTTCGGTCGGACTCGCGGCCTACGCCTTCACCAACTCGCTGCACGACGCCGAGCGGATCTGCCGCGACCTCGAGTGCGGCGTGCTCTCGATCAATCACTTCGGTGCGCCTGAATCCGATACCCCGTTCGGTGGCGTCAAGGACAGTGGCATCGGGCGCGAAGGCGGCGCATCCAGTCTCGACGCGTACCTGTCGACGAAGACTGTACTGCAGAAGACGACGCACGTCTAAATCGAATTTGAGAGTCCGGCCCGTCGGCAGCCGGACTCGACATGACAGAGCCGAGAACCCTCATTCCAACAGGAGACAAACCGTGCAAAAGACATTCAAGAGATCCGCCGTGCTGGGCCTCGCGGGCGCGCTGCTCGCATTCGCGGGAACGACGTCGGCAAAGGACATCACGCTCGCCTTCGTGGCAGACAACATGCAGTATCCGTACGACGTCTCGGTGGCCAAGGGCTTCCAGGACGCAGCCAAGGAACTCGGCGCTAAAACCCTGATACTCGATCCGAAGGGCAGCGTGGAGAAGCAAGGCAATGCGATCGACGACCTGATCACCCAGAAGGTCGACGGCATCGCGGCGATCTTGGTCGACTCGGTCGTGGCCAAGACATGGGTGGATCGGTCTGCCGAGAACAACATCCCATTCGTCGCGTCTGCCGTGCAGGTCGGCGATCCCGCCAAGGTGCCGGTCAGGCAGGTCTACTCGAAGTTGACTGCATTGGTCACCACGGACGATACCCTTTCTGGCGAACTGGCCGGTGAACTCGCGGCGACGCTGCTGCCGAAAGGACGCGAAGCGAAGATTGGCATCATCGAAGGGGCGCCTGGCTTTGCCGTTGTCCGCCAGCGCACAGAAGGCTTCGAGGCGGGTCTCGCCAAGAAGGGCGTGAAGTACAAGATCGTCGCGTCGCAGCCCACGGACTGGACGCCCGAGAAAGGCGAAGCGGTCTGCCAGAACCTGCTCACCGCTCACGCCGACATCGACTTGATCTTCAGTCAGGCCGATGACATGGCCCTTGGTTGCGCGCGTGCCATCCATGCCGCCGGTGCGAAGACGAAGCTGGTCGCCACCGGCGGTGGGTCGAAGCTCGGCAACGACGCGATCAAGAACGGTGAGATGGACGGTTCCGTTTGCACCAAGCCGGAAACGATTGGTCGTTTGTCTGCCAAAGCGCTCTACGACGCTGCCACGAAGAAAGATACGCAGAAAGCCAAATTCGTCAGCTATGACATGCCGACGGTGACGAAGGCCAGCCTGGCGAAGTGCCCGCCGGAATGGTGAATTGGTAGCGGACGCGGATCGCTTACGGAGAGATAGGATGCTGGCGACAAATGAAGTCCCGCTGATGCGCCTCGAACAGGTTACCAAGACGTTCGGCAACGGCGTCATGGCCTTGCGCGGGGTGGACCTCGAAGTCGAACGAGGCAAGGTGCACGGCTTGCTCGGTGCCAACGGCGCAGGCAAGTCGACCTTGATTAAGGTTCTGTCGGGCGCCTTCCCCGCTTCGGGAGGGAAGATCTTCTGGAAGGGTACGGCCGCAAAGTGGTCCACTCCGAAAGAGGCGAACGCGATGGGCGTGGCGACGATCCATCAACACATTCCGCTGGTGCCAACGTTGTCGGTTCTGGAGAACGTGTTTCTGGGTGACGACACTGGCTGGCGCCGCGCCGATTCGTTGCGCAGGAAGCTCGACGACCTGTGTGGCCGCGTCGGCTACTGGCTCGATCCGAAGGCGCTGGTCAGCGATCTCTCGATTGGGGCGCGCCAGATGGTCGCGATTTTCCAGGCCTTGGGCACCGGCGCGGAATTGATCGTGATGGACGAACCCACCGCGTCGCTCGCGAACGACGAGCGAGAGCTGGTGTATCGCACGGTGCGCCAGCTGTCGAAAGTGGAGCACAAGGCTATCCTTTTCGTGTCGCACTTTCTCGACGAGGTGATTGCGCTAACGGACTGCGTGACCATCCTGCGCGACGGTCAGGCCGTGATGCGTGCGGAGACGAAAGACATCGACGAAGGGCGTATTGCCGAGGCCATCGTCGGTCGCCAGATCGTCGCAATGCAGCGGGCGGCGCCGGTGAAGACCGACGTCCATGCGCCGGTCGTCCTCGAGGTACGTAACCTCGCATCTGCGGGTAAGCTAGCGCCGTTGTCGTTCACGCTCCGGGCCGGCGAAGTGCTCGGCATTGCCGGGCTACTGGGCTCGGGCCGGAGCGAGTTGATGCATGCCATCTTTGGTGCAGACCGCTATGCCACGGGTGAAGTGCATGTCGGCGGCCGACCCATCGCGCGCTCGACGATGGCCGCCGTGAAGGCAGGCATCGGGCTCGTGCCTGAAGACCGCATGCGCCAGGGCCTGGTGCCCGGATTCGAGATCTGGCGCAACACCACGCTGCCGGCGTTGGACAGCGTTTCCTGGGCCCATGCATTGCCGCATCACGATCGCGAGTGGGAGCGCGCGGCCGAAGCCATCCAGCGATTGAAGATCAAGGCTCACTCCCCCGACGTGCTGGTCACTGAACTGAGCGGGGCTAATGCGCAGAAGGTGACCATCGCCAAATGGCTCTTCAGCAACGCCAAGGTGCTGCTGCTCGACGAGCCGACGGCCGGCATCGACATCGGTGCCAAGACCGACATCCTCCGACTGGTGCGAGAACTCGCTGCGAGTGGGATGGTCGTGATCATCGTTTCCTCCGAGTTCGAAGAGATCTTGGCGGTCGCCGATCGGGTCTTCGTGATGCGGGACGGCCGATGCATCGCCGAGCGCTCCGGTCACGACACGACCGAACACGAACTGGTACTGCTCGCGAGCGGCCAGAGTGCACTTAATACGGCAGTCCCAGAGACGGGCGCATTGCCGATTCAAGGGTGAATGACATGGCTGCGGTTTCTCCAGTTTCTTCGGTTCGGCCGCCTCACGCGGTGGGCAAGGTATCCGGCCCCCCGATGCCATCCGCGGGCCAGCCCCGGGCGGACTGGCGGCGCATGCTGGGGCTTCGCGAGATGGGTGTGTACTACGCGCTCATCCTGTTGGTCGTCGTGCTGGCGATCGCCACCAGCTACACCGGCCGTGTTAGCTATCTGAGCTTCCAGAATTTCGCCAACGTGCTGCAGCAGTCTTCGCTCACCGCCATCATGGCCGTGGCGATGACGGTGATCCTGATCTCCGGTAACTTCGACCTTTCCGTGGCGTCGGTGGCTGCCCTCTCTGCGGCCGTCCTGATCGGCCTCGCCGATTCCATCGGCTTCCTGCCAGCCTGTTTGGTAGCAATGCTGGTGGCGGTCATGGCTGGGCTGCTGAACGGCGCCATCGTCCAACTCGTCGGCATCAACGCATTCATCGTCACGTTGGGAACCATGACGGCGTTGCGGGGCGTCGTCCTCATCGTGACCGATGGCCGATCACTCTCTGTCGAGAACGCGGAAGTGATCGCTGCCATGCGCGCGTTCGAGTCGGGGCGTTGGCCCGTCGCTCTCGCCTTCGGGGTTATCGGCGTGCTGCTGGTGGCTGGAAGCTTCTACATGGCGCTGCGCGCGCGAAGCGCCGGGAGACGCCTGCCGCCGGCCTCGGTCGGGGCCGCCATCGGCGCGGCCTGCCTGGTGGCGGTCGCCTGGTTCGGCGGGCCCGAGTTGGCATTGCCCAAGACGGTGATCTACATGCTCGCGTTCTCGACCATCGCTTGGTTCATCCTCACCTTCACGATCACGGGACGGCGGCTGTACGCGGTCGGCGGCAACCCCGAGGCTGCGCGCCTTTCTGGCGTCAACGTGATCCGCTACAAGATGGCCGCGTTCATCATCTGCAGCGCTTCGGCTGGCTTTGCCGGCATCCTGTTCGCCAGCCGTCTTCGTTCGGTGAATCCGGCGGCGCTGACCGGCGCGGAATTGACCGTCATCGCCTCGGCGATCCTGGGCGGCACCTCGTTGTTCGGCGGTGCTGGCAGCGTGTGCAAGACCGTGGCCGGCGCGCTGCTGCTCTACACGCTCACCAACGGATTCAACATCCTGAACCTCGGCGTCAACTACCAGGGTGTGCTGGAGGGGACGGTCGTCGTCGCCGCCGCCGCGATCTACACGGTCGGCGGAAGCCGCCCCCGGCGCAAGCCCGTCTGAGGCAGCCTGATCGAGCTTTCCGTCCATCTTCTCGGTGCGCAAGTCGACCCCCATCTGCCAAGGACAAAGCATGAATTTGACCCATACCCATCGATACACAGGCAAGGTGGCTTTCGTGACCGGTGCCGGCAGTGGCATCGGCCGGACCACGGCGCTCGCCTTCGCGCGAGAGGGCGCCAGCGTCACGGTGGTCGACATCTCCGAAAGGGCGAATCAGGACACGGCCAGGATGATCGAGGAACTCGGCGGCCGGGCCCTGGCGGTGCGTTGCGACGTCACGCGTGGCGAAGACATCCAGGCCGCACTGGACCAGACGATCAAGGCTTTCGGGCGCCTCGACGCCGCCTTCAACAATGCCGGATCGGAACAGCAAGTTGCACCTCTGGCCGACCTTTCCGAAGACGAGTGGGATCGCGTGATCCGGGTGAACCTGCGCAGCGTGTTCCTTTGCATGAAGTACGAGATCGGGCACATGCTTCGCAACAGTATGGGGGGCTCGATCGTCAACACCTCATCCGGCGCCGGCGTGCTCGCCATTCGGGGTCAAGGCGCGTACTGTGCGTCCAAGTTCGGCGTCACCTGCATCAGCAAGGTCGCGGCGCTCGATTACGCGAAGTCGAACATCCGGGTCAACGCCATCTGCCCCGGCATCATTGATACCGAAATGATCTCGCGGTTCACCGGCGACACGCCCGAAGGCCGCGCCCGCGTCATCGCCCAGGAGCCGATTGGCCGGATGGGCAAACCGGAAGAGATTGCCGCGACAGTGCTCTTCCTGTGTTCGGAGGAGGCCGGCTTCACAACCGGGCACGCCATGGTGGTCGACGGCGGCCAGACCGCCGGCATCTGACCCTGCCGCCTGCTCGCGACCAGGCCATCGTGGCGATCAAGATGCCTGTCCTCGCCGCGTTGGCGCCCATCATGGCGGTGGTGTTGATCGGCTTTGTCGTCGTCGGCATGGCGATGCCCGTGCTGCCGCTCTACGTCCATCACACGCTGGGCATGAGCAGCTTGATGGTCGGGTTGGTGGCGGGCAGCCAGTTCGCAACGTCGCTGGTGACGCGGCCCTGGGCCGGCCACTACGCGGACACGCGGGGCGGCAAGCGAGCGGTGCTCGCCGGATTGATCGGGGCGTCCGCCGCCGGCGCCCTCTACCTGCTCTCCGTCAACCTGGCCTCCACGCCCCTCGTGGCGGCGCTGATCCTGCTCGTCGGCCGTGCAGTGCTCGGAGGGGCCGAGAGCTTCATCATCACCGGCGCGCTCGGCTGGGGCCTTTCCAATGTGAATGCGGACAACACCGGCAAGGTCATCGCCTGGATGGGCACGGCCATGTATGTCGCGTTCGCCGCCGGAGCCCCGCTCGGCACGCTGTTCTACGAGGTGAGGGGCTTTGCCGCCATCGCGCTCGCGACGCTGCTGCTGCCGGTGGCGTCGTCCCTCTTCGTCTGGCGCCTGAAGAGCTTGCCACCCCCCCCCGGCCGGTCGGCGCCGGCCATGCGAAAGGTCTTCAATGCGGTGCTGTGGCCCGGTGTCGGTCTGGCGCTCAGCAGCTTCGGCTTCGGCGCCATGACGACGTTTCTCGCGATCCTGTTCTCCTCGCGCGAGTGGACGCCCGCTTGGCCGGCATTCACCGGATTCGCCGCTGCGTTCATCGTGGCCCGTCTTTTCCTGGGTCACTTGCCGGATCGGCTCGGCGGTGCCCGGGTCGCGTTGCTCTTCGTCTTCATCGAAGCCGGAGGCCAGGCCCTGCTGTGGCTGGCGCCGAGCTACTCGATCGCCCTGTGCGGCGCGCTGCTCACCGGGTTCGGGTATTCGCTCGTCTATCCGGGATTCGCGGTCGAAGCCGTCAAGCGCGCGCCGCCCGCCAGCAAGGCGTTCGCGATGGGCGCCTATACGGCTTTCCTCGACCTCGCGCTCGGCCTGGGAAGCCCGGTGCTCGGCTGGATCGCTGACCGCCGCGGGGTCGAGTCGGTCTTCCTAGTGAGTGCGTTGGCCGTCGTGAGCGCAAGCCTCGTCGCGCTCGGCCTGATGAGACAGCCCCGGCCCGCCATCGTCGTGAAGCGGGTACCGTGCGCCGGAAATTCAGAAGGGTGACGGGGATGGGCCAGCGATGATTGACCCCGATTGACGCCTCGGTTAGTTGGCCTTACCGTCCGCGGGCGAGCGCGAAGGCGCTGTCGCCACGAGACGGACGGATGACATGGAATTGAGGCACTTACGTTACTTCGTTGCCGCGGCGGAAGAAGAGCATTTTGGCCGCGCGTCGGATCGCCTGCATGTGACACGTCCTGCAGTATCGCAGATCATTGCGGCGCTGGAGGATGAGGTCGGCACACCGCTCTTCGACCGGCTCGCACATCGCGTCAAGCTGACTGCGGCTGGCCGGTCGCTGCTGCCGCAAATACGCGCAATCATCCAGAACCTCGACGAGGCCCTGACCCTGGCCAAACGCGTGGGCCAGGGCAAGAGCGGGCGGCTCAACATCGGCTACGGCACGCTGACCTTGCTGCATCCGCTCTTCATGGCTGCGATGAAGCAGTATCACGACACCTATCCTGACGTCACGCTGTCCTTGCTCGAATGGTCCACCACCGACCAGCCGATGGCGCTCGCCGAGGGCAGGATCCAGGCCGGATTCATGCACTTCGGTCCCGACCAGTCGCTGTCCTACCGACGGAAGTCTTCTGGCATCGTTCGGCAGGACGAGAACGTTCTCGAATGGCACCAGATCCAGACCGGCGGCATCGGGGTCGCGGTCCCGAACGATCACCGGCTCGCACGCAGGAAGTCGGTCAAGATGGCCGAACTGGCAAGTGAGGAATTCGTCGTCGTCCAGCGCGCCAGCAGTAGCCCGGGCTTCGGGCCGCTCTATGCGCTGTGCCAGAAGGCAGGCTTCGAACCGAACATCGTGCAGGAGGTCGGCACGATCGGCACGCAATTGAATCTCGTCTCGCTCGGCATGGCGATCGGCCTGGCCGTGATCGGCCCGAAGTTCGTGTATCCCAAGACCATTTCCGTCATCCCGCTCGAGGATGTCGAGTTCAAGACCAGCTTCGTCTTCGGCTGGGTCAAGGGCGAGAAGGATCCGGCCCTCGACCGGATGATCGAGATCATCAAGGAACTCTCCGCCTAAGCTTCCCGCGAGATTGATCGGCTGCTGACCCTGCCGGTTGATAAGCGGGGCTTACCGTGACAGCCTGAAGAAGCGACTCGACCGCAGCCCGCGGGTTCCGGAGAATTCGGCGCAACCGCCACCAAGAGGCGAGTGGAACATTGGAGACTCTCATCATGGTCAAGGAACATCGGCCGACGCTGCTGGCGGACGACTTCGTATTCCTGGAAGCGCCGCGTTGGCATCAGAATCAACTCTGGGTGTCAGACGTCTTCGACAGGAAGCTCTACGTCATCGACCGGGACGGCAGCCGCACCGTCGTGCGCGACCTGCCGCATCGCCCTTGCGGCATCGGCTTTCTGCCAGACGGGAGCGCGGTGGTGATCTCGATGCGCGACCGCAAGATCATGAAACTCGTGAAGGGCGGCCTGGCGCTGCATGCCGACCTGGCGCAACTGGCCACCGGCGATCTGAACGACATGGTGGTCGACAAACAGGGTCGCATCTACGTCGGCAACTTCGGCTATGACTTCCACGGTGGCGCACCGAAGGCGCTGACCGATCTGCACCGGGTGGACCCGGACGGCTCCGTGCATGTCGCCGCAAGCGGCCTCGAATTCCCAAACGGCGCCGTCATCATCGACGGCGGTCGCACCCTGGTGGTAGCCGAGACATGGGCGTGCAGGCTGACGGCATTCGATCTGGCACCGAACGGCGATCTGTCGAACCGCCGGGTCTACGCCGACCTGGGGCATCGCGAACCCGATGGTTTGTGCGCCGATGCATTGGATGGCATTTGGGTCGGCTGCTTTAACACGGGCGAGTTCGTGCGGGTGTTGGACGGCGGCGAGATCACCGATCGCGCGGTGTGCGGGCAGCACGCCGTCGCCTGCCAACTGGGCGGTGCAGACGGTCGAACGCTCTTTTGCAGCGCCTACGCCGGAACGGTTGAAGAGCATCTCGCGGGCAAGCGATTCGCGGGCATCTACACCGTCGAGGTCGAGACGCCAGGCATCGCCTTTTCCGTTCGATGACGCGCTCGAACACGCTGAATTGATGGTTCCATTGAATGGAACCAGTGCCGAAAACGATTGACCTGAAGCCCGGGTTCCTCTAAAGTCCGATGGCACCGGCGCTCGTTTCGTCTCGATGCCCGGTGCGAGTCCGGAGTCATCGGGAAGCACGCGTCCGCCCCTCAATGCGCCGGCAATCTCCGCCCAATCCTTGGCAGGAAACCCAACCCCGACATGAACAACTTCAAGTACCTCTTCGAGCCACGATCCATTGCTGTCGTAGGCGTCTCCGACGACGCTGCCCGGCCGAGCTCGCAAGCCGTGCAGGCGCTGCTGAAGAACGGCTATCGCGGCAACATCTTTCCGGTGAATCCCAAGTACCGGGAGTTCCAGGGGCTGAAGTGTTTCGCGTCGATCGCGGACATCGACGAGCCAATCGATCTGGTCGTCATCGGCGTTCCGGCGAAGGGCGTGCTGCCGGTGCTCGAGGCTTGCGCGGCGAAGATGGTGTCTTTCGTCGTGGTGCTCAGCGGCGGTTTTCGTGAAAGCGGCCCCGAAGGCATCGCGCGTGAACAGCGCATGCTCGAGATTGCCCGCGAGTCCGGCATGCGCATCGTGGGCCCGAATTGCCTGGGCTTCGCGAACATTCACTCCAACGTGTACGCCGCGTTCGGCAGTATCACCCGAGAGCCGAAACTCGCGCGCGGCTCTGTCTCGCTCGTGACCCAGAGCGGCGGTTTCGGCTACAGCATCGCGCTCGCCTGTGCCGAAGCGGGCATCGGCTTTCGTCATGTCATCGCGACCGGCAACGAGAGCGACATCGATACGATCGAACTGATCGGCGCGTTGTTGGATGACGACGAGACGCGCGTCATCGTGGCCTACATCGAGGGCACCGAAGACGGTCGCGCGCTGCTCGATGTCGGCCGTCGTGCGCTGGCCCGCGGCAAACCCGTGCTCTTCTGGAAGGGTGGGGTGACGGCCCAGGGTGCGCGCGCCGCCGCCTCGCACACGGCCAGCATGACGGGCGTCTACGACTTCTATCGAGCGGTCTTCGAACAGACGGGCATCGTCGAAGTCCGGGAGATCCACGAGGCGGTCGACTTCCTGAAAGCGCTGGACGCTGGCAAGTACCCGGCTGGCAACGGCGTCGCGGTGATGGGTGTTTCCGGCGGTTCGGCGATCGTGTTCGCCGACGCGGGCGAACCGGAAGGACTGTCGCTGAGCGAGTTAGGGGAAGAGACTCAACGCCGATTGGCGGAGGTCGTCCCCAACATCGGCGCCGTCCACAACCCGATCGATCTTACGGCGGGCTACTTCTCCGAGGCCAACAAGGCAAAGCTGGAGGCAGCTGTCCAGGCCACGTTGGACGATCCCGAAGTCCATTCGGTCTGCGTCAACCTCGCGACCACGGGCAAGTCTGGCAGCCTCGCCGCCGCGGACGTTCTGGGCCGGCTTGCAGCGTCCTCGCAAAAGCCCATCGTCGTGTTCTCTTCTGCGCCGGCAAGTCAAGTCGGCGATGCGCTCCGCATCTTTGCCGAAGCCAGGATCCCGGTGCTGCCGTCGCCGTCACGGGCGGCGAAGGCCATCGCGATGCTTCGGCGCTACGGAAGGTCGCGGGAGCGAGCCCGCTTGGCCGAATCGAAGAAGGCGGTGGGCATCGCTTCGGTGCCACTCGCCGAATGGTCTGGCAAAGAAGGCGAGGGCGGCTCGCTGTCGGAGCGCGATTCGAAAAGGATTATGTCTGCGGCCGGCATCCCGGTCAGCAAGGACGTGATTGTCGATGGCGCCGGTGGCGATGTGTTCGACAGCATGAAGGCGCCCCTGGTGGTGAAGATCGTCTCGATGGACATCCCGCACAAGACGGAGGTTGGCGGCGTGAAGGTCGGCATCCGCACGCGGGAGGAACTCGATCAGGCGATCGTCGACGTCATGCGCAATGCACGCAAGCATGTGCCGGACGCGCGCATCGAAGGCGTGCTGGTCTCGGAGATGGTGCAGGGCGGCTTCGAGCTCATCGCGGGCGTGGTCAACGACGCGGTCTTCGGCCCGGTCGTCGTGGTCGGCGCCGGGGGCATCTACGCCGAATTGCTCGGCGATTCGGCTTGCCGGCTCGCCCCCTTCGATGAAGCGACTGCCCTCGAGATGCTGGGTGAATTGCGCTGCCGGCGCCTATTGGACGGCGCGCGAGGAGGCGCTGCGCTGGATGTGAATGCAGTCGCGAAGGCCTTGACGGCGCTCTCGCTATTCGCTTGGGACAACCGCGACTGTGTTAGCGAGATCGACCTCAACCCGCTCTTCGTGTTGCCGACGGGCGTGGTGGCCGCCGATGCGTTGATCGTCCTGCGCAACGGGGCGGCGCCGGCATGAACGATACCGCCGATCGAGCCGCCATCGCCGCTGACGACTTGCAGGTCGAGTTGCGCGGAGCGGATCTCTGGATCACGGTCCATCGAGCACAGAAGGCCAACGCACTGACCGTCGGACTGATGGAGCGTGTCACCGCCGCGATCGTCGCGGGCGGGCAAGATGCTGCCGTGCGCGCGGTGCTGTTGACGGGTGCCGGCGAGCGCGTGTTCTGTGCTGGCGTCGACGTGCGCGAGAAGCCGGAGGACGGCGACACCCATCGCCATCGCGAGCGGCGGTCCTTCGCGCTCGCCGCCTTGCAGGACGCGGTGATGGACACACCGAAGGCGGTGATTGCCGTGCTGAACGGCGCGGCCATCGGCGGCGGCGCCATGCTCGCGTTGCTGGCCGACGCTTGTGTCGCCGTCGAGGGTGCCGAGCTGTCCTTGCCCGAGATCGACCTGGGCATCGCGACCTTCTCCGGCGCCAACATCCTCGAGGTCATCGGTGGCCGCGCACTGGCACTCGATCTGATTCAGAGCGGACGCCGGATGCCGGCGGGCGAAGCGTTTGCGCGGGGGCTGGTCGGCAAGGTCGCCGAGCGCGGTGAACTCGTTGCCGCGGCAACCGCCACGGCCGAACGTCTCGGGTCGAAGAATGCGCGCGCTTTCGAGGACAACAAGCGCTGGATGAACCGCGCTGTGAAGG
>Ga0207671_10003829_pt1 | contig 14720 bp, 12 predicted proteins | sample KBSC24metaG_FD_184352 | JGI IMG/M metagenome (GOLD analysis project Ga0207671, IMG submission 184352) | Corn rhizosphere microbial communities from Kellogg Biological Station, Michigan, USA - KBS C2-4 metaG (SPAdes) (version 2) | ecosystem: Host-associated > Plants > Roots > Rhizosphere > Soil... | reverse complement strand
AGGGCCGGGCTGATTTTCTCGACTTCGGTTCTCGACGGGCTCGAACCTCCGCTCGAAACAAACGGTTCAGATTGAAGGCACGGCGCTCAAGGGCTGTTCCGCCCGCGCCGCGATTGGAAAATGGATGCTCCCCACCAGCACCCTCGCTACGGCCGGTCGGCCAGGATCAGTTCGGACGCGCGCAGGCCGAGCGCCATGGCGGGTGCATTGGTGTTGCCGGTGACGAGCGAGGGCATCACCGAGCAATCGGCGACGCGCAGCCCGCCCACGTCGCGGACGCGCAATCGCGGATCGGTGACCGAGCCGCTGTCGCCGCCCATGCGGCAGGTGCCGACGCCGTGCAGCCCCGAGGTCGAAAGCGCGCGGAAGGTTGCGAGCAGATCCTCGTCGCTGGTGCGGCCCGCACCCGGCAGCAGCTCCGATGCGATCAGCGGCTTTAGCTGCGGCTGCGCCAGATAGCGGCGCATGAAGCGCAGCAACGCAACCGCCTGCTGCCGGTCCTCCCAGGTCGAGAGCCAATTGGGCGTGATCTCGGCGGGGGTCTTGAGGCCGGGGCCGGCGATGCGGATCGATCCCTCGCTGGTCGGCCGCAGCAGCTGGCCGTAGATCGAGATGCCGGGCAGCCGATCGATCATGGTGAGCGGCACCGGGTGATTGGCGTCGCCGAGCGCGAAGGTGTAGGCGCTCAGATAGAATTGGGCGTCGGGCCGCCCATCGGGATTAGTGAGGTTCGCGAACGCGCCCACCTCAAATGGCCCGGTCGCCATCACGCCCGATCGGGTGAAGGCGTAGCGCAGCATCGCCTTGAACAGGCCGAAGCCGTAGAAGCTGGCGTTGATGCCGATCGCCTCCTTCAACCGGAACGGCATCGAATAGGACAGATGCTCGCGCATCCTGCGGCCGACATCGGGCGCGTTGGCGATCGGCAGCACGCCGGCGCCGCGCAGATACTCGGTGTCGCCGATGCCCGAACGCTGGAGCAGCAGCGGGCTTTCGAGCAGCCCGCCGGATATGATGATCTCGCCGCTACAGTGAAAGGTTTGCGGCACGCCGTGGACCAGCGCCTCGACGCCGCAGGCGCGCCTGTTCTCGAACAGGACGCGCTCGGCCATCGCATGGGTGACGACCTTGACGTTGTACCGCCTACGCGCCGGGCGTAGATGCGTGACCGAAGCGCTCTGCCGCCGGCCGCGCCGGATGTTGTGGCTGTAGAGCCCGACGCGGTCGCCATCGACGTCGTTGAGCTCGTCGGCGCGTTCGAGGCCCATCGCCTCGCCCGCTTTGATCATCTTCTCCGCGAGCGGGTAGCTGTAGAGATGCGGCGCGATATGGACGGGGCCGCCGACGCCGCGCCGCCCGCCTGCGCCGAGCCCATGATCCTCCAGCCGCTGGAAGGCCTCGGTCATCGAAGCGCCATTCCAGCCGGCGCAGCCTCGCGCCTCCCAATCGTCATAGTCGGCGGGCTCGCCCCGGCTCCAGATCATGCCGTTGATCGAGGAGGAGCCGCCAAGCCCCTTGCCCCGGATCCACACCTCGTTGGCCGGGCCGCCTTCGATGCGCGGCTGCGTCACATGATAGGCCCAGATATGCTTGGGATTGGTGGCGAGCTTCGCCACCCCCTTCGGGATCGCGATCCACGGGCTGCGATCCTCATCGCCCGCTTCCAGCACCAGCACGCGGGAGCGGCCGTCCGCGCTCAACTGCTCGGCGATCACGCAGCCGGCCGATCCCGCGCCGACGACGATATAGTCCCACAGGTCCATGGCGTCCTCTCCCGTCACATATCTGCCATGTTTCAGGGAGTTCCCAACCCTAGCGTTTATGGGAGTCCCGTTTCGCGCCGCGAATGAGGTTTAAGGATGGAAGAGAATCAGGGGATGCCTGCATGCGGCCCATTGCCGAAGGACTGTTCACGGATGAAGCGCAGCCCCGCCTGATCGGCGGGCGCGACCGGACGACCGGGCGCATCGTCTTTCCGTGCCCGCCGGGATCGCAATGCGAGCCCTGGCCGCTGCAGCGCAAGGGCACGGTTTGGTCCTACACCATCCAGCGCTATCGCCCCAAGAGCCCACCTTATGCGGGGCCCGATGCGTTCCGCCCCTGGCCGGTCGCCTATGTCGAGCTGCCGGGCGAAGTCATCGTCGAGGCGCGGCTGACCGATGTGCCGTTCGACCGGATCCGGATCGGCATGCCGGTTGAGCTGACCCAGATCCCGCTCGATCCCGATGCGCCCGAAAGCGTGATGATTCCGGCCTTCCGTCCAGTGGAAATGCTGCAATGAGCGACGTCTGCATCGTCGGGATCGGCATCCATCCGTTCGGGCGGACCGATGGGCTCTCCGGCATCGATCAGGGGGTGTTCGCGGTAAAGCAGGCGCTCGCGGACGCGGGCATCGATTGGCCGGACATCCAGTTCGCCTATGGCGCTTCGGATGCCGCCGGCAATCCGGACACGATGGTCGATCGGCTGGGGCTGACCGGCGTGCAGTTCATCAACGTGCGTAATGGGTGCGCGGCGGGCGGATCCGCCTTGTCCTCGGCCAAGATGGCGATCCAGTCGGGCGAATTCGAGCTTGGCCTCGCGGTCGGCTTCGACAAGCATCCGCGCGGCGCGTTCAATGCGCTGCCCTCCGAATATAATCTGCCGGACTGGTATGGCGAAGCGGGCTTCATGATCACGACGCAATTCTTCGCGGCGAAGATCATGCGCTATATGCATCTGCACGGCATTTCGCCCGAAACGCTCGGCAGGGTCGCGGAAAAGGCGTTCCGCAACGCGGTCCATGCGCCGCATGCGTGGCGGCGCGAGCCGGTCGATCTCGAAACGATCATGACCGCGCCGCTGGTGAGCGATCCCTACACCAAATATATGTTCTGTTCGCCCGCCGAAGGTGGCGTCGCGCTGATCCTCGCCAGCGAGAAGAAGGCGCGCGCGCTGGGCAAGCCGCTGATCCGGCTCAAGGCGGCGGCGATGCGCACCCGGCCGCCAGGCTCGTTCGAGGTGTTCGCGCCATCGATCGATATCGATCGCGGCGGATCGGCCACCAACATCGCCTCGCACGACGCGTTCGCACTCGCCGGGATCGGACCCGAGGATATCGCGGTCGCCCAGCTTCAGGATACCGAGGCCGGCGCCGAGATCATGCACATGGCCGAAAACGGCTTCTGCAAGGATGGCGAGCAGGAGCAGTGGATCGCCGAGGGCCGCACCGAGATCGGCGGCAAGCTCCCGGTCAACACCGATGGCGGCTGCCTTGCCTGCGGCGAGCCGATCGGCGCATCCGGGCTGCGGCAGGTCTATGAAAATGTCGTGCAGTTGCGTGGCCATGGCGGCGGGCGACAGGTGCCCGGCGACCCCAAGACCGCCTACACCCATGTCTATGGCGCGCCGGGGGTCTCGGCCGTGACGATATTGGAGCGCTGATGGACCTCGATTTCTCAGCGCAAGAGCTGGCGTTCCGGGACGAGGTGCGCGCTTTCCTGGCCGAACATCTGCCGGAGGCGCTGCGCAGCGGCGCGGCCGCCTCGCCGACCGTGTTCGTCGAGCCCGATATCGGCCAGGCGTGGAACGCGATCCTGCACAAGAAGGGCTGGCTCGCCTATCAATGGCCGGTCGAACATGGCGGGCCAGGCTGGACGCCGGTGCAGCGCTATATCTTCGAGAAGGAATGCGCGGTGGCGGGCGCACCCAATCTCACCGTGCTGGGGCTCAAGCTGGTCGGCCCGGTGATCTACACCTTCGGCACGCCCGAGCAGAAAGCCTATTATTTGCCGCGCATCCTTTCGGGCGAGGATTATTGGTGCCAGGGCTTTTCGGAGCCGGGCTCGGGCTCCGACCTCGCCTCGCTGCAGACCCGCGCGGTGCGCGACGGCGACACATATCTCATCAACGGCTCGAAGATCTGGACCACCCACGCGCATCACGCCAACAAGATCTTCTGCCTGGTGCGCACGAACACCGAAGTAAAACGGCAGGCCGGCATCAGCTTCGTGCTGATGGACATGGAACAGCCGGGCATTTCGGTACGCCCGATCCTGACGCTGGCCGGCGATCATGAGGTCAACCAGGTATTCCTCGACAATGCGGTCGCGCGGGTGGAGGATCGCATCGGCGAGGAGGGCGATGGCTGGAAGATCGCCAAGTTCCTGCTGGAAAATGAGCGCGGCGGCTCCTGCCATGCGCCGCGGCTGCTGGCCGATCTCGACGAGGTCGAGCGGCTTGCCGCCGATGAGGGCGACGGGCGCGGTGGCGCGCTCAGCGACGATGCCGAGTGGAAGCGCCGGATCGCGCGCACCCGGCTTTCGGCGCAGGCGCTCGAGATGATCGAGCTGCGCATCGTCTCCGATATCGCCAAGGGACGGCCACCGGGGCCGCAAACCTCGCTCACCAAGCTGATCGCGTCGAGCCTGCGGCAGGAGATCGATCTGCTCGCGGTCGACCTGTTCGGCGGCTACGGCCTCCAGCTTCCGCTCGTGCGCCCGCTCTACGGCGACAACGCGCCCGCACCGGTGCATTCCCGCGCAGCCCAGGTCGCGGCGGCGCGCTATCTCAACAGCCGGGGCTGGACGATCTTCGGTGGCACCAACGAGGTGCAGGCCGGCATCATCGCGAAGACGGTGCTTGGGTTATGATGGTTTCAAACAACAGAGGATGCCAAGGATGCAATTGAGCCGGGAGGCCCTGGTCCGCGCCTATCGCCAGATGAAGGTGATCCGCGCATTCGAGGAGCGGCTGCACGACGAGATCATGACCGGCGAGATCGCCGGCTTCACCCATCTTTATGCTGGGCAGGAGGCGGTCGCGGTCGGCGTGTGCGAACATCTCGACAACGAGGACAAGATCGTCTCGACCCATCGCGGCCACGGCCATTGCATCGCCAAGGGCTGCGACGTGGCGGGGATGATGAAGGAGATCTGGGGCAGCAAGGAAGGGCTCTGCAAGGGCAAGGGCGGCTCCATGCACATCGCCGACGTCGATCAGGGCATGCTGGGCGCGAACGGCATCGTCGGCGCGGGCGCGCCGATCGCCGTGGGCGCTGCGCTCTCCGCCAAGATCGACGGCAAGGGCAAGGTCGCGATCGCATTTTCGGGCGACGGCGCGTGCAACCAGGGCACGACGTTCGAAGCGATGAACTTCGCGGTCGTCACCCACGCGCCCGCCATCTTCCTGTTCGAGAACAATCATTATTCGGAGCATACCGGCGTCGATTATGCCGTCGGCACCAACCAGGATATCGCCAGCCGGGCCGAGGCCTTCGGCATGAAGGTGTGGCGCGGCAATGGCTGCGACTTCTTCTCGGTCCACGAAACGATGCGCGAGGTGCTGGAGCATGTCCGCGCCGGCAACGGCCCGGCGGCGGTCGAATTCGATACCGAGCGTTATTACGGCCATTTCGAAGGCGATCCGCAGCGCTATCGCGGCGAGGGCGAACTCGATCGCATCCGCGAGGAGCGCGATTGCCTCAAGGCGTTCCGCAAGAGCGTGACCGAGGCCAAGCTGCTCGAGGGCGCCGATCTCGACAAGGTGGATAGCGAGGTGATGGCGCTGATCGACGATGCCGTCACCGCCGCCCGCGCGGCCGAGCGCTCGACCGCAGCCGACGTCCTGACCGACGTCTATATCAGCTATTGAGACCGGGGAGCGCTGACATGGCCAAGATGATGTATCGCGATGCGGTCCTCAAGACGATCACTGCCGAGATGGAGCGCGATCCCAATGTGGTGGTGCTGGGCGAGGATCTCGTCGGCGGCATGGGCACGGCGGGCGGCCCCGAGGCGATCGGCGGGATCTGGAGCACGTCGACGGGACTGTACGACAAATTCGGCCCCAATCGCGTGATCGATACGCCGATCTCCGAAAGCACGATCATCGGATCGGCGGCCGGGCTCGCGCTTTCCGGCAAACGGCCGATCGCCGAGCTGATGTTCGCCGATTTCATCGGCGTAAGCCTGGACCAGATCTGGAACCAGATCGCCAAGTTCCGCTACATGTTCGGCGGCAAGACGCGCTGCCCGGCGGTGATCCGCATGGCCTATGGCGCGGGCTTCAACGCCGCCGCGCAGCATAGCCAGTCGGTCCATTCGCTGCTGACCAGCATGCCGGGGCTCAAGGTCGTCACGCCCTCCACGCCGGCGGACGTCAAGGGCCTGCTGACGCACGCGATCCGCGATGACGATCCGGTGATCTTCCTCGAGCATAAGGCGCTCTACGGCAGCACCGGCGAGGTTCCCGACGAGGATTATACCATCCCGTTCGGCCATGCCCGCCTTGCCCGCGCGGGGCAGGACGTGACCATCGTGACGCTCGGGCTGATGGTCGGCTTCTGCGAGGGCGTTGCCGACACGCTGGCCAGCGAGGGGATCGGCTGCGACGTGATCGATCTGCGCACCACCAGCCCGCTCGACGAGGAAGCGATCCTCGACTCGGTCGAGGTGACCGGGCGGCTCGTAATCGTCGACGAAAGCCCGCCGCGCTGCTCGATCGCCACCGACATCGCCGCGCTTGTCGTGCAGAAGGCGTTTGCGAGCCTCAAGGCGCCGCCCGCGCTGGTTACTGCGCCGCACACCCCGATCCCGTTCGCGCGCGAGCTGGAGAGCGCCTATCTGCCGTCGGCCGACAAGATCGAGGCGGCGGTGCGCAAGACGCTCGACTGGCGCTGAGGAGGCGAAGCATGAGCAATATCCGCGCCTTCACCATGCCCAAATGGGGCATCGAGATGACCGAGGGAACGCTGGCCGAATGGATGGTGAAGGAAGGCGAGGGCTTCACGCGCGGCCAGACGCTCTGCCTGATCGAAACCGACAAGATCACCAATGAGGTCGATGCCGAATATGACTCGGTTTTGCGCAAGCTGATCGTGCCGGCTGGCGGCGAGGCGCAGCCGGTCGGCGCGCTGCTCGCCGTGTTCGCGGACGCCGATGTGAGCGATGCCGAGGTCGAGGCGTTCGCCGCCAGCTTCAAGGCCGCCGACACCAGCGTCGCCGCGCGCAAGAGCGAGGCCGCCGCACCGCAGCCCGAGCCGGTCGCCGCCTCGGCGGCGGCGGCTGCGCCGGCGCGGATCGAAACCAACCGGCCGATCAGCCCGGAAGCGCTCAAGCTCGCCGAACGGCTCGGCGTCGATCTCAACGGCATCGAGGGATCGGGCCGCGGCGAGCGCATCACCTATCAGGATGTTTATCAGGCCAGCCGCCCGGCGGCCGCGCCCGCACTCAAGGGCAAGCTCGATCTGCCGCTCAGCCTCGAAAGCTTCTTCGCCTCGCCGCTCGCGAAGCGGCTGGCGCAGCTCCACGGCATCGATCTCGCGGGCATCAAGGGCAGCGGCGCGCGCGGTCGCGTCTCCAAGGCCGACATACTCGCGCTCGTCCGCCCGGCGGCGTCGCAGCCGGGCTCGGCACCGTTCGTTCCGGGCGAGAACCGGCCGCGGATCGAGCCGATGGACAAGATCCGCAAGGTGGTCGCGCGGCGGCTGACCGAGAGCAAGCAGAACGTCCCGCATTTCTACCTGCGCATGAACGTTCGCGTCGATGCGCTGCTGGCGCTGCGCAAGACCGCCAATCTCGTGCTCGGCGCGAAGGCATCGATCAACGATTATCTGGTGAAGGCGGCAGCGCTCGCGCTGGTGCGGCATCCGGCGGTCAACATCCAGGTTCATGGCGATACGATCCACCATTTCCCGCATGCCGATATCTCGGTGGCGGTCGCCTCGCCCAAGGGGCTGGTGACGCCGATCGTGCGCTCGGCCGATCTGATGCGGATCGATCAGCTCGCCGCCGCCACCCGCGCGCTGATCGAAAAGGCGCAGGCGGGCAAGCTCGCTTATGAGGATATGGACGGCGGCACCTTCTCAGTCTCCAACCTCGGCATGTTCGGCATCGATCAGTTCGATGCGATCATCAATCCGCCGCAGGGCGCAATCCTCGCGGTCGGTGCGATCGCACGCGTCTGGGGCGAGGGGGAGGATGGGCAGGGCCGCTTCGAAAGCCGCCTGTCGCTCGCGCTCTCCTGCGATCACCGCGCGATCGACGGCGCGGTGGGCGCTGCGTTCATGGCAACGCTGCGCGGCCTGATCGAGGCGCCGGAGGGGTTGTTCGGCTCATAGCTGCCCGTCATGCTGAACTTGTTTCAGCATCCACCGGGCCACGGGCGCCGCGCTTGCGGGGGAGTGGACCCTGAAACAAGTTCAGGGTGACGGTTGTGGTCAGGCGGCCGCCTTCGCCTGGCAGGCGGCCACGATGGGGGCGGGGTCGAAATAATAGGGTTTGATCTCGCAGACCTTGCCGTCGCGGAAACGGAACCATTCGCAGAGTTCGGCGGGCGCGAGGTTGGGATCGCTGAACAGGAAGCGCACGACCGCGACCGCCTGGTCGGCGGCGGCCATCGTCGGCCCGCGCTCCAGCCCGGCGACGTCCATCATTCCCATCACGTTGGTGAACAGCTCGCGCAGCGCGGTCTTGCCGCGATAGACGCCGGCCATCGGCAGCGTATCGGCCTCGGTGATCACCACATCATCGGTCAGCATCGTCTCGGCCAGATCGAAATCGCCGACGCTCGTGGCGGTGTACAGCTTGTCGAGCAGCGCGCTGATCTCTTCCTGCGTCATCGCATTCCCCTCCAGGATCTGCCGCAAATCTCGCCGTGTCCGCGCTTTTGCGCACCTAGTGCTTAAACTAGCTGCCGCACGCCCCTGTCACCGACGCATAAGATGGCGCGATTCAAGAAGGAGGAGAGGGCTAAGGAGGAGAGGGCTTGATGATCATCGTCGCGGGCACAATGACGTTCGATCCGGCGCTGATGGAGGAGTTCGTGCGCGATGTCGCGGCGATGCGCCCCAAGGTGCTGACCGAGCAGGGCTGCCTCCATTATTCGCTGTTGGTCGAGGATGCCGCCGCTGGGCTCGTCAACGTTTACGAGCGCTGGGACAGCCAGGATGCGCTGATGGTGCATTTCACCATGTCCTGGATCGCCGAGTTCTTCGCCAAATATGGGCCGCAGCTCAAGGGCTCGACAGTGGAGGTGTACGACGTCGCCGGCGTGCGCCCGCTTCCGGCAATGTAGCGCGGGGGAGAATTTGATTGGATCGCTGCGGGGGCCAAGATCCTCCCCCTCCGGGGAGGTGGCAGCGCGTAGCGCTGACGGAGGGGTACCCCCTCCCCCCTTGGGGGAAGGATCTGATTAGGCAATCTTGAGGATCAGCTTGCCTTTATTCTCGCCCGAAAACAGGCGCATGAACGCGGGATAGGCGTTTTCCAGACCTTCCTGCACATCCTCGTCGATGCGCAGCCGGCCTTCGCCCATCCAGCGCGCCATCTCGACGCCTGCCTCGCCGAACCTGGCGACGTGATCGGCCACGAGAAAGCCCTTGATCGTCGCGCGCTTGACGATGACCTGCCAGAGGTTGCGCGCGCCGACCGGCTCGGGGCTGTTATATTCGCTGATCAGCCCGCACAGCACGATCCGCGCATACTGGGCCAGGTTCATGAGCTCGGCATCGAAGACGTCGCCGCCGACATTCTCGAAGATGATATCGGCGCCATCGGGCGCGGCGGCGCGGATCTCCGCGGCAAGCGCCTCGACGCTCTTGCCGCGATAGTCGACCGCGACGTCGAAGCCGTAATCCGCGATCAGCCGGCGGCATTTCTCCGCGCCGCCGGCGATGCCGATCACCCGGCAGCCCTTGATCTTGCCGATCTGCCCGACCGCCGAGCCCACCGCGCCGGCCGCGCCGGAGACGAGCAGCGTCTCGCCCGGCTGGGGCTTCGCATCCTCCAGCAGGCCGAAATAGGCGGTGAGCCCCACCGCGCCCATCGCCGAGAGGAATTTGGTGGGAGAGGGCATCTGCGAAACGTCGATCTTCATCGTGAAGCCGCCGGGCTGGACCACCGAATAATCCTCGATGCCGTTCAGCCCCAGCACCCAGTCCCCGGCTGCGAAACCAGGATTGGCGGAGGCGTGGACGATGCCGACAGTGGTCGCGCGCACCGCATCGCCGAGCGGGATCGGCGGCATGTAGCTCGGCGCGTCGTCCATCCACCCGCGCTGCGCGGGATCGAGCGAGGCATAATGGTTGCGCACGACAAAGCTTCCCGCCGCAGGAACAGGGATGTCTTCCTCGGCGATGCGGAAGTCTTCGGATACCGGCGTGCCGACAGGGCGGCGAACAAGCAGGAAACGGCGGTTGACAGGCATAATCCCTCCATCATTTTCACCTTCGCATGCGGCAAAAATGCCGCACCTGTAACAAGTAGCAGTTCGCAAAAGGCCCAGTTCCAGACAAATTTGGAACACTGTCAGACCGGCCGCCAAGGCCTCATAGGGGTAGGATCAATGAAAGCATCCAGGGGGGGCGCGCTTTTTGCCGCGCTAACGACGACCGCACTTATTTCTTTCACGCCCGCTTATGCGCAGGACGCGGCGCCCGCACCTGCGCCCGCCGCCGCATCGGCAGCATCAGGCGATGTCGGCGACATCATCGTCACCGCCCGCCGCCGTTCGGAAACCTTGCAGACCACGCCAGTCGCGATCACGGCGGTGAACACCGCGATGCTGGAAGCCAAGGCGGCGGTGAACATCGGCGATCTTCAGGGCGCCGCGCCGGGCCTGTTGATCACGCAGCAGAATTCGGGCGCGCAGGCGGCCAACATCTCGATCCGCGGCCTGACCTATGCCGATATCGAAAAGTCGCAGACGCCGACGGTGGGCGTGGTGGTCGACGGCGTCACCATCGGCACCAATACCGGGCAGCTCCAGGACGCGTTCGACATCGCGCAGATCGAGGTGCTGCGCGGCCCGCAGGGCACGCTGTTCGGCGCGAACACGATCGGCGGCGTGATCAACATTACGCGCACCAAGCCGACGATGGAGCCGGGGCTGAAGGCCGAATTCAGCTATGGCCGCTGGAACACGTGGAGCGGCAAGGCGATCCTCAACTATGGCAATGGCGAAAGCTGGGGCGTCAAGCTGTTCTACTTCCACAACCAGACCGACGGCTTCTATCATAATGTGACCCGCAATACTTCGGACGGCTGGAGCAAGGGCGACAGCTATGGCGGCAGCCTGTTGTTCAAGCCGGCGGGATCGGGCTTCGATGCCGAGCTGACGGTCGAAAATGTGGTGCAGAGCTTCAATCCGGTGGTGAGCAACCTTGCCAACAGCAGCGAGGCATTTTGTTCGCAGGCAACGCTTGATTTTATCGGCGGTACGTTCGGCCTCCCCCCTGGTGCAATTCAGGCGGAGCCAGCCAACCAATGCAACCGGAACAACACGACCGATCTCTACACCACCTTCGGGCAGGAGGCGGACAGCCACTATCATGCGCCCGACGCCACCTTGCAGATGAACTACGACCTTGGGCCGATCAAGCTCACCTCGATCACTGGCTGGCGCCATAGCCGGGAAGAGCAGACCCAGGATTTCGACGGCTCCTCGGTCGATCTTTATTATGTCGATCGCCGCCAGCATTATACGCAGTGGAGCCAGGAACTGCGTGGTTCCGGCAAGATCTTCGAAGGGCTCGATTACGTCGTCGGCGGTTATTATTTCAAATCCAAATATGATCTGACCCAATGGTCGCGCGTGTTCGCCAACAGCCCCAACATCCCGCCGACGCTGTTCGATCTCAATTCGCAGCATGTCGAGGGCAGAACCAAGAGCTACGCCGTGTTCGGCGACTTCAACTGGGCGTTCGCCGACAAATTCCGCCTCTCCTTCGGCGGCCGCTGGAGCCATGACAACAAGAGGCTCCTCAACGGCTTTGCCGGCGGCAAGCTGATCGACCCGAACAATGTCAGCGCCAGCCAGTTCGTGCCGGTCGGCTCGGGCGACGCCAGCTTCAGCAAGTTCACGCCGAAGGTCGGCCTCGACTATCGCCCCAACAGCGACACGATGCTCTATGCCAGCTGGTCGCGCGGCTATCGCTCGGGCGGCTTCAGCCCGCGCGCCGCGACCGCCCAGACCGCGAGCACGCCGTTCCAGCCGGAAACGGTCGACTCCTACGAGGTCGGTGCGAAGCTGCAGCTGTTCGATCGCAAGCTCGATCTCAATCTCGCGGGCTATGTCTCCGACTATAAGAACATGCAGCAGAACCTGACCGTGCCAGGCGGCCCGACCGGCAACCAGACGATCACCGGCAATGTGCCCGGCGGCGCGATCATCAAGGGCATCGAGATGGACACTTCGCTGCGCGTCACCTCGCAGCTCCGGATCAGCGCATCGGCGGCCTATATGAAATCGCATTTCCGCAATTTCGTGGCCAATGGCGCGCTCGGCGCGCTGATCGTGCCGTTCGACTATTCGAAGAACCGGCTGATCTACGCGCCGAAGTTCACCGGCTCGATCAATGCCGATTATTCGGTGCCGACCAGCTTCGGCAAGGTCACCGCCAATGTCGGCTGGCGCCACATCAGCCCTTATGACGAGCAGCTTTCGGCGGCATCGCTCACCACCATCACCGATGGCGCGGGCAACGTCACGGGCGTCATCGTCAACGGCAACGATCCGCGCGTGCGCACCACCATGCAGGATATTGTCGATGCGAGCCTCACGATCGATTTCACGCTGGGCAACGCCGACGCCTATGCCCGCGTGTTCGCCCGCAACCTGACCGACGAGCGCACCACCACCCACGCCTTCACCGTGGCCGGGCTGTGGTCGTTCGGCATGGCGCTCGAGCCGCGCACCTATGGCGCGACAATCGGCGTCAAGTTCTGACCGTTCCCCCACCTGGTTGAGTGAAGGTGGAGTGCATGGGGCCGCGATCGGACCATCGATCGCGGCCCGCTTTTTATGAAGAGAGGATGAAGCGATGGGCCGTCTGGCAGGTAAGATCGCATTGGTGACCGGCGCGGCCTCGGTTCCGGGGCTCGGCAGCGCCACCGCACTTCGCTTCGCGGAGGAAGGCGCGATCCTGTTCGTGACCGATCTCGACGGCGAGGGCGCGGAAAAGGTCGCGCAATCGATCCGCGACAAGGGCGGCCAGGCCAGCGCGATGGCGCATGACGTGACCAAGACGGACCAATGGGACCGCGTGTTCGATGCGATCGTGGCGGCGCACGGGCGGCTCGATGTGCTGGTCAACAATGCCGGCATCGCGATCCTGCGGCCGTTCACCGAGTTCACCGATGCCGAATGGATGCGCCAGAACGATGTGAACCTGCACAGCGTCTATTATGGCACGCAGCGCGCGGTGAAGCTGATGCGCCACGTCGGGCAGGGCGGATCGATCGTCAACCTCTCCTCGATCGCCGGCATGATCGGCGTGCCGGGCTGCGCGGCCTATGCGGCGGCGAAGGGCGGCGTGCGGCTGTTCGGCAAGGCGGTCGCGATGGAATGCGCGCGCGACAGGATCCGGGTCAACTCGGTGCATCCCGGCATGATCATGACGAACATGCAGACCGACGCGCTGCGCGACAATCCCGAGCAATATGAGATCCTGTCGAAGATGATCCCGATGGGCGAATTCGGCGATCCGATCGACATCGCCAATATGAACCTGTTCCTGGCGTCGGATGAATCGCGCTACATCACCGGCGCTGAGTTCGTGGTGGATGGCGGGCTGATCACCGCCTGAGCGGCGTTCGCGGCGAATACCCCCTCGGTCAGCGCTGCGCGCCGCCACCTCCCCGGCCGGGGGAGGATCTTGGCTGGGCGTTCGTGTTGCCCAGTTCCTCCCCCAAGGGGGGAGGGGGACCGCCGAAGGCGGTGGAGGGGTATCTCCCGCCCGGCAAGCGCATACGCCGCGAACCAGCACTCTTGCGGCGAATACCCCTCCGTCAGCGCTGCGCGCTGCCACCTCCCCCTCCGGGGGAGGATCTTCTGGTCCAGCAGGTGGTGATAATCGATCGTCGGCATCAGCCGCGCACGTCGACGATCACCTTGCCGATATTGCGCCCGGTCAGCATGCCCGCATAGGCATCGAGCGCACGCTCCAGGCCGCGCGTTTCATCGAAGCGCATCGCGAGCTTGCCGCTATCGAGCCAGGCGCGCAGCTGCGGCAGATAGCCGCCGGCGCGATCGAGGAAATCGGGGAGGAAGAAGCCGGTGATCGTCAGCCGCCGCATCAGCAGCTGATCGAAGCGCGCAGGGCCGGGCACCGGCGCATCGCTGTCATAGGTCGAAACCAGCCCGCACAGCGCGATCCGGCCATAATGCGCCATGTTGGGGAGCACCGCATCGAGCATCGGCCCGCCGACATTGTCGAAATAGGCGTTGATGCCGCCGGGTAGCTTGGCCAGCGCGGCTTCGACATCGGCATTGCGATAGTCGATCGCCTGCGCCACCCCCAGGTCTTCAGTGAGGTAGCGGCATTTCTCCGGGCCGCCGGCAATGCCGATCACGGTGCAGCCGAGATTGCGCGCGATCTGGCAGGCGAGCGACCCCGTCGCGCCCGCCGCGGCCGAGACCAGCACCGTCTCGCCCGGTTGCACCTGGGCGACCTCGACCAGCCCAGCCCAGGCGGTGAGCGCGTTGAGCCCCAGCGCGCCGAAATGCTGGCGGACATCGCCGACATCGGCATCGACCTTGATCAGCGCCGAAGTCGCCGGATCGACCAGCGCATAATCCGCCCATTGCCCGAAGCAGCGCACCAGATCGCCCACGGCAAAGGCGGGATCGCGCGAGGCCGCCACTTCGCCCAGGCACAGGCCCACCATCTTCGATCCCAGCGGCAGCGGCGGCTGATAGCCATCGGTGCGCGGCGTGATCCACATGCGCGTGCCGGCATCCAT
>Ga0207671_10003823_pt1 | contig 14729 bp, 15 predicted proteins | sample KBSC24metaG_FD_184352 | JGI IMG/M metagenome (GOLD analysis project Ga0207671, IMG submission 184352) | Corn rhizosphere microbial communities from Kellogg Biological Station, Michigan, USA - KBS C2-4 metaG (SPAdes) (version 2) | ecosystem: Host-associated > Plants > Roots > Rhizosphere > Soil... | reverse complement strand
CTACATACCACTTTAACTGATCGTTCATTTTAGCTATATATATTAATTAGAAAGTGATTTATAAAAAGTATCTAAAACAAAAGTAGAGCCCTTATCCATCGCAAACACAACGATTGCTATGATGAAGGAAGCCACTAGAACCAACACTGCAGAATTTAACAATTCTCCCCATGCAGGCCAAGTAACCTTCTGGGTCATTTCTTCATATGATTCTTTAATGAATTGAACTACGCTAGCCATATTTAAGTTTTTGCACGGGCACAAGGATTCGAACCCTGATCAAAGGTTTTGGAGACCTCTATTCTACCATTGAACTATGCCCGTGTATGAAATAACTTAGTACTTAAACCTTTGGCTTAACTTAAACTTCTGTGTTTAAGTACTAAGTTTTTATACTTAACTAAATACGATGTACTTAGTTGTTCTGTTTACTATTTCAAGATTTCAGTTACCTGACCAGCACCTACTGTTCTACCACCTTCACGGATAGCGAAACGTAGACCTTTTTCCATTGCAATAGCGTTGATCAATTTAACAGTGATCGTAACGTTATCACCTGGCATAACCATTTCAGTTCCTTCAGCAAGTGAAATTTCACCTGTTACGTCTGTGGTACGGAAATAGAATTGTGGACGGTATTTGTTGAAGAATGGAGTGTGACGACCACCTTCTGCTTTTGATAATACATAGATCTCAGCTTTGAAATCAGTGTGAGGAGTTACAGAACCTGGTTTGCAGATAACCATACCACGACGGATATCAGTTTTCTCAATACCACGTAACAATAAACCTACGTTATCACCAGCTTCACCATAATCAAGGATCTTACGGAACATCTCAACACCTGTAACAGTTGATTTAAGATTTTCAGCACCCATCCCCAGGATCTCAACAGGATCTCCAGAGTTGATTACACCACGCTCAATACGTCCAGTTGCAACGGTACCACGACCAGTGATCGAGAATACGTCCTCAACAGGCATTAAGAATGGAAGATCAGTTAAACGTGGAGGAATTGGAATGTAGCTATCTACAGCATCCATTAATTCCATGATTTTACCAACCCATTTCGGATCGCCATTCAAACCACCCAAAGCAGAACCTTGGATAACAGGAATATCATCACCAGGGAATTCATAGAATGATAACAATTCACGAACTTCCATCTCTACTAATTCCAATAATTCTGGATCATCAACCATATCCACTTTGTTCATGAATACAACTAATGAAGGAACACCTACCTGACGAGCCAATAGGATGTGCTCGCGAGTTTGTGGCATTGGACCATCTGTAGCAGCAACTACGATGATAGCTCCATCCATTTGCGCAGCACCAGTAACCATGTTTTTCACGTAATCCGCGTGACCTGGACAGTCAACGTGTGCATAGTGACGGTTAGCTGTTGAATATTCAACGTGTGCTGTATTAATAGTGATACCTCTTTCTTTTTCCTCAGGAGCTGAGTCAATCGAATCAAATGAACGAGCCTCAGTTAAACCAGCATCAGCCAAAACCTTAGTGATAGCTGCTGTTAAGGTTGTTTTACCGTGGTCAACGTGACCGATTGTACCGATATTTAAGTGCGGCTTACTGCGGTCAAACTTTTCTTTTGCCATGTTTTTATACTTATTAGTAGGTTAACTTTTATTTTAATTTATTGTTTTGATACTATTTCAATACAAAAAACCTTGTTCACCCTGCCTTTATTACAGATTTAACAAAGTTCCTTATTTCCTGAGCCAAAGATGGGACTTGAACCCACGACCTCTTCCTTACCAAGGAAGTGCTCTACCGCTGAGCTACTTCGGCTTTTAATCTCAGCAGCATGATCATTTAAGTCGTTTAGGACTTAACTCCACAATCTCTGCCGACTGCCCAACTTTTCCAATTTAGAGCGGAAGACGAGGTTCGAACTCGCGACCTATAGCTTGGAAGGCTATCGCTCTACCAACTGAGCTACTTCCGCTTTTTTTTACTGTGGGGAGAGAAGGATTCGAACCTTCGAAGTCTTGCGACAACAGAGTTACAGTCTGTCCCATTTGGCCACTCTGGTATCTCCCCATCTTTTAACCGCCACGTATCACTACGCGGATTAAAAGAGCCTCCTATCGGGATCGAACCAATGACCTACTGATTACAAGTCAGTTGCTCTACCAGCTGAGCTAAGGAGGCTTATATGCTACATTTGTTTCGCAAAACTAATGTAATTGATATAAATTTTAAACTTTCACAGAACCTTTCCGTTTCTTTAAGAGGCAACCCCTGTTCCGAAATGGAATGCAAATCTACAAGAATAAATCTTCTATCCAAAATTATTTTCAAAAAAAAATTGACGGTTTTTACACCGTCAATCCCTCTTTTTAATCTAAAAATGAATATATATCTAATAATCAGATACTTCATTCGCGCTCAAAATCGCTTTATGTTCACTTAATTTTGTTCTCGTCTTATCTTTATGTTTAGTAATTTGTTTTTTTAAGGACTCAATCGACAAATCTGTCGCTTCTTCAAATGTTTTACACTGCTCCTTCGCAAACAATGTTCCGCCAGGAACGATCAGTTTGATCTCGCTAATTTTATTCGCCTCATCGTCTACATTCTCCAGTTTCAAATAAACTTCTCCACTTATGATCTGGTCAAAAAACTGATCCAGCTTATCTACCTTTCTTTGTATAAAGTCTAACAACTTTTTATCTGCATTGAAATGGATCGATTGAACTCTGATTTTCATGTTGTCCTCCTTTTTTATGCCTTTGGATGGGCTTGTTTATATATAGTTTTTAATCTTTCAATGGAATTATGTGTATATACCTGGGTAGCGGCCAGACTGGCGTGCCCAAGCAACTCTTTTATTGCATTAAGGTCTGCACCTCTGTTCAGCAGACTTGTTGCGTAAGAATGCCTTAAAACATGTGGGCTCTTTTTATCCTGCGTGGAAATAAATGTCAAATAACTCTTAACTGTTTTATAAATAAAATTACGGTGCGCGCTGGCTCCTTTATTAGTAACGAACAAGGATGTGTTTTTGTTGTCGAAATTTTGTAAGCTTTTTAAACTGATGTAATCTTTCAGTTGCCGCACCAGCGGCCGGGCCATTGGGATGATTCTTTGCTTCCCCCCTTTACCCAATACCTTTACAGTCTCTCCATAAAAATCTATGTCCTGATCTTTAAGGTTCAGCAGTTCTGCCAGACGCATACCGGTACCAAATAAAACTTCTATAATCATTTTATCCCGGACAGAAGAAAAACTACCATCAAAAAATTCCCCCGAATCCAGCAGGTTATCCAGCTTCTGGTCGTCAATAAACACCGGTAAATGTTTTGCAACCTTAGGTGCTTTTACATGAGTAACAGGATTAGAAGAGATCTCACCTCGTCTTTGGTAATATTTATAAAAGCTTCTCAACGCAGACATTTTCCTACCCACAGAATTCGCACTTATCCCCTGCTCCATCAGGTGCACTATATAATTCCTCACTTGCATAGGTTGTACCTCCAGCATCTCCATCTCAAATGTTTCCAGGAGATAGGCATTAAACTGGGTCAGGTCTACTTTGTAAGACTCAATGGTGTGAAGCGAATAACGTTTCTCGTGCTGTAAGTAAGATAGAAATGTTTCTATTGACATATATTCTGCTTCTAAAAACCTGTAAAGTGAATATACAAAATGATCGCATATAAACAAGTTTTATTTGAAATAATGACAAAACAAATGGACATAAAAAAAGCACTGCCGAATATCAGCAGTGCTTTTATATCATGAAAATCAGTCAGAACTTAAACTGTTCCTTCTAATTGCATATTTTGCTTGTAGATTGCATGTTTAACCTGAGTACGACGAGTAACAGATTTTTTCTCGTATGCTTGACGGCTACGTAGTTCTCTCAAAACTCCAGTTTTTTCAAATTTCTTTTTGAAACGTTTAAGGGCTTTATCCAATGATTCGCCGTCTTTAATATTAATGATAATCATAACGCTGAAAATACCTCCTCTCGGTGTGTTTAATTCCTTCATTCTTAGAAGGGATGCAAATGTAAATAAAAAATCTTATAAATAAAAAAATAATGTGCTCTTCGGAGACTGAGTTTTCTAAGCGCCGCTGCGCGGCTGCTACGAAACCAAAGTCCCTCTGAGTAATATTGTTTTTCATACCACGCCTAACATCCCAAAACTTGGTATAATTATATATGAATAAAATGTAAATTAGCTTATATATATAAACTTATGACAACAGGAAAAAAAGTACTTACTTACGGTATCATCATCGCAGTACTGGTGATCGGCTCGCTTGCCTACTATCATTATTTCTTTGTTTTAGGAGAAGGCGTCAAGTCCGGAGAACTCAATTATGTAGTAAAAAAAGGATATCTCTTTAAAACCTATGAAGGTAAATTGATCCAGTCCGGGATACAATCCAAGCAAATCGGCACCTTACAATCCAACGAATTTGAATTTTCAATTGCAGACCAGAAACTCGCAGAGCAGCTTATGGCCAACAGCGGAAAGGTATACCAGTTACATTACAAAGAATACAATTCCAGCTTGCCCTGGAGAGGTTTCAGCGTATTTGTAGTAGACAGCGTTGTTTCCTTCCAAAATGCGCCGCAACTTTAATCTTAAACATAAAAAAGGAGGGTGTAAAAGTACCCTCCTTTCATGCTCCAATTTAAATTTTAAAGACTAAAAGCTACACCTGCATTCAGGCTGCTTCTGGAATTCCTAATCGTAGACCCCTGATTGTTTTTCAAAATATCAGTAAGACCACCCTGTCCATCAGCCTCCAATATAATTTTAACCCTATCTGCAACCGGTATTTTCACGCCTATTCCTAAAGCCAGGCCAAGATCGAGACTTTTTGAAAAATCCTTTAAATCCCTGTTCAAGGCTGTTTCTTTTGCACTTAGTAAAACACCGGCGTAGGGACCAAAATTCAGGTACCAGTTCCGTGTCTTACCAAAATGCCAGTTGGCCATTACCGGGATGGTTAAATAATCAAAGTGATAATCTGTTACAGCCGTTTGATTTTTATCTAAATCAATGATAAAACCTCTGTTCCAGCCTTTCTGATCATAACTTAATTTTGCTTTAATACTCCACCTGTCAGAAAAAAAGTAATCCCCAAAAACCCCAACGTTAAGTCCGGTTCTAAATTTAGTATTGGTTGCTGATTCACTTTGTACCGTCGCAAAATTTACACCAGTATTAAGTCCAAATTCTAAACTGCCTTTTTGCTGTGAAAATACACTAAAACTACACGCGGTCAAGAGTAAAATCGTAAATAATTTTTTCATGTTTTTTGATTGTTAATTAAGATGTCGCAAATATATAAATACTTGTAATATACCTACAAACAAATAACTAAAAAGAAACAATCCGCGCATTTTACAAGCAAAAATCAAGTATCACTTACCCTGACCAAAAATGAACACGCATAAAAAAACCGGTGATCATTTGATCACCGGGCGCTTGAATTTTATATTTGGTTAGAATATGCTGGTTTAAATAAATTGCGGATACAAGTTATGCATTTAAAACTTCTCTTGCAATAACTATTTTCTGAATTTCCGAAGTTCCCTCTCCAATAGTACACAGCTTGCTGTCACGATAAAACTTTTCTACCGGAAAATCCTTCGTATAACCATAGCCACCAAAGATTTGTACCGCTTCCGTTGAAACACGGACCGAAACCTCCGAAGCAAAATATTTTGCCATAGCCGCCTCTTTGGTCATCTTTATACCACGATTTTTCATATCTGCAGCCTGCCTGATCAGCAAATCCGCAGCTTCAATCTCCGTAGCCATATCTGCAAGCTTAAAACTGATCGCCTGGAAGCTCGAAATCGGCTGTCCAAACTGATGACGCTCTTTAGAATATGCCAGTGCAGCTTCATAAGCCCCCTTCGCAATTCCCAAAGACAAAGCGGCAATAGAGATCCTTCCTCCATCCAATACTTTCATCGCTTGTTTGAATCCCTCACCCACATAGCCAAGAAGATTCTCCTTAGGCACCCTGCAATTGTCAAAGATCATTTCTGTTGTTTCTGAGGCACGCATGCCCAGTTTATTTTCCTTTTTTCCTGCTGAAAAACCAGGAGTTCCCCTTTCTACTACAATTGCAGAAATCCCCTTAGAATCTCCTATTTCACCGGTTCTCACCATTACAACCGCAACATCTCCCGATTTCCCGTGAGTAATCCAGTTTTTTGAGCCATTAATCACATATTCATCTCCATCAAGAGTTGCAGTGGTCATCATACGAAGGGCATCAGAACCTGTATTTGCTTCGGTCAAGCCCCAGGCACCAATCCATTCGGCTGTAGCCAGCTTAGGCAGCCATTTAGCTTTCTGCTCTTCGTTTCCAAAAGCCAGAATATGACCAGTACACAATGAATTGTGAGCCGCAACCGACAAGCCAACAGACCCGCAAACTTTTGCCACCTCTACAATAACATCTACATACTCCTGGTAACCAAATCCCGACCCACCATAAACCTCAGGAACCAATACCCCCATCAATCCGAGTTCACCAAGTTTTTTAAAAACCTCTACCGGAAAATACTGCGACTCATCCCACTCCATCACATTTGGACGGATGTTCCGTTCCGCAAAATCTTTCACCATTTTTCTGATCATCTCCTGATTTTCAGAAACTGTAAAATTATATCCTAACGAACTATCTAGCACTTCTTGCATGTTTTTTTATTGAATTTGAGCAATTATAATTAAATAAATCAACAGCATCACTAGAAAAATATTCTCCCAAAAACAGAACAAAATGGTATTTAGTTCATTAACCCGACAAAGTTCCCTTAAAACAATAAAAACAGCGAAATAAACCTCTAAAAAAAATCAATAAATTTTAATACGATGCAAGAGAAAAAGTCTGAGGAGCAAATTCACTTAACCGCTCTCTCCCATTCAAAAAATCCAGGGCAATAATAAAAGAGCAACCAATAACTTCTGCCTGCAATTGTGTAACCAGTTTAGAAGCAGCCACAACTGTCCCCCCTGTTGCCAGAAGATCATCATGAACCAACACCTTTTGTCCTGGCAACAAGGCATCTTCATGTAATTCCAGTACAGCACTTCCATATTCCAGGTTGCAAGCTTGCTGTATCGTCTTAAAAGGCAGTTTACCTGCCTTTCGGATTGGAACAAAAGGCACTTTCAGCGCCTGGGCCAACAACATTCCAAATAAGAAGCCTCGACTTTCGATCCCCGCTACTACATCAATCTCAAGGCCCTGCAACTGCTCAAAAAGCGCAGCCGTAATTTCACCACACAACACAGAATCTTTTAATATAGGTGTAATGTCTTTAAAAACGATGCCGGGTTTAGGAAAATCCAGTACATCTCTAACGGTCTGTTTTATTTTTGCTTCAATCATCATTAAAATATAAGATAAGGTTCTAGTTTCTCCAGCACCTGAGGTGTCAAAATAACCACCTTTTTTAAGTCTGCAATATTAGCATAATTTCCGTGTTGTTTCCTATATTGTAACACTGCATTGATCTGATTATATTTTAAATAAGGACAAAACCGCAACTCCTCAAACCCAGCAGTATTGATATTCAGTTTCCGGATAACCGAAGCATCAATGCGTACCTGATCCCTGATCTCTTCGAACTTAGCAGAATCCAGACCAAATACTTCCAGCAGCTGTTCTTTTCTGTAAAAACCACCCAATCGCTCCCTGTACTTTACAATCCGCCTTGCAAATGCAGGCCCGATCCCCCTTATCTTATCCAGTTCCAGTGTATCGGCGGTATTGATCTCCACCATCACAGGAACTGGCCTCATAACCGTTACCCTTTTAGATACTGCTTTAAGCATAGAATCAGGTGTAGAAGACTTAATATCTATATAAGAAAATAATCTCTGATACTGATCCGGAGACACCACAAACATCTTCTTCAAATCTTCCGGCCGTCGGAACCTTCCACCTCTTTCCACGTATCTTAATATAGATTGTGCCTGCCTTGCAGAGAAGCCTAGTTTCTCCCAACCCGATTGGGAAAGTATATTCGGATCAAAGCGAAACAACACCACAGATCTGTCTTTCCTTTTTTTAGTCCAGCCAGCCCTCCTGTTGTCTGAAGCTACAGCCGAGTCCATTTTTTGCTCAAGTACCCGCAGCATAAACGCCTCATCTGCCGGATCTTTTACCTGTGGCCAAAGCCAGGCAACAACATACGGGCAGAAAGCCAGTATCAAAATTAAACCCGACAGGAGCAGCAATCCATTGAACTCCCCTTTTGTAAGATCGAAGTAGTTATTTAACCATTTTCTCATACCCGGCTAATGTACTACCGATATTTAGAAATATAAATCTTATTTTTGAAGTTGCTTTCCAATTCATAAAAAAATTTTAAATGAAGATCATAACCACTAAAGAATTCGCCAAGGCCACAAAAATCGACAAACTTGGCGTTCCTGGTTTGGCTGCCTTGCTGATGGAAGTGATGAAATTAAACGACATCAACAAGGTCTTTTCACAAAACAAACATTTCAACGGCCTCGAATTCGTAGATAAAATACTGGAAACCATTGGTGTAAGTATAGACTTCGATGAAGATGATCTGAAAAACATCCCTAAAACGGGTGGATTTATTGCCATTGCCAACCATCCCTATGGGGGTGTAGAAGGCTTAGCGCTCGTTAAATTATTATGTACAGTAAGACCGGAAGCCAAGGTTATGGTCAACTTCATTCTAAAGAAGATCCCTAATCTCGACGAATTCTTTGTAGCGGTTAACCCCTTTGAAAACGTACAGCATTCCTCCAGCATCAGCGGACTAAAAGCCACCTTCGACCTGCTCCAGAGCGGAACTCCCATTGGAATCTTCCCCGCAGGAGAGGTCTCCACCTTCAGCCTCGATAAACAGGAGATCACCGACAGGATCTGGCATCCAGTTGTGGGAAAACTGATCGCCAGAGCTAAAGTACCCGTTGTTCCTATCTATTTTCATGGTAATAACGGTGTCTTGTTTAATATCCTGAGCTTCATACATCCTACCCTAAGAACAGCCAAACTACCTTCAGAATTTCTGAACAAGCAAGGGCTTAAAATGAAAGTAAGGATAGGCAAGCCTATTCAGATAGATGATATCTCGTATAAGAACAACACCAATAAATTACTGGACTTCCTGCGGGCCAGGACCTATGCCCTTGGAACAGGCCTGGAACAGGAAAGAAAATTGTTCAACCCGATCAATCTTTTCAAGATCAAAAAAAAGCCAGAACCGGTCATTGAAGAAACCCCACGGCACCTGATCGTCGAAGAGGTAGAACAATTGGAAAGTTTCCGTGTGTGGGTGGAAAAAAACTATGAGGTGTACATCACGCCTACCGCCAGCATTCCAAATATCTTAAAAGAAATCGGACGCCTGAGAGAAATCACCTTCCGCGAAGTTGGCGAAGGCACCAATAAAAAAATTGACCTCGACAATTACGACATCTACTATCACCACCTGTTCATCTGGGACAAAGAACAGCAAAACATTGTTGGCGCCTATAGAATTGGTAAAGGCGATGAGATCCTGAACACACTTGGCCGCCGGGGCTTTTACCTTTCCGAACTCTTTAAGATCAAAGAACCTTTTTATCCGATCCTGCGCAAAGGGATAGAACTGGGCCGTTCCTGGATCCGTAAGGAATACCAGCAAAAACCACTTCCCCTGTTCCTGCTCTGGAAAGGTATCTTAAAATATCTGCTCGACAACCCGCAGTACCGGTATATGTTCGGCCCCGTCAGCATCAGCAATAACTTCTCTAAGTTTTCCAAGTCACTTATTGTCGATTATATCACCAAAAACCACTTTGACTATGAACTAGCGCACTATGTAAAGCCAAAGAATAAATTCAAGGCCGATCTGACTCCTATCGACAAAGACCTGCTGATTGAAAGCAGCGAATCTCTGAAGGACCTGGACAGTTTGATCTCTGACATAGAGAATACCCATATTAAAATCCCCGTACTGCTTCGTCAGTACATGAACCTGAATGCAAAGATCATTTGCTTTAATATAGATCCTAAGTTTTCAGACTGTTTGGATGGGTTCCTTTTGGTAGATACTCAAAATATTCCACCAGAAATGCTGGAAAAAATTGGAAAGAATTTTTAATTCAAAAAGCCACGACATCCATCGTGGCTTTTTGTTATCAACTAAACCTAAACTTATAAATACTAACCAAATATTTACACCACAAAAGTAAGGTCAGTGTATTAAGCTCATGTTAATAATTGATTATATAACCATAAAAACTATTTTATTGACAAAAGGAACCCAATCGTAAAATTCGCATCCCAGTCGAACACGAAAGTATCACAATGGGTCGCATCTTTAATCGCCGAATAAATATTTACACCACTTTTAATTTTCACTTTATCAGTATTGTATTTTCCGGGATCATTCAACACGGTAAACCTTTCCTCACCATTGCGAGTCTGCTTGGCCAATTCAAAAGGAACCCCGCCAATAATAAAACAAACTTCACGTTTTCCTGCCGGGATCTTTTCAGCGACACCTTTCACCTGGGTATACACCGCAGCATCTTTTAAATCCTTTTCATAATATTTCGCTCCGGGAGCTTCTGCTGATTTTACAGTACCATCCATCCAGGAGATCTTGGTATTACCAGAACCAATATCCACCACAAAAGAATTGTCGTAATAAGAGGTCGGCAATACGCACTTTAAAGCCAGTTTACCTTCCTGCTCAGCAGTAACCAGGTTCACCACGTAGCCCATTTTCTTTAATTCAGAAGTAATCAAGGCCGTTTTAGGTTCTTTCTGCGCACCCGAACTGATCACAAAGTGGATGTTTTTAGACTTCACCCCTTTATCAAACATTGCACCGATATAATCTTTTAAACCCGTGCGGATATCGGCAGTAGTGGCCATGCCTTCATACACGAAAGATTTACCAAAATCTTTGGAAACAATCTCCCAATGTTTGTCTTTATCAATATTCACTACAAAAGAGTTAAAACCAGACGCTCCTACTTCAACAACGCCTTTATATTCTCCGTTGACCGGTTTTTCCGGTGTATAGTTAAATGTCCGTTTATCGTCACTGCCCTTTGCAGTCGGAGTTGGTGCCGTGCGGCTAATGCCCGTACTGTCTATCGGTGCTTTAGACCGGTTTCCAATGGCATCCAGTTTTCCGCTATCGTATGCCCAGTATCCAATCCCAATAATCGGAATGGCAATAACAAATGCTTTTATCGGCCACCGTAACCGGGCCCAAGTTGATTTTTCTTCCATATAGTTGTTCTTAATAAGTTGATTAATCTAGTAATGAAAAGCCTTTATCTACCTTTTCTTCTGGTTTTAGCTCATACGATGAATCTGCCATTTTGCTTACATTAAGCATTTTAAGATTGCGTTCATCTACCTTCTGGATAAATTCTTCCAGTTCACTTTGTGAAGGGGCACCACCAACGGTAATGTTGTTGTTCTGATCCAGAAAATCAAGATTGGAACGTATAGAGGCAATATTCTGACTAATAGCACCCGTTGCGGCATCCATAGCTTCCTGAAATACCCATCCATCTTTAATGTTGAATACTTCCGCTAAACCCTCAGTTGCATTTTTCATTTTCTGTGTCGCTTCCAGCTTTTTAGAAATGATAGAAATACTGCTGTCAAGCGTACTTACATAAATACGTGCAGCACTTTCATTGTCTTTCAAAACTTCCAGCACTTTGGCAAACTGATTGGCATATTGCACATAGCTCCTGGCATTCTGTTCTTCTGATTCTCCTTCTTTACCCAATAAAAAAGCCTTTGTACGGGTCTCTTTAGCATCCCTGTTGTACTCATTTGCCTTTTCAGTATTGTTATTGGCCGTTTCCTGTTTTCCTTTTTCATCCAGATCTGCAGCCTGGACCGTAAACCGTTTGGCATAGGTATATTTTTCTTCCGCTGTTTTTTGCGCCGTTTCGCCACTTTGGATCATATCGATACGCACGCCATCTACATTGGCAATTTTATCCTTTACCCGTTTCAAAGTGTCTTTAGCATCTTTAGACAACAGTTGAAGGGTTTCAATAGGGTTATTGCGGATAATGGCCTTCTCTCCTTTAAAGATTAGAATGGTTCCCAGACGGTGCAGCATGGCAATGATCTTAGGAGCCAGTAACAGCAAAACAATTAGAACAATACTAAAAATAACCAGCAAAATACTCTTGGCGGCATATTCCAGCATGATGGGCAGGAATTTAAAAAAGGCGAAAGCACCTCCTAAAATCAGTGCCCAGAAAAAGATGGAAGAAATGGTTTTCTTCGCTTCAGGCGTCTGCAGCTGGCTTGGCAGATGATCGCCCAATACCTGAAATATGGGCAGCTGGCTCTTCAGCTCTGCCGGTATGTTTACAAATTGACTTTTGTTTTCCATAGGTGGTTTTAGTTTATGTTGGTTTCAATGATCTGGAGCGCATTATTGATATCCGTAACCACTTCAGTTACGGCGGTATTGCCCAGTGCAATCTTTTGGTCGATATCCTGCAGCTGAGGTTCATATTTACTGTTGATATCTGTCAGGTCCTTTTGTTTAGCGCCCAATTGTGCACGCAGGTCCTCTATATTTTTTTCAATGCCCTTGATCTCCTCGGTCAGGTTTTCTTTCTCCCTGACCAGGTTTTGTTCCAGGTTTTCTTTTTGTGTTTGTTTCTGGTTGGTTTCTTTATCTATTACTTTCTTCAGTTCAGCGGCATAGTTTTGGCCGGTCCGGATCAGTTTATCTTTATTTAAAGTCTTATCTACATATTTCAAAGAGGTAAAAGCCGCTTTGATAGAACCTGCATCAACAGATCCCATTTCAGCTGCTGCATTCCAAACCTCAAAGAAATCGATCCCGGGCTCGTTAATTTTCTCCAGCATCTCCAGCACTTTAACCTTCATCTGTTTCATATCAATTGCCGGTAAATCTGAGGTGTTTTGTGTTAGATTGGTTTGAGGGTTTTTAGTTACATTCCCTCCTGTATTCGTTGCTGCTACAGGCTGATCAGGCACCTGATTTGACTCTGGTACAGATGGTTCAGGGCTATCTTCAAAAATCAGCCTCTTCAGACTTTTTAAGATCCCAAAAGAATTCTTTGCTGGTTCATCGCTCATAACGCTCTTCATTCAATATTGTCTATTGCTAAAGTAACAAAAAACCGATACAACCCATCATAAAAAAAGCCGGTGATTACGTACCGGCTTCTTCAAGATTAGGTTAAGGCTTGTCCCACCATACCCGTGCATTGAGGTCGTCTGTTCCTCCATATGGAAAAGCAGCAACCGCTGCATTGTAATTATTTTTGTTGGCCAAACGCTCCTGTGTAGGATAGCCTTCCCTCCTTGGGATTGGTTTTCCCAGATTCGCAGGAGGGTTCAATACAGGCAAGCCTGTTCTTCTCCATTCTGCCCATGCTTCATAACCATTCATAAACAAATGCACCCAGCGCTGTGTCGCAATCTGCTCCAGCCCTTTTGCGGCATTATAAGTGATATCAGCATTGGCCATAAATGCAGGCAAGCCACTTATGTCATCGTTGTTCCATTGTCTTACCGACTGTTCTATAGCCATTTTATAATTCGTCTCCGCAGTAGCATCGCCCCCTCCAATCCAATTCATCTTTGCTGCTTCTGCTTTTGCAAACAGCACCTGTGCATATGTAACCAGGTATACCGGTGAATTCTGCTGACGGATGGCGGCACCTAACAGTGAATATTTATCCACCGCAACGGATTCACTTAAACCATAATCAAGCCCAACGTAATTGCCCGCTAAATTTTTATCCGCATAAATTTTTAACCGCGGGTCAGCATAGGGCTGCATACGGTCTATTAGCTGCTTCGAAACAGCATACCATTTCCTGCCCTTTGTAGTAAAAGAAGTATACCAAAAGTTTTCATTCACCTCCTCTGCCAGGTTCCGGAAGGTAAAATTCTGGTCGTTGCCATCTATTACGCCATTGTTAAGTGCTTTATTAAATTCTGCTGTTCCGAGCGCTTTGTCTACTTTCGACAAACGCAGGGCCATCAGCATATGCACCGTATTCCCAAATTTCTTCCATTTGGTCATATCACCATAATACATCAAGTCGTTTTTAATGTTCCCTGCACCAATATTGATACTCGCATTTGCATCATCAAGCAGTTTAAACAGTGCCGTATAAATGGCTTGTTGCTTATCGTAGGCCGGATTGAGCAGGTCTTTTCCCATAAGAGCCTGTGAATAAGGCAAATCTCCCCATCTATCGGTCATATGCCACATAAAATAGGCCTTTAAAATTTTAGCAACGGCAATCTGGTTTATAATCGCACCCTCGCTTAAGTTCAAAGACGAAGAATTGATCACTGTTTCCAGGTTGATCAGCGGCTCTGCATACCAGGTATAAAAATTGAAATATACCGTAGCATACCTGGCATCTTCCGGGAATGTTGTTGTAGCCAAATACTGAGGATAAAGATTACCATAGGCATTCGAACTTATGTTTTGTAAGGACAATTCCGAATTCGCAATCAGCTTTGTACCTGAAGCAATAGTCGGTTTATTGGTATTGGTGTTGATGTCGTCATTAAATTTGGAACAGGCACTAAACAATATGCCCATCGCCAGTATCCCTAATAGTTTATGTTTTGTTTTCATGACCTGCAGTTAAAATGTTAAATTAAGATTGATACCAAAAGAGCGGACAGTTGGCAATTGCCCTTTTTCAATCCAGCTGATAGAC
>Ga0207671_10003820_pt1 | contig 14742 bp, 10 predicted proteins | sample KBSC24metaG_FD_184352 | JGI IMG/M metagenome (GOLD analysis project Ga0207671, IMG submission 184352) | Corn rhizosphere microbial communities from Kellogg Biological Station, Michigan, USA - KBS C2-4 metaG (SPAdes) (version 2) | ecosystem: Host-associated > Plants > Roots > Rhizosphere > Soil... | reverse complement strand
TATATCCCGGTTTTATTGATGCTCATGCTCATTTTTATGAGTATGGCTTAGGTTTGCAGGAAGTTAACCTGGTAGGCACACACAGCTGGAATGAAGCTGTTGATTCGGTACAGGCTTATTCGGTTCGTAATACCGACGGCTGGATAACCGGCCAGGGCTGGGATCAGAATGACTGGACCCTGAAACAATTCCCTAACAAGGCTAAGCTCGACTCGCTGTTCCCGGTACGGCCGGTGATACTGAGCCGGGTTGATGGCCACGCGGCTATAGCCAACCAGGCGGCCCTCAATATTGCCGGTGTAAAACCAGGGCAAATTATTAACGGCGGTGAAATTGAAACCCTTAACGGTAAACTTACCGGTATTTTGGTTGATAATGCGGTAGGGATAGTAACCCGCAAAATTCCCGAGCCAACAAGCCAGGTAACGGAAGATGCCCTGTTGGCAGCGCAAAAGAATTGTTTCGCGGTGGGCTTAACTACCGTTGATGATTGCGGTCTGCCTTATACCATGATGAGTACCATAGCTGAGTTACAGCATAAGGGGGCATTAAAAATGCGCATGTACGTAATGCTGGCCGATAGGGAAGAGAATTACGAATACCTGTTTAAACATGGCGCTTATAAAACCCCCGGCCTGAATGTAAGGGCCTTTAAAGTTTATGCTGATGGTGCATTGGGCTCTAGGGGCGCTTGTTTACTGCAACCCTACAATGATCAAAAAAACTGGAAGGGTTTTTTGTTAAGCAACCAAAAGCATTTTGAAGAGGTGGCCAAAAAGATCTATGACAAAGGCTTTCAGATGGCTACCCACGCCATTGGCGACTCGGCTAACCGGGTGATGCTAAAAATATACGCCTCAGTACTGAAAGGTAAGAACGACCGTCGCTGGCGCATTGAGCACGCACAGGTACTATCACCTCAGGATATTAAATTATTTGGTGATAACAGCATTATCCCTTCGGTGCAACCTACGCATGCCACTTCAGATATGTATTGGGCTGGGAAAAGATTGGGTGAGGGACGTTTAAAATCAGCCTATGTGTATAAGCAACTGTTAAAACAAAACGGCTGGTTGCCATTAGGGACAGATTTTCCGGTGGAGAATATAAACCCCATGTATACGTTTTATGCAGCGGTAGAGCGTAAGGATCTCAAAGGTTTTCCTGAGGGTGGTTTTCAGCCCGAGAATGCCCTGACCCGTACCGAGGCCCTAAAAGGTATAACCATATGGGCCGCAAAAGCTAATTTTGAAGAAAAGGAAAAAGGCAGCCTGGAGCCCGGCAAATACGCCGATTTTGTGATACTGGACAAGGATATCATGAAAGTAAAAGGCGCTGAATTGCCAAAAGTTAAAGTGACCAGTACTTATATAAATGGAGTTAAAGTATATGATAAAAAATAAATGGGGCTGTATCCCTTTAGTATTGCTTGGATTTACCTTTTTAAATACTGCCTGCGCGCAAATACCACCAGTTATACCAACCGGGCAGGCTTATGTTAATGAAGAGCGGCTGGTTGAACGCTCAATCGTTTTATTTAACAACAGCAAATACCTGTTGCCGCTGAAGGATCTCGATCAATTAAAAATAGCCAGCGTTCATTTCTCCAGTCCATATGCTTCCGCGTTTGATAGTTTGCTTAATAAATATAGTAAAGTACAGGCATTTGATGGACGTACTTATAGCGGTGTAAAAACACTTGCCGATCTTTCTGCCGATCTGAAATGGTATAACACGATCATTCTACAGGTAACGGACGCTGATCTGAACAATCCGCAGGTTATTAATTTTATCAACAGCAGCCAAAAACTCAAAAATGTGATCGTGGCTGCCTTTGGTGGTGGTGCGATTTTAAGTAAGCTGAACAATGTAACCGCACCCATTTTATGGAGCGAGCGTTCAACGGTGGTTTCGGCATTGTACAGTGCCCAGGTTATTTTTGGTGGGTTGCCGGTAACGCAAAAGCTTACCCGTACCTATTCGCCGCAATTTGCCACCGGCATGGGTTTTATTACCGACAAGATCAGGCTGCAATATACCGTTCCGGAAGATGCGGGGATCAATGCCAATAACTTAACTGGTATTGATGACATTGCCCGTGAAGCTATAGCAGAACATGCTACCCCGGGTTGTGTGGTATTGGTAGCCAAGGACGGCAAGGTGATATTTAATAAGGCCTACGGTTATCATACGTATGACAAAGCCATACCCGACCAGATAACGGATATTTTTGACCTGGCATCTATGACCAAGATAACCGCTACCACCGTGGAGGCCATGAAATTGACCGACGAAGGTAAACTGAACCTGGAAGCCACCCTTGGCGATTACCTACCCCAAACCCGGAGCAGCAATAAAAACGATATCCAAATACGCGAATTGTTGATGCACCAGGCCGGTTTGATACCTGACATCAAAGGGTTTGAAAAAGTAAAACCGGCTGATCATAGTACTGATTCATCTGCGGCTTATCCAACCCGGGTATCTGATCATTATTTTTTGCGGAAAGATTATTATAAGGATGTTATGTTTCCGGATATACTGAACTCCCCCCTTAAAACCCGGGGGCAATATGTATACAGTGATGTAGGCTTGGTGTTGATGATGGAAGTGGTGGAAAACATTACCGCCATACCTGAGAATGTGTATGTACAGCAGCAGTTTTACAAACCGCTGGGGATGCAAACCGCAGGTTTTTTACCCTTGTACCGGTTTAACCAAAACCAGATACCCCCTACCGAGAACGACCAGGAATTTCGTCAAAGTTTGCTGGATGGTTATGTGCACGACCCTACTGCGGCCCTCATGGGTGGTGTGGCCGGCCATGCCGGACTTTTTGCCAGCGCCAATGATGTAGCCATATTATACCAGATGTTGCTGAATCGCGGCACCTACGGCGGTACACAATATTTTAAACCTGAAGTGGTTGATCTGTTCACCTCCAAGCAGTCTGCTGTGAGCCGCAGAGGCTTGGGTTTTGACCGCTGGGATCCTATCGCCGACAGGCATTACCCATCCAAACTGGCATCACCGCAAACCTATGGGCATACCGGTTTTACAGGCACCTGTATCTGGGTGGATCCGAAATATAACCTGGTATATATATTCCTGAGTAACCGGGTGCACCCTGACGTAAGCAACAGATTGGGCAGCCTCAACATCAGACCGAGGATACAGGACGTGGTTTATGAGGCGATCAATAAAGGGATGTGATCCACTTGAAAATCTAAAGCAGACACAAAAGACGTGTCTCTGAAAATAATAGAATTGTAGAGGCGCGTATTCGCGTCTCTTTTTGTTCGTATCTACTTACATTGATCTCACTTTTTTAACTTTAAGTAAAACAATTTTCCAGTCAATGCGTTTCAGTTTTCTCTAATAAATAAATTACTAAACATGAGAAAACTATTCAAAGTCACCCTGCTCGCTTTAAGCTTACTATTTGTTGGTAAATTTTCAAATGCGCAATCCAAGATCGGTTATGTTGATTTTCAATCGATCGTTAGCCAGATGCCCGAGGCCAAAACGATTAAACCCCAGATAGATGCCTATCAAAAACAGTTTGTAACCCAGCTAACCGCGATGAATAATGAACTGCAAACCAAAGGGAAGGCTTTTCAGGATCAAAGCAAAACGATGAGCGATGCTGAAAAGACAACAAAGCAAGCTGAATTGCAGGACCTGCAAAAAAAGATGCAGGATTACCAGGCTACTGCCCAACAACAGGTCGATGCCAAATCGAACGAATTGGTAAAGCCGGTAACCGATAAAGCCCGCGCCGCGGTTAATGATGTAGCCAAAGAAAAAGGTGTTAACTATGTGCTTGATTCTTCACAAGGTTCGGCACTACTCGTATCCAACAATGGCACTGACCTTACAGCTTCAGTTAAAACCAAACTGGGAATTAAGTAAATACCTGTCAGCGGATCTTACACTGTATTGATCATAAAACGCGTCATTGCGAGGTACGAAGCAATCTCTATGTTATACAGAGTCACTCTGCTCATCGGGAATTGCTTCGTACCTCGCAATGACGTTTTAGTTGGAATGCTGCTCCAGCCGAACACATGATCGTCAATATAAAACCAAATAATAAATCATAACTTTATATAAAGATGTGATTCGCAATGAAGTACTACACCATTCAGCCACCAGATATATTAAAACCTTTTGTGAGGTTTTTTTGGGTGCTGGAGCATGAACTGTGTGCCGGCGAACCGGAATACGTCTACCGTTCCATAGCCGATGGTTGTACCGAGATGGTGTTTCATTATCAATCCACCTTTGATGAAATTAACGACCGGGGGCAGGAAAACGGAGGGCCTTCAGGTATCCAGTTTCAGACTAACCGTTACCGCCGTTTTATAACCTGCCAAAGCTTTGGTATTTTTGGCGCTTACATTTATCCTTTTGCCGTTCCGCGTTTTTTTAAGATCCCCAGCAGCGAAACCACCAACCTGGCACTTGATTATGATACCTTTTTAGGCAGCGCCGGTCGCGAGTTAGAAGAGCGGATGATGCTGGCGCCCGACAATCAAAAGCGAGCCGCGATACTGACCGATTTTTTACTGATGCGCCTGCGACACAATACACCTACCGACGACCGGATCATTACCTCCATCAGGCAGGTAATTCATACCAATCAGCATAAAACAGTTGCGGAACTGGCCGATACTTTTAACCTTTCAACCCGGCAGTTCGACAGACGTTTTAAAGAGTATGCTGGTTTTAGCCCTAAAAGTTATTTGCGATTGATCCGTTTTCAGGATGCCATAAAACACTACGGCAGTGATAAATCACTAACCCAGGTAGCTTTGGAGTGCGGTTATTACGACCAGTCGCATTTTATACATGATGTAAAAACTTTTACCGGCTATCACCCCAGCTTTTACTTTTCGGGCAAAGCAGAAGGGACGGAATATCGGAATGCGTAAATAATAAACCCTGATCCCTAAAACGCTAAATCCGATATCGAAATTCCCAAATCCGAAATCAGAATGTCTTGTTTTTACAATTTTGCTGAAACCTGTCTGGTTAATTTTGAATAAAAAAACAGATCGTCATGGAAACCATAAAAACCATTCCCGAAACCTATCAGCGTATTATGCCTTACCTTATTGTAAAGGATGCGCCCACCTTCATCATCTTTATGCAAAACGTGTTTGGCGCGAAGGAGCAGTATAAACAAATGCGTGATGAAAAACATATCATGCATGCCGAGATCAGTATTCAAGGCAGCACCATTATGTTTTGCGATAGTACCGAAACCTACCTCCCGCAAAATGCCGGCTTATTTATTTATGTAGATAGCTGCGACGAAACATATAAAAAAGCGCTCGAAAACGGGGCCTCAAGCGTCACAGAGCCCGCCGACCAGCCTTATGGTCGCAGTGCCGGGATAAAAGATCCTTTTGGCAATACCTGGTGGGTAACCAATCCACTTTGAAGTATCGCTTAACTTAAACAAAACGCCATCTTATTGTTAAAATAGGGTGGCGTTTTGTTTGGGCCATGTAATTTTATGATGTGATTACTGTTGGTGAATTGTCTCCTAACTAATTCATAGTTAGTGAGTTTTGTGGCGTTTGCTTGTGAGGGATAACAGGTGCGCAGCAGGTCTATCCAATATACCGCTGATAAGAATGTTAATTTTGCAGCGTCTATGAGCACGTTAACATCAAAAGGCCCCGCAATTAAGGAGCATCACCAGTCAATAGCAACACTACTGGCTTTTGCCCTGATCCCTTTATCTGGTTTCGCTACTGATATCTATATCCCGTCGTTACCTACTATGGCCAGCGAAATGAGTGTGAGCAACGTGCAGGTACAGCTAACATTGAGTATTTTTTTGATCAGCTATGGTGTATCACAATTGTTTATCGGCAGCATTCTGGATAGCTTTGGCCGGTATAAGATTAGTCTGGCTTCGCTAATTATTTTTGCGATAGCCAGTGTAGTTATTGCAGCTACCCATAATATTTATCTCATTTATCTGATGCGGGTGATACATGGGGTAACGGTTGGTGCCATTATAGTAGCCAAGCGGGCCTACTTTGTGGATCTGTTTACCGGCGAAAAATTAAAGCACTACCTGAGCTTATTCTCCATCATTTGGTCAACCGGGCCAATTGTGGCACCATTTATCGGGGGCTACCTGCAAACCGCTTTTGGCTGGGAATCTAACTTTTATTTTTTAGCCGGTTTTGCGGCGGTATTTGCCATCCTGGAACTTATTTTCAGCGGAGAAACCCTGGTGCATGTTTCCGAATTTCATTTACAAAAGATTGTCAGGGTGTATGTCAGCATGATCAAAACCTACAGTTTTACGCTGGGTATAGTGATGCTCGGGCTGGCCTATTGCATGGTGATGACCTATAACATGACGGGGCCGTTTATTATCGAGCACCATTTACACCTCACCCCCGTTATAGCAGGCTATAGTTCACTGGTGCTGGGATTTGCCTGGATGGTAGGAGGCTTTATCGGGAAGGCTACTATCAACCGGCCGTTTTTCAAAAGGATGGTAGTTAACGTGGTCATGCAGGCGCTTTTTGTATTGGTGATGATCATCAGCGTTCAATTTGTTAGCAATTTATATTCCATGATATTTTTTGCCTTTATTATTCACGTTTGTGCCGGCTATACTTTCAATAACTATTTTACTTTTTGTTTGAGCAAATTCCCCAAAAACGCCGGTATTGCCGGTGGGCTCACCGGGGGTATTACTTATGTAATTGTTTCTTTTTTAAGCTACGCCATTGTTAATGTGGTGCCAGCCAAAGACGAACGCAACCTGAGCTATAGTTATTTGATATTCATTCTGCTTTCGGCACTGATCATGTTCCTGATCTTCCGGATCAATAGAAAAGAGAAGGCTCCTTTAGAAGCTCTGGTATAGTCAAACTATCCGATCTGTTAAAGCACCTGGTTAAATTCCAATCGCTCACCATCGGGGCCAGTGATGTTAAAATATTTACAGCCATTCTTCCAGAACTGCAGGAAAACCGGTGCTTCTTCCATGATGTTAAAGCCAGCCTCTTTTATGATCGCATAAGTTTCGTCAATATCACTTACATCAAAAGCCACATGGTCGATATGTCCATTGCCACGGGCTCTGATCTCCGCTAAGCCGGCTTCGGGCAACTGGTAAAGTTCAATGAGCATGTTTTCACGCTGCATCATTACACAGGTGCCCTGTTCTCCATGATCTGTAAAAGGGGCTTGCATCACGCTGTTAAAACCCAGTAGGCTGTAAAATTTTTGTGACGCATCCAGGTTGGTTACGGGGATGCCTATGTGTTGTATGCTGTTGATTTTTAGTTGGATAGCGTTTTTCATTCGGGACAATATTAATAGTATAAAATTAAAAAAATGAGTAACTTGACTAAGTTATATCATTTTACACAGTGTTAACACATTTGCCGTAAATTGCTGTTAAACTTGCAGCCATAATTAACCAACTTAATGAAAATCGGAATTGTATGTTACCCAACCTTTGGTGGAAGCGGCGTTGTAGCCACAGAACTCGGTAAGGCCCTTGCCGACCGCGGTCACCAGGTTCATTTTGTTACTTATAACCAACCAGCCCGCCTGGATCTTTTTTCCGAGAACCTGTTTTATCACGAGGTGTCGGTATCCAACTACCCGCTTTTTGATTTTCCGCCTTATGAACTGGCCCTGGCCAGCCGTCTGGTTGATGTGGTTCGCCACGAAAAGTTGGATGTATTGCATGTTCATTACGCCATTCCGCATGCTTCGGCCGCGTTTATGGCTAAACAGATATTATTAACTTACGGTATTTATATCCCCGTAGTTACCACTTTGCACGGTACCGATATTACCCTGGTAGGTAAAGACCGTACCTTTAAACCGGTAGTTACTTTTTCTATTAATCAGTCTGACGGTGTTACCGCGGTATCCGAAAACCTGCGGCACGATACTTATGAGTTCTTTGAGATCGATACCGATATCAAGGTGATCCCCAACTTTATTGATTTGACCCGTTTCAGCCTTAAAGCAAAAGACCATTTTAAAAAGGCCATCGCGCCATCGGGGGAAAAAGTGTTGGTACATACCTCCAACTTCCGTAAGGTAAAACGCACCGAAGATGTGGTGAGGATATTTGCCGAAGTAATTAAAAAGATCCCTTCAAAATTGCTGATGGTTGGCGACGGGCCGGAACGCTCTGGCTGTGAGCAATTGTGCCGCGACTTAGGTGTTGCCGATAATGTGCGCTTTTTAGGCAAGCAGGATGCCATAGAAGAAATACTTTCTGTAGCCGATCTGTTCCTGATGCCGTCACAATCAGAAAGTTTTGGTTTGGCCGCTTTGGAAGCCATGGCTTGCAAGGTACCGGTGATCAGCACCAACGCGGGTGGTTTACCCGAATTAAATGTCGACGGCGTAACCGGTTTCCTGAAAGATGTTGGTGACGTGGAAGGTATGGGCAAAAGCGCTATTTATATTCTGGAAGACGAAGATCGATTGAACTTATTTAAAGAAAACGCCCTGGCCCGCGCCAAAGAATTTGACCTGGCCACCATTTTACCTTTGTATGAAAATTACTACTTGCAGGTGATCGATAAGTGTAAAGATAAATGCAAAGAGTTGTGTACAGGTAAAGCCAAGATTGCCTAAATGTAAACTGAATACAATTAGCTCATATAAAGTTAATTAGCTATCTGGAGATTTTTTTTCTTATATTCAGGTCATTCATTTGACCACCTAAAGAGATGTAACATACCTGATACAATCGAAAAAATATTTTCTAAAGGTTAAATATTTTCGTTGATGTTAACTAACTTAGTTTTCTGTTCACTTTTAAAAATTAAACTTATGGCAAAGCACACAACCCTAAAACGTGGTCAATTACTTAAGTACATTGGTAAAAGATGGAAGAATTTAAACATCAGTAACCCCTTTATGAAATTTCTGGGTTACGACGGGAACGGCTTCGCTGATCTATGGGTAGAATACCAGGGCCGTACATTATTCATCTCTATTAAAGAAGTTGAACTGGCTGTTTAAAACGGTCAGTTTTCATACCGCGGAAAGGGTTTGTTTTTAAACTTACCCTGGATAATTATGTCTTTATAAAAAAAGAGGCTATATTCGTGTAAAGGAAATGGTGTCTTCCTACTTAACCGCCCTAAAAAGCTGATGGCGCCTACAATAAATTAACCCGCAGGGTTTACCCTGTGCTGATTTCTTGTAGGTGGAAAAAAAACTCAACACATCTGTTTTAAAAGTATGCCGGCATAATGCCCGGCTGCAATTTCTGTCACCCTCCTGCTATTCTATATTCCATACTATTTTTTTTGTCATTCTGAGGAACGAAGAATCTATTGCTCGACTATGCCTATCGGTTAATAGATGCTTCACTTCGTTCAGCATGACAAATCCATTATTATTTAACCTAAATTAGTCGCTCATGAAGGATAAGCTCTTTACGTCCGAACATTTTTCGATCCTGAAGCATCTGCTCCGCTGGACGTTCATCATCATACCTATCGCTATAGTTATAGGCAGTATGGTGGCTTTGTTTTTATGGTTGCTTAATTGGGCTATCCATTTCAGATTTGCTCATCCGGTTATCCTATACCTGTTGCCTGTTGCCGGTGTGCTGATCTATTTTATTTATAAGCTGATCGGCGGATCGACCGAAAAAGGAAACAATCTGATTATTGACGAAATTCATGTGCCGGGTGGTGGTGTGCCAAAGCGAATGGCCCCTATTGTGCTCATCACTACTATTATCACCCATCTGTTTGGCGGCTCGGCTGGCCGCGAAGGCACAGCTGTACAAATAGGCGGCAGCATAGCGCAAATGTTTAGTGGCTGGTTTAAATTGAATAACGATGATACCCGCATTGTGCTCATCGCCGGTATTGCAGCAGGTTTTGGGGCTGTTTTTGGCACACCGCTCACCGGGGCTATATTTGCCATGGAGGTATTAACCATAGGTCGTATTCAATACAATGCGCTGCTTCCTTGCCTTATAGCCAGTATTATTGGCGATGTTACGGTGGCCGCCTGGGGTGTTCATCATACTGGTTATCATATCGATATTTTTGCAACAGCGCCACATTGGTTTTCGGCATACCTGTCGTTTGATTTTGTTTTGCTTTTTAAGATCATGATCGCATCTGCCGCGTTCGGACTGGCCAGTTACCTGTTTGCCTGGATGGTGCATGGTATCAAAGGTTTTTTTGTGAAGCGGATACCTATTCCCTGGTTGATACCCGTGTTGGGCGGACTGACCATTATTGGTCTTACCGCGCTCATTGGCAAACCAGATTACCTGAGCCTGGGTGTCGATCCCGAGTATGCCGGTGCCGTTACTATTCCGTCGGCTTTTCACGCGGGCGGAGCCCATACCTGGAGCTGGCTCTGGAAAACCATCTATACCACCACCACCTTAGCTACCGGCTTTAAAGGCGGTGAGGTAACCCCGCTTTTTTACATCGGTGCCACATTGGGTAATACCTTGTCTGTGTTGATGGATGCACCGGTAGGTTTATTTGCCGCGTTGGGTTTCATCGCGGTTTTTGCCGGGGCAACTAACACGCCGCTGGCCTGTACCATTATGGGGGTAGAGCTTTTTGGCGGCCAATATGTTTTGTTTTTCGCGGTAGCTTGCTTTACGGCCTATTTCTTCAGTGGCCACTCCGGTATTTACAGCGCGCAACGCATTGGCGTACCCAAAGTAGCAGACTCCCGTTTTTCAGACGCGGCCACCCTGTCAGAAGCCGGCAATCGCCGGCAAAGTTATGTGCAGAAGAAACTGCATAAATATGGGTTGGGGGGTAAGAGGGAGGAATAATAGATGAGAATATAAATCACGTCATTGCGAGGAACGAAGCAATCCCCTTTATACAGGGCGGCATTGCAAGACGCATACCCGCTCTTGGCCGCGGGAGGGCCAGTCACTTTTCCTTGATGAAAAAGTAACCAAAAATCAAGTCATCAGAAATGCTTCTCTGCGCTCGGGGCCTTTGCCCTGCAAATCGGGCAGAACCACGGGCTGCAATTATTTTGCGCCACTTCGTTCGCTCATTTCCCTGCGCTTCAGCAAAAACTTGCTATGCCCCTGCAACCGCAAAGGCTGGCATTTTTCTGCCCGTTTTCACCCGAAGCTTATCTGCTGACGGGGAAAGAAAAGATAAAAACTATGTCATTGCGAGGAGGAAAGACGTGGCAATCTCGTCGCAAGTATAAACGCGAGGAGATTGCCACGCTGCGCAATGAAATATTATTTTATCACGCTTTAGCGATCAGGTTTTTTAGGCAGAACAATTGTCGTATCCTTAACCGCTTTTATTGGCGGTGGCACTCCTCCGGCTTTACCCGTCGTATCTTTTACCGCCTTTATTACCTGTGGTGCAGAAATGGGTTTACCTGTAGTGTCTTTAACCGCTTTTATGGCTGGCAAATTGCCGGCACCGGTTTTATTTGCAGTATCCTTAACCGTGTTAATAGCAGGCTGCTTGCCATTAACCGCAGGGTTCGCCGCACCTTTAACTGTTTTTACTGTTGCCGCCTTGCTTATTGAATCAGTAAGGTTTTTCAGAACCAGCTGCAGCTTTTTCAAGGAGTCGGCTTTAGTTGGATCCTTGCTAAGCTTCAAAATCATCCCCTTCAAATTATCAATTTTAGCCTGGTTTAAACTATCAGCTTTGATTTTTGATGGCGGAGTTTTTACGATTGCCGCCGCTTTGTTTATCGAATCAGTCAGGTGTTGAAGATTAAACTTTAGCTTTTTCACAGAATCGGTCTTTGTCGAATCCTTGCTGAGTTTTAATATTATCCCCTTTAAATTATCCATTTTAACCTGTGTCAAGCTATCGACCTTGATTTTTGGAGGCGGCGATTTTGAAGAAGGTGTTTTTTTATGATGCGACGGAATGATCGCTTCCTTGGAGGCTGGCCGGTCTTTTGGCTTCCAGATGAAGCCCTTCAATAATTTATCTTCTTCGGTAACTTTAGCTATAGGGATATACCGGTTTTCGGGCTTGGTTAAAAAAGTAACTTCCTTGGTTTCACCATTTTTAAAAACGACATGGATCCGGCTGCTTAATGATCGTTGCATACCGGCTACCTTTCCGCTATCACGCTTAAAATAAATACTTTCGGCGTTAACGGCGATGTATAGCTGGTGAAGTTTGTCATTTTTAAAGAAGCCACGCATCTTTCGACCCGAGGACTGGTTAAAGTGTACCGAATCTTCTTTCTCGATATTCACCACAAAGGCCGAAGGAAACAATTCTATATTATCCAGCTTTTTGTTCCGCATTTGGAGGTAAACGGTATCGCCCGAAAGCTGTGAACCCTGTGTCCAGAACATGGGTTTTACATAACATCTTATGGTAGAGTCGCTGTTGCTGTAAAAAATGGAGTCAGCCTTACCCTGCAGATCCGATTTAAATATTTTGGCATGATGATGGGCGATCAATATCCGGATGCGGGCGGTATCTTTCACATCAAACTCGCGGGTGGCAAACACAGGATCTTTCTTCATGTTTACGGCCCGCACGCTATCTTGTCTCGCCTTTCTTTTGGCGTTTAAGAGGTCTTTTTTGATTTGGGTAGAATCTACCTTGGGCTTTCCGAAAAAATCGCGGTGCAGGTAGCTGGTGTCTTTTGGAGCACGTAGATAAACCGTAGGCATCCCTTTCAGTTTCTGGTTTAAAACGGCTCGCTTTAAACCTGCCGCCGAAGTGTCCCTGAAATTAAGCAGTCTTTGCTTTTCCTGGTATATTTTCAGGTTTTTGAAAGTCATGATCTGGGTTTCCAGCGTATCGGCCGTCATGAATATCGAGTCGCGCTTTACTTTTTCGCCTTGTTTATTGGTATCTGCCGGTGCTACTATCGGTTTAGCCCCATTTTTGGGTTTGATATCGGCGGCCAGCTTGGCCATATTCGTAAGCTTTTTATTAACTTCGCCCGGTTTTATATTTTTGGTTTGCACGCCGAGCTTTTTCGCCATGGAATCTATTTTAACAGAATCCGCCTTCCCAATGGTGCCTTTTTTCTTGATATCATCGGCCATGTTTGATAGCTCCGTCAGTTTCTCGACCGCTTCGCCCGGTTTCATGTTTTTGTTTTGTTTGATCAGAGCCTTCACCGCAGAATCTATCCGGGTTGAATCGGTTTTACCCACCATGGCTCCCGGTTTCAGATCTTTAGCCAACTTGGTCATGTTGGTAATATCCTTCATGTCGGGGCCATCTTTGATTTTAGTGGCTATGGCATCTTTACCTTTTTTTGCTATCACAGGTGGATTTTTTGCCGCAGCCGAATCAGTTTGGGTGCTGTCTTTTTGCTCCGTGATCATCACCATATAAGCATTTTCCGTAACTACAGTGCGCTCGTCGGCTTTAAAATAGGTGCCAAGGTCGCCTTTAAGGGTTATTTTTTGTTCGTTATCATTAAAAGTGATGTTTTTGACCGCGCGACCGTAGCCTTTTAGCCTGTCGTAAAACAAACTGTCTCCCTTTAGTGATTTGGTCCCCTGCTTATAGAGGTTCTTTTTGCCAAAAAAGGCCTGCTCAGTTACGGTATTATAAAGCCCGTTCTCGGTATACAGTGTATCCTTATCTTTTTTGCCGTAAATGTTGGTGGGGCCGTAAAAATAAGATATCCGGGTACCTGTATTATAGCGCAGCGTATCCGTTTTAATAATGGCATCAATGGTGGTAAGTACTACATCGTACCGGAAATAGGAATCGCGCGATTTGGCAAAATAATACCCGTTTTTGCTGGTCAACACATTATCCTTGTTAACCAGTTTACCGCCACTGGTATAGGTGCCTATACGGGTAGCCGTATTATACGTTAGATAATTGGTAGTTAAGGTGGCATCACGGTCAACCATTTTTACATTATCGGTGAGTATGGCCAGCTTGGTGTTACCGTTGTAGTTGAGTTTATCAGAAAAAATATTCAGCGTATCGCCCTGGTTAATATTTACGTTGCGGAAAGCATCAAAAGCATTTTCATTGGGATAAAAATAGGCGCTGTCTGAACGCAGGGTCGAGAAATCCTGTTTAAAGACCCCTTTATAAACCTTAATTACATCGCGCCCGTTAATTTTTGTAAAAGAGCTGCTTTCTGACTGTATCAGGTTTACAATTGATTTCTTTTTTTGGGCCATAACACTGCCCGCCAGCATCAATAACAAAAAGCTTAAAACATATTTACTCACGTTGGCAAAATTAGTTTTTTGTTGGGGTTAAAGAGAATCAAGAACTAAGAATCAAGAGGCATGACAAAAAAAACCATTTGTAGCATGTTTTTTCGCTCTTAATTCTTGATTCTTAACCCTTGGTTCTCATAATTTAATAATTTTGATGAATGTTACCTGTTAAACAGTTTGTTAATTTTATTGAACAAAATACTTTGTTTACGCCCAGCAGCAAAATTTTAGCTGCTGTTAGCGGGGGTATGGATTCTGTTTTAATGGCTCACTTGCTAAAGCAGGCCGGTTATACTTTTGGCATCGCTCATTGTAACTTTCAGCTGCGTGATGACGAGGCCCTGCGTGATCAGTCATTTTGTAATGACCTGGCCAATCAGTTTCGTGTACCTTTTCATACCGTTAATTTTGATACCCGGAATTATGCGGCCGAAAATAAAATCTCTATCCAGATGGCCGCGCGCGAACTGCGTTATCAATGGTTCGGCACCATAAGCCAGCAATCAGATTACCAGGTTATTGCGCTTGCACACCACCAAAACGACACA
>Ga0207671_10003817_pt1 | contig 14748 bp, 15 predicted proteins | sample KBSC24metaG_FD_184352 | JGI IMG/M metagenome (GOLD analysis project Ga0207671, IMG submission 184352) | Corn rhizosphere microbial communities from Kellogg Biological Station, Michigan, USA - KBS C2-4 metaG (SPAdes) (version 2) | ecosystem: Host-associated > Plants > Roots > Rhizosphere > Soil... | reverse complement strand
ACCCGCAGCCTCGACAGCGCCCTCCTGAATAATAAGATCGACATCGCCGTACATTCCATGAAGGATGTACCGACACAATTACCACAAGGCATCCAGCAGGCCGCCGTTCTGAAAAGAGGCCCCGTATACGATCTGCTGGTATATAAGACCGGGCCCGCCACCCTGAACCAAAAAGATTATATCGCCCATATAGCTACCAGCAGCATCCGCCGCAAAGCGCAGTGGCTCCACAAATATCCCGGGCACCAGATCCATAATCTCCGGGGCAATGTCAACACCCGCCTCAGGCGGCTGGAGGAAGAGAGCTGGGATGCCGCCATCTTTGCACAGGCAGGGCTTGAACGTATTCACCTCCGGCCGGAGCAAAGCATACTCCTCGACTGGATGCTGCCCGCTCCCGCACAGGGCGCCATCATGATCGTATGCAGGGATCAGGACGAGATCGCCGCCAGCGCATGCGAACCCCTGAACGACCCCGACACCGCCTTTTGCACGCAGATAGAGCGCGAGTTCCTGCGTACCCTCCTGGGAGGATGCTCCACTCCTATCAGCGCGCTGGCCGAAATAGAGGACGATGAGCTTTTTTTCAGAGGTCATATCCTGTCCCTCGACGGACGCGAAAAAGTGGAAGTGGAAAAGATATTACCCGTAGACAGGGCCGCCGGCATCGGCAGGCTTGCCGCAGATGAATTATTGGAGAATGGAGGAAAAGCCATAGCCGATAGCATACGGGCCGCGGCCGCCCCCAAAGATCATAATCCTGCCCCATGATCCGCGTGTTATCCACCAGGCCCCTCGAGCCACACGTATTGGACCAGGCCGCCCAAAAAGGCATCCGGATCGACACCTTATCCTTTATTGACACCGAACCCATCCGGGATACAGCATTGACGCACCAGGTACAGCAGCTGGGAGCACAATCCCTGACAGCCGTATTCACCAGCATGAGCGCCGTCGAGGCAGTAGCCGGGCACCTTGGCCGCCCAGCCCCCGCAAGCCCCCCGGAAGGTTCCACCCCCAGGCTGCCCTGGAAGATCTTTTGCATCGGCGCCGCCACCCGCCGGTTGATAGAAGCCAAATTCGGCCCAACTACTATCGCAGGCACCGCCCCCTCCGCATCGGAGCTGGCAGCGGTAGTCCTCAAACACCACCCTTCCGAGGTCTTCTTTTTCTGCGGGGACCAGCGAAGAGAAGAATTGCCGGAGAAGCTCACCGCAGCAGGTGTCCACCTGCATGAGCTCGTCGTCTATAAAACAGCGCAAACACCGCAGAGGATAGAGGACGTGTATGACAGCATCGTCTTTTTCAGCCCCAGCGCCGTACACAGTTTTTTTTCTGTGAACAGCACAACGGAAAAAACCATTTTATTTGCCATCGGAAAGACCACCGCCGATACCATCCATACCTATGTGAACAACCCCGTCATCACCAGCGCCGCTCCCGAAAAGGAAGGTCTGGTCCGGCAACTGATCGATTATTATGAGCGCCTGGAACGTGCTCGTCCAAAAGACAATAATTAGACTATCATCAAAAGAAAATATGAGCCAACTAAAGAACGATCTATTACTAAGGACCCTGAGAGGAGAAAAGACTGAACGCACCCCCGTATGGATGATGCGCCAGGCAGGCCGTTATCTTCCCGACTATATGAAGCTGAAGGAGAAATACTCTTTTTTCCAACGCTGCCAGACACCCGAACTCGCTACAGAGATCACCATCCAGCCCGTAGAGCAGGTCGGCGTGGATGCCGCCATCATCTTCTCCGACATACTGGTTGTGCCGCAGGCCATGGGGCTGGAAGTGGAAATGATCGAAGGCAAAGGTCCTTTGCTGCCGCAACCTATAAAAAATCAAAAAGACCTCGCACGGCTGCACCTGCCCGACGTAGAAGCATCCCTCGGCTATGTATTCGATGCCCTCCGCCTCACCAAAAAGACCCTGGATGGCCGCGTACCCCTCATCGGCTTTGCTGGCGCCCCCTGGACCCTGCTGTGCTATATGGTACAGGGCAAAGGCTCCAAGACATTCGACGAGGCCAAGATCTTTTGCTACACGCAGCCCGAGGCAGCTCATCAGCTGCTGCAGATGATCACCGACACCACCATTGCCTATCTGAAAGGACAGGCCAGGGCCGGCGCAGATGTAGTACAGATCTTCGACTCCTGGGGAGGCCTGCTCGGACCCGATGATTTCGAGAACCTTTCCCTTAAGTATATACGCCAGATAGTACACGCCCTGAAGAATGTCCGCAAAACGGGCTCTGAGCAAAATATAGCCCGTTTTACGGAAAAGTCTAATGTCGGTAGGCCTTCGGAGGACCTGCTTCGACACGGTCCTCCTCGGTCGGAACCTTCGCAAGGCTCGGTTCCAGACAACGAACCTCCGGTCCGTTCTGAGGACGAGGTCCTGACCATCATCTTTGCAAAAGGAGCCTGGTCCTCCCTGGAAGGCATGGCCGCCACAGGCGCACACGGCCTCGGCATCGACTGGTGCATTCGCCCGCAAATGGCCCGTCAGCTGGCCGGTCCCAAAGTGACCTTGCAGGGAAATTTCGACCCTGCCAAGCTCCTGTCCCCCATCCCTGTGATACAAAAGGAAGTGCGCGCCATGATGGATGCATTCAAAGGACATCCGCATATAGCCAATCTGGGACATGGCATCCTGCCCGACGTACCCGTGGATCATGCCAGGGCCTTTGTACAGGCCGTGAAGGACTATCGTTGAATGGTCTGGCCCGCCGGAACCCGGTCTGCCCGTTGCAGCCCGCTGAAAACACGGATTTGTTAAAATAAAAGGCTTTTATGGAGCCCAATAAAATGCTTTACAAGACAGATACGCATGCTTTCCGCGACAGGTGGATAAGCTATATTCACGAACTGCAGGACGGTATCTGTCAGGCCCTGGAAGACATCGACGGCCAGGCGAAATTCATCACCGACGAATGGCAGCGGGAAGGCGGCGGCGGCGGCATCACCCGGGTCATTGCGGATGGAGCTGTTTTCGAAAAGGGCGGCGTCAACACCTCCGTCGTATGGGGCAAGGTCACCGACACCATGCGCGCACAGCTAAAGATCGAAGGTTCGAAATGGTTTGCCAGCGGACTCTCGCTCGTCATTCATCCTCTGAACCCCTATGTACCCACCACCCACGCCAACTGGCGGTATTTTGAATTGTACGACGAACAGGGCAATGTCACAGACAGATGGTTTGGCGGCGGCTCCGACCTCACCCCCTACTACCTGTTCGAAGAGGATGCAAAACACTTTCACAGCACGCTGAAGAATGCCATGGACCCGTTCGGCGCAGAAAAATACAAACAATACAAAGCCTGGTGCGACCAGTACTTCGTCAACAAACATCGCTCCGGCGAGATGCGCGGCATCGGCGGCGTATTCTACGATCACCTGCGTCCCGCCGGTGAGGCCCATGCCGATGAGTTGCTTGCCTTTCAACAGGCCGGCGGCAATGCTTTTCTGCCCGCCTATACCCCGATCGTATGGAGAAGAAAGGATACTCCCTACGGAGAGAGAGAGAAGCAGTGGCAGGAGATACGAAGAGGACGTTATGTAGAATTCAATCTTGTTCATGACAGAGGTACCCTCTTTGGACTCAAGACACAGGGACGCACCGAGAGCATCCTGATGAGCCTGCCTCCGCGGGCGCGCTGGGCTTATAATTATCAACCACAACCCGGGACACCCGAGGCCGACCTGCTCGACGCCTGCCTCCATCCCAGAGAGTGGGTCTTATGATCCGTACCCCGACAAAAAAGATCACTATAAAAAGCTTAACTATGTATCTCCAACGACGCAATCGCATTCTAAGAAAGACACCCGCCATCCGTGCCATGGTGGCCGAGACCATACTTACTCCCAACGACTTTATCGCGCCCCTCTTCATCGACGAAGGGAAGGGTCAGCAGCATGAGATACCCTCCATGCCCGGCTACTACCGTCGCAGCATCGATGGCACCGTAAAAGAGGTAAAAGAGCTGTGGAGCCTTGGTATTAAATGCGTCCTCCTCTTTATCAAATGCAAGGATGAGCTGAAGGACAACACCGGCCGCGAAGCCTGGAACCCCAATGGTCTGATGCAGGAAAGTATCCGCGCCATCAAAGATGCCATACCGGAGATTGTCGTTATGACGGACGTAGCCCTCGACCCTTACTCCTCTTATGGACACGACGGCATTGTGGAGAATGGAGAGATCGTGAATGACCCCACCGTCGAGGCCCTTGTAAAAATGAGCCTTAGCCATGCCGATGCAGGCGCCGACTTTGTAGCTCCCAGCGATATGATGGATGGTCGCATCGGAGCCATACGCCAGGGCCTCGAAGACAACGGCTATACACAGACGGGCATCATGGCATACAGCGCGAAGTATGCGTCCTGCTTCTATGGCCCATTCAGGGATGCCCTGGATTCCGCACCCGGCTTTGGAGATAAGAAAACCTATCAGATGGATTATGCCAATAGGATAGAAGCCGTCAAAGAAGCGCAGATGGATGTAGAAGAAGGCGCCGACATCGTAATGGTCAAGCCCGCCCTGCCCTATCTCGACATCATCCGTGAAGTGAAGGATGCCGTGGAAGTGCCCGTCAGCGCCTATAATATCAGCGGCGAATATGCGATGATCAAGGCTGCCGCCAAAATGGGATGGGTCAACGAAGAAAAGGCGATCCTGGAAACCCTCACTTCCATCAAGAGGGCCGGCGCCGACCTCATCGCCACCTATTTTGCAAAGGACGCCGCCCGTCTTTTGAACGCATAAAATAGCTGTTCACCCATAAGCCAATAACATATTTCAACCGTACCTTCAAAAATCATACTTTCAACGAACCCAGCATATGTACGAAAAAAGCCAGCAACTTTTTGAAAGAGCCCAGCAAAGCATTCCCGGCGGTGTCAACTCCCCCGTCCGCGCCTTCCGCAGCGTAGGCGGTACCCCCCTGTTCATCCAAAAGGCCGAAGGCCCCTATCTCTATGACGTGGATGGCCGTCGTTACATCGACTATATCGCCTCCTGGGGTCCCATGATCCTCGGGCACGCCTGGCAGCCCGTCGTAAAGGCTATCCAGGAATATGCTGTTTATTCTACCTCTTATGGAGCGCCTACCCAGCTCGAGGTCGAAATGGCCGAGCTTATCATCAGCATGGTCCCCAATGTCGATCTGATACGCATGGTCAGCAGCGGCACCGAAGCCTGTATGAGCGCCATTCGCCTGGCGAGAGGATACACCGGCAGGAACAAGATCATAAAATTCGAAGGCCATTACCACGGTCATGCCGACCCCTTTCTCGTCAAGGCCGGCAGCGGCGTAGCCACCTTCAATATCCAGACCGTGCCCGGCGTGACACCCGGTGTGGCGCAGGATACCCTCACCGCACCCTACAATGATCTGAATACAGTAAAAAGATTAGCAGCTGACCATAAGGGTGAGATCGCCGCCATCATCGTGGAACCCGTAGCCGGCAATATGGGCTGTATCCTGCCCCAGCCCGGATTCCTGGAAGGATTACGCAGCCTTTGCGACATCGAAGGCATCGTGCTGATCCTCGATGAAGTAATGACAGGATTCCGCCTCGCCCCCGGCGGCGCCCAGGAAAGGCTCGACATCCGCGCCGACCTGCTGACCTATGGCAAGGTCATTGGAGGAGGCATGCCCGTTGGCGCCTTTGGCGGTAGAAAAGAGATCATGCAGCACATCGCCCCCCTCGGGAATGTTTATCAGGCCGGCACCCTCAGCGGCAACCCCATTGCCATGATCGCAGGCTTCACCCTGTTGAAAGAGCTAAAGAACAATCCCAAAATATATACCGAGCTGGAAGAAAAGACCATATACCTAAAGGATGGACTCGACAAAGTCCTGAAAGCATGGGGGCAACCCTACCAGATCAATCAGCTCGGATCTATGATCAGCGTGCATTTCAGCGAGCATCCCGTCATCGATTTCGCCTCCGCCTCCGCCGCCAATACCCCGCGCTTTTCGACCTTCTTCCACGCCCTGCTGAAAAGAGGGGTCTATCTGCCCCCCAGCGCATTCGAGAGCTGGTTCCTGAATAATGCCCTGCAGCAGAAAGACCTGGACGACACGATAAAGGCCGTAAAGGACAGCCTGGAGGAACTATAACCCGCTTTTACGCAGGCGCCGCCCGGCCAGTCGAAAGGGCTGGTCGGCTTAATGCAACAACAATTCACAAGGTTTCAACCCCGTGTGTTTCTTAAAGGCAGTGGAAAAATGTGAGATGGAGGAATAACCCAGCATGATCGACACTTCCGTAACGCTAAGCCCTTTTTCATACAGGAGGTAGCGGGCATGCTCCATACGCTGGCTTTGATAGAAGTCGAAGATGGTCGTACCAAACATTTCCTTGAACCCTTTCTTCAGATAGCATTCATTGATCGCTACCTTCCGGCTCAATTCCTTTATCGTCAGCGGCTCACCAATATGCTCCAGCAGGATCTCACGCGCGCGGACGATCTTTTCCCTGTCCGCCTCGTTGGCCAGGAACTTACATTGGAAGCCTTCCACCTCCTTTTCTCCCACCATGCATTCCAGGCTATACAGCAGCAGCATCTGGCTTTGCGCATTGACAAAGATATTCTCCATGCTGTCCGTGTAGTTGTGGCCAAGAAGAGCTTCCAGCACCAGCCGGGTCCTTCCGCAGAGAGAAAGTATCTTGGAAAAAGAAGAGGGGTGGCGAAAATCCAGTATATCCTGGCTCAGCGTGCTTTCCGCCTTGCGCGGCCGTCCAAATTGAGAGAGATGCACCGCGAGGAATCGAAAACTGAGCACATCCACCGTACCTATCTTCTCGGAGCAGCCCGGCGTTTCGTTGACCTTGCAGGCATTGCATTCCGTACTGTTCTTGCTGCAATACACATTTCCAGCAACGCAAAACCGCAGTTCCAGGTAGTTCTGAGAAGGGTCGTCTTTCTTGTAATGATAGGCCAGCATGCCCATATCATCCATGCTCCATTGAGGATGGCGCTCGTACCGGCGGATGCTATATTGTACCGATCCTGGTATATGCCGTTCTTTTTCATCGACTAAGGACAATTGTCCCTGCATCACGGGCTGTTTATAAGCCATCATCAGTATATCAGGAGCCTGGTACATAAGGCTGCAAATTTAACTCAGAATTGCGAATAAATGTGCAGTTGACCAATAAGGGCCTTTTTTGACAAAATTGTGACGTTTTCGGCCCTCAAATCCCGAAATCAGAAGGCTTTTTCAAGGATTCCGGACCTGCGGTCCGGGGCCATTTCACGAACGCTAATGACGAGCCTTCGGCCATCCTCGCCGCGCTCGGTTTTTTGGGCTTAATTTGGGGATATTATAACCCCGAAATCCCTCATAAACCCCTTATTTTTCGTACATTTGCACACCCTATTAATTTATTGTTAACGACAATATTTTCATACAAAATATGAGTGAATCAACACAGGAAATCCTGACCCCCGCCAGTAATGGATATGGTGCAGATAGTATCCAGGTCCTGGAGGGATTGGAAGCCGTTCGCAAACGCCCTGCCATGTACATCGGCGACATCGGAGTAAAAGGTCTTCATCACCTCGTATATGAGGTCGTAGACAACTCCATCGACGAAGCCCTCGCAGGATATTGCAAGAACATCATTGTTACCATTCTCGAAGACAATTCCATAAAAGTAGAGGACGACGGCCGTGGTATCCCCACCGGCATCAATACCAAAGAGAAAAAGAGCGCCCTGGAAATGGTTATGACCATCCTCCACGCCGGTGGTAAGTTCGATAAGAACACCTACAAGGTATCAGGCGGTCTGCACGGCGTCGGTGTCAGCTGCGTCAACGCGCTTAGCTCCCATCTGCACGTCACCGTCTACCGGGAAGGGAAGATCTTCGAACAGGAATACAACATCGGTATCCCGCAATATGCCGTACGGGAGATTGGCGAGAGCGACAAGACAGGTACCACCGTACAGTTCTGGCCCGATAACACCATCTTTCAGGTCACCGTTTACAACAAGGAGATCCTCGAAGGCCGCCTTCGTGAACTGTCTTTCCTGAATCGCGGCGTTCGCATCACCCTTAACGACATCCGCGAGACGGAAGAGGATGGCAGCACCTATACAAAGACCTTCTACAGCGAGGGCGGTATCGTAGAGTTCGTCGAAATGCTGGACAAGAATGCAGGCCGCGCCCCGCTTATCCCAAACATCATCTATGTCGAAGGCAGGGATGAAGACACCAACGTCGCCGTGGAAGTGGCCCTTACCTACAACGACAGCTACAGCGAGCACATCTACTCCTACGTCAACAACATCAATACTATCGAAGGCGGCACGCACGTTGCCGGCTTTCGCAGGGCCCTTACCCGTGTCTTCAAAGCCTACGGCGAAAAACAGGGACTCTTCGAAAAGGCCAAGGTGGAGATTGAAGGAGACGACTTCCGGGAAGGTCTTAGCACCATCGTTTCCGTCAAGGTACCCGAGCCCCAGTTCGAAGGCCAGACCAAGACCAAGCTCGGCAACAGCGAGGTCAGCGGCGTGGTAGACTCCACCGTCTCAAAAGTGCTGGATGCCTATCTGGAAGAAAATCCACGTGAGGCAAAAAATATCATAAACAAGGTCATTCTGGCCGCACAGGCACGCGCAGCCGCAAAAAAAGCAAGAGAGCTTGTACAGCGTAAGAGCGTCCTCAGCGGCGGCGGATTGCCCGGCAAGCTGGCCGATTGTTCCGACCGTGACCCCGACCGCTGCGAACTGTATCTTGTCGAAGGTGACTCCGCCGGTGGTACCGCCAAACAAGGCCGCGACCGGAGTTTTCAGGCCATCCTGCCACTCAGAGGTAAGATCCTCAACGTGGAGAAGGCAATGGAACATAAGATCTACGAGAATGAGGAGATCAGGAACATGTATACCGCCCTCGGCGTCACCGTCGGCACACCCGAAGACCCGAAGGCCCTGAATCTTGTCAAGCTCCGCTATCACAAGGTCATCATCATGACCGATGCCGACGTCGACGGCAGCCATATCGCTACCCTGATCCTTACTTTCATCTATCGCTATATGAAGGAGCTGGTAGAGCAGGGATATATCTATATCGCACAGCCGCCCCTTTACCTCGTCAAGAAAGGCAAGGAACAATCCTACGCATGGAATGAAGAGCAGCGGAGAGGATGGGTCGAAAAGCTGGGTGGAGGAAAGGAAGACAGCGTCACCGTCCAGCGATACAAAGGTCTGGGAGAAATGAACGCAGACCAATTGTGGGACACCACCATGAATCCCGATACCCGAACCTTAAAACAAGTCACCATTGAGAGCGCCGCGGAAGCCGATCGCATCTTCAGCATGCTGATGGGTGATGAAGTAGCGCCCAGAAGGGACTTTATCGAGAGCCACGCGAAATACGCAAAGCTCGACGTGTGACCCGCAAATGGCATCACACTAACCGGGTATTTTTGATCATTTAGGCCTGCTGCAGTGGTTTTTTTTCCTGCCGGATGCGCTAAATGGCATAAAATTCCAATATTTGGTACTAATCTTGTGTTCAATTAGCAGACACTAAATCAATAAACTATGTCAACGGTAACACTCACGGCCTACAACGTTAAGACGAAAGAAAAGAATGTACCCATACAAGACGCCGTCATTACAAAGACAGCCAAAGGCGCTTATATGGCGCAAGGCCACGATGGCAAAGGCAATAAGCTGACTACTCTCCTCGGCGAAGAAAAAGCCCTGGCCGCCATCAAGGCCGGCGTCGCCAAACAAGGCTGGTAAACATATCTCAATAGAGAGATGTGCGACATCTGTCGCACATCTCTTCGTGTCTATAGTACATACCGGCATCCGATGGTGAAATTATTCAACGCCCTGTTGAGATTGGTCCCCAGGCTAACCCCGTTGTACTTTTGAAAACTCTGGCTTGACCCCTCCTGCTTACTATGTGAATAGATAGCATACCCCAGGTTCTGGAACCCCGTCTCCACCATCCAGCGATGAGTCAGCCGATACGCAATACCCGCGGCGAGACTTGCACTGATATTATATCCTTTTGAATTTACGTACAGACCGTTCGTCCCTTCATAGCTGCCCTTCTGCCGGAGATATATCCCTCCCAGGTCACCTTCCACAAAGAGTGAAAAATTGTGTCCCAGGTCCATATAGCGCCTGATAAAGAACACCAGCCCATAGTTCCGCTGATTTAACGTATACAGCGGATTGTAGCCGTCCGACTGCACCATCTTCGAATACCCATAGGAGAGACTTACACCCGCCACCAGGTTGTCCCCGATGGCCTTCCCAAAAGAAGGCGCAACGCTTGTAAAAGTGGCATTGCTGTAATTCGGGGCAACGGGATCATTGTCCTGCTTCTGAAAGCCCAGGTTACCCCCCAGTAGCAATTCACCTTTTTTGATCTGCGCCCGGCCCGTAAAAAATAACAGCAGCCCCGCCGTCAGCAGATAGAAATATTTTTTCATGATAAATGATTTGAATTAAAGTACCCACTTGACACCAACGACAAAGTTGTCAAGCGCCTGGTTAAGACTGGTTCCCACGCCGAAGGTGTTTGACTTCGCCTCCAGCGCCGTACCCGAGTTCGATTTCGCATGTCCATACTGTATATATCCCAGATTTTGGATGCCCGTCTCCAATTGGACATGCTTGCTGATAAAATAGGCAATGCCCGGATAAAAACCCGCGTTGATCGAATAGCCCTTATTGGCGGGAGGTTTGGTCCCTCCATCCTGGTAACTGTTTGACAGCAGATAAAAGCCGCCCAGATCGCCTTCTGCAAAAAGGGCAAAACCCGCCCCCAGGGTCTTATACTTCCGCACAAAAACTCCCAGCCCATAGCCGTCCTGAGTGCTTATAGTGGCAGGTGCGCCCGCTTTGTTCCTGCTATGGGAATAAGAAAGGTTCAGCCCGACAAGAAGGTCGTCCTTGACGGCCTTCGCAATGGAAGGGGAAAAGCTGTAATAGATCTGGCTGCTTTTGGAACCATTGGTGGGAGTCAAGGTCTGTGTGTTGAAGTTGACATTCCCGCCCAGCAGGATATCCCCTTTTTTGAGCTGTGCATGGGCAATACATACGAGTAGCAGACCCGCAGTCAGCAGGTAAAATTGTTTTTTCATACTAATGGTTTGTAGCGATAAAGATTAGAGGAAAAAAGAAATATTCATAGCCGTGACAACGTCTTTCACAAAAGTTTATAGATAGTCTTAAAGTAGTATTAAAACAAAAAACCCATGCAACGATTTGCATGGGCCGTGAAATGTCTGTCGGATCAGGTCCGACATTTTTTATTTTATATCCTGTCCGCCCCAAAGTAGCTGTGCAGCGCCTTGGGCAGGGCAATATGATCCTCTGCCTGATGATTCTCAAGCAGACAAGCCACGATACGCGGCAGGGCCAGCGAACTCCCATTTAAAGAGTGCACCAACTGTGTCTTTCCGCCCGCATCCTTGAACCGCGCCTTCATCCGATTGGTTTGGAACGCTTCGAAATTGCTCACCGAGCTGACCTCCAGCCATTTTTCCTGCGCCGCGCTATACACCTCGAAGTCATAGGTCATGGCAGAGGTAAAACCCATATCCCCGCCGCAAAGCCGCAGGATACGATACGGCAGATCCAGCGACAGCAGCAGCTTCTCCACATGCGTCACCATTTCCTCCAGCACATTATAGCTCGTGGATGGATGCACCAGCTGTACGATCTCCACCTTGTCAAATTGATGCAGACGATTGAGCCCCCGCACATCCTTGCCATAGCTGCCCGCCTCCCGGCGGAAACAAGGCGTATAGGCAGTCATCTTTATCGGCAGCTGCGCTTCTTTTAAGATCTCATCCCGGTAGATATTTGTCACCGGAACTTCGGCTGTGGGTATCAGATAGAGATTGTCTTCGGTGACATAATACATCTGCCCTTCCTTATCCGGCAATTGCCCCGTACCACGGGCCGAAGCTTCGTTCACCATGATGGGCGGCTGGTATTCCGTATAGCCTGCAGCCGTATTGTAATCCAAAAAATACTGGATCATGGCCCTTTGCAGCCGCGCTCCCTTATTGATATAGACCGGGAAACCGCTGCCCGTGATCTTATTCCCCAGCTCAAAGTCGATGAGGTTGTACTTTTTCGCCAGGTCCCAGTGTGGCTGAGCCGTCTTGGGCAGTACAGGCTTTATCCCCCCTTCGCGAATAGTGACATTGTCCGCAGGCGTCTTACCCCTTGGGACAGCCGCGGCTGGAAGATTGGGCAGCCGTATCAGCGTGGCATTCAGCTCCTCTTCCACGGCAGCAAGCTGCTCCGCTATCGGACCCAGCGAGGATTTCAGGTCTGCAACCTCCTGCTTTTTCCCTTCGGCCTCCTCTTTCTGTCCTTTGGCCATCAGCTGGCCTATCTCTTTTGAGGTTGAATTGATCCTGGATTGGGTAGTATCGGATTCCAACTGCAACTTTTTACGCTGGTCGTCCAGCTTTACGATCTTGTCTACCAGGTCCGTGTCCGTGAAATTTCTCACCCCCAGCCTCTCCTTTACAAACTCCGGGTCCTGGCGTATAACTGCCAACTGTAACATCTTCTGAGATTTTTGGTAAAGATAGTATTGTAAAAGCGTATTTTTACCCGCACTCACCAAAACCTGTCATATGCTAGACCAGACCATGATCACCACCAGCACCAACCTCGAAGGCTATCGCATCACACGCAATCTCGGCGTAGTGCGGGGCATTACCGTTCGTAGCCGCAGCGTGCTCGGCAACATCGCCGGAGGGTTGCAGACACTCTTTGGCGGACAGATATCCATCTACGTAGACCTTTGTGAAAAGACAAGGGAAGAAGCATTCCAATACATGATACAGCATGCAGCCGAGCGCGGCGCAAATGCCATCGTCAACATGCGCTATGACGCCAATGAGGTGATGAACGGCGTGACAGAAGTATTGGCCTACGGAACAGCCGTCACCGTCGAAAAAATATAGCCCCGCCAGGCCCTTGGAAGGCGCTCGTCAGAAGGACAGATGTTATTTTGTACCTTTGCACGATGCAACAAGCACAAGATGATCTGCAGACGCGGTGGTGGAACCTCGAAGCCAGACTGGTGGAAAGATTTGGGAAAAAGCCCGATATGGAAACCATCCTGTTTCTCATTGGCGTTCAGGAGCTCGGAGAGATAAGAAATAAATTTTCGAAGGAGCAGAAACAGGACCTCATGCATATTGCCGTCTGCTCATTATTTCGTCAGAGCGGTTACTATGAGCTGGAGCGGGTGGATGAGGATGGCTGGCCGCACTTCAGACAATTGAAAGCCCTTCCCGAAATGACCATGCCCGAACAGGAGAATTTCATGAAAGATCATATTTTACTATATTTCGAGAATGTAGGATTTTAACCTGCTGCTTATGCGCTTTGGTATTTCCCTGCTTATTTTTGCTGCCCTCATCATCTCTTCCTGTAATCCCAGGCTTGCCAATGGTCTGCGAAAGCACGATCTGCACAAGGACGTAGAGATGATCACTACCAAAGGCGCCATTGTACTTCGATTGTCCGACTCCACCCCACTGCATAGGGATAATTTTCTCGCGCTGGTAAAGAAAGGATATTATGACAGCATCTTATTCCATCGCGTCATCCGCCGGTTTATGATCCAGGCGGGAGACCCCAACAGCAAGCACCCCGCAGCCGGCGCGTCCCTGGGAGATGGCGGCCCTGCGTATACCATCCCCGCAGAATTCCGGGCCTCCCTTTTTCATAAAAAAGGTGTTGTGGCCGCAGCCAGGGAGGGAGATGATGTAAATCCTCAAAAGGCCAGCAGCGGCAGCCAGTTCTATATCGTCCAGGGCAAGGTCTTTAGCCCTGCCGGACTGGATTCCGTAGAACAGTTCAGGCTCAAGGGAAGAAAGATCCCTGCCGACCAGCGGGCCGTATATCAAACCATTGGAGGCGCTCCACATCTCGATCAGTCCTATACCGTATTTGGAGAGGTGATCAGGGGAATGGAGGTCGTGGATTCCATTGCCGCCGTACCCACCAGCGGACGGCCGGATGATCGCCCCTTACAGGACGTCCGTATATTGAAAATGAGACTGGTAAATAGAAAATAGAGGCCTCTGTCCTCATTCCTTTTTAATTTCATTCGTTTTCATAATATTTGCATCACAAAATCAAACTCACCATGAATTTCCCCGAGAATTTACGCTATACGAAAGATCACGAATGGATACGCCTGGAAGGTGATACCGCCATCATTGGCATCACTGAATTTGCACAAAAGGAATTAGGTGATATTGTTTATGTGGAGATCGAGACAGTAGGTAAATCCCTTGCCGCTGAGACAGTATTTGGTACAGTAGAGGCCGTAAAGACCGTGTCCGACCTGTATCTGCCCGTGGCCGGAACCATCACAGAAGTCAACCCAGCCCTCGCCGGCGCCCCTGAACTGGTCAATTCCGACCCCTACGGAGAAGGCTGGATGGTAAAGATGACGGTAAAAGACCCTTCCGATCTGGACAAATTAATGGATGCCGCGGCCTATGCCAAGGTTGTGCACTAATCTTTTTTTTCTTTATATTTAGTGTTATATCCTATATATTTTGGGAATACCTAATACCTATAATACTGAACAAGAGCTTGTACTTGCCTTGAAAAGAAGGGATAACCAGGCGTTCAGTATCTTGTATGATAATTATGCAGGCGCTCTCTATAGTATTATAAAACAGATCATTACAGACAATGCGGAATTAGCCGGCGACGTTCTGCAGGAAG
>Ga0207671_10003816_pt1 | contig 14749 bp, 8 predicted proteins | sample KBSC24metaG_FD_184352 | JGI IMG/M metagenome (GOLD analysis project Ga0207671, IMG submission 184352) | Corn rhizosphere microbial communities from Kellogg Biological Station, Michigan, USA - KBS C2-4 metaG (SPAdes) (version 2) | ecosystem: Host-associated > Plants > Roots > Rhizosphere > Soil... | reverse complement strand
CTGAGCCGGGGTTGTACATGTTGCGGGGGTACCACTCGTTGCCGAAGGCGGGGACGGAGAAGGCGCCCCAGTGGTAGTAGATGCCGAATTTGGCGTCCTGGAACCAGGTGGGTGTCGGCGGGTGCTGGTCCACTGAGGACCAGGAGGCGGTGTAGCTTTGCGGGCCGCTGGTGGCCGAGGCTGTGGGGGCGAAGCGCAGCAGCCCGAACGCGGCAGCGGCACCGGCGCCCCCGGCGGCCAGCAGGTTACGGCGGCTGATCGGGAAGGGCGAAGGCGAGGACGTGGACATACGACGATCCTTTCGACGCAGGCCGTTGGGGAAGTTCTGATGTCGACGGCCGCGGCCGTCGACATCAGAACTTCGGGAAACGCCCGGGAGGCCTCAGCCCAGGGTCCACTGCTGGTTGCTCTGGCCGTTACAGGCCCACAGCTGGACCAGGGCGCCGTTGGCGGTCGATGCGCCGGTGACGTCCAGGCACAGTCCGGACTGGACTCCGGTGATGGTGCCGTTGGAGTTCAGGGTCCACTGCTGGTTGCTCTGGCCGTTGCAGGGCCAGATGATCACCTTGGTGCCGTTGGTCGTGCCCTTGCCGTTGGCGTCCAGGCAGTCGGTGACCCCGCCGTCGGTCACGGAGAGCTCACCGCCCGAGGTGTGGGCGAAGGTCTGGTTGCTCTGGCCGTTGCAGGAGTAGATCTGCAGCTGGGTGCCGCTGGTGGTGCTGGCGTTCGGGACGTCCAGGCACTTGCCGGCGCCGACCGCGTGCAGCGCGCCGCCGGGCGGCGGGGCCGGCGCGGAGTAGCCGGCGCCGGTGACGGCCGCCTGGACCGCGTTCTCGGTGGCGTCCGACGGGAAGCCGGTCGTGACGGCGCCTTCGAAGAACTCGCCCTGGCCGCCGTTGCTGTTGTCGCCGCCGGTGCCCAGTTCGACGTCCGGCTGCACCTTCATCGGGCTGTAGCCGTTGGGCAGCGATCCGGAGTACGTCGTCGTCAGGCCGCCGGTCGTCGCGTCCCCGTTCTTCAGTGTGAAGTTCGACGTCCCGTTGTTCTTCTCCCACGCGGTCACGAACGGGTGGCTCACTCCGGGGTTGTTCGAGGTGTTCGGGCCGGTGTTGGTGCTGTACATGCCGTTCTCCAGGTCGGCCTCCACCCACGGCCCGGGGCCGGTGCAGCCGCCGAACCAGCACGCGTTGCCCCACTCGATGGCGTTCATCGTCGCGTTGCCGTCGTCCTTGTGGTCCGTCTCGGCGCTGCCGAAGTCGAAGCAGCACTGCGAGTTGTAGTAGTTGGAGGAGGTGACCATGTAGACCCCCTCCGGCTGCGATCCGGTGGGCACGCCGTTGGTGTTGTCGACGCGGTAGCCGACGCCGGGGTGGACCTTCACCCCGAAGACCTGGTGGCCGTTGACGGTCTCCGGCAGGGCCATGGCGTCCGCGCCGACGTCCGAGCCGTTGGGACCCGGTCCCTTCCAGAACCCGCCGTTCGAGATCGGCATGTCGTTGTGGTGGGTCGTCTGGTCGTAGAGCTTCGTGATCGTGCAGGACGTGTTGGCGCAGAAGGAGACCTGAGCGGCGCCGTTGGCGTAGTCGCCCGCAGCCAGCAGGCCGATGTCCGTGCGGCTGCTGTCGGACGCGCGCTGGATCTGGTAGAGCGGGCCGTTGTAGGACGCGTAGAGCGCGCGGACCGTGCTGTACGCGGCTGCGCAGGGCGTGCCGCCGGTGGCGTAGACGTCGCAGGGCAGCGAGGTGGCTGCGGCGGCGCGCACCGTCGCGGCCTGCGCCGTGGACGTCGCGCCTTGGACGCCGACGACGACCAGCAGCGCGGCGAACGCGAGGGCCATCACCGCCCGCACGGGTCTGAACAGAAGGTGTTCGAACACTGGTTTACCTCCGAGGTGTGGCATGTCGAACCGATTCGATCTCTCAGCCGAGAGTCCATTGCTGGTTGCTGCCGCCGTTGCAGGTCCACAGCTCGACCAGGGCGCCGTTGGCGGTGGACGCGCCGGTGACATCGAGGCAGAGTCCTGACTGGACGCCGGTGACGGTACCGTTGGAGTTGAGGGTCCACTGCTGGTTGGTGCCGCCGTTGCAGGGCCAGATGATGACCTTGGTGCCGTTGGTGGTGCCCTTGTTGTTGGCGTCCAGGCAGTCGGTGACTCCGGCGTCGGTGACCGTCAGCTCGCCGTTGGAGGCGTGGGTGAAGGCCTGGTTGCTCTGGCCGTCGCAGGAGTAGATCTGTACCTGCGTGCCACCGGTGGTGGTGGAGTTGGGAACATCCAGACACTTCCCGGCACCCACCGCGTGCAGCGCACCGCCGCTCCCGCCGCCGCCGGTGCTGCCGGAGACGCCCGAGTTGTTGATGACCTGCTGCGCCGCCGTCGGCCAGCCGCCGCTCACCTGAACGTTCCCGGTCAGGACGTTGTTGTGCGGGGAGCCGGTCGCGACGTTGGTCGAGCCGGAGTTGTACCAGTTGCCGGAGAAGGTGCTGTCGCTGGTGTTGTTGTTCGAGTTGGCGTTGGTGAAGGCCCAGACGCCGGCGTCCTGGACGACGTTGTTCGCCAGGGTCTCGTAGCGGGAGCCCTCGTCGAGGTAGAGCCCGACGGTGTGCTGGTTGTCGTAGACGTAGTTGTCGTCGATCGTCGCCCCGGGGTCCGCCGACAGGGTGTAGATGCTGCCGCCGTCGTGGAAGAGCTTCTTGGTGCCGTGCACCTTGTTGTAGCTGACGACGCTGTTCTTGAGCGTGGTCGGGGTGGTGTAGATCGGCTGGTAGTTGTAGGTGCCGCGGTTGACGTAGTCCTGGCTGCCGCCGGCGTCGTTCATGCCCCAGCCCCAGCCGACGTCGATGCCGTCGTAGGCCAGGTTCGACACCTCGTTGTGCTCGATGTCGGTGTGGGTCGCGTACGTCGACAGGATCCCGGACATGTCCTTGTAGTCCTCGGCGACGCCGCTCACCTGGTTGTCGGTGATCGTGACGTTCTGCACGGTCATCGCGGGGTTCGACGGGTGGTGCGCGTCCGGCTGCACGCCGCCGACCACGATCCCGCCGCCGGAGTCGTCGGTGAAGGTGCTGTGGTCCACGGTGACGTTCGAGGCGCCGAGCCCGACGCCGGAGGCGACGGCGTCCGCGTCGTTGCCGATGCCGAGGCCCACCTGTCCCAGGTGGGTGAAGGTGTCGCCGCTGAAGCTGATGTTCGACGCGGCCGAGACCTGCACCGCCGCCGGGACCTGGTTCCAGGAGTTGCGGGTGGCCTCGAACTGCTGGCACCCGGACTCGCAGGACGTCAGGGACGGCTGGTTGTACTGCTTGGCCAGGAACGTGCCGGTCTGCTGGTCCGCGTAGCCGATGGAGGTGCTCGGCCCCAGCCATGTGGTGTGCTCGAAAGACACGCCCTGGAACGCGATGTTCGAGACTGGGGCGCTGTAGCTGCCGCTCATCTGGATCAGCGAGGTCAGGCGCGGCAGTTCGACGTCGTGGCCGGTGGGGGACTGGCCCGCGGCGGCCTTGTAGTAGAGCTGGCCGGCCGTCGGGTCGAGGTACCACTGCCCGGCGTTCTTCAGGAAGGAGTACGAGTTCTCCAGGTACATCTGACCGCCGGCGAAGGGGCTGACGAGCGTGTCGTAGCCCCAGTTGTTGTTGTTCCAGGCCGGCTGCTGCATCGTGACCGTGGTTCCGCTGATGCTCGACACCGGGGCGTAGCGGTCGGTGAACGAGTTCTGGCTCTCCACCTCGATGCGGTTCTGCTCGGGCAGGCCGGCCAGATAGTTCAGGGCCGAGTTGACGATGTTCATGCCGCTGGACGTGATCTGCACGTCGCTGCGCGAGATCGGGATCGCGGCGCGGGGAGCCAGGGCGCCGTCCACGTACAGCTGTCGCGAGTCGGCCCCGGACGGTACCGGCGCCTGCCAGATGTTCGCGGCCGAATCGTGCAGCGTCCAGCCGCTCACCTGCTGCCCGCCGGACAGCACCGGCGTCGCGCCGGCCGCGGCCTGCCAGAAGACGGTGTGCCCGTTGGTCCCGGAGTCGGCGGCGGTGAAGACCAGCGGTGCGGACAACCGGTACGTGCCGCCGGCCAGCTGCACGGCGATGTCACCGCTCATGCTCGCGGTCATCGACCGGACCGAGGACTGGGCCTGGGCCAGAGAACACGGCGCGGTCGCCGTACAGGCGGTTCCGGAGCCGGTGGGGGAGACGTACAAGGTGGCGGTGGTCGCGGCGTGGGACACGGCGGGCATGCCGAAGGCGGCCGCGGCGAGCGCGGCGGCGGCCGCCAGGATCGAAGGCCGGGAGCGGCCGCCGCGCCGTCGGGTTCCTCGGATCACGGTTCTTCCTCTCGCGGGGCGTGTCGGTTCGATAGCGGGAATGTGTCTGACTTCGGTACCTCATGAGAGTCGCGTAACCCGGCAGCGTCAAGAGAATGAGTGTGCTTATCTTCATGATTCTTTGTCGGCATCCTGCCTCACCTGCGGATCGACGAAGAAGGTGTTGGTGGATGAGTAGCACTCATCTGGAAGTTGCGAGGCTGCGGTGTATGTTCTCCCCATGGTGAGCGTGGTGGCGCAGGGCGAGGACGGTCCCCGGCAGGACGGTCCCTATCGGCCGGGGTATGAGCTCGTGGCCGAGCGGATTCTCGAACTCATCGCCGAATCCGGGATGCGGCCGGGGGACCGGATGCCGACCGAGAACGACCTGGCCGCCCAGCTGGGTACCAGCCGGACGGTGGTCCGGGAGGCCGTGAAGATCCTCTCCGCGCTCGGCCGGGTCAGCGCGCAGAAGGGCCGCGGCCTGTACGTCGCCGACGACCAGGGGATGCTGGGTTCGACGGGGTGGGGCGGCTTCTTCCTGCCGACCGATCTGGATCACGTCTACATGCTGTTCGAGTTCCGCCGGGTCCAGGAGTCCGCGGCCAGCCGGCTCGCCGCGACCCGGGCCACGCCGGCCGAGCTGCGCACCATCGAATCCGCGGCCGAGATGTGCCGGGAAGGGCACGTCACCGGGCGGTCGGAGCTGTTCGACCGCGGCGACGACGACTTCCACGCCGGCGTCGCCGCGGCCTCGCACAACGCCTTCCTCCAGGCCGCGGTCCGTGAGGCCCGCCGCCTGCAGCACCAGTCGAGCATCATCGGACTGCAGGGCGCGGTGGGCGGCCACGCCGAGGAGGCGGTCGAGGAGCACGCGGCGATCTACCGCGCGATCCGGGACGGCGACCCCGACGCCGCGGCGCGGGCGGCCGCCGTCCACATCGACAACACGCTGGAGGACTACCGCCGCGAGATTCAGCACCGCTTGTTCGGCTGACCTCGCGGCGGCCGGATCACGGCCTCAGCCGGATCGTTGCCTCAGCCGGATCATCGCCTCATTCGGATCATCGCCTCAGCTGAGGGTCCACTGCTGGTTGGTCTGCCCGTTGCAGGTCCAGAGCTGGACCAGGGTGCCGTTGGCCGTGGCGGCTCCGGTGACGTCCAGGCACAGACCCGACTGGGCGCCGGTGATGGTGCCGTTGGAGTTCACGGTCCACTGCTGGTTGCTCTGGCCGTTGCAGGGCCAGATGATCACCTTGGTGCCGTTGGTCGTGCCCTTGCCGTTGGCGTCCAGGCAGTCGGTGACTCCACCGTCGGTCACGGTGAGCTGGCCGGTGGAGGAGTGGGTGAAGGCCTGGTTGCTCTGCCCGTTGCAGTCGTAGATCTGCACCTGCGTGCCGCTGGTCGTGCTCGCGTTCGGCACGTCCAGGCACTTGCCGGCGCCGACCGCGTGCACCGCACCGCCGGGCGAACCGGTGCCCCCGCCGGCGGAGTATCCGGCCGCGACGATGTTGGCCTGCACCGCGTCCTCGGTGGCGTCCGACGGATAGCCGGAGGTCATGACGCCCTCATAGAAGGTGCCGTCCGAGCCGCGGCTGTTGTCGCCGCCGGTGCCCAGGATGATCGCGCCCTGCTTGCGCATCGGGTTGTAGCCCGAGACGTTGGGCCGCGGGCCGCTGTAGAAGGTGGACAGGCTTCCGGACTGCGCGTTGCCGCCGCGGATGGCCCACTGGTTGGCGCCGCCCTTGATGATCGCGGTGGTGAAGCGGTCGCTGATGCTCGGGTCGTTGGCGTTGTAGCCGGCGTTCCGGCCGGAGTACAGGCCGTTCTCCATGTCGGCCATGATCCACGGGCCGTTTCCGGAGCCGTAGCCCCACACGCGGATGTTCCCGAAGTAGATCGCTTCCATGGTGCCGTTGCCGTCGTCGTTGTTGTTCGTCTCGGCGTTGCCGTAGTCGAAGCAGCAGCCGCCGTTGTAGTGCGTGCCGTCGAAGATCGCGTACTCGCCCTCGGGGTTGTCGCCGGTGGCGATGCCGTTGGTGGAGTCGTCGCGGTACCCCGTGCCGGCCGGGATGAACACGCCGTAGGCCTTGTTCCCGTTCAGCGTGACCGGGGCGGCGGTGGCGACCGCGAGGTTGTCGGGACCGGGCGCGGCGCCGCCGCCGAGAGCCTGGGTGAGGTTGTTGCCGCGGCCGGACTGGTCGTAGATGACCGTGATGACGCACGTGGTGTTGGCGCAGAAGGAATCCTGCGCGGCGGCGTTCGCGTAGCCGCCGGCGCCGGTCACGCCGATGTTCGCCGTGGTGTTGTCCGAGGAGCGCCGCACCTGGTACAGGTTGCCGCTGTACGAGCCGTACAGGGCGCGCGTCGTGCTGTGCGCGGCCACGCACGGCGTGCCGCCGGAGGCGTAGATGTCGCAGGGCCCGGTGGTGGCCGCGTGCGCGGGGCTGGCGCCGGCCATCCCGGTCACCAGGACGCCGGCCACGAGGGCCGCCGCCGCGGCCAGGTATGTTAGCGCTCGCAGACGGTGGCGAGCAGGCGGACTTCCAGATTGCAGTGCGCTGTATCGCATCTGAGCTCCTTGAACGTGTTTCGTTCCGATGAAGAGCACTGTTCCGCCGACGTGCGCGGCTGCCGGTCCGCGACGGCGGAATGTTAGCGCTAACACCTCGCTCCGCGCCGATGGTCGGGGAAGGGGGAGGCGCGGGATGTCTTGGCGGTAGACGGTGCTGCACGCCGCGTGTTCTGTCAAGAGCTCTGCGATACCACGCGCAAGGTTTCCGCCGGACGTCGAAACTTTCACAGAAGCTTGACACGTATCGTCCTCGGGTCTTTTGTGGTTGTCGCAGCCTTGCCGGAGGACGGATGCCGGGCCGGTCCCCGCCACGCTGCTTCCGACGTATCCGATCAGCGGAGATCCAGATGATCCACAACACCAACCCGGCACGTCGTGGGCTTGCCCGCGGCCTTGCCCTGGCAGCCGCGGCCGTCCTCGCGGTCCCGGTGGCGGCGGCCCTCGCGGCCCAACCCGCATCCGCGGCGACATCGCTGCGAGGCCTGGCCGAAGCACAGAACCGCTACTTCGGCACCGCCCTGACCGATGGCGACGTGAACAACAGCGCCGAGATGAACGTCGCCGGGGCCCAGTTCGACATGGTCACCCCGGGCAATGAGATGAAGTGGGACACCACCGAGCCCTCGAACGGCTCGTACAACTTCGGCCCCGGCGACCAGATCGTCTCCTGGGCGCAGTCGCACAACGCCCGGGTCCGCGGCCACAACCTGGTCTGGCACAGCCAGCTGCCGGGGTGGGTCAGCAGCCTGCCGCAGAACCAGGTCCAGGGCGCCATGGAAGCGCACATCACCACCGAGGCCACGCACTACAAGGGCAAGGTCTATGCCTGGGACGTGGTCAACGAGCCGTTCAACGAGGACGGCAGCCTGCGTCAGGACGTCTTCTACAACGCCATGGGCTCGAACTACCTGGCTGACGCGATCCGCACCGCGCACAACGCCGACCCCAACGCCAAGCTCTACCTGAACGACTACAACATCGAAGGTGAGAACGCCAAGAGCGACGGCATGTACAACCTGGCCAAAACGCTGCTGGCCCAGGGTGTGCCGCTGAACGGGATCGGCTTGGAGAGCCACTTCATCGTCGGCCAGGTGCCCTCCAGCCTGCTGGCCAACATGCAGCGCTTCGCGGCTCTGGGGCTGGACGTCGCGGTGACCGAGCTCGACGACCGGATCCAGCTTCCGGCGAGCTCGGGCAGCCTCCAGCAGCAGGCTGCCGACTACAGCACCGTCGTCAAGGACTGCCTGGCCGTCAGCCGCTGCGTCGGCATCTCGCAGTGGGGTGTGGACGACGGACACTCCTGGATCCCCGGCACGTTCCCGGGCTATGGCGCGGCCACCATGTACGACCAGAACTACCAGCCCAAGCCGGCCTACAACTCCACGGTGACCGCGCTGAGCGGACCCTCCAGCGGCAACACGGTCACCGTGACCAGTCCCGGTAACCAGAGCGCTGCGTCCGGTACGGCGATCACCGCGCTGCAGATCCACGCCACCGACTCGGCGAGCGGCCAGACCCTGACGTACAAGGCCACCGGCCTGCCCCCGGGTCTGTCCATCTCCTCGTCCGGCCTGATCTCCGGCACCCCCAGCAGCGGCGGCACATTCACCACCACCGTGACCGCGACCGACACCACCGGCGCCGCCGGAACCACCACCTTCACCTGGACCGTCTCCGGCGTGTCCACCGGCAGCACCGGTCCGCTGCACGCAGTGGGCGCGGGCAAGTGCCTGGACGACCCGAACTCCACCACCACACTGGGCACCCAGCAGCAGATCTACAGCTGCAACGGCCAGGCCAACCAGACCTGGACCCACAACTCCACCAACGAACTGACCATCACCATCGGCGGCAGCACCCTGTGCCTGGACGCCAACGCCAAGGGCACCACCAACGGCACCAAAGCGATCCTGTACACCTGCAACGGCCAAACCAACCAGCAATGGACCCTGAACTCCAACGGCACCATCACCGGAGTCCAATCAGGCCTGTGCCTGGACGTCACCGGAGCCTCCACCGCCAACGGCGCCCTGGTCCAACTCTGGACCTGCAACGGACAGACCAACCAGCAATGGACCCTCGGCTGAGGGATCCCCAGGCTCAAAGCATCGCGCCCGGCCGGCTTCGGCCGGGCGCTTCGAGGCGATGACCGGTCACAGCGATTCGGTCGAATCGATTCTCCGATCGAATCGGTTCGATGAGGGAGTGTGGAATGAGAGTGCTACCGAAAATGAAGCGGTTCGCCCTGGCAGCCGCGGTGATCCTGGCCCTGGCCGTGCCGTCGTTCTCGCCGGCGCGTGGTCAGACCGCGGCCGGTGAGGCGCTGAGCGTGAACCTCGCGGCGCCCACCGGTCCGGCCACCGGAGTCGGCGAGGGCTTCCTGTACGGCCTGACCGTCGACGGCACCCAGCCCGCCGATCAGTACCTCCAGCCCCTCGGCGTCACGGCGCACCGGGGCGGCGGATGGTATTCCGGCGGCTGGATCAAGGACGGCTACCAGTACGGCTCGGCCACCCAGGCCGACGTGGCCTCGATCATCGCTCAGGCGCGCAGGCTCACCCAGCCTCCGTATCACGCGCAGTACCAGGTGCTGATCACTGACATCTACGGCCTGAACGGCGGTCAGCCCTCGAACACGACATACCCCTGCGACAACGGCGACTGCTCGAACTGGGTCAAGTTCATCGACGCCTCGGTCGGGGCGTTGCAGGCCTCGGGCCTGAAGTTCGCCTACGACATCGACAACGAGCCGGACATCTCGGTCTTCTGGACGCGGGGTGTGAACAGCGCGCAGTACTTCCAGATGTGGGACACCGCCTACCGGGAGATCCGGCGGATCGCTCCGAGTGCGCAGATCGTGGGGCCGTCCTTCGCCTACACCCCGCAGAGCCGGGCCAGCCAGTGGCAGACGTGGCTGGCCCACGTCAAGGGCGCCGGGACGGTGCCGGACATGATCACCAACCACGACGAGGGCGACGTCGACGACCCCGTCACGGTCTCCCAGTCCCTGAACAGCGCGCTGTCTTCGGCGGGCGTCGGCCCGGTCCCGCTGTCGGCCAACGAATATCAACCCGCCGACCGGCAGACCGCCGGAGTGACCGCGTGGTACCTGGCCCGCTTCGCGCAGTCCGGATACACCAACGCGATGCGCGGCAACTGGCAGTGCTGCATCTCCCCGAACCTGACCGGCGTCATCAATCCGAACGCCAGCGGCGGTGCGGCCTACACCGGCAACTGGTGGACGATGCGGGCCTACGCGGATCTGACCGGATCCCTGGTGTCCACCTCGGGACAGGTCGGTTCGACGGCGATCTCGGCGGCGGAGGACAGCGCCCGCCGGCGAGCCGTGGCGCTGGTCGGGGACAGCAACGGCTACACCGGTGCGGCGTCGGTGACCTTCACCGGACTGTCGTCGGTGCCGTGGCTGGCGAACAACGGCACCGTCGAAGCGGTCGTCTACCGGATCCCGGACCAGTCCGGGCTCACCGCGCCGCAGATCGTCTCCGACCAGGTCGTGAGCACCTCCGGCGGCTCCGTGACGCTGCCGGTCACCTTCCAGGCCTCGCACGACGCGTTCGCCGTGTATCTGCTGCCGGGGTTCGCGCAGGGGCTCACCAGCAGTGTGGTCAACCAAGGCGACAACCTGTGCATGGAGAACCCCGGCTTCACCACCGTCGCGACGGCGCAGCTTGATCAAGGCGCCTGCGGGGCCGGTGCGGACCAGCAGTTCCAGTTCGTGCCCACGTCGGCGGGCAGCAGTACGTACTTCATCCGCCCGATGACCCCGGGCGATTGCGTGGAAGTCGCCGGCGGTTCGACGGCTTCGGGGGCCGCGGTGACGCAGAACCCGTGCACGTACGGCACCGACGAGCAGTTCGCGCTGCACGCCGTGACGACCGGCGTCTACCAGGTGGTGGCGCAGAACTCGGGGCTGTGCGTGACGCCCGCCGGGAACGGCACCGGTACCGGGGTCGGGCTCGTGCAGGCCGCCTGCGGCACCGCGGCCTCGGGGGAGTGGAAGATCCAGCAGGGCCAGTCGACCGGCTTCCCGAGCGGCTACCACCAGCTGGTCGTGGGCAACAACAGCCTGTGCCTGGACGTCTACGGCGCCAGCGGCTCCGCCGGAGCCGTGATCGACCAGTGGACCTGCAACGGCCAGACCAACCAGCAGTTCCAGTTCGTCCCGGTGTCCGGCGGGTACGGCGAGCTCCAGGCCCAGAACTCCGGCGACGACGTCGCGGTGTCCGGCGGGTCCACCACCGCGGGGCAGCCCGATATCGTCCAGCAGGTGCCGAACGGTGCCGGGAACAGCCTGTGGCTTCCCGTTCAGCAATCCGACGGCGGCTACTCGTTCAAGAACCAGAGCAGCGGTCTGTGCCTGGACGTCTATGGCGCGGGCAGCAACCTGGGCCAGCAGCTCGACCAGTGGACGTGCAAGAACACCGCCGGCGGCAACCAGGACTTCGCAGCTCGCTGAAATCCCTGATCTCGGATGCCGGGCGCGGTTCCGCCGCGGCCGTACACTTCGGATCAGTGAACCGATTTCACGCGAGCGCGGAGGGCAATGAACATCGGAGAGATAGCGCGCCGCTCGGGGGTGGCGCGCAGCACCGTGTCGTACGCGCTCAGCGGCAAGCGGCCGGTGTCGGCGGAGACCCGGCAACGCATCCAGGCGGTCATCGACGAGCTCGACTATCGGCCGAACGCCTCGGCCCGCGCGCTGAAGGAGGGGCGGACCCGCACCCTGGGCCTGGTGATCCCGCCGGCCGGGGCGCGGCTGACGTCCATCCAGCTGGGCTTCGTGGCCAGCGTCGTGGAGGCCGCGGCGCGGGTCGATCTCGACGTCCTGCTCTCCTCCTCCGGCGAGGACCAGGACCGCTCGTTCGAGCGCCTGATCAGCGGGCAGCGAGTGGACGGCGTGATCCTGATGGAGATCCGGATGCGGGATCCGAGGGTCGCCCGGGTCGCCCGGACCGGGATCCCGTTCGTGACCATCGGGCGGATCGCGGAGCCGGACGGGACGTGGTGGGTCGACGTGGACATCGCGACGATGGTGGGCCGGTGCGTCGACCACCTCGCCGAGCTCGGGCACCGCGACATCGCGCTGATCAACCGCCCGGCGGCGCTCGTGGCGGCCGGGTACGGCCCCGCTCGGCGGGCTCATGAAGGGTTCGCTGAGGCGGCCGGCCGGCGCGGGGTGAGGGGATCGGAGTTCAGCTGCGGAGACGATCTCGCCGGCGGTGAGAAGTGCGTGGCGGAGATCCTCGCCGCGCGCCCCGGAACGACCGCGATCGTCGCGGCGAACGAGGCCGCGCTGCCTGGCGTTCAGCGCGGCCTGGAACGGGCGGGCCACGAGGTCCCGAGGACGTTCTCCGTGGTCGGCGTCGCGGCGGATCAGTGGGCTGAGGAGTTCCACCCGCGGCTCACCGCCGCCGACGTCCCGTCCCTGGAGATGGGCACCATCGCGGTGGACCTGCTCACCGAGCGCATCGCCGATCCCGGCGCCGCCGCCCGGCACCACCTGCTCGCGCCGCCGATCTCGCTGCGGGAGAGCACGGGCCCGGCGCCGCGGCCGTCGGCGCGGCCGGCCTTCTTGCGGCCGGCCACGCCGATGCGGCTCAGGGGAACAGACGAGGATTGAACGTCAGCGCGGGCACCGCGTTCTGGGCGAGCGTGAGTGCCTGCGCGGGCCACCAGGCACCGGCCGCCGGATCCACCGTGCCGCCGTATTCGGGGTCGCCGGGACCGGCGGTGCCGCGGGTGCAGCTGCCGTCGGACTCGCCGATCGTCTTGATGTACAGGTAGGCGTCGGCGAGCGGGACGCCGGTGGCCGCGGTGGGTTGCGCGCCGATACCGCGACCGGGCGGGTTGCACCAGGTCTGCGGGTCGCCGGAGTACTTGCCGGGCGCCGGGGTCCAGGCGCCCTGGCCGTTGCGGCTGGTGTCCACGACGAAGTGCGTCAGCTGGGCCGCCGGCGGTGTGCCGACGTTCTGGTCGAACCAGGCGTCGGTCCAGTGCCAGGTGCTCGGGTCGGTCGGGGAGACCGCGTCGCCGGGCTGGCCGTCGTTCGGCGCGGCCGAGGAGTAGTACTGGCTGGCGCAGTAGTCGGTGTGGCCGGCGGCCCAGGCCGGACCGTCGGTGGCGAACCAGACGCACTTGGAGATCCAGGTGCCGTACCGGTCCGTCTGGTCGGTGGGCTGGTAGTTGGACACGTTCAGGAAGAAGCCCTGCGCCTGGCCGGCGCCGGCCTGGATCAGGCGGCCGGCCATGTCCCCGACGGAGTGCCACTGGCTGTTCCCGGCGTCCAGGTAGACGACGGTCTGCGGCCGGGCTTCGAGCACGGACACGGCGTACTTGATGTCGGCGATGCGCCCGGCGGTCAGCGTGCCGGTCGGATCGGTGGTCGGGCCGCAGTCCGAGGGCAGGTTCGCCAGCGCGTCGGGTTCGACGATCACCACGGCGCGGCTGGAGCCGACGCCTTGGGCGAAGGCTGAGATCCACTGCTGGTAGGCGGCATCGGACGCCGCGCCGCCGGCCGAGTACTGGCTGCAGTCGCGCAACGGGATGTCGTAGGCGACCAGCACCGGAACGGCGTGCTCGGCGGCAGCGGTCCGCACCGTGTCGCGGACCTGCTCGCGCACCTGGTCGGGGGTGCCGCTGGTGAACCAGGTCGCCTCGGGCCAGCTGGCCAGCTTCGCCATGGCCGCGGCGCCGGTGAGATCGCCGTGGTGCAGATCGGTCAGCGCCTGCTGGGCCGCCTCGTTGTCGGGCGTGACGGAGAAGCGGGTGTTCGCGGGCAGCGTGTGGCCCGTCGGGGCGGCGGGCGCGACCGAGGCGGACGCGACCGAACCCATGGCGAAGGCGGATGCGGTGAGACCTGCGGCGAGCAGGAGTCTCGTGGTTTTGGACAGCATGATCCCCCACGGATGGTAGATGTCGGTGCCAGCACTGTTCACGGGCTCTGACACCGTGTCAATGCATCGGTCCGGTGCCTCGGGGCGCTCGCTTCTCAAGGACGGTCCGTTTCTCGTCGGCAATGAAACTTTCATCGCCGGATGCTGGAGATCCGTCGCGGCGACGGGACGTAGGCGACCGACGATGCAAGGCGACCCAGCCCTCTGTCGGACCGGCACCTCTCGCGGTCATTTTCGGCGGCCCTGGTTTCGGTCCGGGCTTGGGTGTGGGTGGTGGGGTGACCCCCGGGGTGTGGGTTTTTAAGGCCTTTTACGGCTTCGCGCATGGTTCGGAGGCCTGTGGCGTCCCCGGCTGGGGTGCGTGTGCGGCGGTGGGGTTGGTGGTCGGCTTCAGATCAAGAGCGACAGGCCTTCGCGCCCAAAGGCGGGGCGCGATGCCTCCGGCGGCGCCTGCGCGGCGAGCGGCCTCGCTCCGAGGGGTGGGGCCGGACACTGGATGGCTGCGGTGTTGCTTGTGGTCCGGTCCGGATCCCTCGTCGCGTCGTTGCGGTTGGGGGTACCACGCCGGTCCGCCGGAGTAAAGTCCATGCCGGCTGCGGTTAGCCCTGGTCGGCGGCGGTTGGGTGTGGCATGGACTTGACACCGTCGGCCCGTCGTGGGCTGCGGTTCGCGCCGACGCGACGAGGGATCCGGAACCTACCTCCATGCGGGGGCGTCAGGCACCGGTCAGGCATCGCGGCGCTGACATCGGCCGCCGCCGGATCTGCTGACGATCGGCGAGTGCGCCTAGGGCTGATACCGGAGGCGGCCACGATTGCTGGAGTTGTGCCCGGCCGGCGCCCGATCCCTACGGAAGGTAGGTCCCGGATCCCTCGTCGCGTCGGCGGGCGAAGCCAATCAGCCCGGGCTGGTGGTGTCCAGCCGGACGAGGCCGCACCCCAGCAGCGTGTGATGCGGCTTGACAC
>Ga0207671_10003810_pt1 | contig 14766 bp, 13 predicted proteins | sample KBSC24metaG_FD_184352 | JGI IMG/M metagenome (GOLD analysis project Ga0207671, IMG submission 184352) | Corn rhizosphere microbial communities from Kellogg Biological Station, Michigan, USA - KBS C2-4 metaG (SPAdes) (version 2) | ecosystem: Host-associated > Plants > Roots > Rhizosphere > Soil... | reverse complement strand
CATCCGCATGGGGGAGAGCGTGCAGAAGGACATGGTGGCGGTGCCGCTCAGCGGCCCGATGTCGGTGTGCGTCGTCGGCTCGCCCGATTACCTGAAGCGACATCGCGCGCCGAAGCATCCCTCCGAACTGGTGCAGCATAACTGCGTGCGCTTCCGCTTCTCGGGCAGCGGTGGAATCTACAAGTGGGAATTCACCGTCAACGAGCGTATCGTCGAGTACGAGATCGGCGGAAGTCTCACGATCAGCGATTCGCTCTTCTCGCTCGATGCCGCGCTGGAAGGGATCGGGTTGGCCTACACCTTCGACTCGCTGGCCGCGCCGCATCTCCGGGCAAAGACGCTGAAGCGGGTGCTGCGTGAGTTCTCGCCGACCTTCCCCGGCTTCTATCTTTATTACCCGAGTCGGCGCCAGCAGGCTTCCAAGCTCAAGGCGTTGGTCGACCACGCGTTGGCGCAGGCAGGCAAGCGTTGACACCGCTGGGCGCTGGCTGGCGCGGTCAGTCGACCCGTCAGCGATGCCCGCCCGGGATCCAACGAATTGCGCTCCGATTCTCAGTACCTACCCTCGAGAGATCAGTGAGCAACGAGGTAGGTATGGCGCGGCGTTCACGCACGCGACTTCAGGTGAAGCATGGGGTGATGCTCGTAGTGGCCGGCGCCGTTCCGGACGATCGGATCGGCCGACGTGAGCGCGGCAATGTCCTGGTCGTCGGCGATGCTGAACAGCGAGACGCCGTAGCCGCCGGCCGGGTCCATCACCGGGCCGTGAGCGACGATGAGGCCTTGTTCGAGCAACTGGTCCAGGTAGCGGCCGTGCTGCTTCATCCACTCGCGTTCGTCGGCCGACATCGTGGGCAGGAAATCCGCGCGCGGCGGGATCCACTTGCAGAGGTAGTGCTTCATGGCGCTCAGGCGGTCTTCACGCTCTTGAGGATCGCTCCCTCGAACATCTTCGGCAGGTAGCTCTGCAGGAACAGGACCATTCCGGTCATCTTGCCGACCGGGTTGCTGAAACGCGGCTCCTTCGCGCCGATCAGCGCGGTGATTCGCTCGACCACCGCGTCGGGCGCCTCGGCCTCGTCGATGCCCTTCTTCGTCGCGGCGTCAGCCTGCTTGCGGTAGTCGTCGTAGTCGGCGATGCGGCCCTGACCGACGCCTGTGGCTGCAGAAACGGCATGCTGGCCCAGGTTCGTCTTGAACCAGATCGGCTCGACCATGCTGACCTTGATGCCGAACGCATCCAGCTCGAATCGCAGCGACTTGAACCAGCCTTCGATGGCGTGCTTCGACGCGGTGTAGTACGACAGGTTCGGCGGGCCGATCAGGCCCACGATCGAGCTGACTGTGATGATCTGGCCCTCACGCTGCTTGCGGAGTTGCGGCAGCAGGGCGTTCGTCACCTTGACTGTGCCCCAGAAGTTGGTCTCGAACTGCTGGCGACCGAGTTCGAGCGGCGTCTCCTCGGCCAGGCCGGTGACCATGTAGCCGGCGTTGTTGACCAGCACGTCCAGGCGCGGAGCGAGGCGGAACAACTCGCCGACGAAGGCCTGGATCGACTGGTCGTCGTCGATGTTCAGGCGCAGCAGCTTGAACGGCACCTTGTCGGCGTACTTCTGCGGCTCGCGGCTGGTGCCAATGACGTTGAAGCCTTGCGCATGCAGCCGCTGGGCGAGCATCAGGCCGAAGCCGGACGAGGCGCCGGTGATGAGGATCGTCTTGGTCATGTCGAGGGTTCTCCGGAGAGGGTCGATGGGTTGGAAAAGTCGGGGGATCAGCGCCGGCGATCGGGTTGTGGACCGGCTGATGTGGGCATGCTAGTATCGAATGAGTAGTTAGTCAATACTGAAATGCTATGAACTCGACAAATTCTTCCGCTAGTGCCTGTCCTATCGCGCGTGCCCTGGATGTGCTCGGTGATGCGTGGTCGATGCTGATCCTGCGAGACGCAGCCGTCGGGCTGACCCGCTTCGAGCAGTTCCGCAAGAGCCTGGGCATCGCCCCGACCATGCTGACCAAGCGCCTGGCGGCGCTGACAGAGGAGCAGTTGCTCGAAAGGCGCCTCTATTCCGAGCGCCCGCCGCGTGAAGAGTACCTGCTGACCGAAGCCGGACGCGCCTACCTGCCGGTGCTCTTCATGATGGGCGCCTGGGGCCGCAAGTACCGCGGCAAAGGCAAGCTGGCGCGCTACCTGGATGCCGAGACCGGCCTCGACATCGAGCCGGTGGCGATCGACGCGGTGACGGGCGCAGAGATCGGGACACGCCCGTTCCGCATGCTGGCGCCGAAGTGAAGCCGTGCCGATCGCGCAATCCAACTGGGCGATGGCGCGCGGTCTTCCAGGCGACGCCGCAACTCAAGCACTACAATCCGCTGGGATCGGTGCACGGTGGCTGGTACGCGACCCTGCTCGACATCGCACTCGGCTGCGCAGTGCAGACCAAGCTACCAGCCGGCACGTGGCTATGCGACCAGCCAGATCAACCCGAACACTGTGCCCGCGGCCCACACGAAGACAGTCCCGCTGCGCTGCGTGGGCGCGGCCCTGCACGTCGGCCGGCAGGTCGGCGCCTCCGAAGGCAGGATCGTCGGGCCCGACCGAAAACTGTATGCCCAGGCGACGACCACTTGTGCGATGTTCGAGTCACGGCCGGCGGCACCGTGAATTCGGCTGAACTCACGGACCCGTGTTGCCCTTCGTTCTAGCGGGCCCACGTCGGAGGCGCGACGCTTCGATGCTCAGCACTGCGCCGACTTCGCCATCGCATTATCACGACCTCCACACCGCGCTGATGCAGGCCAAGGGCGCGACGGCAGCCCGCTTCAATCGAGCTGTCTACGAGCGGCTGAAGCCCGGCGGGTACTACGTCATCGTGGACCACGTCGCCCCCGCCGGGCTGGGCACGAGCGACGCGCAGTCGCTGCATCGGATCGACCCTACGGCCGTTCGCGCGGAGGTGGAGGCGGCCGGCTTCGTGCTGGATGCGGAAAGCTCCATGCTCGCCAGAAGTGACGATCCGCACTCGATCAAGGTGTTCGATCCTTCGATCAAGGGCGAGACGGATCGTTTCGCCTATCGGTTCGTGAAGTGCTGACAGGTACCCGCGGCGACAGGTGCGACCTGACCGACGCGAACCTCAAGACGCCATCGTTCCGTCCCTTGCTCCAGCGCGGGCTTCTTTCAATCGTGTCCTATTGGTCGGACACGATGCGCTGTAATGTAAATGGAGACATCTCGATGAGCAGGCAGCGAATGTCCAGACCTTGTCGGCTAGGTCGGCTTACTCCCGGTCTTCCTCGTACTGCTCGGCGCCCTCGATCGGTCGCAGCCAGCGTTCGCGACGTTTGACCCAGACCTCAAAGGTGGGCTCCAACGCAGTGGGCGCTTCCGACAAAACGCCTAGCTTGATTTCAGCCTTTCTCTCGTTGGCCGCGAATAGCCGCGACCCGCAGCGGACACAGAAGCTTCGTCCGCTGAATTTGGATGTTTCGCCTTGATGCTCGAACCGGTCGGCTGGCCAGACACCGAAGAAGGTGAAGGCCGAACCGGTCTCTTGCCGGCAGTCCGTGCAGTGACAAATGCCGACGTAAAGCGGCTCGCCATTTTCCTGAATAGACGGCCATGGCTGATTCCTTTCAGTTCGAAGTCACCCCAGGGCGTGGCCCGTGGCGGCCCATCGTATTCGCTGCGGGACGAGGTAGCAATTTCGCTTATTCCAGAGGCGTGTCGTAGCTGACTCAAGAGGCAACGTGAGGACGGAGTTGGGTTCTGACCTTCAGCGCGCCGTGTGTCGGTGGGCCGGCTCGACATACGAGGGTAGGCTTGGCGGCCATCGTCGCTTCGCTAGCAGTTGGGTTCGATGCGGTCAGCCTTCATCATCGACGTTGATTGCCGACGGCCGGCACGCACACCGTGCACCGACGGCGCTTGCCTGTCCGTTCCTGGCTGTGATCCGCCGGTCGCGCGGCCGCTTATCGTCGGGACTACCCGTTCACGACGCTAGCCGACAGCTGCCGCCGAGCAAACTGGCGATCTCGCCGAATGACTGCTGCCGGGCTTCGCCTCGAGCTCAACGTGTCGGCCACAAGCGGTCACACAGCGGCGCTAGCCGACGGTCGCTTCAAGACTGGTCGCTGTCGGTCGCGGTCGGCGGATGAATGACACCGGCCGCCTGAAGCAGCCGTTCGCTGGCCGCCGCCGCGTGCGGCTGCTGTCCTTCCGGAAGCGGCCCGATGCGGCACAGACCGGTGACCAGGGCCTTGTTCATCGCAGCGACGGTCCAGCGGCAGCTCTCCACGGGTGCCAACTGGCACTGCCGACCATTTGCTGACGATCGAGCACGCTGTCAAGGTCGCCCGAACCCGTCATTCAGGTCGCTGCTTAACCGGGAGCGATTCTGTACTCGTTCGTCGCCCGCTGCCACCCACGTCGATCAGCCATGCGCGAAGAATCGGGCCAGTTCCTCGGCGGTCTGTTCCGGACGTTCCTCCGGGAAGAAGTGCCCGCCCTGTACCGGGTGGCCGCGGACGTCGTCGCACCACTGGCGCCAAAGTGCCAGCGGTCCTCCTTCGTCTTCGTACCAACTGTCGAGGCCGCCTTCGGCGCTCCATATCGCGAGCACGGGGCAGGCGATTCGTCGACCCGCAGCGAGATCGGCTCGATCGTGTTCGCGGTCGATAGTGGCAGCGGCTCGATACTCTTCACAGATGGCATGTGCATGGTCAGGGCTCGCGAGCGACTCAACATAGGCCACACGCACGTTTGCGGGGAAGCTATTTTCCGGCGTGCCCCATTGGGTCAACGCGTTCTCAACGACGGCTTCCGCGGCCGCCTCGAGAATGCGCTCCGGCAATGGCGCCGGCTGCGCGAGTAGAGACCAAGGCCAAAATGCCATGGCGAGTCGAGCATCGGCTCTGCTCCACGCAGTCTCGGTTGGCAGAACATCGAGTACGGCGAGCTTTTCTACATGTTGGGCATGGTCGAGCGCCATCCGGTACGCGACCCGGCCTCCTCGGTCGTGACCCGCTACAGAGAATCGCCGAAATCCCAGCTGCTCCATGACGGTCACCATGTCCAGCGCCATGGCACGCTTCGAATACGGCAGATGATCGATGGACGAGACAGGGCATCCGCTGTCGCCATAGCCGCGAAGGTCGGGGCAAACCACCGTGAACTCCTCCTCGAGAAACGGCAGCACGCTGCGCCACATGAGGCGCGTCTGCGGGAAGCCGTGCAAGAGGAGGAGCGGTGGGCCAGAGCCTGACGCTTGCCCGAAGATGCTGGTCTCGCCGGTGGCGATTCGGAAGGTGTTCTGGGCGGATCCCATGAGGCTTCCTGCTCCCGCGCCATGATTCTTCATGGCGGGCTCAGTCCGAAGGAATGGCAGCCGGGTCCATCCACATCGCTTCCCAAACGTGGCCGTCGGGATCGACAAGGCTACGGTTGTACATAAAACCAAGGTCCTGGACCGGGTTGACGTCGGCTCGGCCGCCGTGCGCATCGGCGGCACTATTCATTGCGTCGACAGCAGATCGACTGTCGCAGGACAGCGCCAGCATCACTTCACTCGACGTTGCGGACGGGATGGGACGGCTGGTGAAGGTGCGCCATTTGGCGTGAGTGAGCAGCATGACGTTGATCGCCTCGCTCCACACCATGCAGGCCGCCGTGTCGTCGGAGAAGTGCGGGTTGGGCTTGAAGCCCAGTGCCTCGTAGAAGCGCCTGGACCGGGCAAGGTCAGTGACGGGCAGGTTCAAGTAGATCGATTGCGTCATGAGAGGTTTCCTCAGAAGGCGGCAAGCCCCGCGCTCGCCGTAGTCCAAAAGATACGGCCGGGACGTTCTCGTCGCATTGATGTTTGATAAGACCGGGTTTGGCCCTCAGCCTACGCCCAGGGCAATGGCTTTCCTGATGCGGCTCAGGCTTTCGGGCGTGATCCCGAGCCACGCCGCAATGTGATGCTGCTTCAAGCGCTTGTGTAGCCCGGGCTCGCGGCGAATGAAGTCGCGATAGCGCTGCATCGCGTCATCGTGCCGGAACGCGATCTCTCCCGGCTCCTTCTCAATGATCCAGTGGCGCTCGATGTACCGAATGTAGAAGGCAGCCACGTCGGGGAACCGGGCGACAAGTGTCTTGAAGGCGGCGAAGTCGTACTCGAGGACGGTACTGTCCTCGATTGCAGTGATCCCGAAAAGACTGGGTTGTGCAAGCAATGTCGCGCTGACGGAGGCAGCGATTCGACCTTCGGGAAAGAAGTACTTGATCACCACGTCGCCCTCCGAATCGACGTAGTGTTGTGAGAATAGCCCTTCAACCACGAAAGCGAACCTTGTCGGTACTGCGCCGGCGACGATGTAGGGCTCGTCCCTCTTGTAGTGTGTTTGCGCAAGAAGCGCCGACCAGGCCTGTTCTGCGTCGTCGGAAAGCGCTGCGTAGGATCGGATCTTCGTGAAGAAGGCTTCAATGGTCCAGCGTTCTTGCTTCGTCATTGCTCGCTCACTGACAACAGTACCTGTTTGAATTCTGACAGCATGCCTTTCGGAGGCGACTGCAACTGGTCGGGGCTGACGATCGGCTGTTCCTGAACCATAGCGTGGTGGCGGCGCCTGGCAAGGATTAGACTTAACGAAGCCCGAGGCCGTCTGCGCGAGAAGCTGCGAAGTCGCGCACCGAAGAGGAGACATGGTTCCTTCGCGTGGTCGCCATGGGCGTTCAGGGCCTGGGCAGAAGGCGTGCACCCGGGCAAATGCGAGGCCGTCCTGAGCGGTTGGTCAAGATCGGTCCGTCTGTCATCGCCCCACCGCGTCGAGTGCACGCTCCCCAGCCAGCACCGCAGCGATATTGTCCAGCGCCGTGAACCCCATCTGGTCCCGCGTCTCCACGGTGGCGCTGGCCATGTGAGGTGTCAGGAAGACGTTGTCGAGCGAAGCGAATCGTCGATCGAAGGCCGGCTCCTGGCGAAAGACGTCAAGCCCGGCTGCGAAAAGCTGACCCGTGGTCAACGCGTCGTACAGCGCGTCCTCGTCCACCAGTCCGCCTCGCGCAGCATTGACGAAAACGGAGCCGCGCGGCATCAGCGCGAATTCTTTGCTCGTCATCAGCGGCGCTCCACCTCCCGGCACGTGCAGGCTCAGGATGTCGCTCACGGGAAGCAAGTCCTCGAGACGCTCGTAGTACTTCGCATCACCTTCGAAAGCGGCCGGAAGAAGGGTGCGATCGGTGTACGCGATCTTCATCCCGAAGCCTTGCGCTCGGCGTGCGACCGCGCGCCCGATCCGGCCCATGCCGACGATGCCGAGTGTCTTGCGGTTGACGCGCCGACCCAGCATGTCCGTCATCCCGAACGACTTCTGCCAACCGGCACGCATGATTCGCTCGTACTCGGAGGCCCGTCGGCTGGCCGTGAGGATCAGAAGCATCGCAAAGTCTGCTGTGCAGTCCGTGAGCGCGTCGGGCGCGTTGGTGACGACGATCCCGCGCGCCCGGGCTGCAGCCACATCCATGTGATCAAAGCCTGCGCTGGCGTTTGCAATGATCTTGACGCTCGGAGGCAGTTGCCCGATGTGTTCCGCCTGCAAACCGGACTTTTTGCCGATGAGCACAGCGGAGACCTCATGGGTCTTGCAGAAGTCAACCGTCGACCAGGCGTCCATGTCGCTGTCGACCACATGCGCGTCGAACTGGGCAACTGCGCGCTCCGCTACTGCTTGGGGCACCCGGCGGGCAACCAACAGTCGGGTTTGAAGATTCTCGGACATCGTGAGTTCCTTGACGGTTACATGATGAGCGCGAGGCTAAGGAATCGCGTCCTGATGCGTCAATGTTGATTGATTTAATCAACAGTCAAGTCAAGGCCGCCCTGAGTTCGACGTCGAAGCCGTCGCAGCCACCTCCAAGGATGTGTGCAGGCCCCCCATGCCTGGAGAGCAAGCGTGCCTCGCATCAGGAAAACCCTTGGTTCTCCCAGGAGAACAGGGATCTATTGATGTTGATTCTTCCAATCAAGCTTGATGGCATCCGGCCGCAGATGAAATCCTCTCCGAAATTCAACGCCAAAGGACGCCAAATGACTTCTCCCACCAAGGTCGCCGCGGTCACCGGCGCAGGTTCCGGCATCGGACAGGCCTCGGCCGTTGCGCTTGCCGAGGCCGGGTTCACCGTGGCTCTTATCGGTCGCCGCGAACAACCCCTCAACGAGACGCTGGATCGCATCGCGAGTACAGGCGGTCAAGCGCAGGCCTATCCGACGGACATCGCCGACGAGACTGCTGTCGATGCGCTCTTCGGGCACATCGCCGCGGACCTCGGTCGGCTCGATGTCCTCTTCAACAACGCAGGTCGCAATGCTGGCGCCGTTCCGCTGGAGGACTATGAGAGGCAGCTGTGGGACGATGTCGTTGCCACCAATCTGACCGGCGTCTTCCTCTGCGCTCGCGCAGCCTATCGCCTGATGAAGGCCCAGTCCCCGCGAGGCGGCCGCATCATCAATAACGGCTCGATCTCGGCCCACTCGCCCCGGCCCCACACGATTGCCTACACGGCGACCAAGCACGCCGTCACCGGGATAACGAAATCGATCGCGCTGGACGGCCGCCCCTATCGCATCGCGTGCAGTCAGATCGACATCGGGAATGCCGCGACGTCTTTGACCGAGCGGATGACGCAAGGCGTGCTGCAAGCAGACGGCCGCAAGACGCCAGAAGACCGACTGGATGAGCGCCACGTCGCGCGCGCCGTCGTGCATATGGCCGAACTGCCACTCGAGGCCAACATTCTCACGATGACCATCATGGCCACGAACATGCCTTTCGTCGGCCGCGGTTGAGCGTACACCCGAGTGCACATTGCGTGCACGCAGACTAGCCTCCGGAGACACATCATGAGTGCCATCGAGATCAGCACGACCCACACGCTGCCCCTGGCTGCAGAGCAAACTGCCAAACCTACGCGCATCAGGTATCTGATCTTGCTGCTGCTTCTGGTAGCGACAATCCTCAATTTCGTGGACCGATCGGCGTTGGGGATCGTTGCCCCAACCCTTTCGAAGGACCTTGGACTGACCAAGCTCCAAATGGGCGAACTCTTCGCGGCCTTCGGCGTCGCATACGCCATTGCATTGGCGCCGGGCGGAATCCTAGCGGACGTCCTCGGGTCGCGCATGGCCTACGCGATATCCCTCATCGGCTGGTCGGTGGCGACGTTGACGCAAGGCTTCGCCAACGGCTACGCGATGCTCTTTGGCTCGCGCCTTGCGGTCGGCGCCCTGGAGTCACCCGCTTTCCCATCAAACGCCCGCGCGGTAACGATGTGGTTCCCGACGCGAGAGCGCGGGTTCGCGACCAGCGTCTATGTCATGGGCCAGTACATCGGGACGCCTCTGTTTACCGGCTTGCTTCTGTGGATCTCACTCGGCTACGGATGGCGCGCCGTGTTCTTCGTGACTGGCGGCTTCGGCATCTTGTTCGGCTTGGTCTGGTGGCTCGTGTATCGCGACCCGGAAGCCCATCCCAAGGTCAATTCCGCGGAACTGGCCTACCTCAATGAGGACGATTCCAATGCCCGCCAAAAGCCTCGCGAGAGGTTCACGTGGCGATTCGCACTTAAGCTGCTGAGTTATCGGCAGGTGCTGGCGATCTGCCTCGGCAAATTTTGCAACAACACCGTGCTCGTGTTCTTCACGACCTGGTTCATGACTTATCTCGTCGAGGAGCGGCACATGTCGATGATCAAGGTAGGCATCTTCCAGGCGCTGCCCTTCATCGGAGCTACCGTTGGCATCCTGCTCGCCGGCGCGACGTCCGACTTTTTCATCCGTCGCGGCACCTCGATGTCGGCAGCCCGCAAAGCCCCGCTGATCATCGGCACGGTTCTGGGCGCTTCCATCGTGCTGGTCAATTTCGTCGAGTCGAACGCCGCGGTGATTGCGATTTTGACTGTCGCCTTTTTCGCGCAGGGCGTCGGTGCTTCGTCTTGGGCCGCCGTGTCGGAGATCGCGCCTCGCGGATACGTCGGACTGACGAGCAGCGTCACGAGCCTTGCTGCCAACATCGCCGGCGTCACCACACCCATCGTGATCGGGTACATCATCCACACGACTGGCCAGTTTTTCTGGGCCTTGAATTTCATGGGTGCACTGTGCCTGTTGGGCGCGTTGTCCTATTCGGTGCTGCTTGGCAAGCTGCATCGTATCGAGCTCTGACCGAGCCTCTGAAAGGCCAACCATCATGCAATTCCATTGGGACCACCTTCAGCTCTGTTCGCCGGATCCAGAGGCTACCGCTGCCTGGTTCGCTCGCTGTCTGAATGCCGAGATCGTTCGTCGTCCGGGTCGCGTTGACCTGCGCATTGGTTCGATCAATCTGTTCATCACGCCTGTGGCGCCTGCCGCATCTGCCCGGGCCACGGCCGGCCCGGGCGTCCCGGGCATCGATCATTTCGGCGTCACGACGGCCGACCTCGACGCGGCTTTTGCTCACCTGCAACAATGCCAGGTGGAGATCGTCGAGCCGATTCGGCAGATCCGTGCCGGCGTGCGGGCTTGTTTCGTCCGGGCGCCAGGCGATATCCTGATCGAAATCCTGGAACGCCGGCCCGCGGAGATGGTGTTCAATTGAACTGTCGGCGACTCGCCGCACTATCAAGGCAGCGTCGTCGCTGACCTTTCAGCTCCATGGCACGATGGATCACTCTCTCAGAGGCAGCACGGCAACTCGGTGTCCGCGCGCAGACGGTCTACGCCTACGCCAGCCGCGGCCGTATTACGGTCATGCCCGACCCGCGCGATCCGCGCAAGAGCCTATATCGGGCCGAAGACGTATCGGGTCTGTCGCGGAGCAAGCAGGTCGGGCGGAAGCGGGAAACACTTGCCGCCGGTACGATCTTCGGTGCCGAACCCTGCATCTACACCGCGATAACGGCCATTTCGAAGGGGCGGCTCTACTACCGCGGCCAGGACACGATACGTCTTTCGGAGAGCGCGCGACTGGAGGACGTTGCAAGAATCCTCTGGGGTGCTGAAGCTGACATTTCGTTCGACACCGCGGATATGCCCTTCGAGGGACTGCCGAGCGGTCGATCCCGGGCGTTCGTCTCACTCAGCGATCTCGCCGTGCGAGGCAACTCCACGTTGGGTCGAATTGATCGCGCCCTGCATGCCGAAGCGGGCGGCTTGGTGGGATTGGTTGCCAAGGCTTTCGGTGCGGTCGCGACACCACCCGGCGAGGCGATTCACCTTCAGCTTGCTCGAGGCTGGGGTCAGAGCGCCGAGGTGGCCGAGCGTCTGCGGCAGGCGATGGTGCTGCTGGCTGATCACGAGCTCACCAGCTCGGCGTTTTCAACTCGCATCACGGCCTCAACGGGCGCCTCGCTCGCTGCTTGTCTTCTAACCGGGCTGACGACCTTTTCAGGGCCGCTCCACGGTGATGCCTCTGGACGAGTACGAGCACTATTGGACGACGTCCAACAGCGAGGCGCCGAGAAGGTGGCTGCGCATCATTTGCGCTCGGCCATCGCGATACCCGGATTCGGGCACCATCTCTATCCCGATGGCGATCCGCGCGCGCAAGCGCTGATGGCCAACGTGTCGCCACCTGCGGAGATCGCAACTTTCGTCGAGCGCGTCGTGGCCCTGACAGGTCTGCAGCCCAACGTCGACTTTGCACTGGCGACAATGGCAACTCGATTCGATCTGCCGCCGGATGCGGCGTTTGCCCTCTTTGCCGTTGCGCGCTGCACTGGTCTCTTGGCGCATGGTATGGAGCAGTTGCGCGTCGGCATGGTTATCCGGCCGCGGGCTCGCTATGTTGGACCGACACTGGAAGATCGCAAAGATGCCTCTATCCCGGGGGAATCGGACGATTTGGGGCGGCCCAGCTCCGACACCCTGGCCAAGAATCAAATCTTCCGACGTCGCGACGTCGATCCTGCGGCATGAGTAGGACGGCCGCGGCTCGGGCGCGGCGCTCGGCGTCGAGGCCGCGGCCTACTGCAGCACGATGCCGCCGCGTGCGACCCTGAACACGCTGGTCGACTTCGGTTACCTCGACAGGAGCCGATACGCATGACCAGCAGTGCAGTGAGTGTCTGCAGCTCTGCAGCGGCTACCTGCGCTACTTCGACAAACGGAACGAGAACCTGGGTGTCGATGACGTGATGGCTTCGAACGCGCTGCCGCCGGCCCTTCGGCGCGATCCGCGTCGACGGCGAGCCGTACTGGGACGGCGGCATCTACTCGAACACGCCGATCGAGGCGGTGCACGACGGCAAGCCGCACCGCGACTCGCTGATCTTCGCGGTCAACGTCTGGCACCGGAGCGGCCCCGGGCCGGGGCTTGATAAGGCATCGACGATGCGATTCGTCGACATCAGCGATTGGTTCCCGGGCCCGGCGGAGCTTTTACGTGGGCCGGCAGGGCGGATCGCAAAGATCGGAGATCGACTGAAAGAGATGGACGACGCCGAGCGTTGAAGCACTCATTCCGACGGACGTAAACCCGGCTGATCTTCGCATTCTGGCAAAGTGGCAGCACACGGGATCAGCTTCCTCCTGGCGACAGAGATCGTTCCCCCGCCGCCGTTTTCTACAAGTTTTCTACAATAAGGGACTGAACAAGCAGCGCTTATTGAGCGTTAGCAAGGTGACCGATCGTGCCGCTGGCCGCACCCGGATCACTGAACAGTTGTCGCTGTGCTGACACCGGCGCCAATCGCCCGGGCCCTCTCAGTCTCGCCGCTGCGCCGCCGACAACGAGGAGTTCGTTGCACGCCGTCGGTGTGCCCGCTCCTTCACCCGCTCGCGCGACCGTTCGCGCCTCGAGGACTCCCCGCATGTCGACCGTCCCGCTGTTCAGGCCTCTCGCGACTGCCTTATCGCTCGCCTCGATCGCTGTTCTCGCCGCCTGCGGTGGCGGCGGCAGCGACGCGTCCGTCGCCGCTCCGCCCGTCGCCGAGGCGCCGGCACCCGTCGTCGCGACGACCCTCGGCGGCACCGTCGCCGTCGGCGCACCGATCAGCGATGGCAAGCTGCGCATCCTCGATGCGGATGGTGGGGTGGTCGCCAGCGACATCGCGATCGGTGCAGACGGCAGCTACGCCGGCATCGCGCTCAGCGGCCCGGCACCATACCGCATCGAGGCCTGCGGCAACGCCGGCCCGAACTATCTTTGCGTCTACTCGACCGCCAGCGCTGCCGGTACCGCCAACGTCACGCCGCTGACGACGGCGACGGTGCTGCTCGCCACCGGCCAGTCGCCCAACGTGCTGATGAGCGGCGCAGCCCCCGCGCTCACCGCCGACGCGGTCGCCGCGGCCCAGGCCCAGCTGCGCAACGCGCTCGCCAATGTGCTGGCGAGCGCCAACGTGGCCAGCGGCTTCGATTTCATTGCCGGTGCGCTTGAAGCTGGCTCGCGCAGCGGCTACGACGGCGTGCTGGACGCGGTCGGCGTCGAGCTCGGCGTCGACGACCATCCCTTCGTGCAGATCACGCCACGCCTCGGCAGTGGCAACCTGTACCTTGAGCAAGGCAGCTCGAGCGGCAGCGTCACCTCGACGACGAGCGCCGCCTCGCTGCAGATGTCCGGCCTGGAAAGCCTCTTCCGCGACATGAGCGCCGCGCTCGCCGGCCCGGCGGCCTGCAGTGCCGCGAGCACTGGTATCCAGCGCTCGCTCGCGACCACCGCGCAGCTCTCAATGGGCGGTGGCCAAGCGGCGCACGGCGCGTCGGACGTGGCGGCTGCGCTCTGCGGCTTCTTCGCACAGGGAGACGACGGCAACGCCCCGCTCTGGGGTTCGACCTTGCTGAGCCCGACGCTCGGACGCTGCGACCTGAGCGCCGGTGCGCCGGTCTGCAAGGTCGACTTCGTGCTGCGCGGCCCCGATGGCGCAGTGCAGCCGGTCGGCAGCGGCATGGGGGTGACGGTCGAGGCCGGTGCCTGGAAGTTCGTTGGTGACCTCATTCCGATCGAGATCCACGCCAGCGCGAAGGCGCAGCGCACGGTGCGCGGCGACTCGGCCGGCGCCCCGATCGACTACAACCGCGCGCTGACATTCGAGGTGGCGGCCCTGCCGGGGCTGGCCTGCGCCCAGGTGGCGCAGCGCGACGCGGGCGGCACGCTCACGACGGTCGGCTACTACAAGCGCCACCCCGGCGCGACCGATCAGCAGCGTCTGTCGCTGTGGTCGGCGAACAGCATGAGCTGGGGCGCGAGCCTCGATCCGCTGGTCGGTGCCACGCGCTCGGCAGACGACAGCTGGATCGTCTTGCCCGAAGGCAGTGCCGGCGACGCGGTGGTTCGCAACTTCTATCGCGGCGGCCGCAGCGTGCTGGTTTCGCTGTTCGCGGACGCGGCCTGCAGCCAACCGTTCACCGTTGCCGGCAAGAGCGAGTTCGAGGTCGAGGTCGACGGCGTGCCGCCGGTCTGGTCGGCGATGCCGAACCTGCCGTGGCCCGAGGTCGATGCCAGCAGCATCGCCGCGCTCGACGCCTTGCAGCTCGATGCCGGCGCCACTGGCAGCTTGCACGTCGGCTGGAGTTTTCCGCGCGGGCCGCTCGGCCTGAACGGCATCACGGTCTGCGGCAGCCGCGCCGAGTGCGGCCAAGGTGGCAGCGGCCGCGTCGGCGAGCGTTCCCTTCGTCCGAATGCGCGCGACGCGGACGTGGCGCTGGCGAACCACGGTGGCGCGATTGCGCCCACCGATTCGAAGACGCTCGCGCTCTATGGGCGCAACGGCGAAGGCGTCGACCTGCAGAGCAACCTGACGACCTGCCCGGC
>Ga0207671_10003809_pt1 | contig 14769 bp, 14 predicted proteins | sample KBSC24metaG_FD_184352 | JGI IMG/M metagenome (GOLD analysis project Ga0207671, IMG submission 184352) | Corn rhizosphere microbial communities from Kellogg Biological Station, Michigan, USA - KBS C2-4 metaG (SPAdes) (version 2) | ecosystem: Host-associated > Plants > Roots > Rhizosphere > Soil... | reverse complement strand
CCAAAGGGCTTCGACCCGTCGCATATTCTGACCGCATCAATCACTCTGCCAGGAAACAGCTCGAAGGCTGTGCAGTTCTACGAGGGCTTGCTGGCAAGAGTGCGCACGATGCCGGGAGTAGAATCGGCGAGTGTCGCGCAAACGTTGCCACTAAGCGGGACGAACAACAATACGTCGGTACAGGTGGTGGGACATCCCGAACCGGGCAAGCCGTCGGCCGACTTGCGATTCGTCGAGTCCAATTATTTCGCCACACTGAAAATTCCGATGGTGGCTGGCCGCGTCTTCGATCCTAGCGATACGGCGCAGCGGCCTCCGATAGCGGTGGTGAATCAGGCATTCGTGAATCGCTACCTGCAAGGACGTCAAGCGATCGGCTCGAAAGTGATGTTGGGATGGGGCGGTGACAATCCGAAAGAGATCGTCGGAGTGATCGGCGATGTCCGGCACAACCCACTGGCGACGCAGGTATCGCCTGAGGTGTACGTTCCCCAAGCGCAATTTCCGCTCAACGATATGGTGCTGGTGGTAAGAACGGTGGGCGCCCCGGAAGGTTCCTCCCGCGCGATTCGGGAGTCGATAGCGGCGATGGATTCGTCGATCCCCGTGGAGCGCGTGAGGACATTGGAAGCCTACCTGCTGCTCTCGGTTGCGCCGCAGCGCTTCCTGATGTGGGTACTGGCGGCCTTTAGCGGAAGCGCGCTGTTGTTGGCGGCGATCGGTTTGTACGGCGTCCTGAGCTATTCGGCGGAACGCAGGACACGCGAGTTCGGTATTCGGATGGCGTTAGGATCGACACGATCGGAGCTCATTGGACTAGTACTTTCAAAGGGCATGGCAATCGGGGTAGGCGGTGCCGGCGCAGGTCTTATACTCGCTGTCGCGTCAACGCGCTTCCTCTCACGATGGCTCTTTCAGACGAGCCCGCTCGATCCGCTGAGTCTGATCGGTGCGGCGGCGGTGCTGTTAGTAATCGCGATTCCGGCGTGTCTGGTGCCCGCGATGCGGGCGGCCGCAGTGGACCCACTGACTTCGCTGCGGGCAGACTGAACTGTGGCCAAGTTTATTAAGAGCGTGATGATCGATGCGCCCGTCGAACGTGTCTTTGCTTTTCACGAGCGACCCGATGCTTTGGAATTACTAACGCCCCCCTTTCCTCCCGTCCGCATCCTTTATAAGAGCGGCGGCATTCATGTGGGCGCCCGCGTCGTTCTGCGAATCGGATTTACGAGGTGGGTAGCGTTGCATACCGCATATGAAAAGAACCGCCTGTTCGTCGATCAGCAGGTAGAAGGCCTCTTCAAAAGCTGGGTGCATCGCCACGAATTTGTAGCGGTTGGTAGCAAGACCCAACTGACCGACAACATTGAGTTTGAACTGCCGCCAGTTTCCTGGGCCGCCAAATTCGCGCTCGCCCAAGTGTTCCGTTACCGGCATCGCGTGACCCGGCGGTATTGCGAGACGAAGTGAGCTATGCTGATCGCTCGAAGGGAGCAATCCGCATGACTCGACGCGATTATCTACAATTGGTCGCTGCTGGAGCAGCTGCTGCCAAGGTCGCGACCGCTGCAGCGGGCGATGCCGCCGACCGCGAACGCCGTATGAAATGGTGGCACGAAGCCCGTTTCGGCATGTTCATTCACTGGGGCCTCTACAGCGTGCTGGGGCGTCACGAATGGGTGATGGAAAATGAAGGAATCCCCGTATCCGAGTACGAGCAGCTCGCGCAGCGCTTCAAACCTAAGCCGAATGCCGCGCGCGATTGGGCGAAACTCGCCAAAGCAGCTGGCCAGAAGTACATGGTGATGACCACGAAGCATCATGAGGGCTTCTGCCTCTTCGATTCCAAGCTCACCGATTATTGCGCGCCCAAGCAGGGCGCTGGCCGTGACCTGGTCAAGGAATATGTGGAAGCTGCAAGGGCTGAAGGCATGCGAGTGGGTTTCTACTACTCCCTGATGGACTGGCATCACCCCGATGGAGCCAAATGCGCCACCGACGAAGCCGCTCGACAGCGATTCGTCGCCTATATTCACGGGCAAATCCGCGAACTCCTGACCAACTACGGGAAGATCGACGTGCTGTGGTATGACGTGTCGTGGCCTCTGGACGCAGCCGGTTGGGAATCGGAGAAGATGAATGCGATGGTGTTTCAGCTTCAACCCGACATCATCGTCAACAACCGCAACAAGCTGGACGGCGATTTCACTACGCCGGAACAGACGATTACGGCGGCCAGCCGTCCCTGGGAATCCTGCATGACGATGAACGATAGCTGGGGCTATAACAAGACCGACGATGCCTGGAAGACGCCCAAGACCATTGTCCGGAACCTGATCGCCTGCTCGCGCGACACCGGTAACTATCTGCTGAATATCGGGCCGAAGCCCGACGGGTCGATCCCCGAAGAGTCGGTCAAGATCATGACGGCAGTCGGGAAGTGGATGGATCGCAACGGGAAGTCGATCTATCAGACCGAGAAGTGTCAGCCCCGGCGTTCGAATTTCGCCAGTTTCACGCGGAACGGTAACACGCTGTATATGCACAACTATTTCTGGCCGGGTGAGACGGCGGCGATCGGCGGATTGCGGACGAAGGTGAAGTCGGCACACCTGCTGGCGACGGGCAAGGACGTGAAGTTCGACCAGGACGAATTTCGCCTGCGGCTGACCGGTCTGCCGGAGAAGGCGCCGGATGACCCGGTTACTACGATCGCGATCGAATGCGATGGCGAACCCCGTCAGGATTCCGACTTTGTGCGCAAAGAGCGGCCGCGCACGAAGGCCTGAGACCCAACCGTTCGGGGTTCTCTTCGTCCAAGACTGGCAGAGGAGTAACGGATGAACTTCGCCCACCATACGGTGCTGATCTTGACGACCGCCTGCCTGACCTACGGATACCAGGCGGTGCCCGTGCCGCCACTTCCCCCAATGCCCGCACAGAATAGGGCGGCACAGAATGGGACGCCACAGACCGTACCGCCTGCCGCGCCTCCCGGGCCGGCGACCTCCAGCATTGAAGGCCAGGTTTTCAACCTTGCCACCGGCGCCCCCCTAAAGAAAACCACCGTGCGGATCAACCAGTTGGGTCCCCTACCGCAGGGTACGCAGCCGGCGCGCCTATCCAAAGAGACCGACGACCAGGGACACTTTTCCTTCACCGCGCTCAGCGCGGGCCGTTATCAGGTGACAGCCGAGCGTGTCGGGTTCCTCCGCCAGAATTACGGCGGCCACAAGTATCAGACCGGCGGTTCGCCGCTGGCTTTGGGCGTGGATCAGCATGCGCGCAATATCGTTTTCCGTCTCAGCCCCCAGGCGGTGATCGTCGGCAAAGTACTGGACGAAGATGGCGACCCGGTGGCAAATGTTCAGGTCCGCGCGATGCGCTTCGTCTATCGTGCCGACAAGAAGCAGTGGCAGCAGACGGGCAACGCGCAGACTTCCGATATCGGCGAATATCGCCTCGCCAATCTTGACCCCGGCAAGTATATCGTGAGCACGCAGGTGAACCGTAACTCCGGCCCGCGCCAGCAGGGTTCGAAGGAGCCGCTCCCGAACGAGGCGGACATGACTTACGGCGCGACATACTATCCGAGCACCCTGGACGCGCAGTCGGCGGTGACGGTGGACGTCCCGGGTTCTGGTGAGGTCCGGGGCATCGATATTCACCTGAAGAAGACGGGTTTCTTCCGGATTCGCGGCAAAGTCGCGGGCTTCAACGGCAATGGCCGGCAGACTGCCGTAGTGATGGCTATGCCGTCCGAAGGCTTCGCGGGGTCCCCGGCTACTAGTCCTGCAATGCCGCCTGACTATGCGTTCGAACTGCGCGGCTTGACTCCCGGATCGTATATGCTGCGCGTGCAGCAGGGCAACGGCGATCAGCAGCAAGTCGCGTTTCAGCAGGTTCAGGTGGGGAATCAGCATATCGATGGAATCGTGCTGGCGATTTCCTCCGGAGCTGCTGTTCAAGGAGGCGTGAAGATCGTCGACTCCAACACGCCCCTTCCCACCACCAACTTGACAGCTTATCTGCGACCGACGGTACCAATCGGCGCATCGTTCCGCGCCAAGGTGGCGGACGACATGTCATTCACGATTAAGAATGTCGTGCCCTTGAAATATGTAATTGGGGTCAGCGGCGTTCCGGAGACCTGTTACGTCAAGTCGATCATGTTCGGGGGCCAACCAGTACCGGACGAGGGAATCGACATCCAGGGAGGCGGTCCGATTGAAGTGACGCTGAGCGCCACGGCTGGGTCGATCGATGGTGCCGTGGTGGACAAAGACGGGAAGCCGGTGGGAGGCGCACTGGTCGCGCTATACCCGAATGCCACCGGCCGGGATAACGGCAACAATATCCGCCAGACCAATGAAACTGGGACCGTCAGCTTCAAGGGCCTCAAGCCCGGCAGCTACCGTCTGATTGCTTGGGAGGACATCCCGTGGGACGCCGCCCAGGACCCGGATTTCGTCAAGCCCTTTGAGGGCAGGGGCGAAAGCGTGAAGCTTGATGCCAGCGGCCACCAGGCGGTCACCGTGAAGGTAATCCCAGCCTCCGAAACGGATAAGTAGTTGTGGGACAGGCGCTTCCGCCTGTCCATTCGGAATCTGAATCGGTCTAATTACTAGCAGAGGGCGGCCATCAGCGCACCGCGTGCCGTGGAATTCAAGGCGTCCGTCGAGAGGCGCACTTCCGAAAGGCGAATGGGGAAGTCCGAGGTTCGCAAAATGTCCGTGAAGCGCTCCAGGAAGCCGCGCGGCATTACCGTTCCACCGCTCAGGACCAGAGGAATGGACTGATCGATCTTGGGAAGGCGCTGGGATCCCGCGATGTGCCCCCGCAGTGTCTCGACCAGGTGCCCGATCATCTCGTTGTAGTAAACGGTCAGCGCGTTTTCAACGCGATCGGCGGTCATCCCGTTCAGGTGAAACGCCTGCTCCTTCTGAATCCGCAAGCGGGTGGCCACCTCGCCAGTCACCAGGGCAGCCTGGGTATCGATGAAATCGCCCGCCTTCGTAATGCTGAAGCTGATCACCGGCACCGACAAGACTGCCAGACATACGTTACACAGGCCACTGCCGCACGAGATCCCAATGCCCGTGTAATTCGAACTGCCGAGTTCGCCGAACACTACCGCCAGACCTTCTTCGATCGGCGTGCCTTCGTAGCCCAGATCGTCGAGGATCTTCTGTATTGACGCTTCGTGGTAGCTGCCGCCGGTCTTCTCATTGGGAACCGCTGCCGGCACACTGAAATACACTTTTTGACCGGGGCACTCCGCTTTCCCCAGCATTCTGCCGATAATCCATCCCAGAACCGCCAGGCTGTGAGGCTCATTCGGATTGAGAACTCCGTTCAGCATCGGACGCCGCGTTTCGGCGTGAAACACCTCCGCAAAACGCTGCGCGTCGTTCCCCGCGACGACGATCTTGGCGCCTTTTACCTCGTGGAAGACGTTCTCTCGTTGCAGCAGGCTGGCCGCGAGCTTCGAATAGGGAAGGGTCAAAAATGCATTGAGCTGCGTGTCGTATTCATACTTGCCGGCGTCGGTGCGGGCGGCCACGATGCGGCTGGTGCCCACGTCGAGTCCGATGGGCTGGATGGTTTCTTCAGATTTGGGCATGACTTACTACTTGGGAAGTACTTCCTCGGTTCTATTTCTCTCCGGAAAAAAGATGAGAATGACCGAAATGCGGGAAAACTAGTCATTGCCCCGGAACTTTTGAGGGGATAGACCGAAAGGTTTCCGGGCAATCTGCCGATCCCAAACTTAGCTATGGAAACGCCAGTTCGAACAGGACGCTCGCTTCGCCCCTGGGTCGAGTGGCGTGCAACCCGCATTGACGATCCGATTGCGAGGCTCCGCTACCTGCAAGCTGCAGCGCCACGGGTCGAGCCCGCACGACGAAAAACCGGGTCTCGGCTGCGTCTGCCTGCCATACTGCTCTTGTTCACCACCGCGTCCTTCTTCGCCGTCCGGGGGATGGTGCAAGTCGAACCCCTACCCACTCATATCCGCAGGATTCAGCCCCCTCTCTATCAGCCGGAGACCTTTCCGGACGTTTGGAAAGTAGAGAGCGACGGAGATTCCGATACGTACAGCAACGGCCTGCGGATTGAGAACCGGTACGCGGTTTCGAACCACCCGCGATCGTACCGCGTCCTCCCGCTCGACGGGACCTCGCCCGTACTGGAACCCCGGCATACCGAACCCGTGGGAATCGTTTTCCACACCACCGAGAGTGAGCAGCAGCCATTCGAGGAAGGGCATAACGGCGCCTTGAAAAAAACGGCTGAGTCGCTCATGGAGTACGTCCAGCGGCGGAGATCGTATAACTTCCTGGTGGACCGTTTCGGCCGTGTTTTTCGGATCGTGAGGGAGACCGACGTCGCCGAGCACGCGGGCTATTCGGTTTGGTCGGACCATCGGGGAATTTATGTCGATCTGAACGAAAGCTTTCTCGGCGTCTCGTTCGAAGCGCGAACTGAACCGGGACAGGAGGTCCCCACCATCAGCCCGGCGCAGAAGCGCACGGCAGCCATGCTGATCGAGATGTTGCGGAGCTGCTATGGTATCGCCCTCGGAAACTGCGTGACGCATGCGCAGGTGTCGGTCAATCCCTCGAATATGCGGATCGGCTATCACACCGATTGGGCGTCCAGTTTCCCCTTCGAGGAAGTCGGGCTGCCCGACAACTATGCACGTCCCCTGGCGGCTCTGGTCGCGTTCGGATTTGAGGCTGATGAGGAATACCGACGCGTCGGGGGAGTTCGGCTGTCCAGCGGCGCGGATCTGGCCGAAGAGACACTCCGGCAACGGGCTAACGAGCGAAACCTGTCGCTCACCGCGTACCGTAGAACCTTACAGAGGCAATATCGAGAGCGGTTCGCGGGCCATACGCCGGCGCTTTCGCCCATGAATTGAACGGGGCAAGACTATCCCAGGATTACTAGGCGAAGGAAATATACCAATTCTGCCGATATCTGGTTTATAGTGTCTGGTTGGAATCCTATGGCCCATTTCTGTGGACACACGCACACCCGGCGCGACCGGAGTGCATTTCTCGAGCGGTACAGTGGGATCGGCGCGGAACCTGCCGGAACGTCGGGTGACTTCGCCCGTTCCGAAAAAAAAGGAGTTCCCGCCCGGCCGGAAATTGAGGAATTGGCCTATTCATATTGGGCAAAGCGGGGATTTCAGGGAGGCTCGGAGTGGGAAGACTGGTTCCGGGCCGAACGGGAACTCCGGGAACGCGGAGACCGTTAACTCGCAGTCTCCGCCCATGATGAGTCTTTGAAGGAACTAACCCTTCGGTAACACCGGAACCAGTTGCATGGGGGCTTGCCGTGGCTGACCCGCCGCGACCTGCTGGCGAACCTGATGTTGGATCCGATGTCTACGATTGAGCCAGTGGTTCAAGGTCGCAAGCGTCGCGAACAACAGAACCGAATAGAGGGTATTGGCTTCCGGCGTCATTGGGTACTTTCTCCTCGAAGAACCATTGAAACCGAAATTCTCAAGATCTCCCAGATCTGATAGGTACTGGCAAGGTACTGGGAGAGTAGACCCGAACTGTCCTAAGGGGTTACCCTCTCTCGGCTAATACGTCTTAAATAGTGTCAGTAGAATCAATCCCCTGTGATAAATTGAACCGGGGAACGCCACTTCCACCCATATGACCGGCTTCCAGGGAGTACACGCCGCCGCCATCACGCCCCGCGGAAAACAGGGTGAAATCGACTTTGGAGCTGCCTTTGACCTGGTCGATCACCTTTGCAAAGGTGGTGTCCGCGGCATCGTCCTCTTCGGCGATTACGGTGAATACCCCTCCTTTACCGTAGAAGAACGCTCCCGCCTCACGTACCTCGCGGTAAAGCGCAGCCGCGTGCCGGTACTGGTGGGAGTCGGCAGCGCCACTATGGACCTGTCGGTCTCGCTGGCCCGCGACGCTCGGGACGCCGGAGCCGCCGCCGTCCTCATACCGCCTCCGCTCTTCTACCATTACGAACCGGACGACCTTGTCGAGTTCTACCACCGGATCGCCAGCCAGCTTGGATCGAGCATTGACGCATTTCTCTCGAATACGCCACACTCGGCGAGCTCTTTCACGGTCGATACCGCGCTTCCACTGCTCCAGACCGGCCATTTCGCGGGCATCGAGGATGCTTCCGGCAATCTGGAGTCGTTTGCCTCGTTCGAAGCGGCTGCCGCCGGTAATTTCCGACTCCTGGTGAGTAACGATGCCCTCTTCACGCGGGTTCGGTGCGGATCGGGAGGCGCGCACGGAGCGATCTCCTCGACAGCCTGTGTAGTTCCCGAACTGGTCGTAGCGCTCGACCGAGCCATTGCGTCGTCGAAATCGGACCAGGTCAGCGCGCTCGACGGCGCCCTCCAGGAGTTTCTGCGCTGGGAAGCATTATTCCCGAAGCCAGTGCTGGTGAAAGTGGCCACCGGTTTGCGGGGCCTAAAGACTGGCAACGCATCGGTTCCACTCTGCCGCGGGAAGGAGCGACTGTTGAACGAGTTTTGTGAGTGGTTCCAGGGCTGGCTCCAGGCGGTCCGAAAAATGTCCGCGAATGCGTAAGGCACGACTCTTCACCCGTTTCGCCGGATTCAGCGCCGCAATAGTGGCGACGACCCTGATTGCGCTTTGGGCACAATCCACTCCAGCGGAATCACGGCCTGGCGCGCAGCTTTCGAGCTTCCTTTCCGATATCGATCACTCACGCCAACCTTACGCGCTCTACCTCCCCAAAGCGTTCGTGCCCGGCCAGAAGTACCCGCTGGTCATCAGCCTGCACCAGGAGGAGTCGAATCACCGCCTCAACCTGCGCATGATTTTCGGCGTCATGAACCGCCTGGGAGGCGACGCCGATACCGAAGACATGCGCTACTTCCCGCCGGTCCGCGACGTCGATTACATCATCGCCTGCCCCTACGCCCGCGGATCTATGGGTTACCAGGGAATCGCCGAGAAGGACGTCTATGATGTGCTGGCCGACGTGAAACGCCGCTTTCCGGTGGACGAAGATCGCGTCTATCTCACCGGCGTCTCCATGGGAGGCGCCGGAGCCCTGTGGCTTACCCTGACCCACCCCGACGTCTGGGCCGCGGTCGCGCCTATCTGCCCTGTGCCGGGCGACGACGCCGTCCCGCTGGCCGGCAATGCGCTCCCAGTACCCATCCGGCTCTTTCATGGCGATCAGGATCCGATCGTGTCCGTGGAATCCACGCGCGCGTGGCAGCGCAAGCTGCAAGACGCAGGCGTCAACGCGGAATACATCGAATACCCCGGCGTGCGCCACAACGCATGGGATCTCGCCTATCGGAACGGAGCGATCTTCGAATGGTTCGGCAAATTCCGCCGTAATCGGTTCCCCGAGCGAGTCCGCTTCACCACCCGATCCTACCGATACAGCTCCGCCTATTGGGTACAGATCGACGGGCTCACTCCAGGAATCGCGAGCTTCGTCGATGCGTCGTGGGGCGCCAGGAACGAACTGCGCATACAGACGCAAAACTTGGACGGGCTGACCATCACAGTCGGACCCAACCATACCGCTCCAGCGGTGGTGACAATAGACGACGCTCCCGTGCGAGTGAAGTCTGCCGCCTCGCTGTCGTTCAACAAAGCGTCCGGAAAGTGGCAGGCCGGCCGCTTCACGCCCCTGGCCAAGCACCTGGGCGTCGAAGGGCCAATCTCGGAAGCGGTCTCCGGTCGCCAAGTCTACGTCTACGGCTCATTGGGGACTCGCACCGCCGAAGAGTTGATCTCACGCCGCGCGCTGGCCCAAAGCGCCGCCGCGTGGTCCACGTATCGCTCGCGGCTGTCCGTCACCTTCCCTGTGAAGACCGATTCCGAAGTCACCAATGAGGATCTCGCATCGTCCGATCTCATCCTGTTCGGCACCGCTGAGACGAATTCCGTAATCGCCCGCCTGGCGCCTTCCCTGCCCCTGGCGCTGAGCGGCGCCGCACCCGATTACGGGCTGCTTTTCATCGCGCCTGCTGGCAAACATTACGTGCTAGTCAGCTCCGGTCTGCCGTGGTGGACGGGCGCCGACGAATCGGGGCGTGCCGCGCAATCGTTCGCGCCCGAGCAGTTCCGCCTGCTGAAATCCTTCGGCGACTACATCCTTTTCAAAGGCTCGCTAAAAAATGTGGTGGCGGAGGGTCGTTTTGACCGAAACTGGAAGGTTCCAGCCGAAGCGGCGGCGAAGTTGCTCGCCCCCGGCACCGTAACCATCCGCTAACATGACTCCTGAAGAATTCCGCCGCCATGGCCACCAGGCGATCGATTGGATCGCCGACTTCCTCGCGCATCCCGAGCGCTACCCCGTCATGCCCAACGTCAAGCCCGGCAAACTCGTGGACGCCCTGCCTGCCAGGGGCCCGGAGCATTCCGAGGAGATGGAGGCGATCTTCGCGGATTTCGAGAGGCTAATCGTCCCCGCGGTGACTCACTGGAATCACCCGGGATTCATGGGATACTTTGCGATCTCCGCGCCGCCCGCAGGAATCCTCGCGGAACTGCTCTGCGCCGCGCTCAACACGAACGGCATGCTGTGGAAGACGTCACCGGCTGTCGTCGAACTCGAGCAGGTGGCGCTAAGCTGGATTCGCCAGTGGAGTGGTTGGCCCGACGATTGGTTCGGCATCACCTTCGACACCGCGTCCACCAGCAGCATGCACGCCTTGGCGGCGGCTCGCGAAGCGGCCGACCCACAATCGCGCACGCGCGGATCGCAGCCCGGACTGGTGGTCTACACTTCCGAGCAGTCGCACTCCTCGATTGAAAAGGGCGCCATCGCTATTGGCATCGGGCAGGACCACGTGCGCCGGATTCCGGTAGACGATCAATTCCGCATGCGCCCCGACGCGCTGAGCAATGCGATCAAGCGCGACCTCGCCGCCGGACTCAAGCCTTGCTGCGTGACCGCAACAGTCGGCACGACCTCCACCACCAGCGTGGACCCCGTGCCTGCCATCGCTGACCTCTGCGAGCGCCACAAGCTGTGGCTGCATGTCGATTCTGCCTACGCCGGTCCCACCGCCATGGTGCCGGAATTCCGCTGGGCTTTCGAAGGCTGCGAGCGCGCCGACTCTCTGGTGACCAATCCGCACAAGTGGATGTTCACGCCGCAGGAGTGCAGTATCCTCTACACACGCCGTCCCGAGGTGTTGCGCCGTGCCTTCTCTTTGATCCCCGAATATCTGCAAAGCACCGTCGATCCCCGCGCTGTGAATTTCATGGACTACGGCGTGCCGCTCGGCCATCGTTTTCGCGCGCTCAAGCTGTGGTTCGTCCTCCGCTCGTTTGGGCGGGACGGCATTGCGAAATTGATTCGCGAGCATGTGCGCCTGGCACAGGAGTTCGCAAGGTGGGTCGCCTCGGACGCGCGTTTCGAGATCGCCGCGCCCTCCCCCTTTTCCGTCGTTTGTTTCCGGATGAAAGGCACCGACGACCAGAATCGAGCTCTGCTCGAAAGCGTCAACGCTTCGGGCGAAGTTTTCATTTCCGGCACCGTGCTCGACGGCAAGTTCACGCTGCACCTCGCCATCGGCAATCACGCCACTACGGAGGCGCACGTCCAAAAGGCATGGGAGCTGATTCGGTCCGGACTTAGATAGAATCGACCTTATGGAAAATTCTCGCAGAGGCTTTCTTAAGACCACTGGTGCCGGCGCCGCGGCCCTCGCGCTCAGTTCCGCCGCCGAGGCCAAACCCCTTACCGAAAAAGAGAAGCTCGCGAAGATCGCTTCCAACACCTGGCCCATCCGCTACATCTTCAAGAGCCGTACCGGCTTTGGCCGCAATACCACCACCGAGATGAAGCAGAAGTACGGCGAAATCACCATGCTCGATTTCCCGCAGTTCACCAAGGACACCTTCCCCGGCGTCACCCACATGGATCTGTTTTCCGGACTATTTGGCGACGTCACAGACGACAAGATGTATGTCGATGTGCCCCTGCAGGTGGGCGCGGCCACTCGTGTCACGCAGGAATTCGACCCATCCAGTGAAGCGGGCAAACGCTGGCTGGACAAGATGGCCAGCAAGATGGTCGCCACCGGCACCAAGTGCCAGCACATCTCAAATAACGCCCCGCGCGACATTTGCGATCCCGACGTGGAGAAGCGAAGGACCGGGATCGCCGTAGCGAAAAAGTGGCTCGATGGCGCGAAGGTGCTCGGCGCGAAATCGATGCGCGTGAATAGCGGCGGCCCTCGCATCGCGCCGGTCGCGGTGGCAACTGCCGATTACCCCAAGGCCGACGACCTCGCCAAACTGCTCTCCAACTGCATCGAGTCATTCAAGGAGATGGCGGATCATGGCAGCAAGGTCGGCGTGAAAGTGACGCTCGAAAATCACTGGGGACTGACCGCCAATCCCATCAACATCCGCATCATCGTCGATGAGGTGGGCTCGCCGTTTTGCGAAGCGTCGCCGGATTTCTGCAATTGGGAGCACGAGTACTTGATGTACAACGGCCTCAAGGCACTGGCGCCTTACGCGCACACCAACGTACACGCCAAATACTGGAGCCGCTGGAAAGAGAACAACAACGTCCGCCGGTCGGTCAAAATCATGACGGACGCCGGCTTCGAAGGCACCTTCGCATTGGAGTACGAAGAAGGCCCCTGGGACGGAATCGAAGGCGCTAAATACCTTTACAAGGAAGTTCTGGCGGCGCTGTAATACTAAAGCGCCGCCAGCATAGCCGCGAGTTCGCTGAGTCCGATCGCCTCCAAGCCCTCCCCGATCGGATATCGATCGACTCCTGCATTCACCAGGAACTTCCGGTCCGGCTTCAAATCCCTACATGCCTGGTAAAAGCCTTTCTCCGGTCGTGCCGAGAGGGACCGTTTGATTTCGAAGGCCCAGCGGCCGTGCGCTGGAATCTCCAGGATGAGGTCGATTTCCGCACCGGTGGCAGTTCGATAGAAGCTCGGCACAGTACGGCAGGGAATGCCGCGATTAAGTTCTCGATGACAAACCCTCCCAACTCAAGCCCGCAACGGGGTGGCCGGCAAGCGCGTTGAAGTCTTCGAGGCCTATCAGTGCATGGACGATTCCCGAGTCTCGGACGTAGATCTTAGGCGACTTCACCAGCCGCTTGCCAACGTTCGCGTGATAGGGACGAAGACGGCGCACGAGCAACAGGTCAACCAGGAGATCGACATACCGCGTCACACGTTGCGCGCTGATCATGAGCGACGCGGCAAGCCGGGAAGCGTTGTGCGGTGTACCTTGCTCATGCGCGAGCATCGTCCAGAGCCGTTCGAGAGTTTCAGCCGGCACGCGAGGTCCGAGCTGCGGAATGTCGCACTCCAGATAGCTGCGAATGAAATCGCCATTTGCCTTCGAGGGTGCGGGGTCCGGTAGAGGACTGCGCGTTTTGTTGATTGGCGATGATCTGTGCGGGAGTGGCCATGAGTTTTCCTTTTCGAAGACTGATGTAGCATGGCGACCTCGGGAGGGGAGAGATGTTTCGGAAAAAAGGCTCTTAATCAACGCCGAAAATATTTTCTCATGGCGTGACTCTGAATTGGACGCGGAGCCGCGGAGTCGCGGAGAAAGCCGGAGAAGAGAGGAAGGAAAGAGAAAATTTGCTTGTTGAGAAGGTCTCACCGCCAGCGTGGCTCAGAGAAGGCGGAGGGCGCGGAGACGCTACTGGGACAGTAACTCAGTCTGGATTTTTTGGACTTCTTCGTAGGGATCGCCTTCTCCTGTGGCCTCGACGGAGAAGAGGCCTCGGAAGCCGGAGTCTTTTGCGATGCGGAGGTATTTTGCGAGATCGAAGCGGGAGTCAAGCTTCGCATGACAGATGCTGCTGGCCAAAGGGTAGAGCGCGCGCAAACCACGCTCGCGGGTAGTGTCGTCGGGGAAGTTTCCGATGTCCGGCAGCGCTCGCGCTCCCGAAGATTCGAGGATGCGTACCAGCACGTCGGGATTGCGGGAGATGCTGCCGTGATTCTCCACCAGCACCTCAATCCCCTTCGATTGAGCGTAGGGGACCAGGTTGCGGTACGACCCAATGGTGATCGACAGATCATCGAGGCTCACGATGCCGGGATCGCAGCGGACCGCCGGACAGCCGATGGCTGCCGCGACATCAATGCCCTGGCGGTAAAGCTCGACCGCGCGCGCACGTTCTTGGGCATCGGTGGCGGACAGGGCAGGCCGCTCCCAGAGTTCCTTGAAATCGAGCGGCATGTGCACGATGCGTGAATGCGCCTGCGTCAGGCGCTGCTTAAACTCCTCCAGGTAGGACGGCTCGGTGGAAGAGAGGTGCGGCAACACGATCTCCACATTGTGAATGCCATAGCGGTCGGCAATCATCTGCGGAAAGTCTAACGCTTCCATGGGTGGTTCGGCCTCGAATAACTTGTGGAAGCTCCAAGTCGAGACCGCCAGGCGTTCGATCGTGAGCATCAGACCTTGTACGCGCTCCGGGGACTCTGATCGAGATATTGATTCGCCTTATCGGAATTGGTCACTTGTCCTTTTGCGGGGTCCCATTCGAATCGCTCTCCCGGAAAACGCTGGGAGAGGCAGCCGAGGAGGAACGCTTCCGTCACAGGAGACTGTACCTCGAAATTGGTCATCGAAGCGGGGCCGCCCTTGCAGGCCCCGAGCCATTGGTCGATGGCGGCATCACGCGGGGGGCCGGCGGCGCGCTGCCTCTCGGGCGTCCGATACTTCGGATTCTCGGGATAGACTTTGGGGCGGTCGCCGTTGAAGCCGGCGATAATGAAGCCCTTGT
>Ga0207671_10003802_pt1 | contig 14807 bp, 17 predicted proteins | sample KBSC24metaG_FD_184352 | JGI IMG/M metagenome (GOLD analysis project Ga0207671, IMG submission 184352) | Corn rhizosphere microbial communities from Kellogg Biological Station, Michigan, USA - KBS C2-4 metaG (SPAdes) (version 2) | ecosystem: Host-associated > Plants > Roots > Rhizosphere > Soil... | reverse complement strand
ATCCAAAGGCATTTGCGGCAACAGGCATTATTTTGGCTGTGCTTATTGCTGCCTGTTATTTTATCGTGTTTCAAAACCCGCCCAAACAGGAAGAAGGTACCGGTGGTATATTGGTAAATTACGGTACGGTTGATGAAGGCAAGGGTAACGATTATATGAGCACCGAAGAACCTTCGGTTGCCGAAAAAGCCAATAATACAAAACCGGATAAAGTTACCCACGAAAAACCGACCGAGGATAAACCTACCCCGCAAACCAGCGACAAAACCGTAGTGACCCAGAATACCGAGGATGCTCCGGAAGTTGCCGCGCCAACAAAAAAACCCACGAACACCGTAGCTACCCCGCAGCCAACCAAAACACCGGCCAAGCCTACTGTGAACCAAAATGCTTTATATAAAGGCAAGGCTACCACAGGCACCGGCGAAGGCGACGGAACCGGCAATACCCCAGGCAACCAGGGCAAACCAACCGGTACAACCCTCACCAACAATTATAACGGAACGGGATCTGGCAATGGCGGTAGCCTCAATCTGCAATCACGCAACTTTGTGAGTAAACCCAATGTTGATGATGGCAATCGCTTTACCGGCAAGGTGGTGATAGATATACAGGTAGATAAGGCAGGTAATGTAACTTACGCCAAGGCAGGCCGCGGAACCACTATATCAGATTACAACCTGATCCAAAAATGCGAAGATGCCGTAAAAAACTCTCGCATCAGCTCAGCAGATAATGCTCCCGATACCCAGAAAGGCGCAGTAGTATTTGTGTTTAAGGTAAATTAGACGTCAATTTGCTGTTTTGAGTTCGCAGTTTGTACATCTATTAATAGCTTTGCCCTTGCTTAGCTAGACTGTCTGTTGCACCTGGTATTTTCTGCTTAATGCAAACCGGCAACTGCAAACTAACATAACTATGAACTACCAGGAAACCATCCAATACCTATACACCCAACTCCCCATGTTTACGCGCGATGGGGCTTCGGCTTTTAAAAAGGACCTGACCAACACCATTGAACTTTGCAAACGACTGGGCGATCCGCAGCATCAGTTTAAAAGCGTGCATGTAGGCGGCACCAATGGTAAAGGTTCTACCTCGCACATGCTGGCCGCAGTTCTGCAGATCGCGGGATACAAAACCGGCTTGTATACATCGCCCCATCTGAAAGATTTCAGGGAACGCATCCGGGTTAACGGGCAAATGATCAGTGAGCAAACCGTTATTGATTTTGTTGCCCACCACCGCGCCGATTTTGAAGAGATAGCCCCCTCCTTTTTTGAGATGACCGTAGCCCTGGCCTTTGACGTTTTTGCCAAAGAAAAGGTAGATATCGCTATAGTTGAAGTAGGTTTGGGCGGGCGGCTGGATTCAACCAATATCATTACCCCGCTCCTGTCGGTGATTACCAACATAGGCTGGGACCACATGAATATGCTGGGTGATACCCTACAACTGATAGCTGGCGAAAAGGCAGGCATCATTAAACCCAGTATCCCGGTAGTTATCGGCGAAAATCAACCCGAAACGGCGCAGATTTTTATCGATAAAGCTAAACAGGAAGGCAGCCCTATTACTTTTGCATCGGATGTATGGACTATCGAAGAAAAGTCAAAAGCCCAAAATCAAAAGTCAAAAAAACAGACTCGAACTGAACTTCTGGATCTAACCATTACAAAAAACTCACCACTCGCCACTCACCACTCACTAATGAGCATCGCACTCGACCTCACCGGCACTTACCAACTAAAAAACGTAAAAACGGTTTTGTCGGCTGTAGAGGAGTTACGCAACCAGGGATTTACCATAACCGACGAGCACATAGCAACCGCTTTAAAACAGGTAAAAAATCTCACCGGCCTGCATGGTCGCTGGGAAGTTTTAAACATGCAACCATTAACCATTTGCGATACAGGTCATAACCCGGACGGCATACAGGAGGTGATGAAAAATATTACCGCGGTTGATTACGAGCAATTACATTTTGTAATAGGCATGGTGAATGATAAGGACATTACCAAAGCACTCGCTCTGCTCCCAACAAAAGCCATCTATTATTTCTGCAAACCAGATATTCCAAGGGGTTTAGATGCTGAAAGTCTAAAGCTTAAAGCAGAAAGCTTTGGTTTGCAAGGAGAAACTTATCCATCAGTAAAAGCTGCACTGCTCGCTGCCCAGGCCAATGCAACTGATAATGACCTGGTATTTGTAGGCGGCAGCACATTTGTAGTAGCTGAAGTGGTGTGAACAGTAAAAGTTTAATTGTCATCTTGAACGAGGTGCGAGGAGAGATCTTTTGCAGCGGATGAGTCAACTGTACAAGATTTCTCCTCGCACCTCGTTCGAAATGACAACGTTGGAATAACTTTTCTTTCACTGACACACTATCTACAACCTAAAAAGTTTGTCATCCTGAGGAACGAAGGATCTTCTTCGATACGCCTGTTGGGCAGCAGATACTTCACTGCGTTCAGCATGACAAATTAATTGCACAATATAAATTCCCCCGTCAGCAGAACAGCTTCGGACGAAAGCGGGCAGAACAATGGTGGCTTGTGCGGTTGGAGGGGCATTAGCAAACCTCGCCGAAGCAAGGGAATGAGCGAACGAAGTAGGATAAGGTTTAGCAGCCCGTGGTTCTGACTGATTTGCAGGGTATAGGCCTTGCGCGCAAAGAAGCATTTCTGCTGACTTGATTTTTGGTTACTTTTCATCAAGGAAAAGTGACTGGCCCTCCCGCAGCCAAGAGCGGGTATACGCCCTATATTTACGCTCTGTACAGTTAGGGATTGCCATGCTGCGCTCGCAATGACGTGTTGGATTAAGCGCGTTTATCATCATACTATTCATAAATTAGGTAAACTTTGTAATTCAAAAAACACTCCTTACTTAACAAATAATTTACTTCCGTTATCTACATAAAATTCTATTTTTACTTCTCAATATAATCCCCGTATTTTATATGACATACCTACCATCAGCAGACAGATACAAAAAAATGCAATACCGCCGCTGCGGTCATAGCGGCATCAAACTTCCGGCTGTTTCGCTGGGTTTGTGGCACAATTTCGGGCACGTGGATGTAACTGAAACCTACCGCAAAATTTTGCACCTGGCTTTCGACAGCGGTATCACCCACTTTGATCTGGCCAATAATTACGGTCCGCCTCCGGGTTCTGCCGAAGAGAATTTTGGTCGGATTTTAAAAGAGGATTTCCGCGGCTATCGCGATGAGATGATCATCTCCAGCAAAGCCGGTTATACTATGTGGGATGGCCCTTACGGCGACTGGGGTTCCAAAAAATACCTGGTAGCCAGTTTAGATCAAAGCCTGAAACGTATGGGTTTGGATTATGTGGATATATTTTATCACCACCGTCCGGATCCGGAAACACCGCTGGAAGAAACTATGGCCGCGCTTGATCTGATCGTTCGTCAGGGTAAAGCTTTATACGCTGGTATTTCCAACTATCCGGCAGCAGAAGCCGCTAAAGCTATCGCGATATTAAAAGATCTGGGTACGCCATGCCTCATCCATCAGCCCAAATATTCCATGTTCGTACGCGATCCGGAAGAAGGTTTGCTGGATGTGCTGGGTAATACCGGCGTGGGTTGTATCCCATTTTCGCCACTGGCGCAGGGCTTGCTCACCAACAAATATTTACACGGCATTCCAGAAGATTCAAGGGCTGCCAAATCAACCGGTTTCCTGCAAAAAGACCAGGTTACCCCCGAAAGGATAGCCCAGATAAAACAACTGAATGACCTGGCCCTGAAACGCGACCAAACATTGGCGCAAATGGCACTGGCCTGGCTGTTGAAAGACAATCGCGTAACCTCTGTGCTGATCGGAGCAAGCCGTGCCGAACAACTGGCCGACTCGCTGAAGGCGTTGGATAATATCGTATTCTCCGCTGATGAACTCAGCCAGATAGAAAAAATATTGGCCGCCTAAGCCTAAGGGGGAACTGACTTATGTTTGTTATCACGAACGTAAGCCGGAAAAACCATTATATATAATTGTCATGCTGAGCGTAGCGAAGGAGCTATTCGTAACCTTGCTTATCGGAGAATAGATGCTACGCCCAGCATAACAAGTTTTTAAAATACTTACGAAATGAGCAATATCAACTGGGGTATCATCGGTTGCGGCGACGTAACCGAAGTAAAAAGCGGACCGGCATTTAAAAAAGTAGCCGATAGTAACCTGTTGGCCGTAATGCGACGCGATGCGGCCAAAGCTGCCGACTACGCAAAGCGACACCTGGTAGACCAATGGTACAGTGATGCCGAAAAACTGATGGACGAGGCTGGTGTGAACGCCATTTACATCGCTACCCCCCCATCCTCGCATCTGGAATACGCACTCAGTGCCTTAAAAAAAGGATTGAACGTTTATGTAGAAAAACCGGTTACCCGCAATGCTGCCGAGGCCCGCGCCATGGCCGAAGCCGTAAAACAGGGTAATAGCAAACTTACCGTAGCCCATTACCGTCGTGCCGTACCCATGTTTTTGGCGGTTAAAAAACTGATCGACACCAAAAAGATAGGCGATATCCGCACCGTACAGATCAGGATGTGGCAAAGTCGCAAGCCGGAACTCATCGCTAAAACCAAGGACAACTGGAGGGTTAACCCCGAGCTATCCGGAGGCGGTTATTTTCATGACCTTGCCCCGCACCAGCTCGATCTGATGTTGTATTACTTTGGTGAGCCCGAAAAGTACCATGGATTCTCACTCAATCAATCAGGTGCCACCCTGGCCGATGATCATGTTTGCGGGCAGATCTTATTTAAAAACAAGGTAGTAGTAAACGGATCCTGGTGCTTTAATGTAGCCGAAAGCCTCACTACCGATACCTGCGAGATCATTGGTACTAAAGGCAAGATCACCTTCCCGTTCTTTGGTAACTACATCAGCTGGAAAACTGAAACTGAGGATGAAACCATAACTTTTATGCATCCGCAGCATATCCAACAGCCCATGATCGAAAAGATAGTAGCTTACTTTAAAAACGAAGGCCCCAACCCTTGCAGCATTGAAGAAGCCATTGTATTGATGGATGTGATGGACGCATTTACTGGTAGGGAGTAAAAAATTTAGCTTTTCTTTTTGGGCACCTTAGCGCCTTCTTTACGTGCCTCCGACAGGCCGATAGCTATAGCTTGCTTTTTGCTGGTTACTTTTTTGCCGCTGCCGCTTTTAAGCTTACCTTCTTTCATTTCGTGCATGATTTTTTCAACTTTTTCTCCTGCTTTTTCTGAGTACTTTGCCATAATTTTAGTTTTTAAGTAGATAATTTAACTTATGCAAAATATTTGCCAAAATTACCCTTCTGAACAGCTTGCAGGCAAAACCAGATCAACAACCGGTAATTTCAAATTCACAAAAAATCAAAATGGTAAATTATTATCTGTAATTATTGTTTAACTTCAAACATCCGGTCATCATATACGTTACCAACTGAAAATTACCAATATGTCTACCAAAAAGCTGATTGCACCATTTTACGAACGACTTGCATTAACATTAATTGGCTTTTTGGCACTTGGATACCTGATCATTATAGGTAAGGACCTGCTTGACCCTATGATATTCGGGTTCATTTTCGCGATACTACTGTTACCCGTATCCAATTTCCTTGAAAAAAAATGCAGGTTGCCACGTAGCGCATCATCCTTAATATCCATATTACTGCTTATCGGTTTTGTTTACGGCGTACTATACCTGGTAGGCTCACAGATATCAAAAGTAGCCAGCGACTGGCCTATGCTTAAAAACCAGGTAGCCCAATCATTGCATGACCTACAGGACTGGGTACAATCAGCTTTTCATATTAATGCCGAAAAACAAATGAACTATGTGCACAGCACTGCGGATAGGATCATGGCTTCGGGTAGTGATGTCTTGGGTACAACTTTCGGGGCTATTTCATCACTCATGCTCTTTTATGTATTTATCCTGATATTTACCTTTTTTATATTGCTTTACAGACGATTGCTATTACGTTTCATTATCTGGGTTTTCCGTGATGAAAACGAACATGTAGTGATGGATATCGTCGAGAACATTCAATCTATATTAAGACAATACATTCTGGGCCTGCTTTTAGAAATGGTGATCGTAGCAGCTGTGGCTATTAGTGTATTTTTGATCATCGGCATTAAATATGCCGCACTGCTGGGAATCATTGTAGGCCTGTTTAACATTATCCCGTATATAGGCATTTTTACAGCCTTGCTGTTAAGCGCGGTTATTACTTTCGCTACCGGCAGTATCAAGGATACCATATTTGTGATGATCGGCGTGGTAAGTATTCATGCGGTTGATGCCAACTTCCTGCTGCCGACCATTGTGGGCTCAAAAGTGAGGCTTAACGCGCTGATATCATTTATAGGAATCATTTTAGGCGAAATGATCTGGGGCCTGTCGGGCATGTTTTTATCCATACCTGTTATTGCTATTTTCAAGATCATATTTGACCGTATAGAAAGCTTAAAACCATGGGGTTACCTATTAGGTGGCGATTACGAATACAAAAAATCCGCCGCTGCCAAAATGAAAACAGAGTAGTGGCAAGTTAACAGAAAAATAACACCTTTTTACGGGTAATCCCTTTAGAATTCCGGCCTTTTATTTTAGGTTTGTATTGTATTAATCCCCCTAACTAATGCAAATTGTTAATGCCCCTCAGCGTCCTGTTTACAGGTGCAAAAAGTGCAATGAAGTACTTGATTTGCGCCGTAAAAGGAATCCATTCGTTAAAATATTTCTCTTTTGGCTTCCTTTAAAAAAGTTCTTTTGTACACGCTGCCTTAAAGTACGTTATCTTTTTTAATTATCACTCCGCTTAATGCCGCCGGATGATTAATTTAGTGGCTTAGCAGTTGCAAGGTTTGCAATTGAAAAACTTACTGAACATGCGCCTTAAGCAAGCTTTATTGATAATTACCTGTATTTTACTACCTGTTATTACACTGGCGCAGTCCAAAAACAAACCCGCATTTCGATTGGTGCCTTTAGGTGTGCTTGGTGGTATTGATGAAAGTAACTTATCGGCCTATATGCTGGCTGCTGCCAGAACTGATCAATATATCTGCCTGGATGCGGGTACTTTGCATGATGGCATTCAAAAAGCCGTAGCCAACAAAACATTTCTGGTTCCCGGCGACAAGGTATTAAGGCAGTATATCAAAGGATATTTTATATCGCATGCCCACCTTGATCATATAGCCGGCCTTATCATTAATTCTCCCGAAGATAGCAGCAAAAATATTTATGGCCTCCAAAGTACTATTGAAATCATCAAAACTCATTACTTTACCTGGGCTAGCTGGGCCAACTTTGCCGACCAGGGCGAAACACCTGCTTTAAAAAAATATCGATACCAGGTACTAAGTCCGGGTAACGAAACTGATATTGAAAATACCGGGCTTAAAGTTCAGGCATTTCCGCTGAGTCATTCCAACCTTATCAGCACTGCCTTCCTGGTACAAAGCAATAATGATTACGTTTTATACCTGGGCGATACCGGGTCAGATGCCGTTGAGAAAAGCACGAACCTGCAAAACCTGTGGCAGGCTATTGCTCCGCTCATTAAAAACAAAAAATTAAAAGCTATCCTTATTGAGGTATCTTTCCCGAATGAGCAGCCGGATAAAACACTTTTTGGCCATTTAACACCGCATTGGTTCATGACCGAAATGGATAAACTGGCTGCGTTAACTAGCCCGACTAAATTAAAGGGCTTAAACATTGTTGTTACGCATCTTAAACCACCTGCCAGCAGCATCACCCGGATCAAAGCCCAGCTTAAAGCTGCCAATCAATTACAGCTGAACCTCATATATCCTGTACAGGGCAAAGCGCTTAATTTTTAGATAGTATTTGGCTAACGCCAAAAATTACCTAAATTTCCATCAACCAAAACTAAACCACCTATCTATGAATACCGTTCAGAAATGCCTGCTGCTTTGCTGCATATTATTATGGGCCAACGCCTCATTTGCGCAACCGCAGGGGAAAGTAATTGAGGAGCAAACCATTAAAAGCAGTATCCTAAAGCGCAACGTAAAATATACCATTTACCTCCCTGCAGATTATGAAACGGCCAACCGCAGTTACCCCGTTGTTTATTTGCTGCATGGTTATACGGATGATAATACCGGCTGGCTTCAATTTGGCGAAATAAACCGTTATGCCGATAAAGCTATTGCCAATGGTACCATCCCACCGATGATTATTGTGATGCCCAATGCCGATTCAAGCTGGTACATTAACTCCTATGATGGTAAAGAGAAATATGAGGACTTTTTTATCAAAGAGTTTATGCCCCAGATTGAAAAAATTTACCACATTAAAGCCGATAAAAAATATCGGGGCGTAGCCGGGTTATCTATGGGTGGTTATGGCACGCTCATTTATACTATTAAGTACCCACAACTTTTTGCAGCGGGGGCAGCGTTGAGCGCGGCGGTATTCCCCGACGATCAGATGATTGGTATGCCCGACGAGAACTGGGACCATGTATTTGCACAACTGTATGGTCGCGGACTCAAGGGTAAAGACCGGCTGAATAAGGCCTGGCAGGCAAATTCCGTTTTAAGCATGGTGCAGGATAAAACCGCCGAACAATTGAGCAGCGTACACTATTGGATCGATTGTGGTGATGATGACTTTTTAACCAAAGGTAATTGTCTGTTGCATATCGCGCTGATGGAGAAAAAAGTGCCGCATGAGTTCAGGGTACGTGATGGCGCCCACACCTGGACTTACTGGCGTACCGGTATAACCGATGCATTGCAGTTTATCGGCGATAGCTTCAGACAGAAGTAGCTTGCAGATGTGCAAATTACAGATGTGCAGATGACAACGCATATATCCCATTAGAAAACGTCTTGATACCTGATACTAGTTACTTAATACTAAATCGATACTAAAAATTCATGAAAATATACCTTAAGCTCTCTTTGCTTTTATTATTTTTAAGCACTGGCACCGCATTTGCCCAGCATATAGGTAAAGTGATAGACGAGCAAAACATAAAAAGCGACATTTTAAAGCATAATGTAAAATATGCTATTTACCTGCCTCCCGATTATGAAACATCAAACCGGACATATCCGGTGGTGTATCTGCTGCATGGTTATGGCGACGACCAAACCGGCTGGCTGCAGTTTGGTGAGGTGAACCGCTATGCCGATAAAGCCATTGCCGAAGGCAAAATCCCGCCCATGATCATCGTAATGCCAGATGCGCAAGGCACCTTTTATATCAACTCTTATGACGGGAAACAGAATTACGAGGATTTCTTTTTCAAAGAATTCATCCCGGATATTGAAAGGGAATACCATATCAAAGCCGAAAAAAAATACAGGGCTGTAGCCGGGTTATCCATGGGTGGTTTTGGTACGCTGGTGTATAGTATCAAACACTCCGAAATGTTTTCGGCGGCGGCGGCCCTGAGTGCGGCTGTACGAAGTGATGAAGACCTGATGGCTATTCCTGATGCGCGCTGGGCCGAAGTATATAGTAAAGTGATCGGCCCTGATTTGAAGGGCAAGGAGCGTTTAAATGCTACCTGGCAAAACTACTCAATACTGGGCCTGGTACAAAGCAAAACTACCGACGAACTTAAAAACGTACGCTACTGGATTGATTGCGGTGATGATGACCCATTGAGCAAAGGCAACTCCCTGCTGCATATCGCCCTTATGGAAAAGAAAGTTCCGCATGAATTCAGGATACGTGATGGCGCCCATAACTGGACCTACTGGCGCACCGGCATTACCGATGCACTGGAATTTATAGGCGATAGTTTCAGGCAGAAATAGAGCCCCCCAGCCCCCTGAAGGGGGTGTAATTTCGGAATTCGGATGTTCGATTTGGGATTTATTAATCCTGAATTTTCAGATATTATAAATCATTTGCACGTCTGAAATTCACACATCCGCACATCAAAAAGCTCCCCCTTTAGGGGGCTGGGGGCTACTGACTACTTAGAATATCCTCACAATTCTTTTTCAGTTGGGCAAGCCGGGCGGCTAACGTATCAATGCTATGCTGATCTTTTATATTCCGGTAAAGCAGCTTGATCAGGTTGAGCGTTTGATCGTCCGGGTCGCAGGCCTGGGCTTTTTCCAGGTGAGGCAAAGCCTTTTTTATTTTGTCGATATAAGCTGCATCCACAACCACCTCATTAGCTGGCTTGCCTGAGATATCCTTAATATACAAATACCCCAAGGCCCGGTGAGCTACATAGTAATTGGGTTGAGCCGCGACTACCCTATTGTAGTACATAATAGCATTCATACTTTGATGGTCGCCTTCGTAAACCTGTGCCATAAAATTATAGAAACTGGTACGGGTGTTTGGTTTTAGTTTAGCGGTATCGGGCAATATTTGTTCGCCAAGGGTCATGGCTTTTTCCATATTAGCATTCAGAAAAGCTTCGTTAAAATCAACGTAGCGGTCATACACCTCGTCGGCAGTTTGCGCGTAAGTAGTTCTGCCAGCAATAAGGAAACCTATAATGAAGAGTATTTTCTTTAGCATGATGATAAGATTGGCTAAATGTACTTAGCCAACCTCATTAACGCAATAAGGCACACTTTAATTATGTTGGGAATTCTTCCATCTCCGGTACTCCTGCACCATACAATGCCCGCAGGGGCGATATCCCAGGCCAACAGCTTCTGCTTCCGAAGCAAAGAAAACACGGTTCTCCGGCTTCATCCGTTTGCCCGATTGGCAGCTCATCGTACCATAAATTTTAAGCCGGGCATTACCTCCAAATTGTACCTGATGGTTATCGAGCAGTTGTTTCAGCTTCCTGCTGCGGGTAAAAGTGATATCGCCTAGTTCAATATGCCTGATCACTTGGCGTCATGAAAGATGATACCCATGCTGCGCCGCTTACCGGAGGTGATTTCACCCACACCGTGTTTCATATTTACCCGGTGATAACCCGTGCTGCCTTTTGCCGGGCGGTAGCTGGTAGTAAATAACAACATATCCCCTTTAGCGGGTTTCAGCACCATGGCTCGCGATTGTGCCCTTGGCTTTTGCTCCATCAGGATAAATTCGCCGCCTTCATAATCCCGGCCGGGTTCATCCAATATAAAAACCAGTTGCATTGGGAAAAATACTTCGCCGTAAAGATCCTGGTGCATCGCGTTGTAGCCTCCCTGGGTATATTGTAATATCAGTGGTGTTGGCCTTAACTGTTCATGCTCATGGCAATGCTGCAGCAATTCTTCCAATGTATCCGGGAAACGTTGTTCCTTATTCAAATACTCCATCCAGCCGTTGGCAATAGGCGCCAGTTTGGGATAAACGCTCTCCCGCAACTGTTGGATGAGCGCGGGCAGCGGATATTTAAAATATTTATACTCCCCCAAACCATACTGATGGTGCTCCATCACTATGATTTTACGGTATAGCTGCTCGTTTGTATATTGAGATGTGAGCTCATCGCACTCATCAGCCCGCAATACATTTTTTACCAGCGCATAGCCTTTAGTATCCATCGACGAAGTGATGTCCGTCCAATTCAGACCGTCAATTCTTTCTTTAATGCTCATACCTGTACAATTAAGCCTGGTTGTTAACTAAAGCAGCTTCCCAGCCAATGATAGCCGATTTACGGGTTGGCCCCCAATGATACCCGCCTGATTCGCCGGTTGATTTGATAACCCGGTGACAAGGGATCAGAAACGCTACCGGGTTTGCCCCTATCGCGCTGCCTACCGCCCTGCTGGCGTTGGGTTGATGTATCTGCTTAGAGATATCCGAATAAGTGCTCAGATCGCCCATTGGTATCTTTAACAGTGTTTCCCATACTTTGAGCTGAAAACTGGTACCTTTCAAATGCAGCTTTATTTTGGACAATTCCGACCAGTCTTTTTTAAAGATATGCAGCGCGTCCTGTTGGGCAACATCTACTACCTGCGTGTACGTGGCATTCGGAAATTGCTCCTGGAGTTTACTAAAAGCATCCTCCCTATCATCGGCAAAAGCCATATAACAAATGCCTTTGGAGGTTGATGCTACGATGATGTTACCGAACGGGCTCTCGGCAAAGCTGTAGTTAATATCCAGCTCTTTGCCACCGTTCTTGTACTCGGCCGGGGTCATACCTTCAATGTTGATAAACAGATCGTGCAGGCGACCGGTGCCTGATAAACCGGTTTCAAAAGCGGTATCAAACAAAGTGGCCTGTTTATCTTTCAACAGGTTTTTGGCATAATCCAGACTCAGGTATTGTAAAAATTTCTTGGGACTGATACCTGCCCAGTCGGTAAATAAACGCTGAAAGTGGAAAGGGCTTAAATGCACCTTTTCGGCCACATCATCCAGGTTGGGTTGATTTTTAAAGTTCAGCTTTATATAGTTGATCGCCTCGGCGATACGGTCGTAATTGATCTTTTCTTGTGTATTCATCTTCTTGTTTATTAATTATTGATAAACAAATTTACCCCGATATCAACCCCTATAAAACCCGAAACTTGCGCAGTTTGCCCGCTTACAAAGCCTTATACATTTTTACAATAGGCAGCACTTCACCATCGGGCATAGGCTGTTCTATATGCTCCAGCGGTCGATAGCCCATCACCTCGTAAAGCGGTACACCAGGTAAAGTAGCACCGAGCTGAAAACTGGTAAAGCCGTTCTCTTTAGCCGCGTTTTCGCATACCTTCATAATGTGTTTGCCAATGCCTTTCCGGGCCCAGTCGGGGTGTACAAAAAAAGCACGGATACGAGCAGCATCTTGAGTGGGATCAAGCAAGGGGTCTTCCACATCTTTATGCTGATCGCCGCCGTACAGTGTATTCCGTTTGCTCCAGCCACCGCAACCTACTATAATATCATCAACCTGGGCCACGTAGTACGTACCGTCGATAATCAGTTGTGTATCGATACCAAAAATAAATTTAATGGCGCTTTCTATCTGGTTGGGGGTATTGTAAGCCGTGCTCAACCCACGTACGGAAGCACCTATCAACTGCTGTAAAAAAGGTATATCCTCAAAAGTGGCGAGGCGTGTAGTAATAACCATTGGTGTTTCTTTTGATCAAATATCATTAAATTCCTGATAACTGTTTGGCATGGTGCAATTCAAATTGTCGCGGAGCCGACTCACCCCGGCAACGCTACGCTCGCCGACCCTCTCTTCGCCTACGGCGGAAAGAGGGTGAAAAAGATTTGTCATGTTGAGTAAAGCATCTGGTCTACGAGCTCAAGAATAGATCCTTCGTTCCTCAGGATGACAAAATAACATTACCTTTTCAAATCCCCTCTTTCCGCCGCAGGCGAAGAGAGGGTGGTCGAACGAAGTGATGACCGGGTGAGTCGATTGAGCGATATTTTGTCGTTTAAACAGGCGCCCCATTTTACTAAAAAGTGGGTTTACATGGTTTACACTTTTTATGGTTAACATAAATATAACTTATTGACAATGAATATATTATATATATTTTATATAATATTCTGGGTTTACAGTGTAAACCATGATTTATCTCTCCAAAAGAGCGAACTCTAAATTATTATTTTTGAACCCTCTCCTCTGGAGAGGGCAGGGTGAGGCTAAACATTATTAAATTCCTGGCTTGAGCTTGTTTCCTGCCGTTTGGTTACCAGCAAGCCGAGGCTCAATATAATACTGGTGCATAATACAACTACAAATAATAAACTGGCGCCAACCTGTGGGATGCGCAAATTGGCTGGCAGGTTATAATATAACAATACATTGATCAGTCCGCGGGGTACAATAAAAAGCTCGGGCATCAGATCGGTTTTGGATACCAGTTTGATATACAGAAAGCGTACAATATAAATAGACAGCAAAATAGCTCCGGCACTCAGCAAAATAGGCATATCATTTAACTCGCGAATATTCATGGTATAGCCAAAAACGATAAAAAAGAAGGTACGCATCAGGAAAGCGCTCTCGGCCGAAAGCTGGTGCAGCTGCTTAATATCATGCTTAAAAGCCGGGTAGATAAACGTTTTCCTAAACCAGGCAAAATTGATCTGGCTGGCATTGTTCAGGAACAACCCTAAAGCCAGTACAATGATCAAGGCTGATAAATGGTACGACTGACCAATGGAATAAACCAGGATGAGTAAGGATATGATCAGGAATGATTTGATATGATGTTTTAACCGCCCGATAACATACAACAGAGCAAGGCATGATAAAATAGCCACCAGGATAATACCCGTAAGCTCCCCACCCAATTTGGCAAATGAGCCTATATCAATCTTGGGGTTTCTGACTATAAAATTAAACAGCACAACGGTGAGTATATCTGAGAACGAGGATTCATAAATGATAAACTCCTTTTTACTTTTGATGAGATTGGCTGCGGATGGTATGGCGATAGACGAGCTCACCACGCAATAAGGTATGGCATTTACAAAGCACTTATAAATACTCTCGCCGGTGAGGTAGTAGATGATACCCGTGATAGCCACCGCGCTCAATAACAATATACTCAGTGCCGAAAAGAATGCCTTTTTGATAATGGCATTTTTATCGCCGTTGTATCGCAGCTCCAGGGCCCCCTCAAATACGATCAGTATCAAACCCAATGTACCCAGCGTAGGCAGGATGAGCGAAAAATTGAGCATGGGAATATTAAAATACTCCACAATCTGTTTCAGCCCGATGCCCAACAGCAGTAATAAAATAACCGAAGGGATCTTCGTTTTACCGGCCAGCAAATCAAACAGGTAGGAGAATATGACCAGTCCGCTGAGTATAATGAGGGTTGTGTATGTAGTCAAATCAGGGGTGTTTAATGTC
>Ga0207671_10003800_pt1 | contig 14811 bp, 14 predicted proteins | sample KBSC24metaG_FD_184352 | JGI IMG/M metagenome (GOLD analysis project Ga0207671, IMG submission 184352) | Corn rhizosphere microbial communities from Kellogg Biological Station, Michigan, USA - KBS C2-4 metaG (SPAdes) (version 2) | ecosystem: Host-associated > Plants > Roots > Rhizosphere > Soil... | reverse complement strand
GACGGCAAGCGCCGTCAATTCGATCACGCGCGTGTATTCGGCGGGCGTCAACGAATACATCTCACCAGTGCCGCCGGCCGCGACGATCGCGGAGATTTGATAATTCAACAAGCTGGTGAGGTTCTGGTGCAGCGCTGGAAGATCCAGCGATAGATCTTCTTTGAATGGCGTGATCGGAAACGCAATCACGCCCGAGAGTTTATTTCGCAGAGTGTTTGGGTGCATAAGACTGTAAACAAGTAGCACAGATCACTCACAAATCAATAGGCGTCTGTGTTAATTTATGCAGACCGAACACAATCAGCACAACCATTGGAGAGAAGCAATGACCAAGTCTCGTGATGATGAGAAACAAGTGCGCGATCCCGGCAGGCGGAAGTTTCTCAAAGGCGTAGGCATCGCCGGCGCAGGCGCCGCGATCGCCGATCACTTGTGGATCGAAACTGCGGCTGAAGGGAAAGATGCAATACCCGAGTCGCTGTCGGGCACGGTAAAAGTCGCTCTCAACGTGAATGGACAGATGCGTGATGTTCAGGTCGAGCCTCGCACGACTTTGCTGAACGCGTTGCGCAACCATCTCGAGCCTGCCGTAACCGGACCAAAGCTCGTCTGCGACATGGGAACGTGCGGCGCGTGTACCGTCCTGCTCGATGGAAAGCCCGTCTACTCATGCCTCGTCCTCGCTGTTGATGCGACAAGCAAACAGATCACGACCGTCGAGGGACTTGGTTCGCCGGAAAATCCGAACACGGTGCAAGCAGCGTTCGTCGAGCACGACGCTTCGATGTGCGGCTTCTGCACGCCCGGATTTGTCACGACGATCTCCGCGTATCTGAAGAAGAATCCGAATCCGTCGCTCGCTGAAGTTCGTGAAGCGTGCAAAGGAAACTTCTGTCGTTGCGGAACCTATCCGAAAGTTTTTGAAGCGGCGCTGGCTGCCGCAAAAGGATCTCAGGCCTAGGGAGATACTATGCAACAGCAACCACAACCCCAAGCCACACCGAAACCCAAAAAGAAGATCCGAGTGCCTCGCGTGGTTAACGGCGTCGAGCAGATGGTCGAGATCGAAGTAGACGCGGACGCTGGTCCAGGCTGGGGTCCGAACGACAAACACACGCTGCTCAACAAGCGGACGACGCGAGTTGATGGACCACTGAAAGTCACCGGCGCTGCGCGCTACACGTACGACCAGCGCCTGCCCGGAATGCTTTACGGTCGAATTCTTCGTTGCCCGCACGGTCACGCGCGCGTCACAAAGCTCGACACCGAAGCCGCTTCGAAGATTCCTGGCGTGAAGGCAATCGTTCCGGCTCCTTTGGCTGAAGTTCGGTTCGCCGGTGGTCCTGTTGCCGCGGTCGCCGCAACGACGCCGGAGATCGCGGGCGATGCGTTGCGCGCGATCAAAGTGACCTATGAAGTTCTGCCGCACGTGGTCCATGCAGACCGCGCGATTCGACCCGAAGCTCCGAAAGTCGTCGCCGAAGAAAACAATCTTCAGGAGAAGGGAAAGAACGGCGATCCGCAAAAAGCGGAAGCTGCGTTCGCGACTGCGGACGCCATCGTCGAAGCTGAATACATCTCGCCGCGCATACACCACGCGTGTCTCGAAACGCACGGCATGGTTGTCGACTATCGCGGTGGCGACTCCGCGACGATCTACGCGTCGACGCAGGGAATATTCACGATCCCCGGCGACGCAGCGAAGGAGTTGGGGCTCGAAGAAAGCAAAGTCGTTTCGAGCGTCGAACACATGGGCGGCGGTTTTGGTTCGAAGTTTGGCATCGGCACGGAAGGAATGCTCGCGTGCAGACTTTCAAAACAAACGAAGTCGCCCGTGAAGTTGATGCTCACGCGTTACGACGAGTTTGTGATGGCCGGTAATCGATCGGGATCATGGCAAAAGCTGAAAGCGGGCGTGAAGAACGACGGCACGATCGTCGCGCTCACAGCTCGCCAGTATCGCCTCGGCGGAGTCGGCCAGGGATCGCAGGCCGGCCAGCCGTACATCTACCGCATGGGCGACGCGTATCGCGAGGTCTATGCGCTGCACACCAACGAAGACTCCGCGATTGCGATGCGCGCGCCCGGTCATCCGCAGGCGTCGTTTGCGGTCGAGTCGCTGGTCGATGAGCTCGCTTACAAGATCAAGATGGACCCGGTCGCGTTTCGCAAGAAGAATCTGCGCGACGAGGTTTATCACCGCCAGTTGGACCGCGGCGCGAAAGAGATCGGGTGGTCCAGGAGAAATCCCGTCGCGGGTGGAAATCCTGGTCCGTTGAAACGTGGAATGGGTTGCGCGATCGGAACGTGGGGTGGCGGTGGAAACAACCAGTGCAAGACTGACGTGACGATCTCCCGCGATGGTTCGGTGGTTGTCGCGCTCGGAACTCAGGATCTGGGGACGGGCACGCGCACGTACACGCGCGCTATCGTCGCCGAAGAGCTCGGCCTCGGAATCAACGACGTCAAAGAGCAGATCGGCAACTCGAAACTCGGCGCCGCAAATCCCTCGGGTGGTTCGACGACGGCGCCGTCAGTTGCTCCTTCCGTCAAAGATGCGGCGATCAAAGCGCGCATGCTGCTGGCGGAACGCGTTGCGCCTTTGCTTGGGAATGCGAAACCGGAGGAGATCGTCTTCTCGGGTGGCAACGTCTCGGCAAACGGGAAATCTGTGGCGTGGAAACAGGCGGCGGCATCGTTGCCGGCCGCGGGTATCGCTGCGCATGGCGAGTGGCGCGCGGACTTGCAGGCGCGAGGTGTTCACGGTGTCTGCTTTGCCGAAGTAGAGGTGGACGTCGAGACAGGTCACATCAAACCGATCAAGATGGTCCATGTTCAGGATTGTGGTTTACCGCTGAATCGTCTGGCGATGGAGAGCCAGATCAACGGCGGCATGATTCAGTCGCTCGGCATGGCGCTGTGGGAAGGTCGGGTGATGGACGCGCAGTTGGGTATGCAGCTCAATTCCGGTCTCGGCGATTACAAAATGCCCGGCAGTCTAGAGATGCCCGAGATGGTTCCGCTCATCGACGACGAGGACAAACGCGAAGCCGTAATCGGTATGTCGGAAGGTTGCATTATCCCCGCCGTGGGCGCGCTGGTGAACGCGGTCTTCAACGCCACCGGCTTGCGCGTGCGTGAGTTGCCAATCACACCTGACAAGATTTTGATGGGCCTGATGAACGCGACGAAGGTCAGCACGGCAGAATAAAGCCACAAAAGTGCACAAAGAGGAACACAAGAGGAAACAGACATGAAGGCATTTGAATGGACCAATCCGGCAAGCGTCAACGAAGCAGTGAAGATGCTGACCGTTGCTTCGCCCGGCGACATCGACGAAGCACCACGTCCGATCGCCGGTGGACAAGATTTGCTGACGACGATGAAAGACTACACATCGCGCCCGACGCGCCTCGTCAATCTCAAGCACATCCCGGGCATGAATCGCATCACGCTCAATGCGAGAGGGTTAACGATGGGCGCGCTCGTCACGTTAACTGAACTCGAAGAGCACGCGGGTGTGAAGAAGAGTTATCCCGGCCTTGCGGAAGCGGCGCATTCGATTGCCACACCGCAGATTCGCAACCTCGGCACGGTCGGCGGGAATCTCTGCCAGCGTCCGCGTTGCTGGTATTTCCGCCTCGAGGAAGTGAACTGTTTGAAGAAAGGCGGATCGGAGTGTTACGCGGCGACGGGCGAGAACAAGTACAACGCGATCTTCGGTGGTGGCCCATCCTACATCGTTCATCCATCTGATCTCGCGCCGATGTTGTTGGCGCTCGGAGCGACGGTTTCGGTCACAGGCACAGCGGGCAAACGCGTGATTCCGCTGAACAAGTTTTTCACGCTGCCTTCGGAAGGAAACATCCGACGTGAGAACGTTTTGAAGAACGACGACATCGTCACGGAGATTTTTGTGCCCGCGTCGCCACTCGCGGTGAGGTCGACTTACTTGAAATTCAAAGAGCGCGAGTCGCTCGATTTCGCGCTTGCTTCGGCGGCAGTTGCCGTTCGGCTCGGAGGGAATCGAAGCGTGGGAGACGCGCGCATCGTGCTCGGAGGCGTGGCGCCGATACCATGGCGCGTGCCTGCGGCAGAAAAATTCCTCGTTGGAAAGACACTGGATTCGACCGTGCTCGCCGAGGCAGCGAAGATCGCGCTCGCCGACGCGAAGCCGCTCGAGAAAAATGCGTACAAAGTTCCGCTAACCCAAACGCTCGTCCGGCGCGCGTTGGCGAAGGCAGCAGGTGTTTAAGGAGGCGCACTATGGGTCACGAACCAATCGAACCACTTCAATCTCCGTTCTGCGGCTCGCTTCGATCGAAAAAGTTTTTTATGCTCGACCGGCTCGCAACGAGCGCCGATGAATATCTCGACGCCGCGAACCACGTCTGGTGCTGCGAGACGCAGGAAGTGATCGGCCCCGACAACCGTCGCGTCGATCCTGATAAATGCGGGCCGGGCCGCGCATGCTACACATCTGCCATCAAAGGCTTATAATCGGTTTTTGGAGGTAACTAGAGTGCGAAGAGGATTATTGGCAGCGTTAGCGATGATCGTCGCCGTGAGTGCGTTGGTCTTCAGTTCTCAGGCGGAAAATGTCAGCCTCCGTGGAGACTATGTTGAAGTGCGGACGGCAAGCGTCTTTGCCGGAGCGTGTCACTACAACGGCGAGGTCGTAACCACTGGACGCGATGCGATGATGGCGTGGAACGTGACGTCCGGTAAATGGCAGGGCGTGGATCTCACGGGAGTTCGCGTGATGGCAGTCGTCAGCGCGGATGCAAACCTGGGCGAAAGCAATGCTGCGCGGCAATCTGAAATCATCATCGACTCACAAGCCTCACGCACGCAGGCACTCGCGATCGTAAACGCGCTCAAGGAGAATTACGCCGCCTCACTTGGCAAGGTCGTCGCCGTTCACAGCGCGCCGATTACGTTTGAACGCAGCGGTCGCACTTACGCCGTGGTGACCAGCGACGCGGCGATCAACGTCGAAGCGATGCCGAACGATCTGTGCTGCCGCATGCCGAATCTCGTTTGGTACACACCGTTGGTCGGATTGGAAAACAGAAAAGTCGGCTACACCTCTAAAGCGCTCTACTCCGGCAGAGTCGTCGGCGAGCCCTGGTCGCGTTCGGGTGAGAACAGCGCGTTCTACGGCACCTTTTCCCTCTAACAAGTGGGTTTGCCTCAAAGTCGAGAGTCATTGTTGGATACGGTCAGTACCGTAACGCGGTAGCGTCGGGTCGACGTAGAGCCTCTCAATTTTGCTAAGAATTTCGTATGTTCGAGACTGACCCGACGCTACCGCGTTACGGTACTGACCTCATCCAAGTCTGAATCCCTGACTTTTGAGGCAAAGCCGCCACGGATTACACGGAAATGTCTGTGGATTAGCAAAATTTATCTTTCCATAAAGATTATAGCTTTGACTCTTGGGCCAACCCTCCGTAGCATTCCCGCTTGCTTGCCCACAGGAGGGGAACCCCCATGCCACAAACCAGAGTCAGCATCTTTGATACAACTTTGCGCGACGGCGAACAGTCGCCCGGCTGCTCGATGAACCTGACAGAGAAGGTCCGGATGGCGAACAAGCTCCAGGACCTCGGCGTCGACATCATCGAGGCCGGCTTTCCTATCGCATCCGAAGGCGACTTCGACGCAGTGCGAGCTGTGGCCGCGCAGTGCAGAAAAGTGACGGTCGCCGCACTCTGCCGGACGTCTGAACAGGACGTCGCACGCGCCGCTGACGCACTGAAATACGCGGCGCATCCGCGGATTCACACCTTCGTCGCCACCTCCGACATCCATCTCGAACACAAGCTCAGGAAGACGCGCGCTGAAGTGATCGAAATGACTCGCGCGGCGATTACGCAAGCACGGAGCTACGCCGAAGACGTCGAGTTTTCAGCGGAAGATGCCACGCGCAGCGACGTCGATTATTTGTGTGAAGTGCTTGACGTCGCGGTGGATGCAGGTGCGGCAGTGCTCAACGTGCCGGACACGGTTGGCTATACGACGCCGGTGGAGTTTACGCACCTGGTCCAACAGGTACGCGAACGAGTCGTCAGGGACAGAGACGTGATCATCAGTGTTCACTGTCACAATGATCTTGGTCTCGCGGTGGCGAACAGTCTCGCGGCGATCGAAGCAGGCGCGCGACAGGTCGAGTGCACGATCAACGGCATCGGCGAGCGCGCGGGGAATGCATCGCTCGAGGAGATCGTGATGGCCATGCACGTGCGCGCAGATCGTCTGCCATTCGAAACCGGAATCCATACGCACGAGCTTTATCCGACGAGCCAACTGCTTTCGAGCATCGTCGGGTTTGAAGTGCAGCCAAACAAAGCGATCGTCGGTCGTAACGCTTTCGCGCACGAGGCAGGCATTCATCAGCACGGCGTCATCAACAATCCGCTCTGCTACGAAATTATGACTCCGGAATCCGTGGGTGTGCCGGCAAACTCGCTCGTGCTTGGTAAACATTCCGGACGCCATGCTTTGTCGCTGCGTTACACGGAGCTTGGTTACGACGTCACAGCCACCGAGCTCGACGCCGCCTACAAGAGTTTCACAAACCTGGCGGACCGAAAAAAACGAATCTACGATCAAGACTTGATTTCGCTACTCAGCGGCGCTGCGCGTGCGCGTAGCGAGAAGATGATTGGCGCGGCAGCGTGAGGTTCGAAACATGGGATTTAAGATCACGACTCTTCCCGGCGACGGGATTGGACCAGAAGTAACAGCGGAAGCCGTGCGGGTTCTGCAAACGATTGCAGGCATACACAGCATTAAATTTGACTTTCAAGAACACGCGATCGGCGGTGTCGCGATCAGGCAGTTTGGATCGCCACTGCCGCGACCGACACTCGACGCGTGTTTGTCGTCTGACGCGGTGCTACTCGGAGCCGTCGGTGCTCCAGAATACGATCGTCTCCCCCCAAACCAGCGGCCCGAAGCGGGGCTGCTGCTGATCCGTAGCGCGCTCGGCGGTTATGCAAACCTTCGTCCGGCAATCTCATACTCTTCGATTGCCGCGTGTTCACCACTGCGGCAGGAGATCGCGTGCGGCGCCGACATACTGATAGTTCGTGAGTTGCTCGGCGGTTTGTACTTTGGCGAGCCGAGGGGTATCTCGGCGGCGAACGGAACGACGTCCGCGAGCAACACGATGCGTTATTCAGTCGAAGAGATCGAACGCGTCGCTCGAGTTGCATTTGAAGCCGCGCGTAAACGTCGTGGAAAAGTGACGTCGGTTGACAAGGCGAACGTGCTCGAGACCTCGCAACTGTGGCGACAGACAGTGATTCGCGTGTCTCAGAATTATCCTGATGTCACACTCGATCATCTCTACGTCGATGCATGCGCGATGCACCTGATCGCGAATCCGCGGCGTTTCGACGTGTTGCTGACTGAGAACCTCTTCGGCGATATTCTCTCGGACGAAGCGGCGGTGATCACAGGCTCGTTGGGCATGCTGGCATCGGCGACGATCGGCGGTGAGGTCGGACTGTACGAGCCCGTGCACGGCTCTGCGCCGGACATCGCTGGCCAGGGCATCGCGAACCCTTGCGGCGCGATCGCGTCGGCGGCGATGATGCTGCGGCATTCGTTCAATCTCGAGCAGGAAGCCTGCGACATCGAACTCGCGATCGAGCATGTACTTGAAGCCGGCTATCGCACGCCCGACATCGCCGCAGGCACCGGCGGTTACGTCGTCACAACCGGCGACTTCGGGAAAGTTATTTGCGACGCCGTCACCGAGATTGCTGACATGCGGCACGCCTATCACGCTGTCTGAACTATGACAACGCTTTTGGACAAACTCTGGCACGCGCACGTCGTTCGTGAAGCGCGTGGTGAGCCAACTCTCCTCTACATCGATCTACATCTCATCCACGAGGTGACGTCGCCGCAAGCGTTTGACGGACTGCGCCAGGCAGGTCGAAAAGTGCGACGCCCGAATCTCACTTTCGGCACCGTCGATCACAACGTACCCACGACGGATCGCAGCCTGCCAATAGCCGACGCAGTCGCCGCGACTCAGGTGGAAACTCTGCGGCGAAACTGCAAAGAGTTTGGCATTCAACTTTTCGACATCCAGTCTCCCGAACAGGGCATCGTACACGTCATCGGTCCGGAGCTTGGTCTAACTCGACCGGGTATGACGATCGTGTGTGGTGATAGTCACACGAGCACGCATGGTGCGTTTGGGGCGCTCGCGTTTGGCATCGGTACGAGTGAAGTCGAGCACGTTTTGGCGACGCAATGTTTGCCGCAGAACAAGCCGCTCACAATGAAGGTCCAAACATCCGGCGCGCTTCAGGAAGGCGTCACGGCGAAAGATCTCGCACTCGGAATCATCGGTAAGATCGGTACTGACGGTGCGACCGGATTCACGATCGAATACGCGGGGGAAGCGGTGCGCTCGCTTTCGATGGAAGGACGCATGACGCTTTGCAACATGAGCATCGAAGCGGGCGCGCGCGCAGGCATGATTGCTCCTGATGAAACTACGTTCGCGTATCTCAATGGTCGAAGATTTTCTCCAGCCGGTGAGTCATGGGAAAAGGCGCTTAGTTACTGGAAGACTCTGAAGAGTGACGACGACGCGGTGTTCGATCGAGTGGTAGAAATTGACGCATCACACCTCGAGCCGTTTGTCACGTGGGGCACGAGCCCGGGTATGGTCGTGCCGGTGACAAGTCATGTACCCGATCCGGTTGACGCGGCCGCCGAGCGTGCGCTCGAGTACATGGCACTCGCGCCGCGCACAAACATTCAGGACATCTCGATCGATCGCGCGTTCATTGGTTCATGCACAAACGCTCGCATCGAAGATCTGCGAGCTGCCGCCCGAGTTGTGAAAGGTTACCGGATCAATTCGTCCGTGAGCGCGATGGTTGTGCCTGGATCGCAGGACGTGAAGCGGGCCGCGGAGCAGGAAGGCCTCGATCGGATTTTCAGTGAGGCGGGATTCGAATGGCGTGAAGCCGGATGTTCGATGTGTTTGGGAATGAATGCCGACGTTCTTAAGCCCGGCGAGCGTTGCGCTTCGACGAGCAATCGAAACTTCGAAGGCCGCCAGGGGCGCGGCGGCCGCACGCATCTCGTCAGTCCGATGATGGCGGCAGCGGCGGCGATTAAGGGGCACTTTACTGATGTGAGGACGTGGAAGTTTAAGTGACTTATTTAGACAGGATTGCAGGATTTTTCAGGATTTACAGATGACGCCTTTTAGAAAACACACCGGGCTCGTGGCGCCGCTCGATCGTGCTAACGTCGACACGGATCAGATCATTCCCAAGCAATTCCTGAAACGCATCGAACGCACGGGGTTTGGACAGTTTGTCTTCTACGACTGGCGCTACTCCCCTGACGGCACACCGGATCCGTCTTTCGTGCTCAATGATCCGCGTTACGACGGCGCGTCGATACTCGTGGCTGACAAGAATTTCGGCTGTGGCTCCTCGCGCGAGCACGCACCGTGGGCACTCGGTGAGTACGGCTTTCGCGTGATTATCGCGCCGTCGTTTGCAGACATCTTCGCGAACAACTGCTTCAAGAACGGCATGCTTCCGATCACTCTGGACTCGTCACAAGTCCGAGAGATTATGACTCGTGCTCAGGAACAGCAACGCTACGAGTTGACCATCGATCTCGAGCGACAAACGATCGAAGACTCGAGCGGTCTCTCGATTTCATTTGTCGTAAGCGAGTTTCAGCGCTACTGCCTCCTGGAAGGATTGGACGACATCGGCCTCACGCTCCGCCACGAAGACGCTATTAAGCAGTATGAGGCTTCACGCTAATTTGTGTTCCTTTTGTGCCTTTTGTGGCTCATTTTCCCACGACGTCGATCTCGCTGTAGAACGTATTTCCCCAGTTGTCGTGCAGCTCGGTAACGTAGCAATCAAAAAGCAGGTAACGATATTTACCTAAGCTGCCGTTCGGATCAGTAACACTCGCCGCGTACTGTCCACCGTCTTCGCCGTGATCGGATAGAGTGCTCACGAGCGCGATCAACTTCCACCCTTGTGTCGCAGGATCGACGCCGCGCTTCGGATCCAGATTGAACTTCGGCTCGGATCCATCGGCGCCGTAGAGCTTGTACAACTGTGGACCGCGCGAGTTTGGATGCCATGAATACGTGTTGACTCGCACAACATCGATCGCACTCCCGAAGTCCATCCGAAAACGTCCACCAGAGCTGCCTGCCCGGAAGAAAACATTTGCGCCCGGTTCATCCTCATCACGCGGCAGACGACCGTCGGTCAGCGCAGACAGCTCAGCGCTGCCTTCTTCCAACTCACCGTCAATCAACGTGAGCTTCGCGTTCGCAGCAGCGTCGTCTTTCACCGGCGATGCAATACTCCTGAACTTGAACTCACGATTCGCAACCTCATTCGCATTGCGTTCGAACGAGATCCTTGCGTCGAAAAGCAAAACAATCAGTAATAAGATCTGTGTCATCTGTGGCATTACTCTGCTGAGAAACGAAACACAGTTGTCTGTTTGTATTCTTCGCCCGAATGGAGAACAGTCGACGGAAAGTTCGGATGATTCGGCGCATTGGGAAAGTGTTGCGGCTCCAAACACAGCCCCGTGTATCTGTGATAAACGATCCCGTTCTTCCCCGCAAAACTCCCGTCGAGAAAATTCCCGGAATAGAACTGCATGCCCGGCTGCGTCGTTAGAATCTCAACCACGCGCCCGGTACTCGCCTCGTAAAGACGTCCCACAGATCTTAACGAGCCGTCGCAATTGTTCAAGACAAAATTGTGATCGTAGCCTCCGGCGACGTCACCAATTTCCGCTCCAATCCTCTTGCCCCGACGGAAATCCATCGGCGTTCCTTCCACTGCTTTGATCTCACCTGTCGGAATCAGATCTTTCGAAACAGGCGTGAAACTGTCAGCATTCAACATCAGCTCGTGGTCCAGGATCGTGCCTTCACCCTTCAGATTGAAATAAGAGTGGTTCGTGAGGTTCACGATCGTATCTTCGTCAGTCGTCGCGCCATAGTCGATGCGTAATTGATCTGCAAATAAAGCATAGCTGACCACCGCGTTAACCGTTCCCGGATACTTTTCTTCGCCGTCTTTGCTCACGTACTCGAGATGCAACACTACGGAATCACTCGTCTGCTCCTCGGTCGCATTCCAAACGCGTTTGTCGAAACCTCTGTAACCGCCGTGGAGATGATTTACGCCGTTGTTCTGGTCCAGTTGATACTCGACCCCGTTCAGCGAAAACCTGCCCAACGCGATGCGGTTCGCATGGCGACCAATCAAAGCGCCGAAATAGCGTGGGTTTGTGACGTACTCGTCGAGCGTGTCAAACCCGAGCACGATGTCGCCCAACACGCCCAGGCGATCCGGAACCTTGAGCGACGTAATCGCGCCTCCATAGGTAACGATGTCGACCTGCAATCCCAAATGATTGGCGAGGGTGTAAAGATAAACCTCCGTGCCATCCGGCATTCGGCCAAAGTGTTCCTTCGTTATCTTCACAGTTTACTGAAGACTTGATTTGCCTCTTCCAGACTCTCGATCGAACCGATATCGAACCAGATGCCGGGCACTTTCCAAACATAAAACGGCACACGCGGATAGAGCCATTGGACCAGTCGACCCGGTTGATCCGGATTGTTTCCCTCCGCAATATATTGATGAATTAGCGGCAGCGTGCCCTTTGGATAGTAGTAAAGCGCGATGCCCGTCAGCGTGCTCTTTGGCACTTTCGGTTTTTCTTCGAAGTAAGTGATGCGGTTGTCTTCGTCGATGTCGATCGCGTTGTACTTCTTGATCTCCTCGAGATCGCCGACGTCGTAAACACCTGTCACGGGTGAGTTTTTCTGTAGGCAATAATCACCGAACGCCGAAAGATCGTGACTGAACAGGTTATCGCCACCGACAACGATGATGTCGTCGTCGATCTCGTGTTTGGTTATCACCAAATGCATATCGCCGATCGCGCCGAGCTTGTTCGAGTCGTCTGTGCTTTTGTCGTTAACGATCGTGAAACGACACTTCACTTTTGGATTGCGGTAGCTGCTGGCCCAGTTTTCAAAGCGGCTGACGAACTTCGCGTTCGTAACGATGTATGCCTCGTCGATCTCGCGAATGCCACCCATCCTGTCCAGGACGTGTTCGAGCATCGGCTTGCCGGCGACCGGAAGCAGCGGTTTGGGTTGGTTTAGTGTCAGTGGATAAAGGCGCGTGGCGTAACCCGCGGCTAGAATGATTAGCTTCATAATGTTTTGACAGGATTTACAGGATGTTTCAGGATTGAATCTTGCAAATCATGAAAAATCTTGTCAATCCTGTCTAACTTCCTCCGCTCCATCAGATGGCGTGCAAATATATATCTCAGGCTTTATTTTCATTGCCCGCTCGTAACCGTCAGCCACGCGCGCGCGAAATTCGTCCCTTTGTTCCACGGCCACCAAATTCACAGTGCAGCCACCAAACCCGCCGCCAGTCATCCGCGCGCCGTAGACACCTTCGATGGGTTGCGCCAGCTCGACCATTAGATCGAGTTCCGCGGAGCTGACTTCATAATCGTCGCGCAGACTGCGATGTGACTCAGCCATCAACCTCCCAAACTCTTTTAGATCACGCCGCTCCAACGCGTTCGCGGCCGCTAACACTCGCTCGTTCTCGGTGATCACATGCCGGCAACGACGGTAGACCACCTCGGGCAGATCGTGACCGTACTGCTCGAGCTGTTCCCGCGTCACGTCTCGCAAAGCCTTCACGTGCGGAACAGCGCGTTGCAGGTGTTTGACGCCCGCTTCACATTGCGCTCGCCGCTCATTGTAAGCGCTCGACGCCAGCGCGTGCTTCACCATCGTGTTGCAAATTATCAAACGAACATTGTCGGGCACCGGCAATAACTTGAATTCGAGTGAACGACAATCAAGCAACAGCGCTTTGTGTGCCTGGCCAAAAAGCGACACAAACTGGTCCATGATGCCGACGCGCGCGCCTACAAACTCGTTCTCCGCCCGCTGACAGATGAGCGCGAGTTCACGTCGATCGATTTCCAGGCCGGAGATCGCGGTCAACGCACACGCCGTCGCGACCTCGATCGCCGCTGACGAACTCAGTCCCGATCCGATTGGTACTTCGCCGCGAATTTCCAGGCGCGCGCCGCGTAAACGATGGCCCGCTCGCTCGAGCATCACCGCAACTCCGATCGGATAGTCGCTCCAATGCCCGCGCGGCGCGATGTTTGGATCGTCGAGATCGACCTCGACTTCCTCGCCGTAATTCTTTGATTTGATGTGAAGTTTGCGGGTATCGAGAGGTGAGATCCTGACCCACGTATAGAAATCGATTGCCGCGGGCATCACGAAGCCGTCGTTGTAATCGGTGTGTTCACCGATCAGATTCACTCGGCCCGGGGCTCGAAAAAAGCGCGTGTCGTTGTTAGTGAACATTCGTTACATCGAGCACAACACGCCACGCCCCACCTTGATTCCGCCAGATTCGAACGTAACTGCCACGCTCCACCACCTTGTCAGCAGCGTCAGAAATCTCGTAAGTGCCGTGCATGTAACCGAGATCTCCGGCGTGGGATACGTCGCCGCCGATTGGCTGCGATTTCAGCTTTCCACTCATCTTCTTTAAAGCCTCTTCTGACGCAGAGCGGCCGATGAACGGAAGATTGCCGGTTCGGTAGACTCTGACGTCGGGCGAAGCATGCGATTCGAACGCTTTTGCCAGACCGTATTCCAACGCTGCTAACGAGAGAATGCGATCGCGGTCTACGAGAGCTTTGACTGCTTTTGCTGATTCAACAGTGGTGGTTGACGGTTCCACTTTTTCGGTGGGATGCCACAGCGTTTGTGGTCCACCTGATTGCGGATGGCTGATACCGAGATCGACAACGAACTTCCACGTGCCGTCCGGCTGCTTTTTCCAGACAGTCACGAAGTGACCGTAGGCCGACGGCTTCGGATCGTTCACGTCAGGCTTGGCTTCCCATGGACCAGTCGTGAAACCCATGTCGCCCGAGGCGGACATCCCGGCAAAGTTGGGCTGCCACGCGAGCAACGGTTTCTTGTCGGACGGCGGCACAGGATGCTCGAGCATCCACTTCTTTCCATTCACGGCGCCCGGACGAAACAGCAGGCCGTCGTCGGCAATGAACGTCATGAACGCCTCGCGCGTGTTCTTGTCCGCGGCCATCTTCGAAAACGCCTGCTCCGTCTTCACCATCTCCTCGAGCGGCGTCTGCGCTTGTGCGATCATCGCGGCACACAAAATCACAAATATTATCGCTACCCTCATATCCGTTCCTCATCCGTGCGATCTGTGGACCCGATCGCCGTTTGCAACACTGACTCCGGAGTCCATCGATCGATCGAGCGCACTTCAGACAAGTATCCACGACTCATGACAGCAAGTCGATCACACATGCCAAACAATTCCGGCAAATACGAGCTCACCATCAACACGGCTTTGTTCTGCGCTGCACACGCCGCAATCGTTTCGTAAACCTGCGCCTTGCTGCCGATGTCGATCCCGCGCGTCGGTTCGTCGAGCAAAAGCACGTCCGCATCCTGGTGCAACAGCCGCGCAACGATCACCTTCTGCTGGTTGCCGCCCGACAACGATCCGACTTCCTGCTGCGCGCCGCGCGTCCTGATCTTCAGTGCATTTACGAGCTTTTCCGCCTGTTTCCGCTGCGCACTCAAATCCAGCCAGCCCCAGCGCGAGCACGAATCGAAGCGCGTCACGGTAACGTTGTCTGCGACCGACTGGTTCAACGTCAAACCGTCGCCTTTCCGATCTTCGCTCA
>Ga0207671_10003796_pt1 | contig 14817 bp, 12 predicted proteins | sample KBSC24metaG_FD_184352 | JGI IMG/M metagenome (GOLD analysis project Ga0207671, IMG submission 184352) | Corn rhizosphere microbial communities from Kellogg Biological Station, Michigan, USA - KBS C2-4 metaG (SPAdes) (version 2) | ecosystem: Host-associated > Plants > Roots > Rhizosphere > Soil... | reverse complement strand
AATCGGCCGAGGAATTGTTTAACAGACTGGGCGCAAGCTTCCAGCCATTAAGTGGTGCCGAAAAAGCGAAGTTCCATGTAAACTCGGGTGTGAAGGTAACCCAGGTACGTCCGGGCCGTGTGTTTGATAACTTTGAGATCCCGGTAGGCTCTGTGATCACCAGTATCAATAAACAACCCATCAATAGTGTGGCCGATATTGACAAGGCTATCACCAACCTGCGCAATGGTAACCTGGTTATTTCAGGCTACTATCCAGACGGAACAAACTTTAACAATATGTTCCAGGTGCAATAAGCAAAATTTAAATAAAGTGATTGTGTAAAAAGCTCCGGCCATTATGCCGGGGCTTTTTTGTTTTTAAGTTATGGTTTACACTGTAAACCGTTTTTTTTGATAAAAAATAAACTAATCAATTGATTGTCAATTAAATAAATTCCGGTTAACCATAAAAAGTGTAAACCATGTAAACCCAGTTTTAACAAAATGGCTCGCCTGTTTGGGATAGGAGCCAGGAGTAGACATCGGATAAGAATCGAATGCGCGGTATCGACTCACCCCGACGTCGCTGCGCTCGTCACCCCTCTCTTCACCTGCGGTGGAAAGAGGGGGAAAGCCGCATCATTGCGAGGTACGAAGCAATCTCTATGCTTTACAGAGCAAACATGTATGACTGACCTGTTTATGTAGAGATTGCTTCGTACCTCGCAATGACGCCTGGGGAATAAGCCCCTACCATCAAAAGAAACTCACACCAACTGTCCATCCCACCCAGCCTGTCCAGCTGTTGCTGTTGTTGATAAAGCTGTGGTGCAGGTCCCTCACGTAAGCGTATCCGTTAACCGGGTTGCGTTGGTTAGAGTAAAAGAGGTTGAGCGATGGCCCGGCATTGATAGAAAAGGCTTTGGCAAGGCGGTAGGTTAAAGCGGCATCGAGCCTGCCCAGTAAGTTGGTACGAGCCCAGTTGCCCTGGTAAACATATTGTTCGCTTATTTCGGGATTAAAAGCCAGGTGCCTGCCCATACCCAGTTCGCGGCCAAAACCAAGTCCGAAGGCATATAATTTACTGTTATCATTTACACGGAGGCCGCCCATCCACATGGTGTACAAATTTTTACTGCCGGTTTTGAGTGCTATGTTGGCATTGAGGGTTTCGTTAGATGACAGGGCCAGTTTATGATAACCGTAACGTACAATATTGATAAGTCCGATGCTATAACCCGATGAGGTGTCGGCCACGTTGATCAGACCCAGTTGTATGCCACGCAGATTGCGGGCATAGTTAAAAAGTCCGGCCACTTGCACACCACTGTATTTTTGCCCTGCAATATTGCCCAATGCTGCCAATTGTATACCCCTTACCTGGCCCCGGGTATGGTTGTATAATCCGGCTATTTGTAAGCCGTTCAAATCGCGTTTTACGCTGTTATGGAGCAAGGAAAGCTGTATACCCCGAACGCTGCCCAGTACATTATTATACAATCCTCCAACCTGTATGCCATTTACATTGCCACCCACTACGTTGAATATCCCGGCTATTTGTACGGCGCCTACATCACCCTTATCCAGGTTAAAAATAAGGCCCAGCTCAAAGCCATCAACCCCTGCATTATAACCGCCTACCACGTTCAGCGAAACCGCGTTAACTACCTGTCCGCTAAACTCGGCATGGGTACTTACACCCGGTATAGCCGATGCCTGGAAGGGAGCCTGCGCGATAAGACCATGCAGATTGGCCGCCCGTATCTTTTGCCGGGCCGATGTGAAAAGACGCCCCAAGGTGGTGCCTTCTATGCCATCTCCATCGTTATTAACCATGTAGCCATCCTCATCCAGTTGCGATTGGTTGGGGTTTATGGTAACACCGGAAAGGAAGGTGACCGTGGTATCCCGATAATATTCCTTACTTACGGTGAGCATTACAGGTTTGCCGTTGTTTTTGAGGCGGAGCTCAAACCGGCCATCTTTACCGGTAAGGGTTGATTGCAGCAGTGTGCGGTCATACACACTGGCATTCTCCAGCTTTTTGCCGCTGCGATCGTCGGTTACAAAACCGCTGATGCTGTACTCGTCATTTTCGGTAATGGCTTTTTCGGTAGTTAAGGATAGCTGTAAGGGAGCGTAGCGCAGGATCACAAAGCTGCGTGTTTCCTTATACTCAAAACGATTCAGGAGCATACGGTCAAGCACCTCCTTAATGGTCCAGTTATCCGCATCGAGGCTTACCAGGCTATCTGTTTTTACGATATTGCTATTGTATGAAAAAGTGAAATTTCCTTTTTGCTCGATGGTTTTTAACACGGTACCCAGGCGCATGTTGCTGACATGAACGGATATGTTTTTGGCCAGGATAGATTCACCTTCGGTTGCCCGGCTAACTAGCGGGAGGGTTAAAATGCCCAGGAAGAAAAGGATATATCCGCGTAAGCTATCCATTGGTATAAGGTAGAAGTTGTTATTTAAAAAGTATCTGCTGGTTTTTACGAACCACCGTGATCTTAAACGTGCCGGAAATAACGTCCAGTACTTCATCAAGCGACTGGCCTTTGAACGTCGTGGTGATCGGTAAACTCTCCAACGATTTATTGGCTATCACAATACGAGTTCCATATACTTCGTTCAATGCCTGCACTACCTCGCTTAACGGGGTTTTATCACATACCAGTTGCCCGGTAAGGTAATAATTATATAGTTTGCCCTTGCTTTGTTGTTTGGTCAATAAACCCTGTTCTTTGGTCACCGTTACCTGTTCGCCAGGGTTCAGGTCGACACTGTTTTGCTTTTTGCTTACCTGTACAATACCGGTTTCTACGATCACTTCGGTTTTACCATCACGGCTCTTGACATTGAATGACGTTCCAACTACCTTAACCGTTACATCGTTCACCTTAATTATAAACGGTTTTGTTTTATCGGGGCTTACCTTAAAGAAAGCCTCGCCCCTTAAACTCACCGGGCGGATGTTGCTGGTAAATCTGCCCGGATACACAATGGTCGACTGAGTATTCAGGGTGATCACCGATCCATCGGGCAGGGATTGGGTATGTACTTTATCTTTACTATCTATCCGCACAAAGGAAACCGAACCGTTATCGTAAATATGGTTAAAAGTTAACCACAGCACAGTGCACACTAAAACTACCGAAGCGGCAATACCTATCCACTGTTTGCGGCTCAGTTTTTTGATGATCGCCTCACGTGAGGGGGCGACATTGCTGTCGATGCGGTTTTGCAGACGAATAAAAGCATCGTCTTTATTGACGTTTCTTTCCGTTACTGGACTTTGATCCCAGATCAGTTTAAAATTGTCAAAAAGTTTTTTGTTGGTTTCGCTGGCTGACACCCAATCCTCTACCTGTTGGCGCTCGGCAGGCGTGGCTTCACCGGCCAGGTATTTCACCAGCATATCATCATCCATATGTATATTGGCATTACTCATTGTGCAGCCATCGGGTTAATAAAAATAAAATGATCGGTAAAAACTCCGCTAGTTTCTGGCGCATGATCCGTAAAGCCTTGCCCATCTGGTTCTCTACCGTTTTAATGGAAAGCCCCATATGATCGGCTATCTGCTGATACTTGAGCTGCTCAAAACGGCTGAGCTGAAAAATAGTACGGCATTGCTGCGGCAACTCGCTCATGGCTGTTTCGATACGCTGTTGCAGTTCGGCGGTCATTACTTTGTCCGAGGCCTGTTCTTCCTCCTCCTGCTGCAGCTGCCCGGCATAATATACGCCGAAGCTGGCCTTTACCTTTTGATGTTTTATATAGTTCAAACTCTCGTTATGTACAGCCCGGTACAAATATGATTTGAGCGAACCATCTGTTTTAAGATTATCGCGTTTCTCCCAGATCCGGCAAAATACATTTTGCACAATTTCTTCGGCTATTTCATCATCCTTTAAAAAAGTGTAAGCATAGGCATGCAGGCTTTTAAAATGTTCTTTAAATAACCATTCAAAAGCCTTTTGACTGCCCTGCTTTAGTAAATTGATGACCGAGCTATCGCTATATTCCACTTTAAAGGGGTGAAAGTTTGCGTTAAAGATAGCTTGTTTGGCGGTCAAATTCACGGGCGAAGGGCGTAATTGTAAAATTCAGGCCAGCTGTATTTGAATGGTGTACAGCGAGTGGTGAATATCAACCTTACTGCACACACCATTGGTGTACGAGTAAAAATTGTAATTACCATCGGGCAGATCGATACGGTACACATGCGGCGATACCTGCCTTACCTGCAAAAACTGCTGAAAATTGTCGCAATAGATCTGCGCGTTGTTATCAGGCTCACGGCAGTATAACAGCATAAGGTTGGCGCCGATATATTTCTGATCGAGCTGTTTGCTTTTGCCATCATTCACGGCCTGGTAGCAATCGCCGCAGGCCCTGGTTTGGCGATTTGCTTTCTCTTTGCCATTCACCTTGCGGCAAATGGTTGAACTGATGAGCTTTCCTTTCTGAAAAACAGATTCTTCATGAATATCAACCTGGATGCTCATAATGAAACGCATTTTCACCTGCGATATCATTTTTAGCGACAGGTCATCACCCTCGCGTTTTTGGTACAGATCCATATGCCCCACCACCTTGCCGCTGTGCAGCACATTGTATTTAACAATTTGCTCCTGCGCCATCAGCCCAGACGAAAAGTAAAGCAAGGCCAGCAGGGTCGCCGCTTTTTTTAGGGGCATGATAAAAGTTAAGGGGCTAATATGTTTATCCTTTAGGGCCGGGGCCAGGTATTTTTTAAAGAGCCAGATGAGTAGGGCAGGTATCATGGTGGTAAAAATTTAATAGAAATGAAACAACTGTTAGCGATGTTAACTACAGCTATTACAACATATTAAAGATTTACCCCTATTTGATTTCATAATATTTTACGAATATATAAAAAGACTATTAATTTAGTAGTTTTTATTTTTTCTATTTCAGACTGGCGTTGGGGGAGTCCATTTGATAATTCACCAGCCCTTGCAAACAATCCTTAAAACATTTAAGTTTACTATACACTTTAATCACAACAATATGCAATGGTTTGGCAGACGCGAAAGCGATAATGTAGAAGACGACCGTGGTGGCGGCGGTGGTGGCCGTTTTGCTTTGGGCGGCGGTATTATAAGCATTATTGCCCTGGCTATTTATTATTTTACGGGTGTTGATACCTCGCAGTTGCTTAACCAGGTAGCGAGCAATAGTCAGCCGCAAACGGAGCAGCGGGCCACTGACCCCAACGCACCCGAAGACAAACAAAAACAGTTTGTACGTGTGGTTTTGGCCGATACCGAAGATATCTGGACAAAGATATTCAGTGATATGGGTAAAACCTATGAAAAACCGCGTTTGAAGTTGTTTACCGATGCTACAGTTTCAGGTTGTGGAAATGCCAGCGCGGCTACCGGGCCATTCTACTGTCCGGCAGATGCAAAGGTGTATATTGATCTTTCTTTTTACGACGAATTGCAGAACCGCTTCGGCGCTGCCGGCGACTTTGCCCAAGCCTACGTGATAGCGCATGAGGTTGGGCACCATGTGCAGAACCTGCTGGGCACCTCAGCCAAAATGGACGAAGCCCGTAACCGCCTCAGCGAAACGCAATACAATAAACTCTCCGTAAAACTCGAACTGCAGGCCGACTTTTACGCCGGTGTATGGGCTCATTATGAGCATAGCCTCAAGAATGTCCTCGATCCCGGCGATATTGAAGAAGCCCTCAACGCAGCCAACGCCATCGGCGACGACCGCCTGCAAAAACAAGCCACCGGCCACGTAGAACCCGACAGCTTTACCCACGGCACCAGCACCCAACGCATGTACTGGTTTAAAAAAGGCTACGAAACGGGGGATATTACCCAGGGTGATACGTTTGGGAATGGGGATTTGGAGTAGGGGGGGAACGTAACAATTCCCTAACGACTTCCCGCATCATCTAAAACACCTTTCCCCTTCATCCGTTATTTGCTTACATTAGCAACACGCATGAAAAACTACTATTACGCCATATTCTCCATAGTTGCGCTGACGGCTTTGAGCTCTTGCTCGCCGAAGGGGCCTTATGCTTTAACGAATAAGGTTTATACGAGCAAGACCGATTCGGTAGTAAAGGTGATCGAGCAGACACAGGCGCCTATGCTGGTGGATAGCGCGGGAGCTAATATTCCCGGTGAATGGGTAGGTACGGTGAACTTTAACCTGCGTAAGCCCAATTATGTGATCATCCATTTCACCGCGCAGGATTCTATACAGCAAACGCTTAAAACTTTTACCCTGGTGAAACCGCAGGTTAGCGCCCATTATGTGGTAGCTAAAGATGGCAAAGTATACCATATGCTGAATGATTACCTGCGGGCCTGGCATTCGGGTATTAGTCGCTGGGGGAGTATCAGCGATATGAACAGCTGTTCTATTGGGATCGAGATTGATAATAACGGTCACGAGCCTTTTAATGATACCCAGATAAAAAGCCTGCTGGCATTGCTAACACAACTGAAAAAAGCATATGGCATCCCGACAAGTAATTTTATCGGTCACCAGGATATAGCCCCATTACGCAAGCCGGATCCTGGACCTTTCTTTCCCTGGCAATTACTGGCCGAAAAAGGATTCGGTTACTGGCGTGATTATCTGCTGGAAGTTCCACCCGATAATTTCGACTATGCTATCGCCCTCAAACTCATCGGCTATGATACCCGCGACCTGACCGCTGCCATCGTAGCCTTCAAACGCCACTTCGTCCAAACCGACGAAACCCCAACCATGACCCAATTCGATCTGAACATCCTGTATAACGTGTACAAGAAGTACGCCCCCTGACCCCCTGAAGGGGGAAATTCTTTGATAATGGATACTATCGGGTAGGTATGGGCTTTGTTGAACCGTAGGGCGTAAACCCATGATCCATTTTGTATAGCTTCTCGTCCTTAAAATAATAAAATTCGGTGGTTTGGTTATCCAGATAAACGGTCCTGTATACAGAAAGCTCCATTCGGGTGGCATAAGGGTGTTCTCTGGTAAACTTCTGCTCAGATAAGCCTAAAGATATTTGTTGAGTTTTACAGCTCATCAGGAATATGAGCAGCAGGATGGATAGTATTAACTTTTTCATAAAAATAGAACACCTTAATAGACATATACCCTTACTCAAGAAATAAAAAAGCCCCCTAACCCCCTGAAGGGGGAACTTTTGATACGCTTGATGTAGAAAAATAAAAAAGCCCGGTTCTAAAAGAGCCGGGCTTTTTTTATATGCTAATCAAGAACTCCCCCTTCAGGGGGCAGGGGGGCTTTTCCAGCCATCCTTCAAGGTCACCGTGCGGTTAAACACCAGGTGATCAGGAGTAGAGTATTTATCTAAAGTAAAATAGCCTTTGCGCATAAACTGTATGGCTTTGCCCGGTGTGGCGTTGGCCAGATCGGGTTCGATATAGGCCTTGGGCAGTATTTGCAGACTGTTCGGATTCAGGTAATCTTTAAAGTCGCCATCTTCGTTGGATGGGTCTTCTACCTGGAAGAGGCGGTCGTACAATCTTACCTCAGCAGTTTTAGCATGTGGTACGCTCACCCAGTGAATAGTGCCTTTCACGTTGATACCGCTGGTATCATTACCCGATTTTGACTCGGGCAGATAGGTACAGTGGATCTCGGTCACATTGCCATCAGCATCTTTTACAAAGCTGTCGCAGCGGATGATGTAGGCATTTTTTAAACGCACCATCAAGCCAACACCCAAACGGAAGAATTTCTTTGGCGGCTCTTCCATAAAGTCTTCACGTTCTATCCACAGTTCGCGACTAAACGGAAACTCACGACTGCCATCTCCGCCTTCAACTTCAGGATTGTTTTCGCCGTGCATAATTTCGGTTTCACCTTCGGGATAGTTGGTCAGGACACATTTGATCGGGTCAAGCACAGCCATACGGCGCCAGGCGGTTTTGTTCAGATCCTCTCGGATACAGAACTCCAGCAAACCTACATCGATCATGTTTTCGCGTTTAGCTACGCCGATGCGTTCGCAAAACTCACGGATACTGGCAGGCGTATAGCCACGGCGGCGCAAACCACTAATGGTAGGCATCCGCGGATCGTCCCAGCCTTCTACATGTTTATCCTCCACCAGTTGCAACAGCTTGCGCTTGCTCATTACGGTGTAGTTGAGATTTAACCTGGCAAACTCATATTGTTTTGACGGGAAAAGATCAAGCTTTTCAATAAACCAATCATACAGCGGACGGTGTGGCACAAACTCCAGCGTACAAACCGAATGGGTGATCTTTTCAATAGCATCTGATTCACCATGGGCAAAATCATACATCGGATAGATACACCATTTGTCGCCCGTGCGATGATGATGCGCATGTTTAATGCGGTACATCAAAGGATCGCGCAAGTGCATGTTTGGCGATGCCAGATCGACCTTGGCACGCAGTACTTTAGCGCCATCCGGATATTTACCAGCTTTCATATCGGCAAACAGCTGCAGGTTTTCTTCCACCGAGCGGCTGCGGTATTGGTTGGGCGTACCGGGTTCGGTTGGTGTGCCTTTTTGTTTGGCTATCTCCTCGGCAGTACTGTCATCAACATAAGCCAGATCGTTTTTGATCAGCGTTACGGCAAATTCATATAGTTGGTCGAAATAGTCAGAAGCGTACAATTCCTCGGCCCATTCAAAGCCAAGCCATTTGATATCTTCCTTAATGCTGTCAACATACTCGGTTTCTTCTTTGGTAGGGTTGGTATCGTCAAAACGCAGATTGGTTTTGCCGTTATATTTTTGCGCCAGTCCAAAGTTTAAACAAATGGATTTGGAATGCCCGATGTGTAAATAACCATTGGGCTCAGGCGGAAAACGGGTTAATACCCTGCCGTCGTTTTTTCCGGCAGCTATATCTTCTTCAACAATTTCTTCTAAAAAGTTCAGTGATCTCTCTTCGCTCATAAATAAAATAGCAATAGCCACAAAAGTAACAAAAATTTTGCCCTGAAGAGGGATAAAGGACAAATGGACAAAAGAGCAAGGACTTTCTTTTTATAGCTGAAACTAATGACGTTCATAGATCCTTTATCTTCTTGTCTTTGCTCTTTTGTCGAGATCTCAGGGGGCCGGGGGGCTCGAAATGATATTGTGGCTTGCCAGTATCCGCATGAGCACATCAACAGAAACATCGCGGGTAATATCAATGCAGAGGTTTAACCGTCCCCGGATCTTTACCTGGCAAAAGTTGTAATGAAACTCCAGGATCAACCCACGCAGGCTGCCCGAATTAACAATGATGATCTCATCGTCAATTACCTCACAAGTATTGCTGGTGCGATTAAAATAGCTGCGCAGATTTTTGATAAGCCTGTATATAGGTAACGATAGGATCATATTCAATTCAGGATACTAAAATAGTGTTTAATCTTCGTTTGATGATATTATCTTTTATATATGCCGGCAGTAAACTATTCAATAAAACCAGCAGGCGGTTAACCATTCCGGGGATAATCTCTTTTTTACCTTTCAGTAGTCCGTCAATGGCTATGCGGGCAACCTGCTCGGGCTCCAATATGGTAGCTTTGGAGATCCCTTTCAAGGTATTGTTCATCACCAATAGCTCGGGTTTGGTATTGATGCCGCCGGGACTCAGCAAGCTGAGTTTTACATTTGAGCCACACAGCTCCAGCTGCAAACATTTGGTGAAGTAACGGATAAATGATTTGGTGGCGCCGTATACCTGCTTTTTAGGTACCAGGAAAAGGCCTCCTAAACTGCCCACATTTAAAATATAGGAGGTAACAGCTGCATCGGCTTGTGCCAGGAACAGCCGGGTAAGCAACACGGGCGTGATCACATTCAGTTCTATCTGCATCTTGTAAAAAGCGATATTCTTATCCTCAAACCACGACCAATTGCCTAGCCCGGCATTGTTGATAAGCAGATGTGCAGTGATGCGCTGCTCTTTCAGCCAGGTAAAAATTTCAGCATAACTTTCGGCATGGGTCAGGTCGGTTTCCAAATGATGAACCGTCACCCCAAAGTTTTTGCGGATAAAAGATGCCAGTTCTGGCAATCCAGATCCGGGTAAAGCTACCAACACCAGGTTAATGTTTCTGCTGGCTAATTCAATGGCAAATGATTTTCCAAGGCCCTCACTTGCGCCGGTTACAATGGCTGTTAGTTGCTGCATAAGTTTATTTGATTGTCGTCTGAACCATGATAAGAAGGATTGAAGGATTCTCCTGATTTTTTATCCGTGACCTCATAATCTTTATTTTTTGATCCTCTTAAATAATCAATCGTTTTGCCTAGGCCCTCGGCAAAGGGCGTTATGCTATAACCCAGTTGATCTATCGCTTTATTACTGCTATATTTTTGGTCGTATTTAAGACGTTCGGCAAACTCGGGTAAAAAGATAGGAGGAATACCGGTGAGCCTGGTTTTGAGCAATTCCAGCCAACCGTAACATTGAATAAGCTTTAGCGGTATCCTGATCATGTTCAATTGCTTACCCGATACGTTATGCAGGGTTTTAAAAAAATCATTAAAACTAATGTCATGACCGCCCAAAATGTAACGCTCCCCGGGAATACCCTTGCCCATAGCGGCGATATGCCCGGCTACCGCGTCATCCAAAAAAGCGTAATTAGCCACCTGTTCGCCATTACCGGGGATAAAACGCCACCTACCCTTTAAATAGCCCGATATCATTTTGCCAACCGTATTGCTATCTGTTATGGGCCCTTCGCCATACACTCGCGAAGGATTTACAATCACCACAGATAAACCTTGTTTTACAAAATGCTGTACTTCCAGTTCAGCCAGGTATTTGGTACGCTCGTAAGCGATGGGGAAACCGGTTATGCGCGGGTCGGTTTCGGTCATGGGGTGTTTGATGGTTGGCCCCCATACCCCACAGGTGGAGGTATATACCAGTTTTTGCACGCTGGCCTTGGTGGCTGCTTCCAATACATTGCGGGTGCCGGTAACATTAGTTTCATAGTAATCATCGGGATTGCGGCACCACATTTTGGCCATAGCGGCGGTATGGTAAACCTGTACGCAACCTTCCATAGCCCTGGCCAACGTTTGTTTATACAGGATATTACCCAGTACAGGTTCAATATTCGAATGTTTGATCAAGTAGGGATGATCGGTATTTCGGCATAAAGCCTTTACCTCATAGCCAGCTGTAGCTAATGCAAGGCATAGTTGCCTGCCTATAAAACCTGTTGCTCCGGTAACTAATACTTTCATACCCGTATTACACCCGGATGATCATTTACCCCTACGTCTTAACGGGGAATTTTATTTATTTAAAAAAAGTAACTTTCAGATTGGCAAATGCACCATCAGAGGTATCTCCTACCCATAATCCAAGTTTTCCACTTTTACGGTCGCTAAGTTGTTTAATGCTCAAACAGGGTGTTTTTCGGTCATTGATAAAAACCGTTACCTGGGGATATTTTATTTCTACCCTGATGTGGAACCACTGGTTAGGATCCGGAGGCGAAGTAATTTCTTTTTCATATTGCGCGTTAAATTTATCGCGCAATACAAACCAGGGATATTGTGGATGAGATATATACTGCACCATGTGTATATGACGAACAGAATCGGTCGACAAAAAATTAAAGGGACGAAAGTATACAGCATCAAGGGTTTTGGCATCTACCGCGTGAAAAGCTACCCCTATAAAGCTCTGCTGATGCACATCTTTCCCGCGGATGTCCAGCTCAATAATGCCATTTGTAAAAGTTACATCGTTGATCAAAGCTACACCGTCATCAGCTTTGGCCGATAACATGATGCCGTTTTTTTCATGATCAGGCAATACTGTGGCTTCCCGGTTACTGATACTGAGTTGATGTGCCGAAAGTAAGTACGGCAGATCATAACTAACAGTATGTTGCTGGGAAAAGGCATTGGTCGATTCCAAAAGGAGTGCTACAATGACAGCACTTAGGAATGTTTTGCTTTTCATATCAATGGTTTATTTCGGTTAATAGTCTTTTGGCATCCGCATTTTCTGGATCGATCTTTAGCGAGGTCATGTCTGCAGCCCTTGCTTTATCTATATCTCTTAAGGCAGTAAAAGTTTTAGCTTGCAGGTACCAGGTATAGGATGATGATGGGTACCTGCCGATCACTGTTTTACATAGGGAGAGGCTTTCCGTTAAACGACCCAAGTCTATAAGCATACTGATGGCATTGTTCCAGTCAATAACGGTAAATTGCTTTACGGGGTATAATGAACTGATTACCGGATCATGGTACAGGCAATAAAAAGCCGAAAGATTTTCTCTCCATTTTGGTTCGGCCAGTACTGCAGCTTTGATGAGTTTTATGGCGTTTTGATCCTGCCCTAATAACAAATAGGTTTTAGCGATCTTTGGATAAATACCATACCAGCCCTTTGTTTGTATAACCGCCCGTTTTAATAGATCTTCACCTCGTTTTTTATTGCCCATGCCAATAGCATAATTGGCCTGATTGATCAGGATGCGGCCATAATGGTAATTCAGCAGTTTCTGAAGATCAGCAAAAGGATCTCTGGAATGATCAACACGCAGATCAATTTGATTGAACCATTCGTTACGACTGCCTTTTACCAGTAAGGCCGCTGATTGTTTCCCGCTGATCTGTCCACCTGCATTTTCCCCGGCAGCAAGCGCTTTTAACAGGCGTACTGCGAGTGTGCCTTCGGTATGTTCAAAAGTGCTGGCCATATCATGTAATACATTTGGTGCAAGCTGATTGCCCATGGCCACATAGTATTTTCCTATGAGATGGGTAGATTTTCCCTTCCAGTATTTTAATGAGGAACCGGTAAAAGCATAAGCATTCCCTTTAGCATCGATACCCGAAACCTGCCGATAGTCGGCAAGGGTATCCTTGAGGCGGGTATATTGTATGGCCTGTTCAATAGTTTTATTCTCTTTCAATTGCTCAAAACCATTAGAGGCATACATGGGCTCTGTTTCCGCGATCACCGAAAAGGCACCAACTCCGGGCTGGATATAACAGGTGGAGTTGCCAACGTAAATATTATTGGTAGCTACGGCTATTCCCCATTCCTGGGTTTGGGGGTCAAAAGCAATTATACTAAAAGTTGAATTGATGTTCCTGTTCAGGATCAGGCTTGGTAAATTCTGTGCCCGGCTGTAAACCGATAAACCGAGCACACAGAATAAGCAGATCAATGATTTAACGGGCATGGCAATGAGATGTTACCATACAGACGCTTGTTATTTGCCAAAAGTTGCACAGCCCGGGTTATAAAGATCGGGTAAATTACCTATCTTCATCTATAGGTTTATAGCATAAAATATTTATTTTTGAAAAAGCACTCACCACAAACCTTAATAACATGAACATACACCAGGATCCCTACATGAACTTTGCCGATATGGGCCCCGAAGAAATGGGTTTCTTGCAGCAAGCCACCGGGGAACTTAGCGAAAGCCAGAAAAAGTATTTTTACATGGTTTACAGCAGTAAGCGTAAAAACGCGAACGAGATACTCATTTTTACCTTGTTGGGTTTTGCGGGTGTGGCCGGTATACACCGGTTTGTTTTAGGGCAGATAGGTATGGGTATCCTTTATTTTTTAACAGGAGGACTTTGTGTAATAGGCACTATTGTTGATCTGGTGAACAATAAATCGCTCACTTTAAAGTATAATAAAGAAATGGCTTACGAAAGCCACCGGATGGCTATATTGAGCAACTAAATATACCCTGGTAAATGCTTTATACCCATATTTATTCATGAAATTAGCTGTACTTACCGCGTACCTGGAAAGCCTGGCGCCTTTGGTGTACCAGGAAGATTATGATAATGCCGGCCTTATTGTTGGTAACCCCGAACAGGAAATTACCCAGGCGCTGTTATCATTAGATTGTACCGAGGCTGTGGTTGATGAAGCCATTGCCACAGGCTGCCAGGTGATCATATCGCACCACCCCATAGTTTTTAAAGGCCTTAAAAAATTTAACAGTAAAACCTACGTAGAAAGGGTGGTGGAGAAGGCTATTCGCAGCCGTATTGCTATTTACGCCATACATACCAACCTGGATAATATTATGGATGGTGTAAACCAGCGTATTTGCGATACCCTGGGCCTGAAAAACTGCCGCATATTAATGCCTAAACATAATTTGCTGAAAAAGTTGGTAACTTTTGTGCCCGGTAGTCATGCCGATGCTGTACGCGATGCTTTATTTGCAGCAGGAGCAGGCAACATAGGTAATTACAGCGAAACCAGTTTTAATACAGAAGGTACAGGTTCCTTTAAGGGTAATGAAGCAACCAACCCCTATGTTGGTGAGCCCGGCGCCCGTCACCTGGAAAATGAGGTGCGAATCGAAACCGTTTATCCGGCCAATCTGGAGAGTAAAATACTGATGGCGCTGGTCCTGACCCATCCGTACGAGGAGGTTGCGTATGATCTGTTTGCTTTAACTAACCAGCACCAGCAGGTGGGGGCAGGCATGATCGGTGAATTGGAAATACCACAAAATGAAGAATCGTTCCTTTTTCATGTGAAGGATAAGATGCGTACGCATGTGATCAGGCATACAACCTTAACCGGCAAACACGTGAAAAGAGTAGCTGTTTGTGGTGGTGCCGGGGGCTTTTTATTAAAGCATGCCATATCGGCAGGAGCCGATGTTTTTATCACGGCAGATTACAAGTATCATGAGTTTTTTGATGCGGAAGGAAAGATAGTGATCGCGGATATCGGACACTTTGAGAGTGAACAATTTACGGCGCAATTATTGTATGAAATAATACGGAAAAAATTTCCTATCTTTGCCGTCCGTTTAACAGAAGTAAATACAA